>Ga0208958_1000820_pt1 | contig 34823 bp, 36 predicted proteins | sample RifOxyB1_FD_184032 | JGI IMG/M metagenome (GOLD analysis project Ga0208958, IMG submission 184032) | Soil microbial communities from Rifle, Colorado - Rifle Oxygen_injection B1 (SPAdes) | ecosystem: Environmental > Terrestrial > Deep subsurface > Rock core/Sediment | place: Rifle, Colorado...
TAGTCCGTCAATATGTATTTTTTTTAATCCTTCTATTTGAGGTATTACAGAAATAGTATTTAGTCCGTCAATATGTATTTTTTTTAATCCTTTTATATGCAAAATTTCAGAGATTATATTACTTCCTCTAACATATATTTCTTGTAATCTTTTTATATTTGGTATTTCCGAAATTTTATTAATTCCTCCAATATGTATTTTTATTAATCCATTGATAATAGGTATAGATGAAATTTTATTGTATCCATCAATATGTATTTCTCTTAATCCCTTGATAATAGGTATAAATAAAATAGAATTTCCACCACCAATATTTATTTTTCTTAATCCCTTGATAATAGGTATAGATGTAATTTGATTGTGTCCACCAATATGTAGTATACGTAATCCTTTTATATCGGGTATCTCCGAAATTGTATTGTTAATTGTTTTAAAGTATTTAATTTGTATATAATAATTTGTTTCTTTAATTGCAAATTTTATTGTTCGGTTTGGTATAACTGATATTTTTTCAATAATATTGAAGCAACAGAAAAGATCATTAAACACATCCAAAATTAAGTATTCGAATATCTCATATATAATAATATCATGAGGTATATGATAAAATTGGTATAACATCATGTAAAAAAATCAATATTATTCTTTTTTAATCTTCTTTCTAATAAAATGCAGAGTACGGTGTCTTGTATACTTAATAATGGTTGGTTTCATATATATTATTGTAATTTAATTTTAATATAAATAAAATCGATCTTTATTCGAATCAACAAGTTGTATAACAGATAATATCATACAATTTAAGTGATCGTTCGTCACGAGATACAATATGTGTATTATATTTTACTTTTTTCTTAATATCATCTGGTACATCAATAATAATGTATCTACTCAAAAGATTTTCTAATTTGATGTCGGGAAATCCAAAATATTTATATATCGTGTATACATTTTCTTTTTTCTTGATATCGGCACATTTTAATATTCTACAGATATGTTTACTATTGAATTGATAATACTTTACATTAATTTTAGATTTAAGAAACATATTGTCTGTAAGAATATAGTCGATATAATATTTAAATTCATGATCATCCATAAACCGATCACATTTTTTCTTCAATAATAGGTATATTGGTGTAAAACAGTTAATATACATATATTTGATAGCGCATTTTCCCAATTCGTCGGAATATTTATTATCGCGTATATATTTTTGCAATATCGGAACATTCCGTTTATTCGCTAAACAACTATAAATATAAATCATAGTATTGCGAGTTATATTTATATTAACTCGTGGATCATTTATAGTATATAAATATCTAATAATATCAAATGATTTACTGTTATATATATAATAAATCATTAAGTCTGGTGTGGCGTGTTCAATATTCGAAAATATAAGATCTTCTGTAATATTGAATTTTTGATTATTTAAATTTTTGTTATTAAAAATCGACCTGAAAGATTGATAATAATTTTTATCGTATAATTTAACTAAGAATTCGTAAGGTAACGAGTCTGTGTCTTTAATGGTTGATATTAATTCGGACATTATAACATCTGATATAGTAGTTTTATCATATAGATACGATAATATTGCAAATTTGGCTTTACAATTCTTGAATAATATTCGTAGTGCATTTAATTCTGCGGAAATACGAAATTTTGCTGGTTTCAAGTAATTAACGTTAATATAATCCATAATTAATTCGTCGTTCATTTTTAACATATCATTAAAAAAATCAATCATTATTGATCACTTGTATAACATACAGTTTGAGTGCTCGTGATACATAATTTTTATTATATTTCCTCAATTTACGAGTATGTAAATCTATTTCGTCATCAGAACACATTTCTTTTTGAAAATGAATAACGTGACCAAATAGTTTATTTTTCATACAATCATCCCTGTAATAATTATATTTACCAATATTATATATTTCTATCTTCGATACTTTAAAGTCTTGAATTAACTTCATTAGTGTAAAAAGTATTTGAGTCTGATTCCTATAAGTATTAAAACGTATAACAAACAATATCGTGTAATGAAATTGATCGCAATACATAATTTTGATTAAATGTAAGGTATTCGAGAGTATCGGAGTCTATTTCTTTAATAGATACATTTTTTTGAGTATTAATCACAAAATTACCAAACAAGATATTTCTCATGAGAGGATTCGTATAATCAATATAAACATAATAATTTGATGTTATATCCTGAAACGTATATTTTTTAATAAACGTAGTAGAAACAATTTTTCCTCGCAATACTCTTTTAAAAGGTATATAACATAATTTATATTTGCTCAGATCAATAATTCCTAGTAGTTTATTTTGCAGTATTGTTAAAAACATATTCATATCTTCCATATTGTTCATTTTTTCGAATAAAAAATCGATTCTTATTCATAACATATTATAATAAACAATAAAACTGAAGATACACAATAGAAATATATGGAAACATCTATATATTATTTAATGAAAACTGCTAAAGAAAGTTTAAAATTATTATTATGTAAATATAATAGAGGCATCGAAATATTTGATTTAATCGAAAAGTATATAAAAAAACACGAATTTGATGTAGTATCTAATGAGGAAATATATACTCATATTAACGATGTTGTCAAAAAGATAAAATTATTTGAAGGACATAATAGAGAAATATATCGTGCCAAAGAATTCGAAAAGATCTTTAAATTTATAAGAAAGAATAAAGTGAATAGGTATTTAGACATTGGTATTGGTGATGGACTAATAACACATCAATTATCTAAATTAATTAAACCAAACGAAACAATCGGAATAGACATAAAAGATGAAAGAGATAAAAGTATTATAGATAAATATGACTTCCATATTTATGATGGATATAATATACCTGTATCAGAATGCGATCTAATTACGATCTCGATGGTATTACATCATATAAAAGATTTAGAATTATTTGTTAAGAATTTGTTTAAAGCATGTTCTGATAATGCATTAATCATTATTCGAGATCATAATATAAATAATGAAACTGATTTAAAACTCGTTCATTTACAACATGAAATAATGGGAAGAATATATTCGGAGGATGTGGCTTATAATGCTTATCAAAAATATAGAAATATAACTGAGTATAAGAAACTATTTAAATATGTTGGATTTAAATACATAAATACAGATTTTAGACATTTAACACCGAGAAAATATAATCCTACTAAGTATTGTTATATGTGTATTATCAAACCTGTTAGTATTATTGATCGACAGATATACAAATTATTTGGATTAACAGATATCAAGTATGATGATATTAAGACATTAACATATGTTACACCATATTATCAAGCAATATCAATTAATAAGTGGATATCCCATAAATATAATACCGACATATCAATAGTAGAGAGTTGTGGTGGTCTTGGAGGAGATACGATACAATTCTATAAAAACAGAAGCATCATTAGTGTTATATCGTGTGAATTAAATGAAGATCGTTTTAAAGCATTTAAGTATAATGTTAATAAACACCACAATAATAAAGTAAATGCTTCATTGACTATTTATAATGATAACTTTATCAAAATATTTAATACAATTACAATTCCAAATAAAACAATAGTATATTTAGATCTACCTTGGGGAGGATCAACATATAAACATTCTAAGATAATTCAAGACTTATATCTATCATATAAAGACGTAAAATATGGTTGTGTCGATTTAATTAACATGATTTCCAAAAATAAAAACGTATTGGCAATAATATTTAAACTACCGTTAAATTTTAATTTCGAGATATTTACGACTCCATCGTTTAATATTAAAAAGAATAAAACCGTTTATAAGATATTTCGTCTCTAATAAATGCTAGTCTTATTTTTTAATGAATTGTGTCTAATAAATGATAGTGTATTTTTTCAAGGAATTATTTATGGTCTTATTTCACTAAAGAATTATTTAGAATAGATAATCTATAGTTTAATGTTCATAAGAATTAGATTTAAAATATAAATCAAGTTCTATTCAAAATTCATATAGAAATAAATAATATATCAATTATAGTAGAAATTCTAAAAGAATTGTTTATTAAAACACACCGAAAATTTTTTTTGATAGGAAATTACCCTTATCGATATTTAAAGGATTAGATAACGAATAAATATTTATATGATTTTCTCAACTATTAAAAAATAATATGTATTAATTCAATACATATCAATCAAATTAACGGACCATAGTTATTCAAAATATACATTGTTCTAATTATATTTTCATAAAAATCATTCATTATATAGGCACGACCAGTTACCTCGAATTTATACAAGTTTTCATCATTATTCAATATCATTTGCTTGATTGGTACTTCAACATCACCCTCATAAAATTTCTCCCCATCTCTATAAATTTTCAATATTCCAGTCTCTCCGATATAATATTCGAGACTATCATCATTAGTATATTTAAAGTAAGTATTAATAATAAAGTATTTTCTTTTTTTCGGATTCCACATAACAATTAATTCTACATAATATAAGTATGTATATGAAAACTTTAAGATATGTGTATCACTTGTAATATAGCACTTAATATTATACAGATTGTCATCAGCTTCAAATAAATCTTTAATCACAACTGTTTCATCACAAATTCTTTCCATCAAGTATATCATATACAAATAATAAAAATCAATTTTATCGACCCTGTACAATTGTACAGAGAAATTTTGTTTAAATTATAGTAGGATTTTTAAAAGAATTGTTTATTTATTGATCGACAAAAGATATATATTTTTCAAAGAATTGTTTATAGTTTCATTTTGATAAAGAATTGTTTAGTAATAAATAATTGATAGTAAGATATTTATAAGAACCGAATTTAAAATATAAGCTCATATTTATATGAATTATAATAGGATTTTTCAAAGAATTATTTAAAGTATTATTTTTTCAAAGAATTATTTAAAGTTTTATTTTTTAATAGAATTATTTATAATATATAGTTAGCAGTATCGTATTTATAAGAATTAGAGTTTATAATAAAAAATCAGTCATTACTAGAATACTGGTCGATTTTTTTAAGTGTATTCCTTAGATTAAGGTATTAAGTGTCCCTTAATCGCAATATTACAAAGCACTTCAATTATCGATTATAAACGAATAATGTATATATAAGATAATCACAATTTTTTTTGCATATTGATCGATTTTTTTATCCTGACTATTAAAAGAGCGATCATGAATATAGACACAATTGTTTATATACCATCGAAACCAACAAGTTCGATTCCGAAGAACTTATGGCATGGAATTAGAAATACTGCGAGTGTTAAACTTATTAGTTATTTAGTATTATTACATGGATTGAATTCGGTTACGCTTTATGTTTGCTTGAGATTAACAATTGGTTTTATCGATTCTATCACTATAAATATGCAATTGGCAATGATATATCTTGTCGCCAGTCAATTAATAGATATATTGTCATTTTGGATAAGATACTCTATAAATAATACTATTAGTGTTATCAATATCAGACTGAAGTTAGAAAGAATGGATTACTATTGGACTCTTGTTCAATATGGTGATCTTAAATGGCTTCAAACATTAAATTTTGATGACGTTGTTAGTACTTTAGAAACAGGAATCGAATCTTTAAATTGTGTTTTCACTACTATTAATTATATTATCGAAGATATTATCTTTTGTATACAATCTCTATTTATATTATTTAATTGTATCGGACTGACATCTTTATACGCTGTTTGTTCTTATTTGATATTGTTTGTAGTTGGTATGTACTTTATGAGAAAAATGTATATAACCAATAAACAATTAGATGTTGAATTTAAACCGTTGTTAAGCTATAACAATATGATAGCTAGATCTTTCATAACAGAGTTATTAAATGGTCGCGGAGACACCGTGAGAAAGAATTTGGTGAATAAACAGGAATATATGTCAAACATATACAAAAAAGTTAATATTGCTAACGAATTAATGTTCTCGATATTAGATAGTTTACAGAACGTATTAATACTAGTAAACGTAATTTTGATCTTAATGAAAATAAATAATGTTGCTTTGTGTATATTTATTTATAATACAATTCGTGATGCTTGTAATAAAATTTGGAGACTATTCTTTACTATCAGAAATATGATAACTCAGTTGTCCAAATGGGGATCTCTCGAGGATTTGTTAGAAAGTTATATACCATTGAAAGCTTGTACTGTCGATATTAGTTTAAGAGATATAAACAAAAGATTCAATTGTGATTTTAAAGAAGCTAGAATTATGGGCAAATCAGGATGTGGTAAAACAACATATATGAAGTGGAATGTTGTTTATGAATTGTTTAAGAAACACCGCAATAATGTCTTCTGGATATACTTAGATCAAACAGAAACTATATTACAGCATAATATTATTACGGCCAGAATGTTCGTAACTGAATACTTATCCGAAGAAAGACTCGATGATGATGTACTTTTTGAATTAGCTAAACGAATGGGTATTGGTAAGATAATCAATAAAAAAACCATAGATTTACCATTCAAATCACCTTCTGGAGGAGAGAAAAACAGACTTATGATATTGAGAGCTATTTTACCTATATATTTAGGCAATACTAAAATCAAGTACATTTTCGCTGATGAAGTTACTGCTAATCTTGATGATGATACTTTTAAAATTGTTAGAGGCATTTTCGAAGATCTTAAGAAGAATTATAATATAATCTTTATTACTATCGATCATCATGTACACGGTATTAATCACGATCTTAGTTTCGAAGTTAAGATTGTAGATCTTATTCATGATGACGAAGACGAAATCATTCAAGATATTCAATACTTTAACAATTTGTTATCATTCGCTGGAATTGGACAAAGAAAGGTACAGAAAAAGAAAAAAGAAATACCTATTGTCGAGATTATTTAGAGTATTTTTTTTTACCAATAATAGATAAACATCCCATTATCGGCACCTCTTCTCAACAATTTCTTATCTGATAGAGTGGAAATTGGACCGCGACTCAAAATTTTTATTCTATCTGCCGAAATATCGGGTATCGTATCAATAGTATTATAACCATAAATCGATATTTGGAGAAGTCCTCTTATATTTGGTATAATTTTTATCGTATTATAACCACTAATATTTAATATAAATAGTTCTTCTATTTTAGGAATTTCGAATATTGTATTTCGGCCTCCAATATCAATATATTTCAATTCTTTAATAAAAGGTATAAATGAAATCGTATTATACCCATCAATATATATATATTTCAATTCTCTCATTTTAAATAGTTTTGATATTGTATTATGACCATCAATAGACAGCGAATGTAATTTTCTTAATTTAGGTATCTCCGATATTGTATTATGACCATCAATATTAATTCTTCGCAATTCTTCTATATTCGGTATAATTTTTATCGTATTATGGCCATCAATATATAGTTCACGAAGCTCTTCGATATTAGGTATAAATGAAATCGTGTTTTTGCCTCCAACAGAGAGATATTTTAATCCTTCTATTTTAGGTATTTTCGATATTGTATTATCGCCAGTTATCGTCAGTTTAATTAATCCTTCTAATTTAGGTATAACCGAAATAGTATTTCTACCATTAATAAATATCTTGCGAATCTTTTTCATATTCGGAATTTCTGAAATGGTGTTATCACCCGTAATACGTAATTTTTGTAATCCTTCTAATTTAGGTATAACCGAAATAGTATTTCGACCAGCAATTTCTAGTTTACAAAGATTTTTTATATTCGGAATTTTCGAAATAGTATTATTACCCAAAATTTCTATTTTACGAAGTCCTATTATCACTGGTATTATCTCAATTATATTATCACCACGAATAGATATTTCTTGTAATCTTTTCATATATGGTATAACAGGAATAGTATTATTACCCCAAATAGATATTTCTTGTAATTTCTTCATATATGGTATAACAGGAATAGTATTATGCCCCCAAATTTCTATTTTGCGGAGTCCTATTATCACTGGTATGCTCTTAATTATATTAAAACTACGGATAGATATCTCAAGAAACTTTTTATTGGCTGGTATAATAGACAAATTCACATTTAGTCGTGCGTATATGGCAATAATATGACCATTTCTTACAATTACGAATTTGTTGAAATCAAGATATTTAAGAATTACGTATTTTACAATATCGTCTGGTATATTACTCATGACATATTTTTTAACACCACTCTCCGAAAGTTCCATCTTATCAAAAAAATATTAAAAAATCGATATTATTAATAAATAATACTATCATTTCTATATGATTCATAGTAAAAAATAAATAATCGTATGAAATTAATGTTAAAATGTAATCTAATTCTGTAATTATAAACTATTCGGATTTATTTATAAAATAAAATTGATTATTGACATATAAAAAACTATAATATGAACGTGATTATTGATACTATTAAAAATACTATTATTACTGATTGGGGAAAACTACTAGTTGATGATAAATTTATTAATAATTATAAATTGACAGACACATATAATAAAGTATCACATTTATTACTAACTGGTAAAGAATGCGTTGATTATTATCCACAAACTTGCAATATATTCAAATGCTTTAATTCTTTTAATATCCAAGATACTAAAATAGTATTATTGGGACAAGATCCATATCATAATAAAGATAAAAATGGTATTCCGTATGCAGATGGTCTATCATTTTCTTTCAATAAAAATTTAGGATATAATATTAAAGCTAAGTATTCGTTATCTAATATTTTTAAGGAAATAAATAAAGAATTCAATGTTACCAGAACAACATCTTCTCTCCAAGATTTAGCCTCTCAAGGAGTACTATTATTAAATACAATTTTAACAGTTCGACCAGGAAATTCGAAATCGCATAATAAAATATATGGTTGGGAGACTTTTACTAATGCAATTATTCGCCATATAGATATTAATGTTAATGGAGTTGATTTTTTATTGTTGGGAAAAGAAGCAGAAAAAAAGAAAGACTTAATTATAAATAAAAACAGTAATATAATAATAGCTGGTCATCCAAGTCCATTAAATAAATCAGGAACATTTCTCGGATCTAATTGTTTCTTGAAATGTAAAAATAAAATTAAATGGGGATGATTTTTCTTTTTTATGAGACTGTCATAACTGGAACACTATTAATTTGGAACGAATATGTGTATCCTGTGGGAACATTTATTGTTATAAGACTACTGCCATTACTAGTTACTGTCATATTTTCTAGAGTGACTCCATTATTTAATGTGTATTCGACGATATTATCTGTTGATAAACTAGACGTAACGGTAACATCAGTACTTGTCAGCGATCCTGTTCCAAGATTGACACTTCCTCCATCAGATAAAGTGACATCTGCCATCCAAACGGTTAATTCTGTATGTTCTGCTGATGTCAGATGGTAATATTCATTAGTAGTTCCTCCCTGAATACTTAAAAGATTATTATGAGCTGTAATAGGATTCATTTTAGTAAAAGTAATTGCGGTAGTTTCAAGAGTTCCGCCCAAATCTGCATTACAAATATACATAGAATCTAAATTTACTGTTCCAGTTTCAACTATAACTGCCATTGCAACGACATCTGTCCACGAATCTGCATCAGTTGTTCTTGTCCAAGCACCGAGATTAACAACAGTATAAATACCATTAGTTTCTGATAGTGTTTGATTTTTTACAAGTACTCTATTACCAGCAACTAAAACAATTCCATCAACTGTTTGTTCATTAGATAGAGTGATATTTGCAGTTGTAGCCGTTATAACTGATGTTTTCCATTTAATTCCTTGAGCATAATTATCTACATAAGTTTTAACTGCTTTTTCTGTTGGAATAGCTGAATCAGAATTTCCTCCAAGAGTTCCATCAATACTTACTTCATTTGCAGTACCACCACTAGTTAAAGTAATCGATCCAAATGTTACTGCACTGGTTGTTTGGATTGGTTGAATAGTATCAATTATAGTTGCAGCTATTGTAATATTACTTCCCAAAGTTACATAATCTATTTCTTTAGCAGATGTAATATATGCTAAATGATCTCCCGATTCTAAATAAGATAAGGTAATAGCACTTCCAACAGTCAATCCACTATCTTTTACTGTAACTCCGTCAATAACTACTCCAGAGTCTGTTGTTAATTCGTTTATTGTATTAATTTTAATGATTCCCGACATAATATTTTTGTGTATATAATAATATCTATAAAAAAATTAAATTCAATTTAATTCTCCTGATAAATATTGTGTATATTTAATTCCCGTCTCTTTTATACCAATTGGTTTCTTCGTACCAGCAATTATACCCATAAAATACAGATTTTTAAAATAGTATCTAGCATTTAATATTCCCCAATCATAAATCTAACATAATCTGTATGAATGAGGTTAAATAGAGTTTTAAACATAATATTCTTGAATTTTTTTGTATAACATACTTCTGTCAAAAACATCGTTTTCATTTCATATATTGCCTGAATTATATTAATTGTACTTACTTTATGGTATAACCGATTATACCCTTTCGAATCGCAAAAATTCCATAACTCATCACATAATTCTTTACTAATATCTTCTTTATCTAATTCTTTTTGTAACGGGATTATCTCCCACGCTTTCTTAAATTTATCAATTGATGACATATATTTGAAAATATTAAAAAAATTCAATCAATTTTATTTATTCACCACAAAATAATCAGATATTATACTTAATAGATTTGTCACATTATTACCCAATTCTATAGTGAAGAATTTGTTTTTATATGCTATATTTATAAGAATTTTACACGCTTCGAATAATTCTCTCATGGTCATATCTTTAATATAAATTTTGTTCAAATCTCTATCATTCGCATCCTTAATATTATCGACAGTCACAGATTTGATAATTTGTTTATATCTAGCATTTATTTGTAATAATATTCTCGACGATTCTAATGTTAAAAATCCTTCGGTATAAGCTTTATTAACTATGTTAATAATGTCTTTAAAACATAATTTAAAATGATCAATAGTTTTTTTATTTTCTTCCATTAATAGTGTTAATTATAATTATAATTTTAAATCAAAAAACGTGATTCTAATTTTAATATTCTTTCTTCTAATTCTTTATTTTTTGCATCTAATATCTTCATTTGTGATAATACAGGAGTCAATAGTTTTCTATAATTAACTCCTATAAGAACTCCTTTAGATGAATAAACACATACATCTTTGTTTATTTTTTCTACATCTTCAGCTATAAGACCATATTCAATGTTTTTTTCTCCTTTATAATTGAATTGAACTGGTTTTAATTTAAGAACCCATGAATAATCGATATCATAAAGTATATTTTCTTTCATATCTAGTGTACTTGGAATATATCCGATAAGACCATTAGAATCAATTCCTAAATCTTGTACACTAGAAGTTATAGGATTATCATATGTATATGGCATCGATACTAGAAATTTATCGCTAACACTAATTCCTTCATTGCGTCGAATTAATTCTTTAGTTGTCAATGTATTAATTGATTGATATTTAACTCCTGTTAGATTACTATTTGCATCATATATACACAATTTTGGATCGACTGCTTCGATATCTTCAGCTATAAATCCCATTTCTAAATCAGTATCATATTCATTTGTATATTCGACTGAATCATTCATTGGATCGTTTGCATTTGGAACACTTATTGTTTTTCTTCTGTTAAATTGTTTAGGAATAATATTATAAATAGTTATTGAATCCTTGTCATTTATTGCGGTTATATTAATTTTATGAGCTGTTAAAGATGTTACTGCGACTAATCGTCCACTTGATTCTATTTGTACATCTTGTGTACTTGAACCAGATACTCCATATACATTCCCTACATAAGTATAAGCAGTTCCTGAGGCTCCAAGATTAAGACCTAAATTTTTCCAAGCATCTAATCCTGGTGAATGACCACCGACAACAGCAGTAGTATTTAATTGTCCCATAATTATACCAGTTGTGCTTCCAGTTGCAGCAATATGTCCTTTCCATGAGGTTGATGTAGCAGTATCATTAACATGCAATCTCGGTGCATTAGAAAGTGATGTTATAAATTCACCCACATATAAATTATAAACAATATGTACTTTATTAGTTGATAAATCAATATTTAACATAGTGCCATCTGATGCATTTCTTATACCCATAAAAGAATCGGAAGATATAAATATACTACCTTCTGTCGTACTATTTGTTGAGAATTCTATGCCGAGTGGTCGATTAGCAATCGGTCTATCTAAATATAACCACGTCGATCCAATATCAGTTGGATCATGTAGTGTTAAAGTGTGAAAACTGACATCACTAGTTGTTGTAAGATCAAGCTGAGTTTTAATTTCTGCTGTAGTTTTGGGAAGATAAGATTTATATGTTGTATTCCAGGTAGGTATATCTCCAGTAGATGAACCACTGGCTGTATTTCTTTTACTAATTGAAGTATATAATGATATACCTCTTAAATCATTATAATATAAACCACTTATTAATTGAACAATTGTATTCGGAGAACCTTTTAATAATACGCATCTACATATTGGAATAAAGGTATCTTTTAAAGATTGATAATATAATACTGATTTATCATAAATATCAGCTACACAAATATCTGCTGTGTAATATTCTGTTGTTGGTTTACCTTGTATTATAGCGTATAATCTTGTTCCCGATACACCAAATACAACACTAAAATATCTAGTGGCAGTTATTGTCTCTCCACTACTATATTGTGTAAATGCAATGCCAGTAATAGTAGAATAAGTTCCAGTACTACTTATAATTGTTACACCTGTTCCTGTTCCCGTCGCAGATATATTTATATTATCAAACAATATTTTAATAACACCAGTACCAATTGATACAGAAGTAGAATTAACGGTTGGAATCAATCCAGATACATATTTAGCGCCAGAATCATTAAATTTAGTTATAACATTACTAAGAAATCTATTAGGATATCGAGGAATATTAGTAGTGGTATAATCTGTAAAAGAAGACACCGATATTGCTCCCATTAAAGAAATACTAATCATTACGTGATCGACTACTGGATATGTATTACTTCCCACTAATTCCGGTACATCCGCGCCATCATTCTGTACATATATGTAAACATTATTAGGAGATGCATCCGTTCCCGCCAATAAAGTTGCATCATAAACTAATGTAGTTGCACTCTTTATCAATATTTTTTCACCAATATCAAATATCAAAATATTATACCCTGATGTATCGGTCACAGTATAATTTAGTACACTCGAAGTCACATCTATTGTCACACTATATTTTAATACTGATAAATAATCTCTTAAACGAGTATTAGATTTAGTTAATCCATTTAATTGATATGGAACTAGATCTTCATCTATACAATTCATATTACTCAACGGATTCGAAGTAGTACCAATCACCATATCTTTAATTGTTAATGAATCAACGATAACACCGTGATTGGTGGTTAATTCATTAATATTATCTGTTCCTATTATTGCCGACATGTATAAATAAGTACAATAAAAAAATTATCTATTAATCATTTTAAGATAAGTTTCCTCATTAATATCTTCATATGGTAACTGTCTATATCTCTTTAATAATTCTTTGTTATCTTGTTTTAATAGTGATATTGTTTTAATAAAAGGTATAGCCATAGATACTGCGTGCTCTAATGCTTGCTCTTCATATTCATGGAATCTGCCTGTAAATGATACACTATTATCTGCCCAAAATCTTTGCATGATAATATTATCGCTTAATTGTTCCCAAATAGATATATCTGTGACTGGTCTAATTTCTTTTTCATATTTGTATGGAAACGAGAATACATATTGATTACTATCATGCTCAACTTCTTCATAATCAACCTTGAATTTATCCAATATGTATCTAACTATCGGATCTTTTTTCTCTACTATTATACGTCTAATACAATACTTATTAAATGGTGGATAATGTATACCTGGAGTAGTAGCAAGTATAAGAGAAGTGTTCCCATCTGGTTTAATACATGTAACTTTTTTAGCTAAAGGTATACCCATAGATAACGCAAATTCAGCGTTCGTTTTTCTAACAACGTCGTATCCTTTATCAAGCATTCCTATAAAATTACTTCCAGTCGAAGACTCAAATATATATGCCATACCAGCTATACTAACACCGATACGTCTATTCTTAGATATAACTGTATTCACTTCTTTAATATTAGTCATTAAAAGAGAAACTATTGATGCAAACGTGGTCGCATACATTAGAGTTTCATACCAATCATCTCTATCTATACAATTTGTAGGAACCGTTGTAACAAGATTACATAATTCAAATGGTTCTAAACCTATTTCTCCACAAGGATTAACCAATTCAAGCGAAGACTCTGCCATGGATAGATTTATACATGCTTTACCAGTAGGAGTGTTTATATTGATTGGCTCCATAGTTTTTCCAACTCTACCATATTTCTTTAGATTTATACCATTTATAATACCTGGTTCTCCACTTATTTTAATATTTTCTATTAATTCGGGGATAAGAAGAAAATCTTCATTCTTACTTAATAATATCGAATTATTGCTTGCCCACATCCACTCATCTCTATCATTATTAATACAACTCTTTAATGTCATGAACTCTTTATCTCCTGGATTTCCTATTGCTATTTGCGCTCCTCTTCTATTAGCAGATCCCGATATATTAACTCCTATTATATTCATCACATCGACCACAAATCTAGTATTGTTAATTATATTATCGTTATACAATTTAATAGTCTTGTACAATCTATCATGAAATACTTGAATAGATTTTCTTCTTATATTATGAAATACAGGTATATTTAATCCGTTTTCCATCGAACCCAACATCACGGCTAATATTGTCTCTATATCGTTCACATCGCCATATGCGTTGACTATTTTTTTAGGTCCGTTCTTTACTCCCCTCCATTTAGTATTAAATCCTACACCACATTGATTTTTAAGTAACTGTGCCATCATTAACGCAGAATCTGTTATCGATCCCTCAGTAGATATTGCCGAACAGTTATTTAATGTCAGAGAACCTTCATTTATAACAGACTGAGTTCCCATATTTTTTAAATGTCTTCCAGCAGGTATCCATTTCTTCTCAAACATACTAATTGCCATTCTTTCCGCCATAGAATTCCAATGATCTTCATTAAATTCCAAATAATTTTTATCGCAATGTGTTAAAAGAATACTCATCACACATTCGATAACTCTTATCACACATTCATTCCATGTTTCATCTTTTTTAAGAGCATAAGTTCTTCTAAATACTATATCTCCCAAATCATCAAAAGAATGAGGAATTGTCAATAATTTAGTTTTGAATGGATCAGATAATTTATAGAATTGCGTAATAAACTTATTCATATATAATTATCACCAATATAAAAATCAATTTTAATTCGGTAAAAAAAACATTATAATTTATCAATATAATCCATACTAACTTTAACAAATTTATCAGTATCGTCTCCTATAATTTTATTCAAATCTGGTATCATTATTCTGATTGTTTCGATAATATATTTAAGTAAATCCTGTTTCATTATGGATGTTGATATATTGATGCAAGGAATCTTATTTACTATTTCGTAATTAGATTTAAATGAATCGTGTTTTCTAACATTCCATCCTATTCCAAATTCAGGCAATATAGTCATTTGTCCATTTTTTACTACCTTTGTAGCTTGTGTATATAATACTTTTCTCATAAATATTAATACATAATGTCTTACATCGAATTCGCCCAAATTCTTTAATAATAATCCAGTATAATGATCAACAAAATCTATTGTATTATTCTTTTTATTATCTAATTGAACTATAATATTATTAACTAAATCATTTAAAATAGTTTTTCTCGGAATAGATATAATTTTATAGTGCGAGTATTTTTTAAGTATAGTATTTACATCTACATTAGAGACCGAATTCTTATAATTGATACCTTCGAGTAAACATAACACATTATCTACACTATATATAGATATATTAGACGAAACGTATAAATTATTGATAGATTTACCAAATACTATTGATAAAGCTGATATCATAATATTGTCTGTAATAATTTCGCCCGATTGTCCGATAGAATAACAAGTTGTGCAGAAATATTTTCTATTTCTAATATCTTCGGGATCCGATTCAAATATATGATTATTCGAACATCTAAATCTATATTTTCCACCAATTATATTCTTGGAAGTATCAAAGAATATACCAGAATAACTTATCGCCAATCTTTCACAATCTTTTTGAGAATAGATTTTCTTAGATTCAACATTTACAGTATGAATAATTAATGGCTTTTTATTTTTTATTTTGCTATGATCTATCACTTTATGATTCATTATATAGAATATATATAAATATATAATTATAAAATAAAGTCATTAAATTGAAGAGGAAATAAAAAAAGATATAGTACCTTTTTTATTACCGAGTTAGCTATATGATGTATTATGTATACATCTTAAAAATCCTCAATCATTTTATAATTAAAATACGTTCTTTTAACTTTTCACAAATAATTTTTTCTCAAATATTGATAAAAAGAATCTATTTATATGTTTTTTATAATACATATAATATCTCGTATAACTAATTCTTACTTTTACATCATAATTGACATATTATGATAAAGTCAATATCTCTACGGATTTTTCTTATTTAACTTCATGGATATACCACATAAATAATCATTATTCCAAAAAACGTATAAAAAGAAGCCCAATCGGCCCCCTTTTATATTTGTGAAATAGATATTCTTCGGGAAATATCTTAATTTGCTACTACACGATGATTAATAACAGGATCAACAACTCTCCATAAAGTATGATTCGTCAAATACTCATTAATACGTTTAAAGATTTTCATTATTTTAACTCTATCATCTGCTCCTTCTTTAACATATTCGATTACCACAAATACTCCTTTTTGAGTATCAAATAACATCATCCTAATATAATCCGAATGAACAGCTTTTTCAACATAATGTTTCAGATTAATATAATTAATATCATCAAAATTCTCACAATCATTGATTTTTTTGTATTTTAATAAAAATTCTTCACAATACATATGTTTAAGTATAGTTGTTTCCTTAAAAACTCGATTCGACCTTTTTTCCTTAAATTTTTCCGCGTATATCTTAAAACAATTAATTGTTCTGCATCCACATTTGACTTTTTCAATTGTCCAATCAGTTTTCTTTCTCAAATAACTATTAATGTGGTCAAAACACTTCTTAACGTCTTCATCGTTGTACTCATCTTTCATTAAATATACGATTCTACACTCAACATCTAATTCATTTTCTTTACCGTCATGACAAATCGTTCTAGTCATAAATTTTGTATCTATGGAACTAGATTCTTTGATATAGTTTTCTATCGTCTTTATATCAATATGATTAAATTCCTTGACTCCATTGTATTTTATTAGTATATCTTCGAAATACATATGTTGAAATATCTTTGTTTTGTCAATAAATTTGTTTGCTTTTTCTTCACTTATCATTGTTTCCATTTCTTTTTTATGAATATATTGTATATATATAATCGATCAGTATTCTTTTAAAGATGTTCATTATATCAACCCATCATTTTTAATAATACATAAAAAAAATACTCACGCCTTATTAAGTATAAAACTTAAAACGATTGATTGTTCTATAAGTAAAATTAATTCTTTTAATTGTCCATGATTTATTTTGTTTCAAACAATTATTAATATGAATAAAGAATTTATTTATTGATTCCATATCATACTTAATAGATTTTAAATATGTGATTCTTAATTTTATCTCTGATTTGATTAATTCTGAGGAATTCAATATTTCGATAAAAACATAGTCATGATCTATAGGAGTAGCTTCATTAATATATGTTTTTATATTTTCTATATCAATATACTTAAATTCACTGAAATCTTTATATTTGATCAATAATTCTTCGCAATACAAGTGTTGAACTATCTTTGTTTTCTTAATTAACACATTTGCTCTACTTATAATCAATTCTTTAGTTATTCTCATTTTAATATATTGATATATAAATAATCGATAATTATTGACATAAATACTGGTCGATTTTTTTAATAGGTTTATCTTACAAAGTGATGAAAAGTAACGAATCGACGAAGAATAAAAAGTTTGTAAGAAATTACAAAAAATCAATCAAGAAGAATGATAAAAAAGTGGTTGGTGATAAAGTTAAAAGATATTACAATAAATTAGCTAAAAAAGTTGTGGGAACCTGTAAGGAATACTATAACAATCCTTTCAATATAATTGAGAAGATATGCAGAAAGTACAATTCGGAACACGATAATTCAATACCAGAAGATGATGTTTACAATATGTTCATGAGATACTATAATGAAGATACAATTTCAGAAATATTTATACAATAAAGATTTCAGATAATGACGAGACACAATAATTCAGAAGAAGTACCATATAAAAGGAGGCCGATGGGCTTCTTTTTATACTTCTCATGAATTATTACTCTATCGAAAAAGCAGTAACATCATTTATATTAAATATGTATTTTTTTCCAGCCGATATATTAAATATGACTGAATCCAAAGTTTCATTAACTAATACACCGTTAACATTTACACCAGATGTTTTTTCTGTAATCGAATTAAGAGCAACATCACCACTAGTAAACATATTTGTCATATTTGTATATTCGGATAGAGTCATATGATATCTTTCTGTAGAAGATCCTCCTTGAATAGACAGTAAATTATTATGAGTTCCTTCTCCGCCACCACCAGCTCCATTAATTACATTAGCAGTGAGTACATCGCATGTAATATTTCCATCTTTTATTAATACTCCATCAATAGTAATACCAATTCCTAAAGTTGTCTCATAAATTGTATCTGTATTAATACCACCGAGAGCTTTAAGAATAGATGCTGTAAATATACCAGATGAGCTTGTTATATCTCCCGCAGTAAAATTTGTATCTATAATATTTAATCCAGATATCACATTAATAGGTATAATTGTATTCAATTGAATACTAGTTGTATAAATATTATTAGCTGTGACTACACTATCTTTACATAATACACCATCTATTGTTACTCCGTTATTGTTTATAAATTCTCCTATATTATTAGACAAGAATGTAGATACTGCTAATGAAGTTGCCAATATTCCCGAATCTTTACATAATACACCATCTATATTAACTCCATTTGTGGGCGTTTTCTCATAAATATGATCAGTATACATATCTGTGATCGAAATAGTTGAATCCTTTAATAGTACACCATCAACAAATACTCCAGTATTGACAGTATGCTCAGATATAGTATTCGTCGACAGAGTCACAGAATCTATATTATTAGATATTATTAGATTTCCTGTAGTAAAATTTAAGGACGATGATCCGAGTGTCAATATATTTCCACTATATGGTAATATAGAATTTACTTTTAATGGAAGGGTCATAGAAATATTAGTAGTGTCTATAGTTAAACGAGTAACACCATCAGATTCACCATATACTCTACCACCGATTCCTCCAGTTTGTATAACAATTGACCCCAAAGCATCTAATCTTATTCTATCCGAATTGCCCTTTCCTTTAAATAATACCATTTCAAATGCGCTCGGAGAATATTCGTATTCAGTCATCACCGTTTGATTATAACCTCCGTCTGTATTACCTGTTAATCCTTTAAATCTTAATCCGTCCGATAGATAAAATTTATCAACCATCTCTATATAGAGATTTGTTGGTTTATTATAAGCTTCTATATGTCCGAAATATGCTGTATTAACATTTATATCTGATGATAAAGGTCCCGATCCTGTAAAAGTGAATCCATTTATAATAATATCACTTCCTCCATTACTAATTTCATCTATATTATTTAAGATCGATTTTCCAGATATAACTTTTACTGATGGTTTATCTGCACTCAAAGATATAGTATTATCGGTCTCAAATACAACATCTTCGATAGTTAAGAAACCACCGTTTGTATAAGAATTTATATTAGTGGCTCTTAAATCTTTTATCCTCGCACTCTTAAAGTTTTGTGTCATATAAATAATGCAAACTAATAAAAAAATATAATATTACCACGGTGCATCATTAAAGAAGTTATTCGGTTGTATTGGAACTGGTTTATCATCTACGATATAATTAAATGAATATGGTTGTATAGTAACAACTTGTTTTGTTGTTGTTTGTGATGTAAAGTATTTTATAGCAATAAATGATATTATACCAAATACACACCCTCTAATCATTATATTTTTAAAGCGCGTTTTTAAATAAATACTTTTGATCTCTTCTAATTCATAAATCGTTTCGTCATCTTCATCACTATTTTTGTAATTTATCACATCATTAATTATATCATTGTCTTTATTTGCTACGACAAAATAATTGATTATAATAAATAACACTGTTAAAACTATCACTAACTGTATTATTGTGTTATCGTTCATTATATGGTGTACACTTAAAAAAAATATTTATTTAATCTTCAAGATTTCAATCATTTTATCCATATTTGAATCCATTTATAACTGCCAGAGCATTAATTTGGGGTTAGTTATATAATATAAGAGAAAAATTAGATTCACATAGATAGATTAAAAAAAATAATTAATCCAATTTTTCTCTTATATCACTTCTATTAAATGATGGTAATATATTCTTAATTTTATCTTTTTGTACTTTATCAATATCTTCTTCCGACATTTTTAAATGCGTCATCAAGTCTGGATTAATAATATGACCGTGACCTACTTTAATTTCTGTCTTAATTAAACTTTTAATACTATCATCAATTTCTTTTCTTTGTTCTTTATCGGTGTCAGACTGCATTTTTAACATAAATTCGTCTCTGGGATTATAATATTCAAATTCTTTTCTAATCTCATCATCACTTTTGAGGGATAATACTCTTTTTTGTGCATCACCTTTGTTTTCTTTTCCCAATTCTCCAATCGAATCTTTTTTATAAGTTGTAAACTTGCTACCACTTTCTCTCATTTCTTTCTCTTTTAGTACTTCTTTTCTATATAATATTTCTTCTCTGGCTTGTTTTTGTTTATCTTCGAATCCTGTCATAATTTTATTCATTTCTTCATTCACATATTTTACATCACCATATGTTCTATCTAATAGTTGATTTACTCCCATTTCTTTATAATATGTATTTCCCATAACGGATACATTTTTTAATCTTTTACAGAAATCATAAGCTGTTTGTTCATTTTTAAAAGAACCCCATAATTTAATCATAATACCACAAGTAGTATCATATTTTTCTTCGAATTTTTCATCTAATACTTTTCGATTTAATGACATAAATTTTTTAAAGTAAGTTATAATATAATCTGCAGTCTTTTCATATCTAATATGTTTAACTTCATTAATATATTTAAAAATAGAACTCATTTTTTGTTTTTTAGTATTATTCTTATCTGATTCATTTAAGTCTATTCTAGATTTAATTCTATCAGCAATCATGATTTTATCTGATTTAATCTTATTATCGTATTCAATTTGAGATAATATTCCGTCTTTCAATTGTTTATCATAATGTTCTATTTTAACCTTAAGAACTTCTTCATCCCCCTTCAAATGTTCAGCTTCTTTAATATTAAAAGCGTTACATAAATCAGCATAATCTGTACTTATATATTTCTCATATTGATCATAAAATATAGTAATATCATCTTTATCGTATTCATTATCTGTATCGGTGATATATTTAAGAATATTAGCTTTGCCCTGTTTAATAAATTCGCAAAATGACCACGAATAAAATAAATCATATATAGTTTCATATGGATTAATCACAGTATAAACCGCATATTTTTGACCTCTCGGACATAAAGAAATGTTAGAAGACAATAAATCAACTCCTTTATCAATCGTCTCTCCTTTATCAATTTTTTTCTTTAATTCAGTAGTCAAAGCATTATATCTTTCTTCTGGGTCTGGAAACTCACGAATTAATTGTTTTTCTATATTTTTTTTCATTCAGTAATCTATATTTATCAATCTAATACTTATATATTAAATGATTAAGAATAAATATATCGTATTTCAAAGAAGATATTATTATAACTATACTGCCGAAAATATATATTTATTACGTATTTATTGTAAATATACCAATCAAAAATTTAAGTATACTACTAAATACGGAAATGTATCTGGTGCGATACTATTAATACGAGATGGCAACCGATTAATATTATCCAGTAGTTATTTTAGTGCTAAAGAGTGTACTAAACACAACAATAATGTAGTAAAATTATTGATATGAATAAATATCGATTTTCTTTATTGTATTTAATTAAAAATGAACTGTCAAAAATTAAAGGACTATATAAATCAATGTTCAAATTATATTAAATGGTCTGGAAAATATTTAGATAGGTTAAATAATATGACAGATGAAAATAGTTATATAGTACACACACAATTCGTAGATAAATTACAGCAATATTTAAATGAATTGATTGTATCTAAAGATAAAATATATGTATTAAAAAATATAATGATAGATTATCCAAATTTAATCAATCAATCACATATAAATACCGCAGTACAATATAATAATTATGAGGCTGTCGAAATATTATTAAATAGATATAGATTCGCTAATAATTTTAAAGCATCATATTTCTCACCGACATATAATTTAGATATGATAAAGTTATTCTTGGAACACGATTATATTATTAATATAGATCAGATATTGATTACGAATATTCCCTTAAAAATAGTAATATTAGTACTCCATGAAAAGAATGTTAATGCTATATTTACTTTAGCTTGTATCGGGTCGAGGCTAGATATAATTAATTATATATTAAAATATGTAGAAGGTTTTGATATATATTTTAATAATGGTGCAGTTGTGAAATATGTTCAAGATAAAAAAAATATAATGGATCTGTTTATGAACTATAACAAATTAGTAGTCGACCATCAAATTAAACATTCCTGAAGATAATCTTGCTTTCTGACAAACAAGAGTAGATGCGCCTACATTTTGCATATGATCTGTTAATCCATATAAAGATGCATTGACAAATTCTTTTTCTTCTTCCTCTAAAGTTATTCTTTGGAATGGATCTACTTCTGCTTTTCTAAGACCGTGAGGATTAATAGATATTTTAGCACTATTAAATGTCATAAAATCTACTTGTGTATGAGGATATGCATAATTTATATCGGAACCATTACTTCTAACACAATCAATAATACGCTCTAATAAAACACGTCTCATAGCTTCTATACCGAACATTTCTTCTATTTCCGATATATTATTTGTTATAGTTCGTCTCTTATCTATTCCCGGAATTAATAATGTCTCTTTATAATTTGATCCTGTCGTATAAAGAATATATTCCTTATCAATTTCTTTCTTTCGACTGATCGGATCATATTTTAGTGTATTAATTGTATCGATTCTAACATTTATTATGTTTTCGATTCCAGATATCTGTATATCGTCGATATATTTATAAATAGTTGAAACAGCATTAACTTCTGACATATTTTTATATTTTTTAATATTGATTAGAGATGTATTAACATATAAACGTAATATAGTTGTCGATAATTGTATAATATATATTTCGGAATATTTTGATATAATTTGATAGATAACATCTGTTATATTTATTTTTCTATTATGTAATTTTGCTTTATCAAATTCTAATCGAATAGATATATTCGATATAGTTATATTTTCTACGCGGTTGTATCTTAAATAAAGAGACAATGCTTTTTTATCTTTATCTATTATTGTTATACCATTAAAGAATTCTGGATCATAAATCTGATTTTTATTCTTGAGAATATCTTTTATGAATCCCAATTCGAACTTTTTCGAGATTCCTATAACATAATCTAAATCATTCTTATATTTATCTTCGAAATATATCAATTCTTGAAGAGATTCTGTTTTTGGATTATTAGTAAAATTTAATAAACCTGACAATGTACTCATATCTGTTGTTGCTTTGTTTCCTAAATTAGCAGCTCCGTGAAATTTATCTAAAGCTGTTTGAGTAAATTCTGCCGATATAGCGGATGCAGTTTGTATACCTATAGATTCGCCAGCGTGCATTGTTCCACGCAGAATTTTCCTTTCTATTTCATCTAATATTGCACATAAATTACTATATGTAAACATTTTACACGATTTTTTAGAAGCTAATTCTTGCCATATAATACATTCTACTAGTATTATCTTATTACCATAGAATGATCTAACTATTTCCAACCAATCATATATTTTTAATATACATTCGTCTCTGTTCATGGTCGTTTTTTTACTGCGATATTTATTTATGATATATTTAATATTAAATGGCAATTGTACAGATTCTACTCGATATTTATCTTGAATTAAAACCATATATCTATATAACATACACATCTCATATTTAATCGGAATACTATAATCTTTTACATATTTAGCTAATATTTTATATTCTGGTATTTCCGACAAATTCATATTATTACTATAATTAGGATTATAATAATCGATTTTAAAATATTGATCCTTCTAAATATAATATAAGTAATGTCTCAATATGTTATACCTCATGTAGTGAGTATTTATTCAGATAATATCGATCACGATTTTAAAAATAAAATAAAGATGACTATTGTTTTAAACACATCGGAATATATTGGTCACACAGATAATATTAAAGAGTTACTTACTAAAAGAATCAGATCTTTCGAGCGAAGAAGAACAATATACGGATATATCATTAACGTATATGATATATTGGACATTTCTAGAGGACGACTATTAGAGAATGCAAATATATCATATGATGTAATAGTTTTGTGTAAAGTTATTAATATTAAACCAGGTAGTATTTTAGTCGGTGCTAAATTATTGAATATTACTGATATTGGTTTTGAATTTGAATATAACGATATAAGTATACTTGTTGAATATACAGACATCGATAAGAAAAATTTCATCATCGGTTCATTACATAATATATTTGTTAAAAATATTGTCAAAACATTAGATTTAGCTAATTATACTATTAAATATACGATAAAACAAGGAACATATAATAGACGACAAACCATATTTGTTAAAACAATAGAGACAATAGATATAGTATATAATAAATGGATTAATAAAAAAATATATGAGGTCGATGATTATCTAATCGCATACGATTATAATGATATAGAAATCAAAATACATGCAGGTGATATAATTGATATTATAAAACACTATCAAATTTATACTAATGGAGTGTTATATACTAAGTATTTATTTCATGAAGATCTTCTTAAAGGATGTTATCCAACACACGATACAAAAACACCAGAATTATCTGTAAAATATTCCGATCTGGATAATAGATCAACCAAATATATATCTATTCTTCATAAACATGTCAAAGATGTTTTATATAGTAAAGATCTAGATTATACTGATAAATGGATAAATAAAGTAATACCAAATATCAAATCGACAGAGAATAAAGATACTAAACAAATCATATTAGATATGTTCAATTACAAAGATGCAAAAATTTATGAAGGAACTAATACACAATTGGTGAAAGATACATATTCTAAAGTGAATTACGATTCGGTGTACATTGATATTGGGTCCTTATTAGTATCAGTTATTGCCGCTTCTATTATTAGTAATAATTGTATTATAAAAACATCATTATTGGAATTGGATTCCGATATTACCCATCAATTGTTATATTTATACGGATCTATGTATAATATAATATATATCTATAAATCGGTTTACTCATCGTATGAATCTGATGAAATATATGTTATCTTTCAAGATAAAAAAGAAACTAAAATAAAAGTATCCACTCACACTAATATACTGGAAAATATACTTAAAGGCAAATATATTACCAATTTAATAGAAACGCAAGTATCTCAATTATTTACTGGTCATATATCAGACATTATTAATATGATTAAGCATTATGATTTTCAAGTTCATTTATATGGTTATGAAATATTAAATAGATATAAATATTAATGATAATAATAATGATAGAATTACCAAAAATAATAAATAGAGATATGTTAGATCTAATTTTTTATATTGAAAATCAATTATCTGAAAGTGAAAAAAAACAATTGATCAAATATCTGTTCGGTATAATTGATAAAAGCAAAATAACATATCAATGTATAGATAAGATTAAAGTTGCTTTTCGATTTGATGTATCACAAGTTAATATAGATAATATCATAAAAGTTCTATCTAAGTTTAAAGATTAAATTATTTAATTTTTTTCGTTATATATTAATATACAAATGGAAAACTCTAAAGCGATCAAATTAACAAACGATGAACTATTCATTATTATGGGTATGGTAGCGTTAAATTGTAAAGATGACTCGAAATTTCGAAATGCTTTTTCAACATATAATAGAGAAAAATATACTATCGAAGTTACTATTTCGGAACCGTTAATCGACGAATTATTGCGTATTTGTAATCTACATAAAAACCAAAATGGTACAGTTATTAAAGTTATTGCCAAGATTATGATGACTAAAGAATTAGTTACTGTTGACTCTGAATATAATAAAAAAATACTCATGATAGAAGATAAATATAAAAACCAAATCATCAATTTGGCGTCCGAGTAATGCTCTCTCTTATTTTTTTCATTCTATATTCTCGGAAGATTTCGACAAGTCTAGATATTAAATATACCCAACTATAAGTGGCAGACATTATTAATTTTTGATAAAAGGGTGCATTCTTCCATTTCGGATCATAATAAGTCATTATAAGACAGACTACTACTACACCCAGATGCAGTAAAATTAATCCGACGAAAGAAGATATCAGAATAACAATTGTAGCGACTAATTCTTTGTTTACCGTCTTGAGAAATTGTTTGTTGTCTTTATCAACTTGTTCTATTTCGGGACTATTTAAGATCTCCATATATCCGAGAAATCTTTTTCGAGAATCTGGACGCACTTTATCTAAATTAATAATATTTATTTTAATTTTTTCATCTATTTGAATTGTTTCATCTGTTTGTGCATCGTTTCTAAAAAAAAATACTGTTCGATCTCTGGCCAAAGTTTCGAAGCCGTATTCGATGAACAAGTTGTATATATTTTGCATTATTGTAATATGTATAGAAGCCATGATCAATAATAAATAATTATATGGTTCAATCTGTATGTTGTCGGACCAATCGAGTGGGTTATCATTAATCGCATCTTGTTCTTTTTTACAAAAAGGTATATCTAACTTATATCCATTTAGCTGTTGTAAAATATTGTGTATACCGAGAACAGAATGATAGAGGTGTATTTGTGTAGTATCGAGAGAACTTTCTTCACTGTATAATTCTTGATAAACATCTTCTGTTAAACATTTATCAATTATTTCATTTATATTTTTTTGTTCCGATTCGCCAATATTAAATATTTTTCGAGCGACACATTCTTTTAGTATTTTTATATACTGTTTATCATTATTAATAGCTCTGGCTATTTTAAAAAATAGTTTTTTTTCCAAATCTTCATAGTTTTTATCTTTAAGAACCCCGACTACAGCAACATACTTATTAACTATATCCCAACCCCCACCTGATTGGAAGAATTTGTTTACATTTTTTTTAAGACTTATATAATCTCTAATTAAAGGTATGTATTTGTTTACAGTATTTTGTATTACCGCAGGAATTGGTGGCGGATCTTTATTACCAATCATATATTCGCTTATAACTTTAGATCCTGTTAGTATTACTTTTGCCATAATATATAATACATAATAAAAAAAACTTTATTCGATAAGATTTTCTAATGTGATCGGATGTTTTATTGTATAAAAGATATTATCTGCTATTTTATAATTATTTGGGAATACTTTATCTTCTCTTATTTTAACTGGAGACCAAAAGCCATCCACATAAACACACTCACATATTTTATTATGATATAATTTTCTATGTTCGCTGTCAACACCAATATTTTTACAATAATCCCATAATAAATCGACATATTTTCCCGATCCTTTTATCAACATATCTTTATGTACCTTCATTCGTTTAATTCTTTTATCCGTTTTAATTCTTTTTAAAGCAGTATACATATTCTCAGCAGCATATAGATATATATCTTGGCCATCATATATTACTCGAAGATCTATTGTATTTTTACCAACTGGTTTCCATTTTAATTGATATTTATCTGATATTCTTCCATATACAAGTCCATCTGTTGATCCTTTAGGAGTAATATTTAATATTTTCCTCGTAATATCTTTATACGATTCATTTTTTCCAGCGACGACAATAGTATTCAATTGTATTTCTTTTATTCCAACCTGATTACATTTATCTACAAATAATGTCATATGTTTTATATCTATATTATAATCGTGATAATTATCATCGCATTCTAAGAATAAATATATGTTTCCATCTAAATATTCTCCCATAAATACAACACTATTAGGACTCAGATCAGTATTTATAACTCTTGGTTTTATTAATACTGCAGACGATTCATCCAATCCTTTTTGTTTTAATTCATACGCAACTATAGTATCGAGATATTTAATATATGCTAATACAGCTGTAGTTCCATCTAATTTTGTATTAACAAACCATTCTCCCAATCCATCTAATTGTTCTAATTTATTTAAAGATACAACTATATTAGTGGGAACAATACATTCTATATTTTTATCTTGAAAAGAATGCCTCGCTTTAGTCTTTAAGATTAGATGGTTTACTATATATTTATATTCATTTTTAATACCAAATATAAGATTCTTGATATCATTTTCATTAGATACACGCATAGCTATTATTTTATCATCAATTACAAAAATCTCTTCATTTTTATTGTGATAACTTTCATAAATAACGATTATTCTATCATCTTTATTTCTATAATGAAGATCGTCGTCTATTTGTATGAAAGGATGTAAAGAAATCATATAAGATCGTTTTTTATTAACAGTATACTTATCTCCATTAAAATAAAGATCATTTCCCTGCAAATCCCATCCTTTTGCGGTAGATGTTTTATTCATGAAAACAGGGATTTTATTACTCTTAATATTTAATAGGAATATCATTTGTATATTATACGATATTTATTTTTTCGATTTTATAATTATAAGAGATGTATAATTATAGTGGTGCCAGATTCCCTCAATATATAGATCAGACTGAAGATGAATACTTAGATTCTAGAGATAATATAGGATCGTATACATCTAATGAAAAAGATCCGATAAAATCAAGATTATTCAGCATTTCGAATATCAATCTTATACAAGATATTATTACAGGATATATATTTTATACTTATAAACTCGAGATACCATTTCAAAATGAGTCAGATATATTCGAGGCGTTAGAACTTTCCTATAATTATTTATTACACGATGCATCAAGTCTTAAATATCAAAAAACAGCTAATATTCTTAGAAGAGTTCTTATGGGCGATGATGCGTATATACCTATACAAAAAGGAGAAATTAAGAGTATTTATGGAAACGGAGATCTAGAATCTTTTATTGATATGTGTAATAAAAGAGCGATCGATAATCTTGTTATTGCAATAGAATCAGCGATAAAGAAAAAATTGAAATACTTAAAAGCATTGAATACTTCTTCTACAGATGTTGTTAAAAAAAGAAGAGGATTCTCTAAGAATGCCTTTTTGGTAGATAAAGATGATGATGATCCGTTCACTAGATCCGAACAACAGATGAATATAATTAAACCGAATTTAGGACTTGTGTATCTACGAGAGAGGAAAAAATAATAATCGATTTTATTATTCGTTTTTTACTAAAAACTAGTGATGAATAAAAAATCTGTAACTGATTATTATACCTCTAATATTTCAAAATTAATGAAATGCTTACAAGAAGTTTACAAACTTAACGTGAATTATAATGTTTGTAAAGAAATCATGAAGACTGATGGTCTCAGATGGTTAACTTGTGGAGGAAAAAAATCTATGTACTTATCGAATGATAAAAATGATACATATGCTATCAGTGTATTTAATCATGCTTGTGTATATTTAACAGGAATGATGTATCCTGAAGAAGGCGAAACCAAAGAGTACATCAAACTCTTTCAGATAAGATTAAGTCCGTATTATCAAGATTATGATGATTACGAAGAAGAAGAAGAAGAAGTCGTAAAAGAAGAAGAAGTCGTAAAAGAAGAAGAAGTCGTAAAAGAAGAAGTCGTAAAAGAAAAAAGAGTTGTAGAGGACTCGGGTCATGATTGTGGTAAACCTTAAAAAATAAGAAATTATTATGTTTTTTTAACACTTCCACCACCTTTAGTCCATTTTTTACATTCTCTACAAAAATAGATATTTTGCATATCTTCCATTCTATAGTATACTATAGAATTAGATAAACAACCTTCTGTTGTACACTTAGTATTAATTATCGGATATGTGATATCATACATCATTTTTTTAATCAATGTATCTGTTTTATCCTCTGATTTATATTTTTTTTCATTAATTATGGTCACCTTTTCGTTAGAATCGAGACCACACACATAACAATGATATTTAACTGTGTTCCCAATCACCTGAACATACAATTTATTCCCACATTTATCACAAAATTTCATATTTATATTAAAGTAAAATAATAAAAAAATATTCGATTTTATTACTTCAATTCATAAAGTTTAAACATATGATGATTTCGTTTAATCTTAACTCCTCCGAGCGTAATCATGTTAATCTTAGTTGTATCGAAGAAATCATCAAACATCGCTCTCGATACTTTTTTCATATATTGATTATTATCGTAGATTACAATACAGTATATTTTCTTTAAATATTCAAGATGTTCCTTGAGTTCAGGAAACATTTCTGATAATCTATCATATTTTAGCGGCAACATTTCTTCCATACCATCGAAATTAATTTTATTTAAATCGCCATATACACATGCATATGCGTCTAATTTGGGTATATATAATTTATAATAACCTTTATTAATTTCGATTAGTTTGTATTCGGATAATTTCTTTTCCTCTTTTTCTGGTAATTTCTTTTCCTCTTTTTCTACTATTGATAATCTCTTTTCTAATTCTAATAATTTCTTTTCTAATTCTAATAATTTCTTTTCTACTTCCATTATTTAATTATTCACATATTTGAAATCGATTTTATTGTGTAACGTTTGCACAATTCATCCGATTTATATATTTTAGTTCCATTAAGATCTATCTCGTTGATTTTGATATCATTAAATAAATCCTCGAACATAATTCTCGATACTCCTTCAAGATATTTATTATTGTCGTATATTATAACATTATATATCTTTTCTAAATATTCATAGTAATCACAATTATTATCTGTTACGTCTATAATATCCGATAATCTTTTATAATTATTAACTAAAAAGTCAGTTATATTGCCTAATTTTATCTTTTTTAAATTACCATATATAAAAATATAAGAATCTAGTTTATGTAAATATACTTTATATGTATATTTATCAATAATATTAATCGAATAATCACCCACAAATATACTTATAAACCACTGTTTTAATCTTAAATATATCAATAATATATAGAGATATAACTTATATAGATAGTATCTAATGAACATTCTCGTTTTTTTTCAATATTATTTATTTATTATGTCGTATATTATATAATATTAATAATGTCTAAACAAGAAGTAGAAACACTATTAAAAAAAAATCAAAAACCATTAACAATAGAGGATATAAATAAGCAAATAGTAAGTATAGATCTTGTTGGTAAATCTGATGTATTATTGAGTCATGCAAAAGGATATATAGGTATATATTTGACTAGAATTGGAATATATTTCGCAATTTTAATAGGAGTAGTAGCGATGGGCCTTGCTATAGCATTGATATCTCCTCCTACAATTATACTACCTATATTGGGTTTTGGACTTATTATCATTTTGGGTGGTGGAACTGTTATAGTAATGGGAGTCGATGTATTGGGGTCTCTGATAGCTGCAAGTAAATGTATGGTGAATAATATCTCTCTAATAGCTTATGATGGAGTATTTAATTTTTTATATAGAATACTAGTTGCGGGCACTTTATCATGGAAATATGTATTCATGAAATTACCAGAAAAAAAAGAACCTAACAAATAAACTTAAATCCAGTTTCGGTTATTAATATCGAATGACCAAAATGAATACAGACAGCCTCATTAGTTTTAATATCTGAAATAGTATATGTTATTTTATCTATTTTTTCCTCTATTTCCTTTTTATCTTTTGCTAATTTAGCATATGATAATTTTCTCTTCAAAGAAGACTTTTCCATGATCAATTTATTTATTTCTATTTTTTTATTCTCGAAATCATGTTCAATAAATAAAGTAGGAAATCCTCTTATCATATCGGCAATATGTAGTGGTTTCATAATATCTAATTTTAATGGCGTTTTAGTATTTTCCTTATATAATACAGAAAATTCTCTTAAAGAAAATACTCTTCCTGGTGGATAATATTTTTGTAATAAAGTGTATATTTTTAAAGATGCTCTGTATTTATGATTTAATATTCGAAGACGTTTTGTGAATTCTTTCTTATCTTTATGTACTACCATAATAAACATAGTGGGAAAAGGAGAATATTCTATAGCCATTTCGTCTGTATGAAGATTAGTAGCATGTATATCTATATAATAGAGTTCTCCCGCTCTCATAATGCCAGTTACTTTATTTCTTATATCGGTTGATATCTTTTTAGTTTGAGGAATAATCTTATCAGGATTATCTAAATTTATAGAATATATATTCATAATAGATTTAATCGGTACATCTATAGCAGTTTCTAATGATTTAGTTATAACATCTCGAGGAACGGTTAATTTAACGTTTGGACCACACACTTTAATAGCAGCAGTACAAGTATTCTTTGCTATATCTAATAATTTAACATAATCTTTTTTATTAAATGAATAAGAATAAGCACACTTTAAAGAAAATCTATCTTTAATATTATCAAATTTATGACCATAAATCTGAAATGTGAATGATATTATACTATCTTCATTGAATTTATGAGGATGTACAGGCGCACAATTACACACAAACGTTTCTGTCTCTATTGATAATGGATAAAACAAATATTTATCATCATTCATCTTCTTATCGAAATGATCAGCTATTTCAATTGTAGAAATTCCTGGTTTGAGCATAGAAAATAATTCTTTACTCAAATCCTCTAAATAAAAACCATCAAGAATAATACGTTCATCTCTTGATAGTGCTCTTCTTATTTTTTTATCGATAGGCATTATATTATATATTATTTAGATATTCTATTATTATATCATTACATAGTTTTTATTAATTATATTTTTTAACATCATGTTTATAATATAATGATAATAATTATCGAACACATCAGCAAACTTAAAAATGTAAAAAGTGCCAAATGTTATTTAATTAAATATTCGTTCGGTGAAGGAGAATATACATTAGATATTAGTATTAAAAGTGATACAATCAATCAACAATATACAAATACATATCAACAATTTAATAAATTATGTGCAGATTTATGCAGTTTTACTTTTCCGACAGAAAATTATAAAACTCAAGTTAGAATCTTTTCAGGAAAAGATATGAAGAAAATATTTAAACTTAATAATGTTAAATATATAGATAAATTTAATACGAACATAATTAATTATATTAAGATCGACAAACCTATTATTAGACTTAAAAAAGGATCATTTGTTAAAGCTGACGAATCTTATTTAAGAACACCAATTAAACAGGAAGAGAACATTAAATCTCCCGAGATATCAATTAATACTTCGGATAAAGAATACATAATAGAATTAGAAAATAGATTAGCACAAATGATTATCTGTAAAGATGTTAAACAACAATTATCACAAAATAAATAATATAATGTTATTTTTTTTTCGATATACTAAATATATAATGACTGAGGATCTTAAAAGATATTATCTTAAAAATATACCTTCAAGTTGTACTATTCTTGTAGTAGGAGGAAGAAAGACTGGTAAAACTGTTATTATCAAGAATATACTCTATAATAAATACAAAACAACAAGAATAGTATCACTTGTATCAGCAACTGCTCAATCAAATAATGATTTTAAAAATATAGTACCCGATTTAAATATATATGAAGATTATAATACTAATGTTAATGCTATTCTTATCGCCGATCAATTTTCATTAAAACAAAAAATAGCGTCTAAAACTGTATCGGAAAATGTGAAGAAAGATGCAATAGTAGTATTTGATGATATTATAGGTACTAATTCTAAATGGATGACAGATGATATATTTAAGAAAATGATATTCTCTGGTAGACATGCGTATATCACTAATATTATATCTGTTCAAAGTCCTAAATTCCTACCATCTAACTACAGAGATAATATAGATTTTATTCTTGTAACTAATATTAGTACTCAAGCTAAACGAAAATTCTTCTGGGAGAACTTTTACAATCATGACTTCGGTGATCTTAAAGTATTTAACAACTATTTTAATATTATTAAGAAGAAAAATGTACATAATTTCATGTTATTATCAACTAAAAGTACAGATTCATTACAAGATTATATGTATTGGGGGAGATGTCCAGATCCTAAATATTATAAACCAAAAAGGATTGGATTAAAGTATTTATGGGATTTGAATGATAATTATTTTAATG
>Ga0208958_1000821_pt1 | contig 34820 bp, 30 predicted proteins | sample RifOxyB1_FD_184032 | JGI IMG/M metagenome (GOLD analysis project Ga0208958, IMG submission 184032) | Soil microbial communities from Rifle, Colorado - Rifle Oxygen_injection B1 (SPAdes) | ecosystem: Environmental > Terrestrial > Deep subsurface > Rock core/Sediment | place: Rifle, Colorado...
ATAAAGGGATATATGGGCACGTCATCCAAACTCCGCCAATTTCGTACTAACCCCATCGAAATACTGATTTTTTGCGCAGTTACCGCACTGTTCGTTAAATCCCTTTACGGATTGGTCTACGATCCGCAAACGCTTGCGCCGATTACCGTGACTCCGGTGGCCGCGAACCCACTCTCAGAAGGACGGGCGCCCGCTTCCACCTCACAAACTTTCATCAATGTTGATCTCAAATGCGACAAAAACCAGGACCAGGAAACCACGGCTGCCAAGGTCCGGCTCACAGGCTCCCTCTGCGGCTTCAACTCCGCGACAGAGCCTTCGAAGCTCCTGAAAACAACAATCACCAATACCGCCAATAAATTCAGCGCGACTGTTTTCACGGACACCAACGGCGGCAAGTACTCGACGGACTACATCCCGCTTAATTCCGGGAAGAACCCGATCCGGCTTGAATTCTCTTATCGCGACAAACGTATCGTCACCCAAGATTTGACGATCACGAAGAATTAGGCGCGGCCGGGCAAACAGACCCAAAAACGGCTCTCATGCGCTTGTCAACCCGCGTCTTGCCGGAGCGGCGCTTCTTCGTCGAGAATCCGTCGTGTGAAGAACGAGCCGTTACTTTGCAGATGCCGCTATGCCCTGAGGGGCGTCCGATCAGCCTTCAAGACTGAGGCGAGCTTCCGAACGCAGATATTCTTCGCGGCACTCGCGGTGCTGACCCTGGCAGCCTTGAGGCCGAAACCGATCTGGTGGGCGCTTGCCCTCCTGACCATCGCGTGCCTTCTCGCAACCGAGCTCATCAATACCGCCATCGAAACGATCCTGGACCGAGTGCACCCCGAACAACACCCGCTCATTGCCCGGGCAAAAGACTGTGCGGCGGGCGCGGTATTCATGCTCAGTCTCGGATCGGTCGCAATCTGGACGGCATTGATCCTTGACCTTTTGATGAATTGATCTCGTTGAATCATCCTCCGGCGGACAATTCAGTCATTTTATGTGTCAGTCCAGTAAATTTGTAATTCCAATTATTCCGGATTGAACTAAACAGGGATTCGTTGGAACAAAACCGGCGTGGTGACCGCGCCGAGAAGGAGCGTACCGTGAAACTCAGAGCCTTCCTCATGATTCTTTTCTTTTCGATGATCCTGGCCACTTCGGCCTTGGGCGCGGGCCCGTGGAAGCGCGCTTCGATGAGAGCTGATGACGGTTCGACGATCGAAATCAACTACGAGATTCAAGAGGTAGTCCACGGCAACATGGTGGCCCGGATCGCCGCTCCGTTTTGGGTCAACGTCCTGAAACGTGACAGTGCCCAACTCCGTGTCGTACTCCTGAACTTTCGTGGTAATCCCTACAAGCGCGATCTGGCAGAGCTCGTGATGAGCACCCAGTTTGAGCTTACGTCGCGTGGCACGGGCCATGACAACACGGATCACGTTTGCCACCCCGGAGAGTTTGTGAACTATGACGGGCAAGCCAAGCAGGGCCTTCACATTTCCTTCTGTAAAGGCGCTGATTGCGATGAGTTTTTTCAGGAGATCGCTATCGTCGACGAAAAAGGCAACTGGCTCGTTGATCCGATTTCACGCAGCCACAACTTTCAGTTTCAGCTCCGCTGATGCCGCGATCCCAATCTTGACGGACGCCCGGGACGCTGCGATCATCGTCTACGATGAAATCATTCCGGGCCGATTATCGACTCGCTCTTGCGATCCTTCTCGGGATTGCGTTCGGTCTCGGTGCGTTCACCTTCTTCTATGCCGAAGGGCTTTCGTATTTTTCATCGGACCCGAAAGCCTGCGTGAACTGCCATGTCATGAATCACCAGTACGACTCCTGGAGCAATTCGGGGCACCACCACGTAGCGACCTGTAATGACTGCCATCTGCCTCACAGTTTGATCCCCAAACTGCTCGCAAAAGGCCGTAACGGCTGGAACCACTCCCTGGCATTCACGCTCGAAAATTTTAACCATCCCATCATCATTACCCGGCACAATTACGAGATCCTTCAGAAGAATTGCGTTCGTTGCCATTCAAAACTGGTTACTGACGCGATTATGATTCCGGCGGCCGGATCTCACGTGTCCTGTATCCATTGCCATCGCAACGTGGGACACATGCCGATTCATTAACCGTTCGAGGAGAAAGCTATGACCGACGAAATTCAAAAGAACCGTTTTCGACTTACCCCAAAGAGACTCCTGATCGCCCTCCTCGGGACTGCAATCGTCACGTTTATCGTGACTTATCTTCTGATCAGTATCTTTCGGCACAAAACCGAGGCACAGAACCCGTACCTTCGATTCGTTGAAGTGAAACAAGCCACAACGAACCCTGATTTCTGGGGACTGAATTGGGCACGCGAGTACGATCAATACAAACGCACGGTCGAGGTCTCGAAGACAAACTTCGGCGGCGGAGACGCCAGTCCGGCTCAGAAATCCGAAGTATTCCCCTTCCTGCCCCGAATGTTCGCCGGTTATGCTTTCTCGTTGGATTACCGGGACCGGCGGGGACATTCGTTCATGCTTCTTGATCAGGAGAAAACGCGCCGAGTGACGGAACGTCCGCAACCCGGGGCCTGCCTGCATTGCCATGCTTCCCTGATACCGACACTGGTGCGGCTCGGCGGCGGCGATCCGGCCGCCGATCAATATACGGACGCGGATATCAAAAAAGGCTTCGAGAAACTGTCCGGAATGCCGTATCGCGAAGCGCACGGAGAAGTCGTGAAAACAGGGTCCTGGGACCCGATTCCTGGGAAGCCAAACGAATTCCGCCAGGTCGCCGGCGCGCACCCCGTCTCGTGCACGGACTGCCATAATGCGAAAACGATGCGGCTCGAAATCAAGCGTCCGGGTTTCGTTGCCGGAATCAAGGCACTCAAAGTCTCGCAGGGCAAAAGGGACTTCGACATCAACCGCGATGCAAGCCGAGCTGACATGCGCGCCTACGTCTGCGCTCAATGTCATGTCGAGTACTACTGCGGACCTAAAGTAACCCTCTTCTTTCCGTGGAATCGGGGCCTCAAGAGCGAGCAGATCGAGTCACATTATAATGACTATCGATTCCCAGATGGTCACCGGTTTTACGATTGGCAGCACGCCGAAACCGGCGCCGAACTCATCAAGGCGCAACACCCCGAATTTGAACTCTGGAATCAGGGGATTCATGCCCGTTCAGGCGTGACCTGCGCCGATTGCCACATGCCCTACATGCGGCAAGGTGCTATCAAGATTTCCGATCATCACGTGCGCTCGCCGCTTCTCATGGTGAGCGGATCATGCCAGCAATGCCATGCCTGGACGGAAGCCGATCTGAAGGAACGAGTGGCCGGGATCCAGAACCGAAATTTCAGGCTTCTCATGCGCGGCGGACAGGCACTCACGGATTTCCTGGACACTTTCAAAATGGTCCGGGCTCCCTTCGACACTAAAAACCGGGCGCTAGCCGAGCAGAAAGCCCGCGAGAAGCTCGCCGCCGACCCGGCTAACGCCAGCCTTTCGGGTGCCGAGCTTACAAAGAAGCTCGAAGATGCAACGGGCGCGGCACTCAACGCGCTCTGGGCCGAGCACGTCGCCAAGACCCCCGAACTGCAATCGATCGCGGAACTCCATCGCAAAGCCCAGTGGCGGCTCGATTTCATCGCGGCAGAAAACTCGATGGGCTTTCACGCGCCACAGGAAGCATCGCGAGTGCTCGGGGAGTCGATTGATTACTTCCGACAGGCACAGCTGAAATCAACACGGTTGCTTCCGGCGGGCTCGAAGATCCCGGTGACCGAGACCAAGGCGCAACCGGAAAAATGAGGATTTAAATCTTTTCCGGTTTAAAAACCGCCAGGACTTCAGCTGCGGTCGGCGCGGCCATGATTTTGCCGTTCACGTCCACGAGGGGCCAGTCCGGTTTGGCCAGCTTCACGGCGTCCATCCGGCTCATGATTTCGGCGCCGTAAACCGGATGATTCACGTCCCGATATTCCGCGGGGAGCCCTTTTGTTTTATATTCTTCGAGCTTACCCGAGGTCTTCGAGCACGGATTCGGGCCATAAACGTAGACATAGGGCTCGGGCTTGAGCGGTTGGATGTGCACCGTCATCGTCTGCAGCAGCATGTTCACTTTCTCCGCCGTGAGCAAATCGCCGTTCAGTTCGAGAGATGGTAAAGTCAAAACTGTTTTGTTGAATCGTCGCGCGAGTTCGATGGCCGCTCCCTGATCATTGATTGGCCGGAACTCAGGGCTGACCCCCCGAAGCCGCAACTTTTCCATGAGCAGAAGGGTACTGGACTCGTTCTTCGCGCCATAAACGGCGACTCGCCCTTTTAAAACCATCTCCGCGCCCGCTTTTCGGACCTCTTTCGCCTGATAAAGGCCGTAGCCCTTGTATCCTATGAAAGCTAAGAAAAGAAAGGTGATCAGCCTGTAAGGCATGGGTTCAAGGCCTCTACTTTCCCGGGTGACCGGTGTACAATTATGAAATGTCGAAGCTGCGGATTGCTTTTTACCTTTACGACAATGTTGATCGAAAATTTATTCCTCTTCAACATGATTTGATTTGTGGCCGAACGGAAGGTGATCTGCAGTTTCCCGAGGACACACTGTTAAGCCGCAAGCATTGCCTGTTTTCCGTCCAAGGGCAGGTCGTAACGATCCGGGACCTCAACTCTACCAATCGGACGCGCGTGAACTCCCTTGAACTGCAACCCGGCAAGGAGCGGCGCCTCCAAATCAATGACGTCATCGAACTGGGCAAGCGCAGGCTCATCCTGACCCATCAAAAGCAGTTCCCTCCGGCAAATATTCAAGACCGTCTTTCACCTGAACTTTCTTATCAAGCACGACGAAAGGCAGACGGCTCCCTCACAAGTCACATCACCCGGATCATCACCAAAAAAACTTTGATTCTCCTGAACCCGAAAACTTACCGGGATCTTCAGATCCGTGAGTTTACGCACCTCAAGGGCTGGGACTCCTCGACTGGTGCGGTTGCGGCCGGTTTCACGGCCATCTTCGTCGCGATTTTCGGTGCTCTGGCCTGGTTCGGCGCCCTGAATCAGGGTTTACCCAATTCGGGATTCCTGATCACGATCAAAGCTGCCGGAATTTGGGGGATCATCACGTTCTTGGTTTCCCTCTGGCATTACCTGACGGTCCGAAAACGCCGCGGGCGCCGCTGGATCAAGTTCCTCTTCATCCCGCTCTGGATACTGCTCACGATCGCGGCATTCCCCGTCATCGACGGATTCACCTCGATCACGACCCAGGTGAGCCAGAATCTCACGGTTTACCATTGCGTACTCCGCTTTACCCCGGAGCGCTGTCATCGGCTCGCAGATCCCGATTTCTCAGGCTTCAAGACACTTCCCCTCGAACTCCGGGAAACAATCGAGCGCAGAATCAGGGAGTAGCGTCAGGATTTTGGCGCCCTCAAGAGACAAGAAACTTATCCCGATCCTTTAAGAGATGCCCTCCCACAGGGTTCCGGGTTCCATTCCGGCATTCATTTTGTTCGCGACGATATTCGGTATGGTCATGACCGCGGGTATCAGTTCGTCCGTGAAAGCAGCGGACGCGCCGGTCCCGTCTGATCCATGCGTCGCCAGAACAAAATTCACGAATCTCAAATGCGATGAACCGTCTGACGAGGAAGAACGAAAGAATTACGAAAACGGCAACCTGAGCGAAGCGGCATGTCATCGAGACGGCAAAGGAACCGGTCCATTCGCGACGTGGCACGAAAATGGTGAAATCAAAAGCTGCGGGACTCTCCGTAACGGGGAATTTCATGGCCTCATCCGCTTCTACGGTCAAAATGGCCGGTTGACGAGAACCGGGCATTTCACTTCCGGCATTGCGGATGGTGAAATGCAGCTCTTTGATGACGAGGGCAATGTGATCCGCTCGGCGAAGTTCGACTTCGGGGACCGCGTCGATCAGTTACCCGCGATTGAGCTCTCGGCGAGCACCGGCGTCAGTTTCGCCGACTACACGGAATCAATCTATCGCGTAAAGACGGTCGCCGTGACGCCGAAGGCATTGCTGACATGGCGCCCGCTCTGGTGGCTTGACGCTTCTTTCGGGGGCTTCATCACGGGTGTGAATCTGTCGCGAAGCCGCGCGGATATCGACCCGAGATTCCTCGGCCTGAACGCGCGCGCGGGAACCCACCTGTACCGTTCGCGGAACTATCGATTCCTGTTCCAAGGCGGCCTCAACTATTCGAGCCTCATGGGAAGCGCGCAACAGTTCGGATATTCCAGTCTCTCGGCGCAAATCTATCCGAGTTTTTACGCGACGCTGACGCAAAAACTTGCGGTTTCGATTTACGGGAAATTCGTTCCCTTCGTTTCAAACCGGATCGCGTTCGAAAACAGTGAGCGCGCCGTAGGCCTTTCGCTGCTGATCGGTCCTGCGGATGCGAGCAGGCTTTCGCTGAGTTTCGACTGGTCCGCAATGGACAAATACTACAAAGCCGATGAGCTGATCCGGCTCAGAGTCGTCAATTTCGGGGTGGGATATGCGTGGAACTAAGATCACCTTACTTGTTGCTCTTTCAGCAACCCTTCTGGCGGCGCTCAGCGGCTGTGACTACACCAAGGTCGTCGCCGAGGATGGGACACGTACCATGAGCCTTGCGGGACCCGAGGACATCGTCGCCGGAAAGGCCGCTTATGGACTGGACGGAGTTCCCATCAGCGGAACCGCGACGAAATTTTTTGAAGTGAATCTCGAAACAACGGCCGCCTCGCAATTGACGCCCGGTTTTTACCAACGCATTATCGCGCCCGGCATTACCGGAGCGAACATCTGCTCGGGATCCATGATCCTGGGAATGAGCGGAACGGCGAACTGCGCGGGAAGCTGCTCGTATGCCCTGAAGGGCAATTTCGACCTTCGCGCCCTTCGCGGGTGAGGGAGTTTACAGTTCAGCCTCAGGCCTGACCGCGGCAGAAGTTTGCAGCACCACAAGCGTGCTCGGATCAGCTGGAACCGCCGTCTGCCAGAGCGGTACCACGGCAAACGGGGCAGCCGCAGCCGATATTCTGAGCGGCAAAGAGGCATGGGATTCAGCAGGAACGAAACTCACCGGGGCTCTGTTGAATCGCGGGAGTTGGAATATCGACAGCTCCGGCTTTCCCGGAGCGGGCTATTATAGCAATGCCTCGACGACACTGGGCGCAAGCCGCATTTGCGGCGGCTATTCCTTGATGGGAGCCTCCGGTACAGCCGTGTGCACGACCGGAACACTGACGGCGCCCGCGGGCCCGCCGAATATTCTGGCTGGCTTTCAAGCGTTCGACGGAAGCGGCAGCATGGTCACGGGCACCATGACGAACGGAGGCTCGCTGAACGCGCAGGCCTCATTTCCGGGAGCAGGCTATTACAGCGGCATCAGCAGTCTGCCCGTCAGTTCCCAAATCGTTTCAGGCCAGACGATTCTGGGAGTTGCCGGAACGGCAGCTTTTCCCGATTTTGTCTGGTCAAATGCCCATCGAACCAAAGGCGCGCTACGACTGACGCTCCGGGAAGAGCTGGCGAACTCCTGGCCACCCGCAACCTATCGCTTCGTCCCCCAAGTCTTGTCATCAGACGAAGGCAACAGCGTTTCCACGAGCGTTACTTTCGCGCCTCGACCGGGAAGCGTTTGTGGAATTACCCAGCCGACCATCGAACAGCGGATTTCCGATTGCGCGTCCCTGAACGGCGCGAATGCAAACTGGGATGGCGGTACGAATGGCAACGCAGGCCAGGGCCTATGGAAACTCGTCACTAGAACGGCGGACGCAAAAGAAGTCTGGCGCGATGAAAAAACCGGTTTGCTCTGGAGCGACTACCTCGGGACCCCGCTTACGGAATTCAACTGGTGCAAGGCAAGCGGAAGTTCATCCAGGATCGGCTCACCTTACGCTGAAAACGATCCATCGGGAATATGCACCAACCCCGCTAACCAAAATCAAACCACCCCCCAGAGCGAGTGTTTCGAAGATCCCGCATGGCTGACAACGAATGCAGCGTACACGGCATCGAAAGGTGGAATGGGACGCGCCAGCACTCCATCGATCGTGTGGAGGCTTCCCACGATTTACGATTACAAACAGGCCGATATCGATGGAATCCGGTTCGTACTCCCGAATATGCTCTATAGTTTTTGGACGGCAACCGTACGGGCCCCGGCGAGAGCGAATGCCTGGACGTTTATCGGAGAAACGGGCGAGCAAAGTATCGGCACCCGATCAGGGACTTACGCGATCCGCTGCGTCGGCCACGCACTCTAAGAAGCAAAGTTACTCTCAGTGGTATCCGTCGTGTATCTCATGGGGCGGAATATATGACCTCTGATAACGTACTTCAGATCGAAGAAGTGCTAAAAAGCCTGTTCGAATCGCCCTCCGTCATGGTGGGCCTAGTCGAAATGGATCGTGATACGCTCCGTTATCTCACCGCCAGCCCGGCAGCGTCGGCTGTTCTTTTTCGTCACTCGGAATCGTCGCAAATGCATGGCAGGTCGTTTTCTGAACTGGGCTTCGATGCCGCGAGCATCAGACGCTGGCTTGACTCTTGCCGAGAAGCCGAGCGTCTCGGCCGGCCCGTTCGGTTCGAATACTTTCATCCGGTTGGCACTGATTCGAAATTTCTCGTCGTATCCGTGACTTTCATTTCAGGAACAGAGAACCACTCATTCTTCTCCTACGTCGCCACCGACAACACGGAGCTACAGCGAGCTACCGAACAACTCTCCGAAATCAGGGAAACTCTCGAGCAAAGAATTCGGGAGCGGACTCACGATCTGCAACAGAGCCGTACCCGTCTTCAAGAGAACGAATGGTTCCTTGAAAAAGCACAAGAGATTGCCGAACTGGGAAGCTGGATCTCCTCCGCTTCGCAGGAGGGCAGTTTGCAATGGTCAAAGGAGGTTTACAGGATCTTCGGTTTATCCGAACAGGCCCATGATTTCGACGGCAGGGTCGAGACGTTCTTCGGACTCGTCCACCCCCTGGATCGTGATCGGGTGATTCAGGCCAGCCAGCGGGCTATCCTGGAACAAATGCCGTACGACCTCGAGCATCGGATCCTGCGACCGGACGGATCGGTGCGCTGGGTTCATGAAGTCGCGAAAGTATTGAGGGATGAGCAAGGTCACCCGGTGCGAATGATCGGAGTGGTCCAGGATATCACAGCCAGAAAAGCTGCCGAAGAGACGCTGCGAAAGACCGAAGAAGAATTGAGGCGCTCCCTGAGCATTCGGAATGATTTCTTATCCATTGCCTCCCATGAGCTTAAGACTCCTGTGACTTCACTCAAATTGCAGCTCGATTTTCTCACGCGTCTCGGCCAGAGGGAGGGTTACGAAAAGGTTGTTCCAACGCTCCTCGAACGGCTCATCCGGATTGCCGCTCGCCAGATCGCCCGGCTCGATCAACTCGTCAATGACATGCTCGAAATCTCGAAGCTGGGGTCAGCACCATTGGTTCTGGCGCGGCAGCCGGTCAACCTCGCGAAACTGGTGCTCGAAGTCATGGAACGATTCTCGACGGAGGTAAAAACATCCGGGAGCACCGTCTCGATCAGAGCCGAGCCGGATGTGAATGGGCAATGGGACGCCTTCCGACTTGAACAGGCTATTTCGAATCTCGTTTCGAACGCGATTAAGTATGGGCAAGGCAAGGAGATCATCATCGAAGTGCGCAAAGAATCCGAAAAAGGCATGTTAAAAATCCGCGATCACGGGATCGGCATTCCCGAAGAGCGGCAAGCCGCGATCTTCGACCTGTTCGAGCGCGCAATCCCTCCAACGAGCATCAGCGGGCTGGGTATCGGCCTTTTCATAGTCCGAACCATCATCGGCGCGCATGGGGGTAGGGTTCACGTCAAAAGCAAGCCCGGTGCTGGCTCCACTTTTACCGTAGAACTTCCCGTCAGCCAGAAGCAGGTGAGCAACTATGCAGCCTAACCTTCAAAAAGGCTCGATTCTCCTGGTCGAAGATGATCCCGATATTCGTGAGTCAATACGAATTCTTCTCGAATACGAAGGTTACGATACGTATTTGGCTCAAAACGGGGAGGAAGCGATGAGGCTTCTCGACACTGCGACGCCGCGACCTTGTCTCATCTTACTTGATGTCTTCATGCCCGTGATGAACGGCTTCGAATTCCTGTCGGCTATGAACCGGGAGAGAAAAGATATCATCGCCGCATTGCCGGTCATCATCCTGACGGCAGGGCAGCCCGACCACGAAACCGTGAAATCAGCCCGGGCCCTCGCATCAGGTCTGATCAAAAAACCGATCGACCTCGATCTTCTTCTCCGGACCGTTTCAGACCTGTGCCACAAAAAGTCGATTTAATCCGGAGCTTCCGGGCACCGGACTTGCTCGCTTGGACTCAGTGACACCGAACATCCATGACACGGTCGTTCTCGGTTCAGGGCCGAACGGTTTGGCTGCTGCGATCACGATTGCCCAATCGGGCCGCTCCGTGCTGCTCGTGGAATCGAAAGCGACACTGGGAGGCGGCTCGCGATCCGCTGCCCTCACGCTGGAAGGGTTCACTCATGATGTCTGTTCGGCCGTTCATCCCTTGGCGATCTCGTCCCCTTTTTTTAAGACCCTTCCCCTTAAAGCCTATGGCTTGGAATGGATAGAACCGCCCATTCAAGTCGCCCACCCGTTTGAAGACGGACGACTCGCTGTACTTCGGCGCTCGGTTGATGAAACAGCGCGAGAGCTCGGCCCTGACGGAAAGGCATATGCTCGGCTTTTTGGTCCGCTTGCCCGAAACGGGAATAAGTTGCTCGAGGACATTCTGGCGCCCCTTCATTTCCCAAAACATCCGATTCACATGATGCGTTTCGGACGTCGAGCCGTCCAATCGGCGACCAGCTTCATGGAAACGCATTTTACTTCAAGGTCCGCGAAAGCTTTGCTGACGGGGCTGGCCGCGCATTCTGGGCTCGAATTGAATGAAGCCGGCTCACTCGCCACGGCGCTCGTTCTAATCATCGCGGGACACGGCCTGGGCTGGCCCATTCCGAAGGGGGGCGCGCAAAAAATCACGGACGCTCTTGCTGCCCATTATTCGGCGCTCGGTGGCGAAGTCCTCCTGAACCATCCTGTTCACGATTTTGGTGAATTGCCGCCGGCGCACGCTTACTTTTTCGATCTCAGCCCCGCCGAACTCATCAGAATAGCCGGTAATCGTCTTCCCAAAGATTATCAGCGCCAACTCGAACAGATTCGGCTCGGTCCGGGAACATTCAAAATGGACTGGGCTCTCTCCGATCCTATTCCCTGGAAAGCACCCGAATGCAGCCGCGCTGGCACCGTTCACATCGGCGGGTCAATGGAAGACATCGTAAGAGCCGAACGGGAAGTCTGGCGGGGTATCCACCCGAATAGGCCGTTCATTCTGCTTTCACAGCCTACCCTTTTCGACGAAACGCGCGCGCCGCGTGGAAAGCATGTCGCCTGGGCCTACTGTCACGTTCCGCGCGGCTCTTCGATCAATATGACGGAGAAGCTCGAATCGCAGATCGAACGGTTCGCGCCGGGATTCAAAGACCTGATTCTTGCCCGGAACGTGAGCCTGCCCTTCGATCTCCAGCGTTATAATTCCAATTACACCGGCGGCGATATCACGGGCGGGGTACTGGATCTGAGACAGATGCTTTTCAGACCCACTCGCCAGCTACGTCCCTATTCAATCCCCGTTAAAAACTGGTACCTCTGCTCTGCTTCAACGCCCCCTGGGCCGGGAGTACACGGCATGTGCGGCTACAACGCCGCAAAGAGGTATCTCTCGCAATCAAAATAGTTTAATTAAGAAAGCTTAAAAAATCCCTGTATTCCTGGCCCTTAGTCCCGAAATAATGTCGATTTTTTTGACAGCCCCCCACGAAATCGAAGCGTTCGGAATGAATAACCGGCCGCTTTCTTGACTAAAAAAGTCAGATATACGACAATCTAAGCATGTGTACATTTCTTGGTTACCGGTTGGGGGCTGGAACATACGTGTTTGCGTTTGCAACCGTTCTCTTGGGGCTGAGCGGTTGCAAACAGGGTGGGGATCCTTTAAGCACTCGATCCCCGGCAACACTGGACGACGCCGCTTTTGCCGAGGGAATACCGGACGGCTCGATTACGCCCGAAAAACTCGACCGCGCGTATGTCGAGAAAACCGGCTCAACAGGCCCCCTCCAAATGGGGGACGGAGTGATCAACTACAACATTACGAATGTACTTGATCCCATTCTCCCGCAGGATGCCGCTACCAAGAATTACTGCGATTCCCAACTGGGAGGCAATCAGCTCGAACTCTCGGGTATCCAGAACGGCGAGTCGATCCGCTGGGATTCCCATCAATCCAAATGGGTTCCTTTCGTGCCAAGCGGTGCCGGAACGGTCACCTCCGTCCTCGGAGTCGGGCCGGTTCAGGTCACGAGTTCCGAAACCATTCCTGAGATCAGCCTCATTTTTGGCAATCAGGCCAATACCGTCGCTCAAGGCAATGACCCGCGATTCAGTGACGGCAGAACGCCCGTCGGCGCGGCTGGTGGAGATCTGAGCAGCAGCTTTCCGAATCCGACGGTTTCAAAAATTCAAGGTCGCCCGATTGCCGCGACTGCACCTATCGCTGGCCAGGTCTTGGCCTGGAACGGACTCACGAACCAATGGGAACCGCAGAATACCTCGAGCACTTCGATCGCGGCAGGCGCGATCGGCAGCACCCAGCTTGCGAACGCCTCGGTTTCTTCCGCTCACGTCGCGCCAGGCGCGATCAACGCAAGCCATATTGCTGCGGGATCCATCACTCCTTCAAGGCTCGATCGGGCATTCCTTGAAATTACGGGTGGCCTGATGCTTGGAAACATCCAAATGGGGAATGGCGAAATCAGTTTCGGCGTCAAAAATATGATCGACCCGACTCTCCCTCAGGATGCGTCGACGAAAAACTATTCCGATAACCGCTTCGGCGGCCGTACGCTGGATCTCACAGGATTGCAGAACGGCCAATCCGTCGTCTGGAATAGCTCGACCTCACGCTGGATCCCCTATACGCCCAGCTCAGGCGGGACCGGTGGAGCCTACCTCCCGCTCAGCGGCGGAACGATGTTGGGCCCGATCCAGATGGGAAGCCACAACATCGGAAGCGTGCTCGACCCGATTCTCGCCCAAGATGCTGCCACCAAGAATTATTGTGATTCGCGCCTCGGCAATCGCGCACTCGATCTCGCGACCCTCGCCGACGGCCAGGCTTTGAAATGGAGTTCATCCGCGAACAAATGGGTGCCCTTCACTCCGGGATCGGGGAGCAGCTCCGGAACCGTAACCTCCGTCAGCGGCGTCGGCCCGATATCGGTCGCGAATGGCACGACAACTCCGCAAATCAGCATCGCTATCGGAACAGCAGCCGGAACGGTCGCAGCCGGCGACGACCCGCGCTTCAGTGCGCCGCGGCCCGCGAGCGGCGCAGCGGGCGGCGATTTGAGCGGAACCTATCCGAATCCCACTGTTGCGCAAATTCAAAATCGGACGGTAGCCGCAACCGCGCCCCAAGCCGGTCAGGCTCTGCGCTGGAATGGAACTCAATGGGAACCCCAAGCCGCCGTTCAGGCCGACGAGGTCACCACAGTGACGATCGCGACAGGCGCGGTGAACGGGTCCAAAATCGCCAGCGGGGCGATCACGAACACGCATATCAGCGCAACAGCCGCGATCGCTCCAACGAAATTGGCCGGAGGTGCCGACGGGCAGGTTCTTCAAATGTCCGGCACCACTCCAACTTGGAAAGAATTGAATATCCCGACGACTCGCAGCTGTAACACCGGCAATCCTCGCGACGTGATGGTACCGGTGGGCGCCTGGTGCGTCGACAAATACGAGTCCAGCATCAATAGCGCGCCGGATGGCTCGGGCACATTCTATTTTTACGACGGCGTTATCGGTGATCAAGCCTATCCCGATGCCGCACATCTCCCGCCCAGTTTCGGGCGAGATGGCTCCGGTTCGAGCCCGGTGTTTGCGGTATCCACGCCGGACGTGATCCCGGCTCGCGCCGTGACCTGGTATCAAGCGGCTGTCGCATGCGCGAATAGCGGGAAGGTTCTCATTCCAGATGAAGTTTGGGTCCTCGCCGCGATTGGAACGTCCAAACCCGATCCGGTCGGAGGGGGCGGATACAACGGTGGCTCAGCGACGGACGCCGTAGCCGCTCGATGTAATAAGTGGGCGCCTTGCGTGAATCCGGACCTGGGCTGTGCCGGAAAGGAAGACGAAGACGGCCGTGGAAACTGGACGGATCCGAACAGTAAAGTGCGCAAGACCGCACACGCCGGCAGTACCCCGGGAGGAACCAACTCATGCATGAGTCGTTTCGGAGTCGAGGACATGATCGGCAATCTTTCTGAATGGACGGGAACAAGCGCCATGCAAGCAGGCGCGAACGGCGGAACTTTTGGACCTTACATCCAAAACGTATTCAAGGTCCCTGGCGATAATTACGCCACGACATGGAACCTGAACGGTCAAGCCTATGTTTGGGATGCGACCCTGAAAACCACAACCCTGGTGAACGGCGCACCCGCGGCTCCGATTCGCGGTGGATACTGGAACAGCAGTCATAGCGGCGGGATTCACCATCTCTTCCTCGGTTATCACGCATCCGTGACGAATTGGTCCATTGGATTCCGGTGCGCGCGGCCGAGGTAAGCGTCAGGTCAGCAGCAAAAGTTATTCCGAAATAGGTTTTAGTTTCGGACGCTCTGCTGTAAAATATTGGAATCATGAGCATAACCGCAAGACGATTTGTTGGCGTGTTTGGCCTCTTCGCGCTTTCATGCGTTTTTATATCGTCCGCTCAAGCCTCAGAATATCGAGCCAAGTTGTACCGCGCCAGCGTCGCCGGCGAGACGATTCAAGGACTGAAATGGTCCTCCCTCACCCCTCGCGTCGAAGTGCAGACAACAGGGATCCCGGGCGACTTCGAAATACGAGCCCTACTGACAGGCGTCTTCGAGCGGAATAACTGGAGCCTGCTGCATCAGGAAGGAATGGAAAATGAGCCATCCGTCCTCATCAGCACGAACACCAAACGCAAATCCTCGACCGAGACCGTCATTGCGTCCGGCGATTTCACCTTCCCGGTGACCCTGAAGGCGCAAAACACGACGGTTCGTTTTCGCGCGGTCGGTCCCAGGGGCGAAATTGAGGAGCAGTCGTTTTTGATCATTTTCAATGAATTGCCGGTGCTCAAAGCCGAGGCAATCAAATCGTCACAATCGCGACGTTCGTCAAAAGCAGGATCCTCCCTGATGGTGAGCGTTGGGCCGACCTACTATACCTTCAGGGAGGTCAACGTCGCGGATCAGGCAAGCGTGGCTGATTTCTCCGAAATCGCTTTAACCGGCAAGCTTTCTTACCTTTTCTCGCTTTCGCCCAGGTGGAACCTCGGCGCGAATGCCTTTTTCAATTTCCTCCCGCTCAGCAGCAACTTTCCGGGAGTGAACGCCCAAGTTCTTGGCGTAAACCTCAGAATCGGTCTTGTCCTGCTTCCAAGCCCGCCTTGGACTCTTTCACTGATGGCAGGCATCTATTACAGCCAGATGTTCGTCACGAACAACCGGTTTGGTTATGGTCCCATGGCATATCCGCAACTCTACCCCACGTTGAGCAGAAAACTTTCTGAACGGGAAAACGCGTTTGTTTACGTCAAGTACGTGCCGATCACCGCCCTGACCGAGTGCGAACTGGCGGCCGGACTCGGCTGGTCGCATAATTTCAATTCAGGCTCGCTCGGGTTGAACCTCGACTTTTCGAAAATGGATTTTTATTCGAGCCCTATTATCAAAATGTCCAGCCAATCGATATCACTCAGCGTCGGTTATGGAATCTAACACGACCCCGCTCCGATAACGGCTCTTTCCGCGACCGATCACCAGGATTAACTTAACTTCCTGCTCCGCTATTCCGAAAAGATGGGATGATGATCGTGTCCCATTACACGATTCCAGCCCTTCTCGCGGCCGTGGCCCAGCTGGCGCTTTGTCCCGGTGCCTCGGCGCGCTGGGCGACCCCTGAAGACGCTCAATCCGAAGTTGAATTCGAGAAGATCGAAATCAGAGTGGAGCGCGACGGCTCATGGAGCCAGGTCACCGAGATTCAACGCAAGATCCTCAAAGAAGATGCCCGCAGACAAGTGGGAATTGCAAAACTCTTCTACAACCCAAATATCGGTACGATCAAGATACTTGGCGCAAAAACAATCCTTGGCGGCCGGGAATATCCCGTCAAAAAAACCGAAATCGAAGACAAAGCAGTTGCAAGTAGCAGCAGCGCCTTTGATGAGATCCGGCAGGTCCTGATCGGCTACCCGAAAGTCGAGATCGGAGCGCAGATCTACCTGAAATTTGAACGTAAGGAAAAAGCCACGGTCCCGGGGCTCTACTCCACCCGCGCAGTCTTCGGAACCGAACCGGTCAAACAGGCGAGTATCCGAATCCTTTCAGCCATCCCTCTCCGCGTTCGCTTAAGCGATCCAGGGCACGACTTGGCGCTGTCGAACGAAAAACGTAACAATCTTCACGTTATTCACGCACGGACGATCCGTCCCGTTTATCGAGTGGTCCGCGAGGAAGAACACGGGCGTCTGGACCCCGATGCGAGACCCGGGCTCACCGTTTCAAGCGCCGGGAATTGGTCGGACCTCGAGAAACCCCTGGTCCCGGCATGGGAGAAAGTCCTTTCCGAGCCGTTGCCTGACAGCTTCCTCAAGATCCTGAACCGGGCGAAATCCAAAAAGACGGACGTTGAGAAATTCAACACCGTTACCTCGGAGCTCGCCGCGACCATCACCTACCTCGGAGACTGGAGAACAATTCGCGGCCGGTATATCCCGCGGCCTCTTGCCAAAATCGCGGAATCCCGGCAGGGCGACTGCAAGGATTTCTCCGCGGCGACGATCGCGATTCTTCGAAAACTCAGCTTCAAGGCATACGCCGCGATCGTGAATCGCGGAAACGATTATCAATACGAAAAGGCCGACGATCTGCCACGCCTTTCGCTTTTTAATCATGCGATCGTTCGCGTCTATACGCCCAAGAAAGACTATTGGATTGATCCAACGAACTTTGTCAGTTTCGCGCAAGGCATCTTTCCGGACATTTCCGGCCGTCGTTCCCTCGTCTATCTCCCGGAACCACGGCTCGAACAGATTCCGCCGAACTCGCCAGAGGACGGGCAGACCTTCATTGCACGCCAGATTCGTCATGACGGTGATGCGCGCTTCTCAAACGAGATTTCCGTCCGGTTATCCGGAACAGAAGCGCTTTCACTGACCGGGGCCGACCTTCGCCAGTCGAAGGATTCGTTGCACCATCGCTTGCTGAACACCGTTACCAGCACGAAAAGAGTGCAATCCTGGAAGGTATCGACCGGCGATCTATCGTCTCGAGTCGTGCAGGACATCAGCTACGGAGTGTCGTTCTCATCCGAGGGCACCTATCAAACATCAGCCGGCCAGGCACTGGTACTTCCGGGCAACTATATTCAGAGCGCCACGGAACTCCGCCTTGAAAACCGCGTAAGCGATCTTTTTCTCGGACAGCCCGAGCTCCTCAGCCGTGAGACCGAGTACGTGAATATCGAGAAGGTCGGAAAGGAATCACTCGACTGCGAAATCACAAGTCCCTGGCTCGATGCGAAACGCAAGCTCACCGAATCACCCCGGGGGCTTCTTGTTTCGGACGTTATCGCGCTGAAACGAGCGCTCATTTCGAATTCAGAACTCATGTCCCCGGAATTCGCGAACGTGAAGCAGGAATTAATGCGGTGTTTCGAGAACGTGGCCGTGATTTACCGGCCGAAACACGCCGCCTATCGTGGACTTGCTTCGGTGCTCGAATCCCATCAGCGCGACTGGTCGCCAAAGCGAAACCGCGACTGACGATTGCCTATCGTTCGCAATGACGGTATGCAAAGAAAATGATTCACGAAAATATCCTGAAAGTGATCGGCAATACCCCCATCATTCGTCTGAACCGGGTCACCGCAGGCCTGTCCGCCCGATTTCACGCGAAACTCGAATTCATGAACCCGGGCGGCTCCGTCAAGGACCGAATAGGCCTTGCCATGATCGAGGATGCCGAAAGACGGGGCGTTATCAAACCAGGCGGCACGATCATCGAAGCGACGAGCGGCAACACCGGCGTCGGCCTCGCGCTCGCCGCGGCCATCAAGGGTTACAAATGTATTTTCGTCCTTCCGGATAAGGTTTGCGCTGAAAAAGTCCAGAATCTCCGTTCATTCGGCGCGACGGTGGTCATCACTCCTTCGGCCGCCGAGCCGGAGGACCCTCGGAGCCATTACTCGACCGCGCGCCGCCTTGCCCGAGAGACGGAGAACGCCGCTTACCTGAATCAATATGACAATCTCTCGAACCGCGAAGTCCACTACAGGACGACCGGGCCCGAGATCCTGAAGCAGATGCCGGAAATCGACGTCCTGGTCGGCGGAATGGGAACCGGAGGCACGATCTGCGGAACCGCTCGTTACCTGAAAGAAAAGAAACCCTCCCTTCAGGTGATTGTCGTCGACCCGATCGGCTCGATCATCTACGACCACTATAAGAGCGGCAAACACGGCCCGGCGCATCCCTACAAGCTGGAAGGAATCGGCGAGGATTTCATAACGAAGAATTTCGATTTTTCCGTTATCGATGATGTCGTACGGATCGAAGACAAGGAGTCGTTCCTGATGACTCGCGCGCTGCTCACGCAGGAAGGAATTTACTCCGGACTTTCTTCCGGAGCGGGCGTGGTTGGCGCCGTAAAATGGGCGCGATCGCAGGGGGAGAAAGTCCGGGACAAGAATATTCTGGTCATTCTGCCCGACAGTGGAAACAGGTATCAATCGAAAGTCTTCAACGACGATTGGATGCGCGAGGCCGGTTTTCTCGACCAACCGGCGCCCGATCACCTCGAAAATGGGGAGAAGCGCTCATGAAAAAAACGGAAACTTACAAATTTGGAACAATGGCTATCCATGCCGGCCAGGATCCCGACCCTCAAACAGGGGCCGTGATGACTCCGATTTACCAGACCAGTACCTATGCCCAGCTCTCGCCCGGCAAACATCGCGGCTACGAGTACTCCCGGACGGATAACCCGACCCGCACAGCCTACCAGGCTTGTGTCGCCGCTCTCGAGGGCGGCAGACACGCGCTTGCTTTTTCGTCGGGACTCGCGACGATCGACGCGATACTCCACACACTCGCGAACGGCGATCATGTCGTCTGCTCAGACGATGTGTACGGCGGAACCTTCAGAATTTTCGACAAGGTTTTCAGGAATCACGGGCTCGAGTTCTCATACGTCGATCTGTCGGACCTGAAAAAAACTGAGGCCGCGTTTCGACCGAACACGAAGCTCGTCTGGATCGAGACCCCGACCAACCCGATGCTCAAAGTACTTGATATTGCCGCGATCAGCGCCCTTGCCAGAGCGAAGAGCGCGATTTCGGCGGTCGACAACACGTTCATGAGCCCGTATTTCCAAAAGCCGCTTCACCTCGGCGCCGACATAGTCATGCACAGCATCACGAAGTACATGAACGGCCACAGCGATGTCATCGGCGGAGTCCTCGCGACGAACAACACTCCGCTTTGGGAGCGCATCAAATTCTTTCAAAACGCCGTGGGTGCCGTTCCAGGACCGATGGATTGCTTTCTCGTCATGCGTGGCCTGAAAACGCTTCATGTTCGCATGGAACGACATGCGCAGAACGCGATGGAAATCGCGCGATTTCTCGAAAAACACCCGCAGGTCGAGCGCGTGATCTACCCGGGCCTTGAATCCCATCCCCAAAATGCCCTCGCACGCAAACAGATGAGCGGCTTTGGCGGAATGATCACGTTCTTCATTAAGGGCGGCGTGAATGAAGCTCGCACCTTTCTCGAGAAGGTCCGTGTTTTCTCCCTGGCCGAAAGTCTCGGCGGAGTCGAATCGCTCATCGAGCATCCCGCGATCATGACCCACGCGAGTGTTCCCGCCGAAACCAGAAAAGCTCTCGGGATTCATGACAACCTGATCCGAATCAGTGTCGGTATCGAGGATATCGCCGATCTTAAGGCTGATCTTGCGCAGGCGCTTGGGTAGGCGCGAGTCGCATCAGCCGGGAGTCGAGGTCGAAAATGGCGGCAGTACAATCCTGAGAGGGCATATCATCCTCTTCGGTGAACTTTGATTTGATTCGAAACGTGAGCTCATTCACGGCTTCGACCGCCTCGCGCTCACGGTACCCATTGAGAAGTTCCAAAGCCGCGGAACTTCCTCCGGCTCCTTCGATAAATCCATCAGAAAGCAGGGCCAGACGCCCCCCGGGTCCGAGAACAGTTTCGAGCTGCCCTTCGATTTCTTGATGAACGGCCCGGGAGATGGACTCGCCACTTGAAGGCAAAGCTTGAAACGAACCCTGAGGTGGTGCGTAAAACGCTCCGGAACTCCCTAAGTTGACATACCTGAGAACGTAATCCTTGCGGGAGACCACACCGTAAAAAAGTGAAAGTCGGTCCTTGTCATTTAACGTGAGCAGAAGCTCCTGCCGTATCTTCCGCACCGTCTCGAGGCTCGAACGCGCCTCATCAGACGAGAGTTTCATCGCGACCCGCATCAGCACCGAAAGGACCGCGCTGGAAAGGCCATAACTGGAGGAATCCGAAAGGACCATCGAAATCACGTTTTTGTCGGTCGATTCGGCGAGATCAAAATGATCTCCGCCCGCGCGCATTCCGGCTAGATAGCGGCTCGTCACCTTGAAACCCTTGATATCCGGAAAACGAATCGGGAGTTTGCCTCGCTGCAAGCGTTCCGCCAGCTGAAGATCGTCCTTAAGACGGGTCAGGAGTTCTGAAAACGATGCATTCAGCCTGGATACTTCGTCCCACATCAGAATCTGCTGATAACGAAAAATCTTGCTGACGACCTCAGCGGACCGGAACGGCCGCACGAGTACATCGTCGAATTTTCCTTCGCCGAAGGCCGGGGGCACCGGAACACCTTCCGGCAGGATCAGGAAGACCGCCCGGCCGGCGCGATCGATGGTTTCCAAGGCGGAGATGGGAATCCGAGAATCCAGAAAGAGCATCTGGCCATATTGGGCCTGATCCTTAAACTGCGAAGCGGCTGTGACAGTGACTTCCGCCACTCCGCTGCCAGCGGCAGTGAGTTCCCGGACCAAAGCCTCTTCGCTGGATGCATTATTCGCCAAAACAGTGAGGTGGAACATCGCAAGCATCTCCTGGTTGTTATACTTCGCCGTTTTAAAAAGCCCGCACCTGGTACTGAAGCATGTAACGGACATCCCGCAACGAATGATACCCTATCCCGAGTTCTTCACTGTACCAGCTCAACGCGAATTCGCCGCCCTTGCGTTTCAGCCCGATCCCTGCCGAAGGATAACCACTCCCCCAGCCACCGCGAAGATAGAAATGATCCCTCAAGGAAAGCTCAGCACCGAAGACCGCCCGTCCGAGAGCACTCACTTTGGATTGGTTGAAAATGTCCCGGTACTCCAAAACAAAATTGAAGTAGCTGCCTCCGCCGACTTTGGGCTGAACACTGAATGAAGCATCATAGCTTGCCGGCTCATTCGCCGGCGCGCCGATCGAGTTTCTCGCGAGCGGCAGCAGACTGAAGGTTCCAAAACGCACTCCGAAAAGATTGCGCCCGACCAGGTTTAAGGATGGAAGATACGCAATGGGCAACGTCAACGAAAAGCCCAGGTTGTGAGAGATGCCTGAGCCTTGGGCCAAACCCTGGTTGTAGCCAAGAGGCGTATCCGAGGTCAGGACCCTGAAATCACCGCTGGCCTGATTCACCCATTGAAGAGAGTAACCCAGTCGAACAATGCCCCCCGCCAGCCGGATTCCCGTCCCAACGGTTGGAATAAATTGGTAGAGGCTTCGATACCGCACGGTACCGTCACCGTTTGCGACGGCTCCAAGATGACTCTGAAGAAGCACCCCAAAAGCGAATCCCCGCATGTAAGCACTTGGAATAACGCTGAAGCCGGCTCCCGCGAAGGTCCCGGGATTTTTTTCGAGCGTCTTCAAATAGCCGCTCAGGCTCGCGACGTTGTAAAAATCGATGTTGAACATTCCCGCGTAGCCCGAGTTGGCATAAAGGCTGAGATTGAGACCTTCAAATTGCGGGTTACGTATCCTTCCCAGCGTCGCTGGATTGTAAAAAAGTCCAGAGGGACCATCATCACCCAGAGGGAGATAAGCGTCGCTCATGGCGGCGGCGCGAGCTGAAGTATACCGCGATCCCGGAACGATATCCTGACGTGCCCAGGAGCTGCCGGCAAAAAAGCTGCTCAGCCCCCCGAGGATAAGAATAGCACCCATCAAAGAAAACCTAACCGTCACCATGACTTCATATCGGCAGAAAGAAGACGACTTCATAGCTGAATCGACTTTTTCCGGCCCGAATACCTAACAATTCTAGTTAGATAAATTTTTTCGAGGTTCCTCGACCTTAAACGTTGAGGAGTTCCGAGATTCTGCCGAGAAGTTCTTAGGCTCGAAACAGCCATGGGGAGACCATTCAAAATGCTTTGGGACAATATCCCGGATTGGGCGCATGCAGTGACCGAGATGTTGCTACTCGCACTCAAAGCACGCGATCCGTACACTTCCGGCCATTCGTACCGAGTCGCGTATCAGGCCAAAATGCTCGCGAAAGCAGCCGGCCTGGACTCGAAAGAACAGGAAATGATCGAGTTCGCGAGCCTGTTTCATGATCTGGGAAAAATCGGGACACCCGATAGCGTTCTCCTGAAACCCGGACGCCTGACGCGTGAAGAAGAAGCGATCATGCGCGAACACCCCGTACGCAGCCACGAAATCATGAGCCCCCTGGCCCACGTGCCGTTTTTTCAAAACACTTTGCCCGGCATTCTTCATCATCACGAACGGATCGACGGTTTGGGATATCCTTCGGGAATAAAGGGCGAGGCCATTCCCCTATCCGCGAGAGTCATCCTCATTGCCGACACCTACGACGCGATGACGACGACCCGTCCTTACCGCAAAGGCCTCTCGAACGAAATCGCCTACTCCGAACTGATCAAATTCGCGGGTCTGCAATTTGACCCGCAACTGGTTCGGATCTTTGTCGAGTGTCACCCGCATTGGGAACCGGCTTCGGAAGACCTGATCGAAAAAGCGATGCCGTTCGAATTCCGAAAAGCCGCCTGAACGGCGCCTGGCTATATTTGAACCTTTGCGACCGCGTCAGCCAGGGTTTTGAACTCGATTCTGAAATCCCGAAGCTCAAGACCTTTCCACGTCGAGAGAATCGGATCGTCGAGTTTCTCGATTTTCTTGAAGTTGTTGGCGATGTTCGTCGCGAGATCAACGATACAGGCAATCTGAAACAGGTTGGCATTGCGACTCTTCAGCAGATGCGGCGAATGATGAAATAAGACGACCTTCTCAAGGGGACGGAATATTTTGAAAAGATAGCACACCTGGTTCCCGATGACGGAATGGTCGATCCCGAACTTCTCCAGTTCAGCGAACTGACGGACGGGCCGGGGCCATTCCTTCTTCTTCGCATCCTCGCAAAAGGTGATGTAGTCGGGATTCAAAATGGCCAGACAGATTTTGCCAATGTCATGAATCAGACAGGATGAAAAAACGTATTTCTTGAACCCGAAATCCGGCAGAAGCTTCGCCATTTCCAGGGCGATCTGAGCGCTCCTCAACCCGTGGGCATATACGGTGTCCAAAAAAGCAACCGCTCGCTTTTTGTCCTGACAAACAACACCGGCGATCATCCCAAGAACATCGAACAGTAATCCGGCGGCATACGCCGTGTCGGAATACTCACTCTTGCTGTTGATCAAGATTTCCTCGGTCTTGATCGCGTACTTCAGGACGTCATTCGGAGCAATTTTCAGTTTGCCCTCCTTGTCCCATTCGGCATGAGTGCCCATCACGGACCGGGAGGCCTGAAGCGCGATGATCAGATTGCGAAAATTCTGCATCCCGAGAAGAACAATCGAGCCCTCGATGCTCGGCATCTCCTCGCGTTTCGCCATGCCTTCGATGACCTTTTGGAAAAGATATTCGTAATAGGGATTGCCCTTGATGGCCTGGCTGACCTTTTCGGCAGTGACATCGATATTCGAAAAGGCTTCGAGAATAGTCCAGCTCGTCTCGGCAAGCTTGATTTTCGGCGCGATTTTTTCGTGGAAGTCAGTGAACAGCGGCGATTCCACGACTTCTTTCATCCCGGGAATTTCAAAGACCCTTTGCTCGATCGGGACCTGAACGAGCTTCTGTTCGACTTCTTTTCGTTCCTCTTCGATTTTGTCCTGCGATTTGAAGCTCACCCCGACCTTCGTCCGCCCTTTTGAAAGCGTGACTCGACTCGAGGGAACTTGCTGTGGTCTTTGGGGATTCTGGCCGCGAAGGGGAATTCCCGGACGCGCGGCACCCGTCGCCGGAGCCGGCGCTCCCAGCTTAACCGCGGGCTTCTGAGTGGCTGCCGGTTGTGCAGCGCCGCTCGGCGCCTGCTTTGGCGTTGCTGCGGGGCGGCTAGCCCCGGATTGCGGAGGCGATTGGGGCGGTTTATCTACCGCCATTTGACCCTCATGGTCTCCATAATGAAAAGTCTAAAGATCTTTTTCAGAAACACAAGAAAACATCAAGAACCCGCTCCTTGACACGATGTTATAAAACCGTGCTAAACTTAATACTACTTCGGCAACTTTAGACTGAGAACGGAGGCGGTTTTGAAACTGAAAATGGAAACGGACGATGACGTCACGATTCTCACCGTTTCCGAATCGGTGGAACTGCCGCATTTCGCGATTCTCAAGGCCGGCCTCAAGAAGCTCTTTTCATCAGAAAAGAAAGTCATTCTCCTGGATCTCAATTCCGCCGAACCAGCATGCCTGAAAAAACCCGAAATCGTATACGAGATCGTGGCCCTGCCGAAATGGGCGCAGGATTGCGCCGCCCAGGTCATCGTCATCAGTTCCGTCAGCGAATTGGGGGGAACCCCTACCCGGGACGAGGCACTGAAAACCCTGAAGTCGCCGATCGGCAAGCTGCTCAGCCTGGAGACCCGGCTTCAAGCCCAGCTGAAAATTCTCGAGCAGCAGAAAAATGAAATCGTGCAGAAGATCGGCGGGAAAGCCGGAGGCCCGGACCCCAAAGCCCTCCGCCGGGAAAACTCCGATCTCAGAAGAGTCATCACCACTCTCGAGGAAAATATCCAACGTTATCTCGCGAAACGCTCGAATCCGCATGATTCCGGCGCCATGAAGCTGAGGAGCGAGACCCTGAAAGACCTGCTCCTGACGATTCTCGAACAGGAAGGCTCTTTGGCGGTAAAGATGAAATGACAAAGGATCAAAAACCCGCCCCCGCCAAGAAACCCGAAGCTTCACCTCAAAAAGCGCCCGCCAGTCCCGAGGCCGAAGCCAACGCTCGAATTGCCGAGCTTCAAGCGAAAATCAACCAGCTGAAGCAGGATCTTCGGACGAATGAGGGAAGACTTGCCAATCGCGACCCGCTGACGCTGAACAAGCTCCAGACCGAGAATGAACAGATGAAGGTCCGCGTGGCCGCGCTGAAAAAAGCTCTTTACGCCCTGTTAGTTGATTATCGAAAACCCAGGCAACCAGACGAGGCCGATTTGAATTACGAGGTCCTTCGCCGTGCTGCTGTTGACTACTTCAAGAAAGCGAACATCGCACAAGAAATATGGAAAAACATCGAATCCTGATCATTGAAGACAATACGGACACCCGCAAGTTCCTGGAGGCCATGCTTGGAAAGGAATTTGACGTCATCAGCGCCGAAAACGGCATTATCGGCATCGATTACGCCCGAAACCGCTCTCCGGACCTGATTCTGCTCGACATCATGCTGCCGATCCTGAGCGGCTATGATGCCTGCAGCCTGCTCAAGAAGGACGAAAAAACAAAGCGGATACCGATCGTCTTTTTATCCGCTAAAAACAGTGTTCCCGACATCACCCAGGGACTCAGTGTCGGGGCGGACGATTACATCCCGAAGCCGTTTGATTACAAGGAACTCCTGGCCCGCATCCGCGCGCGGCTGCGCAAAAGCATGGAAACCAGCATCCAGCCCATTCAGCTGGGTGATTTGAAAATCGATCCAGGAAACCGGGAAGTGACGTTTGCCGGGAAAAAAATCCAGCTTACGCTGACTGAATTCGACATTCTCCGCTGTCTCGCCTCACGAGCAGGAGCCGTGGTTTCCCGGGATGACATTCTGAAGGACGTCTGGCGTGAAGAATCCTCCAAAACAAATGACCGGACGATCGACGTGCATATTCGCGCGCTTCGCAGAAAAATTCCGCCGCTCACGAAGCATGTGATCTCCATTTACGGTGTCGGCTACAAATACGAGAAATAGGTCTATTCCTCTAGCTCGAGCTGCGTGTCGATATTGATGATTTTGTTTTCCTGAACCGTAATCGGGATATCCTTCTTCATTCCGAGAACGAGATTTCTCAGTTTGATGATGTAAGATCCCGCGGGAAGCCGCTCATTTTCGAAGGGCGTTTTCTTGACCCACGGCTTCAAATCAAGCCCGGGAGCCGCTTTTTGCACCACGATCGTCGCCTCGCCACTCGGCGTTGAACGGACCGTCAGAAACCCGAAACTGACCGGGTCGAGCTGTATGTCCATCGGAACATCCGTTTGATTGCCGACCTCCTGCGAGGAGATCACGAATTCCCGCCTGAATGACCTGAACCCAGGCCTCTCGATCGAAAGCTCCAGAGCGGAATCCAACGGAACCTGCACAACCGGGTTGTTGGGATTGATCGAAATTCCGTTCACCGCGATCGTCCCCCCTCCTCCCCCTGGCGATATATTGAGATGAAGAAGAACGGCTTTTGCCGCGGCGGGAAGACGGTCTCTTTTTTCGGCGGTCGAAAGAACTGACTCAAAGACGACCGACAGCACGCGGTTTTCGCCTTTTTTCAGCGTAATCTCGCGTTCAAACGTCTCGGTACTCGTCTTGACGGCAATTCGCAGGGGCTTGTCTACCGGAAGTCTTTTCAAGCTTGCCGGAAGTGACCGGGCCACAGTTTCATTGTTGACCGAGACAACGACTTCCCTCGAATCACCTTCCAAGACGAGCGTTGCGAGGTTGGCGGCCGTCCCCTGCTCCAGGAGATCCGAAATCACGGGAATTCTGATTCCGATTTCGGGTCCAAGGACTGATGCGATGACCAAAGCTGCCGCAGCGGTCAAAACCATGTTCTTAATCCGCCACTTCTGACCAGAACGAAAGTGACGTTTCTGCGCAGGTACTTTGGCTCTCTTCGCCTCGCGCATTTTCGCAAGTTCGCCCGGGGTCTTGAACGGTGAAGAACCTGGAATGCCCGATTCGATTTTTACGCCCCCCCCGACTTCTTCAAAGGCATCGCGCGATCCGGTCGAAATCGGCCCCCGCATTCTGACCGTTGCCGTGTCCTCCTGGGATGGGGCATAGCCCCTTTCGACGATCGCGGGAGTGGATTCCCGGATCTCAAAGGAGAGTAACTGCTCGGCTCGGTCATTCAGCTGCTGAACGCGCTTTCTATCGTCGACGATTTCAGACTTGAAAAGATCCTTCGCGAAATAGGACAGGTCCGCGGGGTTAAACTCATTTGCGTACGTATAAAGAAAACGATGAAGCGCCCGCTGAAATTCCTCGGCCGTCTGGTAACGCTTTTCGCGCTGCTTGGCCAAGGCTTTCAGAACTATGTAATCCAGCTCCTTCGGCACCCTCGAGTTCTGGGTCGACGGAGGTTTCACATAGGTTTGGCAGCTTTCGATCAGCTTCAGAATGGCTAAATCGTTTTCACCCGCGAAAAGTTTTTTCCCGGCAAGGAGTTCCCAAAGGACCGCTCCCAGCGCGAATATATCGCATCGTGCGTCCAGGGTATCACCGCTGATCTGCTCGGGGGAAAGGTAACTTGGCTTGCCTTTGATGACCCCTGCGCGCGTGGCCTCGCTGTTCGTGGTCGCTTTGGCAATACCGAAATCGATGACCTTCACGCTTCCATCATAGGAAATCAGAACGTTTTGGGGGCTGATGTCACGATGAATGATGTTGAGATGCTGCCCAGTAATTTTGTCTTTAAAGCTGTGGGCGTAATGGAGCCCGCATGCAGCCTGCTCGATAATATAAGCGGCGTGCTCGATCGGGAACGGCTGCTTGGCATCGGCCGAACGAGTGATGAATTGTCGAAGGTTCCGGCCGTCCACGAACTCCATCGCGATATACGGCTGATTCATTTCCTCGCCGAAATCGTAAAGCTGGACGATATTGGGGTGATTGAACCCCATGGTGACCTTGATCTCGGATTTGAACATCTGAAGGAATTCGGTATTCCCGCCGTAGCCCGACTGAATGCGCTTGATCACGATGAGGCGACCGGCGGCATCGGCGGACGCGAAGCGAGCACGGTAAATTTCGGCCATTCCGCCTTGCGCGATCTGATCGAGCAAAAAATATCTGCCGAATTTCTTAAGAACTTCCTTCCCCATCCGGGTATCTCCCAAGAAACTTTTCGGCTCTGAAATTCAAAAGCTGAAGGAAATTTTTCGAATCATTGCGTTAAGTTAAACGTCACGAGATGCCTGCAAGGTCTCGAGAAGCTTGGGTATAAAGCCCCCGAAGCCACCATTCGAGAGTACCGCCACAATATCGCCCGCATGACACACGGCAGCACACTTCAAAACACCGCTTTCGACCGTGTCCATCAGAATTGCAGTTTTTCCGGTCCTCCGCAGATCCTCGACCAACTGCTCACTCGAAAACTGCTCGTCCGCGGGAATTTTGCTCTGATCATAGGGATTTGAAATGAAGATCTGGTCTGCCTCCTGAAAGGCCTGCCCGTACTCACTCTGAAAAATCTTACGTCGCGAGGTGGCACTTCGGGGTTCAAAGACGGCGATCAATCGTCGGCCGGAATACTTGAGCCGCAGGGCCCGCAACGTTTCCCGGACAGCAGTCGGATGATGCGCAAAGTCATCGATAACGGTTACCCCCCCGACTTCCCCCCTCACTTCTTGCCTGCGTTTCACACCTTGAAACGACGCCAGACCCGCGACAACGTCCTGACGAGGTAAACCAAGTTCCCGGCATTCGATCCATACGGCGAGCGCATTCAGCACGTTGTGACGACCAGGAATCCTGAGCGAGATCTCGTCTCTGGCAATACCCTGATCCAAAACATCGAATCGCGTCAGCTCGCCATCCATCCGAAATCGCCCGGGCGTAAACCGGGCCCCAGATCGAGGATCTGTCCCGTAACTGATCACCGGGACTTTTGCCTTCGCCGCGAGTTCCTGGATCACCGGAAAGTCAAAACAGGCAATCAGGTGCCCTCCGGGGCGTATCCGCGAAACCAGTCCTTCAAATGCGCGAATCACGGAAGCGAAGTCCGGGTAAATGTCGGCGTGGTCGTATTCCACGGAAGTCAGGACGGCATGGTCTGGAAGGTAGTGGTTGAACTTGGGAACCTTATCCCAAAAGGCCGTATCGTATTCATCCCCTTCCAGGACGAACAATTTACCGCGCGCGAGATCCGAAACATGAAAACTGAACGGCAAATCCTTCGAAACACCGCCAATAAAATAGCTTGGATCCTTGCCGCAAGCCACGAGGACATGCGCCAACATCGAGGAGGTCGTTGTTTTCCCGTGCGTGCCCGAAACCACCAGATTGCGCGTCAACGGCAGCAGGAGCTGTTCCATCGCTTCTGGAAGCGACGTATACGCGTATCCTCCGTCGATCGCGGCACGCGCTTCAGGGTTGACCCGGGGAATGACGTTCCCGATGACAACCAGATCCGGACGAAACTTCATCTCGAGAATATTCTCCGGCTTGTACCCAAGATAGAGGTGAACACCAGCCTCACTCAGCACGTCGCTCATCGGCGGATAGACGTTCTGATCGCTCCCACTCACTTCAATACCTCTGCGCTTCAGGTAGGCGGCAAAGGCACCCATCAACGTCCCGCATACGCCGATAATGTGCACTCTTTTGATAGTATCGAAATTTGGAAGTTTTCTGGGGTCTGCCATTTCTTCAGTTTGGCTTAAACCAAAGGCCTGAGTCAAAACTATTTCAGCGCAAGGATCTCCTGAACGAGGGCCTCATGAAAGCGCGGACGAAAGGCTCTGATTTTGATATTTTCACGCGACGGGTGAACACGATTCGTGAGCAGAGCAATGGCGAGGCCGCGCTCCGGGTCTATCCACAGCGAGGTACCCGTAAAACCCAAATGACCGACTGAACGCTCTGAAAGTCCGCGCGCGGAGGTTTCCACCCCACCTGGGGTATCCCAGCCGAGCGTTCGCAAACAGCCAGCCGGCGAGCTCACTCTGGACCAGGCCGCACGCCGAGTCTCATCACTGAGAAAGCCGGTCATCAGAGCTCTGGAAAACTGAAGAAGGTCCCGAACTTTCGCGAAAGCGCCGGCATGCCCCCCGTAGCCCCCCATTGCCCAGCAGTTATCATCGTGCACTTGGCCCTGAATCGCCCCTCTCCAGGGGCAAACTTCCGTCGCCGCAACCTTCTCAAGAACGGCTGATTCGGCACGCCGAGTGACCCTTTGATAAAAGGCATCACGGATCCCCATCGGGTCCCAGACAAATTTCCTGACTGCTCGATCCAAAGGCATTCCTGTGATCTGTTCGAACGCGAAACCAAGCAACAAGAACGACAGATCCGAATAAACAGCGCGCTCACCGGGACTCGCTTCCGGGGGAACGGAAAACACAAGCTCTCTCATCGCGCTTTGCCGATCGTGAATCGAAACGCGGTACAGCTCACGCGGCGTGAATCGTGAACGCAGCTTTTCCCAAAAAGGTTCCCAAGCCGGAAGTCCAGCCGTGTGGGAAAGCAAATGCCTCAATTCTATTCCGGGATACGGATATTCGGGGAGAATACTACGAAGAGGGGTATTCCAAGAAATCCAGCCGCGTTCGACAAGAACGGCTGCCAAAGTGGCTGTTGCAAAAACTTTGGTAACGGATGAAAGATCAAAAAAGGTCTCTACGTCAATCGGGGCTCCGCCAATGCGCCGAACTCCGAGCCCCAATGCTCTGATTCTGTTTTTTTGTCGGAAATCCCAGTAGCCCGCGACGATTCCGGGAGCAGTGCCCTCGGACAACCCGGCGCGCACTATTTCATGCGTTCTGGGAAATTCAGAAAGAGCGAGTTCATCTAGAATCAAATCTCTTGAGTCATCCATGATGCGTGTACCGAAAGGATCTTTTCACTTTCTCTTTCCGGACACACGCGGTCAAGACAACTCGAAATTTGTTCGAGATGAATCACGATATTCCGCGGCAGCCCTCACGCGCCGAAGAACACCACGCACAGCAATATTGAAACAGCAAAAAGCGCTGACATCTCCACCATAAATTGAGCCTCCGAGCGTCCTATAAGCAAACGGAGTGCCGAGACGACCGAAAAATAACCTAGCAATCTCGCGACTTAACGCATGGTGTCAGAATGGCCGACTAAAATAGTATGAAAAAAAGAAAGGCCCGGGACAAAAATTGGAAATCGCGCCGCCAATCTCGTGATAAGAAAAAAGAAAAGAAACCAATACCCGCGACCGCGCCATGGAGAATGAATATGTCGGCTTCCCTTTACCCGATGTCCCCAGCCTCAATGTTCAACGAACTCGTCGCCAAGACACTCCCGTTTGTGCCGAAACCGATCGTTCGCTGGGCTTCAAAGCCATATGTTGCGGGCGAATTGATCGACGACGCCGCAAACATGGTCAGGCAACTGAATGCGCAAGGCGTTGTGGCCACGATTGATTGCCTCGGCGAATTCGTCACTCAGCGCAGCCAGGCTGTTGAAGCAACTCAGATGAGCCATTCGATCCTTGAATCGATTCAAAAGAATTCGTTGAAATCGGGGCTTTCCGTCAAACTTACGTCCCTCGGGTTGGATATCGATGACGAGTTCTGTTACGCGAACGTCCGTTCATTGGTGGAGAGAGCGCGCGAAATTAACCGCTTTGTCCGCATCGACATGGAGAACTCGCCTTACACCGCTCGCACTCTCAACCTGTATCGGCGCCTCAAAAGCGAAAAGCTCGATAATCTCGGTGTTGTTATTCAGGCGTATATGCGCCGAAGCGAGGACGACATCCGGTCATTGGCTCCGTTCAAAACCCCGGTCCGGCTCTGCAAGGGAATTTATCGCGAGGACGAATCCATCGCGTTCAAGGGCCGCACTGAGGTGCAAGAGAACTTCAAGAAGCTCCTCGTGATCCTTTTCGAAAGCGACATGCACGCGGCGATCGCGACGCACGACGACGTTCTGCTCGATTTCGCGCGAGAGTACATCGCAAAGCACTCAATCGACAAAAGCCGTTACGAATTTCAGATGCTCCTGGGAGTTCGAGAACAGAAACGCGCTGAAATCGTCAAAGAAGGTCATCGCGTTCGTGTCTATGTGCCCTTCGGCAAAGACTGGTACGGCTATTCGCTTCGCCGGCTGAAGGAAAATCCGGAGGTTGCCGGGCATATCATCCGCGCGTTCTTCCGGGGAGAATGACTCGTGCGCGTTTTCGGCGCGCGACTCACTACCACATCAGCGTAGTGTACGTTTCAGCGATGATTTTCGGCTGATCGCTTTCTTCGGCGATATAGAGAATTTTGGTCCCGCGTGACCGATGTCCCCAGGCACCGTTTTTGAGTTTGGAACGATAGTTTTGCGTGAAAGTGATCATCGAATATTTCGGGTGAACGTAATACCGCACGTCTTCGGGACGGACTTCAATATTTGAATACCGGCTATTAAGTCCTGCCTTATAGGCCTTCCATGCGGATTTTTGTTTTCCCTGAGCCGAAAAGTCCGAATGATAGTGATCGATGTAACGATCGATATCCTTCGTTTCCCACGTTTTCACCCAGATCGTGAAGAACTTCTTGAGGTTCTCATTCTGCCCGGGTTTCAGATACTGTTCCGTCAGCTCCGGAAAAACGAGGATGGGCGTAAGCCCCAATCGGATATGAGGTTCGATTTCCTTGATTTCCTGATTTTCGACGACAATGCAGCCCTCGCTGTCGTAATTTTTTTTAAGCCGCTCCGGCTCGTTTGTCGCATGGAGCATGATGTTCGACCCCGTGTGCCCGGCAAGCTGGTCGAACGTGTTCGGGAAATTCATGTAAAACGCCATCACGCCGAATTTAGGTTTGAGCGCTGGCGGCGAGGAACGTGAAGAAAATGTGTAGATCCCCTCGGGAGTTTTCAGGTCGCCTTCGTCCTGCTTGTCCCCGGTCACCTGTCCCAGGGTGACATGGTAAGTTTTGAGTACCTTGTAAGCACCGTCCAAATACTCCGCCAAGTGTAGCGTGTTTGTTTTCTTATCGACCAGAATTGCCGTTGTCCGACGAAGTTTCTGCTCAGCGGCGCCTGAATTCGCGATTGGAACCAACAAAGCCACGATGAACAACGGGAAAACAAAAGTACTCAAAGGTCGAACTCGCATTGCTGCAATTTTAAAGAGGACCGAATCGCGAGTCAAGCAACGTTGAGCGAACTGCTAGATTGGCTGCTTTTCGTTCAGCGCTTTTATCCGAAAGGACCAAACCCGTCCCAAAGCTTCCAAAACAATTTTTCGACTCATTTTGGATTTTCCGACCTTCCGATCCTCAAACACGATCGGGAATTCCGTCCATCGGAAGCCCTTACGAAAGGCACGATACTTCAATTCAATCTGAAAGGAATAGCCGTCCGATCGAAGAGTTGAAAGATCGGCCGCCTCAAGAACAGCGCGATGCCAGCCGTTAAATCCGCCCGTGAAATCCCGTATCGGAGCCGAAAGAATGATCCGGGAATAAAGACTCCCGCCACGACTCAAAATTTTGCGACCCAATCCCCAATTCAGGGTTCCACCGCCGGGAACATATCGCGAGCCGATCACGAAATCGTACTCGGTCAAGAGTTCGAGCATCCTCGGCAGATATTTCGGATCATGTGAAAAATCAGCGTCCATCTCGATGAGGGCATCGAATCCCTGTTCGAGCCCCCACCTGAAGCCCGCCACATAGGCAGTCCCGAGTCCCATCTTCTTGGAACGATGAAGAACGTGTATCCGCCCGTTTTGCGCGGCCAAGGAATCCGCAAGCTTTCCCGTCCCGTCCGGCGAACCGTCGTCGACGACGAGAAGGTGCGTTTCCTGCGGCGTGGCGCAAAGAGCTGCCTCCAAAAGAGATTGAAGATTCTCAATCTCGTTATACGTGGGTACGATGATCAGAGAACGCATTTAAAAAGGAATGTCGTCTTCTGTGAACGAACCGGCCCCCGGCGCCCCTGCCTGGCTCGAGTTCATGTCCATATGAGACTGAGGCATCTGCGGCATCTGAGCAACGCGATCGCCAGCGCCCGCGGAAGGCCCGCCGAGGAACTGAACGGTCTGAGCCTGAATCTCCGTTGTATACTTCGTTTGATTGTCCTTATCCTGCCACTGCCGGGTCTGCAGCCGTCCTTCAACATAGACCTGCCGCCCCTTCGCCAGATACTGATTGCAAAGCTCAGCGAGCTTGCCCCAGACAACAACCTTGTGCCACTCCGTGCGCTCCTGTTTCTGGCCCGATTTATCGGTCCAGCTCTCATTCGTCGCGACACTGAAGTTTGCAACGGCCGCCCCTGACGGAGTATACCGAACCTCAGGATTTTGCCCCAATCGCCCCACCAAAATCACTTTATTGACTGACATGAGGCCACGATTACCGTCTGTGTACCGTGGCGTCAAGCTTT
>Ga0208958_1000828_pt1 | contig 34606 bp, 46 predicted proteins | sample RifOxyB1_FD_184032 | JGI IMG/M metagenome (GOLD analysis project Ga0208958, IMG submission 184032) | Soil microbial communities from Rifle, Colorado - Rifle Oxygen_injection B1 (SPAdes) | ecosystem: Environmental > Terrestrial > Deep subsurface > Rock core/Sediment | place: Rifle, Colorado...
CCTTCTGCAGCTCGATCTGCTCGTAGGTGGCGTCGTCCATGAAGACCAGGCTGTCGCCGTTGTCGAACAGGTAGGAGAAGTCCTTCTGCTCCAGGGTGACCCGCTCGACCTTGTCTTCCGACCGGAAGCGTTCGTTCAGCTTGTTGCCGGTTTCGAGGTTCTTGGCCTCGACGTTGGCGAAGGCGCCGCCCTTGCCGGGCTTGACGTGGCTGGCCTTGGTGACGACCCACAGGCCGCCGTTGTGTTGCAGGACCATGCCGGGCTTGATGGCGTTGCCGTTGATCTTCATCGGGTCACATCGGAAAGGGGGTTGCGCCCACGCGTCCGTTGGGGCGTGGCGAATAGGCGGCGATCCCTAGAGGAAGGCCCGGAAAAGGGCAAGCGGACCTAGTGGAGAGTCCGCTCGTTCACCTGATCCGCCTTGCGGTGCAGGAAGTTGCCCAGGCGGACGCCGCCGCCGGTCGGCGCCGCCATCTTGCCCGCGCCTTCGTCCAGCTTGCGGGCTTCATGAGCGAAGGCGGCCGCCAGCCCGGCCGACGACATGGCCGCAGCCACCTGTTTCCACATCGACGAGGGCCGCAGGCCCAGCCAGATGGCGTTGACCGTCTGCGCCGCGACCCACAGGCCCATGGCCCGCGTCCGCTCCGGCCGATGAGGCGCGTTCCAAACCCTGACCGCGGACAATGTGGTGGCGGAAAACACCGCCGGCAGGATCAGGCTGAAGGCGCCGCGCGGCTTTTCGGTGATGGGCAGGTCCCGATTGCGGACATGCTTCAGTGTCCGCCGAGGCTTGAAGGCGCCCGAGGCTATGCCGGTGGCCAACAGGGCGAACCCAACGGTCAGCGCCACGCCCATGGCGACATGCGCCGCACTCCGCCCCTCGCTGTTCAGCAGATCCACAGCCGCGTCGCGCACGTCGTCGATGGCGTCGTCAATATCCGTCATGGTCTGCTCCAGCTTGCCCGGTGGAATCAAATGGTCGGCGCCGGACGCAGTTCCGTCAGATTTCCTCCGGCTCGACCGGTTCCGTCTCGCGCGGATCGAAATCATAGTCCAGCAAGTCGCCCGGCCGGCACTCCAGCACGGCGCAAAGCCGCGCCAGGGTGCTAAATCTTATGCCCTTCACCTTGCCGGATCGGAACAGCGAGAACTGCGTCTCGCTCAGCCCGACCTGGGCGGCCACGTCGCGCGCCTTCAGGCCTTTACGCACCATCAGATCGTTCAAGGTCACGCGAACGGGCATTCAGATCATCTCGTCCATCTCGGCCTGTATCCGGGTCGCCTGATCGAGAACCCTGCCGAGCAAGACCAGCGCGCCTCCGATCATGCCGAGGGTCATTCCCGCCACATCGAAATAGGCCCAACTGCTGCGCTCGTCGCCCAGAAGCCGCATCAGATTGGTCACGCCGAAGACGCTGAGCAGCCCGCCAAAACCCATCGCCAGCCCCACCCGACGCAGGGCCGACGACAGGGTCGGATGGATCAGCCGCCCTTTCGCCAACTGTCCCATCGCCGACCCGATCGACCAGACGGCGAATAGGTAGAGAAGCGAAGGCGAGGCCCAGACCATCTCCTGAACCACCCGCATGAGATCCCTGTGTTCTCCCCGTGCCGCAAACACGGCCGGCACGATCACATACATCAGGGCCAAGATGGCGCCGACGCTGCAAACCATGAAGATCGCAAGCCAGCGAAACTGGCGGCACATGTGGCGGAAACGGCGGAGATCGTCGGCGGCCATGGGTGTGTCCGGGGTTCAGAACCTGTCCTGTCTTTAATCTTGACTTAAAAATCTCTCGCTCGCAACTTTGTCTTAGAGTTAAACGGGAGGCGGCGATATGGCTGCGATCGAGACCGAGGGGCTGACAAGAGTCTTCGGGCGGCGGCGGGTGGTGGACGCGGTGTCGATGTGTGTGCCGGATCATGCCGTCTATGGCTTTCTGGGTCGGAACGGCGCCGGCAAGACCACGACGATGAAGATGCTGATCGGCCTGCTCCGCCCGACCTCGGGCGTCGCGCGGGTCTGCGGCGTCGACGTGGGGCGTCACAGGATGCGCGCGGCGCGCAGGATCGGCGCCCTGCTGGAGGCGCACGGCTTCCATGTCCATCTCACGGGCCGTGAGAATCTGGACCTGACGCGGCGTCTGCTGGGGCTGCCTGCAACCGAGATCGACCGGGTGCTCGAGGTTGTGGACATGCTGCGGGACGGCGGTCGCAGGGTGTCCGACTATTCGCTGGGCATGCGCCAGAGGCTGGGTATCGCGCGAGCCATGCTGGGCGCGCCGCCGGTGCTGATGCTGGACGAGCCGACCAACGGCTTGGATCCGGATGGGATCGCCGATATGCGCCGCTTCCTGCGCGCTCTGCCGCAGCGGGCAGGGGCGACGGTCCTCCTGTCCAGCCACCTATTGGGTGAGATCGAGCAGACGGCCAGCCACGTGGGCATCATCCACAAGGGTCGGCTGGTTGTGGAAGGCGAACTGGCGCGTCTGAAGGCCGATCTGGCGCCCGAAATCGGTCTGAGGGTCGACGACACCGACAAGGCTCGCGCCGTTCTGCGCGGCCGCGACTTGACCTTGGTTGAGGACGCCGAGGGTCTGGTGGCCCGGCTGCGGCCCGGCGACAACCATGACGTTGTGTCCGCCGCTCTCAACCGAGACTTGATCCAGGCCGGGGTGTCGGTCTTCGCCATCGCGCCGCGCGCGCGGTCCCTGGAGGGGATCTATCGCGCCGCCTCCGCCACCACGTCCCGCCGTCAGGAGACCGTCTGATGCTCGCCGTCCTTTCCGTCGAAGTCCGCAAGTTGAACCGGTCCCTGGCCCTGCTGCTGTCCGCCGCCGCGCCCACGCTGATCGCCGTCTTCGCCTTCGCCATGGTGCTGCGGTCCGAGAAGCCCTCGGAATGGTCGATGTGGATCGGCAGCGCTACCGCCATCTGGGCCTATTTCATGCTGCCCATGTGCGTCACCGCCCTGACAGCCCTGGTCGCTCACATGGAGCACGGACCTCGCAGTTGGGACCATTTGCGCGCCCTGCCGGTTCCGCGGTGGACCCTTTACGCGTCTAAGGCCGTGTGCGTGATCGGCTTGGTGGGGATCATGAGCGCGGCGGTGCTGGCCATGACAGTCGGAGCGGTGGTCGTCGGCGGCTTCGTCAAGCCGGAGGCGGCGGCGGTGGGCCGACTTGATCTACCGGCCCATGCGTGGATTCTGGCCAAGATGACGGCCGCGGCCGTTCTGATGACCGCCCTGCAGTTCTGGACAGCGATCCGATTCGCCAGCTTCGTACCCGGCTTGGTGCTCGGAATCGGGGGAACCTTCTTCGCCGTCGTGGCGACCTCGGCGAAACAGGGCGTCTTCATGCCTTGGCAAATGCCGGTGAACATACTGGCGACGGAGGCGTGGCGCGCTCAAACGGCTTTGATGCTGGGCGGCGGCCTGGGTATGGTCGTGCTCGCGGCGGCGGTGATCCACCTGGCCCGCCGCGAGGTCCGCTGAGCGGATCAGCCCCCGGTGGCGGCGCTGTCGGTGACGATTTCCTTCATGGCCGACTGCAGATAGTTCTGCGCGCCCATCAGTTCGATCAGCTTGTGCTGGTTCTCGAGGAAGTCGATGTGCTCCTCGGTGTCGGACAGGATCTTCATCAGCAAGTCGCGGCTGACATAGTCGCGGGCTTCCTCGCACTGCGTCACGGCGGCGGAGGTCGCCGCGCGGCTGTCCAGTTCCAGCTGCAGGTCGGCGCCGAGGCATTCGATCGGATCCTCGCCGACCTTCAGCTTGTGCAGGTCCTGGAGATTCGGCAGGCCGTCCAGGAATAGGATACGCTTGATCAGCATGTCGGCGTGCTTCATCTCGCCGATCGATTCTTCGTAGATGACGTTGCCGAGGTGGGCCAGACCCCAGCTCTCGAACATGCGGGCGTGTAGGAAGTACTGGTTGACCGCCGTCAGTTCGTTGGTCAGCACCGCGTTGAGGGTGCGGAGGATCGCGGGATCGCCCTTCATGGCCATAGGTCCTTACTCTCTCGGCGGCGCCTTGCCGTCATCGAGCTCTGCGATACCACAGTAAGGCCCGCATTGTTTATTTGCGAGTTTTTATCACTACATTGATATTGCGAGTGATTTCGCAGCCCAATAGCCCGCCTATTCTGCGGCGATGGCGAAGGCTTCGCGGCTGTCCTGAATCATCTGACGCATCTCGCACACGCATTTGGCGCACTGTGGCTGGCACTGGTGGGTCGCGAAGATGTCGCGGGGGCGGCAGGCGCCCGCCTCGATGGCTTGAGCCACGTCGCGCTGGCGAAGGCCGTTGCAGTTGCAAACGTACACGGGAAACCAAATCGTCGTCTGATAATGGTTCGCTATATCACCCCTTAAGATGATTGCAAGTTGTTCGCATAGGCGCCGCGTCCGGAAGCCGTTGACGAATGGTCGCAGGGGAGGGAAGTCACCCCCATGGCTCGCACTCCTTCCGTCTCCGCCCGACCGCCTTGCAGGCTGTATCTGATCACGCCGCCTTCGATCCCGGACTTGGACCGTTTCGCAGAGGCGTTGGAGCAGGCGCTCGGCGCGGGAGACGTCGCCGCGCTGCAGATCCGGCTGAAGCCGGCCGACGACGCCACGGTGGTCGCCGCCGTTCACAAGTTGTCGCCGATCGCCCGCCGCCATGAGGTGGCGGTTCTGCTCAACGATCGACCGGATCTCGCTCGCTCCACGGGCTGCGACGGGGTTCATATAGGTCAGCAGGACGTTTCTCTGGCCGAGGCCCGGCGCATCATGGGAACCGACGCCATGATCGGCGTCACCTGCCACGATGACCGGGAATTGGCGTGGAACGCGGCGGAGGCGGGCGCCGACTATGTCGCATTCGGAGCCTTTTATCCCACGGAAACAAAGACGACGACGCACAGGCCTGATCTTGAACTGCTCACGGTGTGGCAGGAAACTGTAGAGGTTCCGTGTGTGGCCATCGGCGGGATTACGGTAGAGACGGCGGCCGAGGTGGCCGAGGCCGGGGCGGATTTCATCGCCGTCAGCTCCGGCGTCTGGGACTACCCTTCGGGGCCGGCTGAAGCGGTTCGTGAGTTTAATCTCAGGTTGCGATTCTGAGACAGATTCATGTTTCAGGGGATGTTAGGAACCTTATGCTTTGATCGGCGGGAGATAATTTCCGCCGAGACCATTCATGACCATGAGCCGCGCGCTCGACATTGATGTCGTGAAGCCTCTGACGAGGCGGCCTATGGTCGCCGCGGCTCCGACCGAAACCAGGGGCGGAGACGTGTTCGCACACCCTCTGGCCCCGGTCCTGACCGGGGTTGTGGTGGCCGCGCTCGTTGCGCTCGCCATCACTCATGCCCGCAGCGCGGGCCTCATCGCGGGACTTTGGGCGGCGGGGGGCGTCGCCGTGGCCGTCTGGCTTCGAACCAGTCGAGGGCCTCGTCAGGACATCGCCTTCGCCCTTGTTTTGACGGCGAGCGTGCTGATCGGCCAGCTGATCGCGGGCAATAAGCCAGCGCTGTCGATCATGTTCACCTTGGCGAACATGATCGAGATCGGCGCGGCTGTGCTCCTGGCGCGTCGTTTCCTGCCTACGCTTGACATATCGACCTTAAGCGGAGCCGCTCGGTTCCTTATCGCCGTAAGCCTTGCGCCCCCGATCCCCGCCGCATTGGGCGTTTCGCTCGCCCTCGCGCAACTCGGCCCCCACGATTTCTGGAGTAGTTTTCGCACGTGGTGGTTCGGCCATGCCCTGGGTCTGGCGGTCATCGGCGCCTTGGGTGTTTCGTTTACGGCGGCGACCCTGGCCCGATTGAGAAGGCCGACGGTCGTTGCGGAAGCTGCGCTGCTCTTTGGCGCTCTGCTCGCCGTTCAGGGTTTTGGTCTGCTTTCCGGAATGCCGGTCGGGGTCGCCACGATTCCCGTGTTGCTGGCGGTGGCGGTGCGGTTGGGGGTGGCCGGCACGGCCTTCAGCCTGTTGATCGTGACCACGCTGTCGGTCGGCGGAGCCATCATGGGTCTCGGACCCATCACCGACGGCGGCAGGGCCCAGGACGTCATGATGGCCCAGATTCAGGTTCTTGTGGCCTATATCCCGATCCTCTTGGTCGCAGCCCTGCTGGAGGAGCGTGACCGGCTCGCGGATCAGGCTCATGTCGGTCAGTTGCGTGCGGAGAAGGCGTCGGAGTCCAAGTCGAGGCTCCTCGCCAACGTGGCACATGAGATCAAGAGCCCCGTCGCCGGCGTCATCGGCATAGGGAATCTGTGGTCGACCGGCCAGTTGGGGCCTGTGACTCCGCAGCAAACCGAAATGGCTGAAATGCTGGTCAAGACGGCGAAGCAGGTAGAGGCGCTGGCGCACGATCTGTTGGATCTCTCACGCGCCGAGTCCGGGGCGATAAGAGTCGATCTGCGGCCCACCAACATCTCCGGCCTGCTAGAGGACGTGAGGCGCTCGGCGCGTATGCGACGCGAAGCGGCTGCGGTCGATCTGCAGATCGTTTGCGAGGCTGAAGATCTGATCGCCGTGGCCGATTCCCAGCGGCTGGCTCAGGTGGTCGACAATCTGCTCAGCAACGCCCTGAAGTATGGCGCGTCCGGCGGGCGGGTGCTGATGCGGGCGTCTGCAGACGAGGATCGCGTTCGGATCGAGGTCGTCGACTTCGGCCCCGGCCTGTCTCCTGAAAAACAGGCTCAGCTGTTCGAGCCGTTCAATCGGCTCGGGCTCGAACGCTCCAGCATCGAAGGCCACGGCGTCGGGCTGGCGATCGCCAAAAGACTGGTCGAGTTGCAGGGCGGCGTCATCGGCGTGGTTTCGGCGCCAGGCCAGGGCGCGACCTTCTGGCTGACCCTGCCGAAGGCCTGAGCCGCCCTTGCGGTTCCCCGGTCGTCGGGTCATGGTCCCGGCATGTTCGCCATCGCTCTCGCCGCCGCCGTTCTGTCCGGACAAGACACGACCAGTCAGCGCTCGGCCTCCGATCTGACCCGCGATCTGAACAGCGGCCCGCCGGTCCGGCCTGCGGCTTCCGCATCCCCCGCGCCTCCGTCCACGCCCCCAGTCTCGGCCAGTCCGACCGGCGCCCCTCAAGCTGCGGCGAACCCCGTCGCGACGACGCCGACGGGGCAGGGCGCCAACTCGGCCTTGACGCGCGATCTGAACAGCGCGCCGCCTTCCGCTGTGCGTTCCCCGGCGCCCGCGACCACGCCGAGTCCGGCGACGCCTTCCTCTCCATCAGTTGCGAGGCCCGCCGTTCCCGGCCCCGTCGTCGCTCCGCCGCAGCCTCCGACACAACAGCCTTCGACGACGCAGCGCGCTCCCGCCTCGTCCTCTGTCCCCGCGTCGGCGCCGTCGGCCCAGGTCGGCTCCCCCCGCGGGCTGGACGCCTCCGCCGTCGCCGCCCTGCCGTTCCGGCTTGAGCTGCCGTCGGAGCTTGTCCTGACCCAGTCGCGCGCCGGGGCCGATGCCCAGATCTACGCCGTGCGTCGCGGCCAGACCCCCTTGGTCATGATCTACGCCGGTCCCGCCTCGCAGTTTCCGATCTATGATGGACAAGTGGTGCAGGCCGGCGGCCGGGCCTCGGTCGTGGTCAGCGAGGGCGCCCGCCGGCTCGCGCTGGAGCACCTGTTCCGGCGCTCGTCCTCGCCAGAGGAGATCCATGTCTGGGTGGCCGCCGCAGACGGCGCCGACCGGGACCTGGGCGAGCGGATCGCTCAGTCGGTCGACGCCCGCTAGACAGCGACGTCTACCTTCAGTCGGCGGACCAGACCGCCACTTCGGAGCCTGCAGGATCGGCGAAGTGGAACCTGCGGCCGCCGGGGAAGGCGTAGATGGGCTTCAGGATGACCCCGCCCGCCGCCTCGACCTTGGCTCGCATTGCCTCCAGATCATGGGCGTACAAAACCGGCAGGGGCGCCTTGGTCCGGTCGGCGGCATCTGCGTCGAAGCCCCCGTCCAAGCCCTGGTCGAAGGCGGCGTAGGTCGGGCCGTAATCGACGAAGGTCCATCCGAAGGCCTGGCTGTAGAACTCCTTGGTCTTGGGCAGGTCTGCGGCGGGCAGTTCGAGGTAGTCCAGCTTTCCGTCTTCACGCACGGTTGATCTCCTGGAGTGCGGCGCCACCGACAGACCTCTCTTGCACGCCGCTCGGATGTGCGCAAACCTGCAAACGGTTCGCAATTGCGGGAGTTGGCGATGATCGTGATGACAACAGGTCTAACCGGCCTGATGGCGCTGATGCGGCAGGACAAACCGAAAGGTGAGTTAGCCGGCGGATCCCCGTCTCCAACCGCACTCGCGCCGAGTTCAATCCCCGCCTGTCGCCCAAAACGGAGTTGACGAGTTTAGACGTCGGTCAGCCGATCTGGCCGCGGTGCCGCAGGAGGGCGTCGGCCAGGACGCAAGCGGCCATGGCCTCGACCACCGGCACGGCGCGCAGTGCGACGCACGGGTCGTGCCGGCCCTTGGTGCGCAGGTCGGCCTCCTCGCCGTCACGGGTGATGGTCTGGCGCGGCGTCAGGATCGAGGAGGTGGGTTTGAACGCCACCCGCGCCGTGACCGGCTGTCCTGTGGAGATGCCGCCCAGCACTCCGCCCGCATGGTTCGACAGGAAGACCGGCTGCTTGTTCAGGTCCAGCCTCATCTGGTCGGCGTTGTCCTCGCCCGACAATTCCGCCGCTCCAAAGCCGGCGCCGATCTCCACGCCCTTGGCGGCGTTGATCGACATCAGGGCGGCGGCCAGTTCGGAATCCAGCTTGCCGTAGAGCGGCGCGCCCCAGCCGGCAGGCACGCCGGTCACCTCCAGGGCGACGACGGCGCCGATCGACGAGCCGGCCTTGCGGACCTCGTCCAGATAGGCCTCCCATTCCGCAACGACCGCGCTGGAAGCGGCGAACAGCGGGTTGCCATGCACGGCGTCGAAATCAATGGCTTCCGGTGCGATCCGGTGCGGGCCGATCTGCACCACGCCGGCGCGGATCTTGACGCCGTCGCCCAGCACCTTGCGCGCCACGGCTCCCGCCGCCACCCGGCTGGCTGTCTCGCGCGCCGACGAGCGCCCGCCGCCCCGCGGATCGCGAACGCCGTACTTGGTCTGATAGGTGAAGTCGGCATGGCCGGGACGATAGGCGCGGGCGATCTCGCCATAATCCTTGGACCTCTGGTCCTCATTCCGGATCAGGATCGAGATGGGTGTACCGGTGGTCACCGGGCCGTCGCCGTCGTCAAACACGCCCGACAGGATCTGCGCCGTGTCACTCTCACGCCTCTGGGTCACGAAGCGGGACCCGCCCGGCTTCCTTTGATCCAGCCAGGGCTGAAGATCGGCCTCGGTCAGCGGGATCATGGGCGGGCAGCCGTCTACGACGCAGCCGATGGCCGGCCCATGGCTCTCGCCCCAGGTGGTCACGCGAAACAGATGGCCGAAGGTGTTGTGCGACATGGCCGACCTAATGGTCGAGGACGACGGCGAGGTCCAGCCTATGGGAGGGGAATCCCGCTGTCGCGCGCAAGATCAGGCGGCCAGACGTTCCGGCGCCCAGGCGCGCGTGAACCGGACCAGCAGGTCTTCAGCCGGGGAGGGGGCCTCCGATGACGGCGTCAGGGTTACGAAAAGATGGCCCTGCGCATGCGCTCCCCTCGGGGGCAATCCAAGCCCTTTGAACCGCACTCGCGCGGGCGACGCCATCTCCGGCGTGATCCAGGCGGACCGCAGACCCGCGTGGGTTTCGATCTCGACCCGGCCGCCTTCCTGGAGCAGTCGCGCAGGGGTCGGCCAGCTCATGAACAAATCGTCGCCCAGAACTGAAATCCCGTCTTCCGGTCGGATCAGAACGGCCAGATAGAGGTCCGCGCCGTCTACTCCTCCGCCCCTAAGCCTCAGATGTTCGCCGGTTCGGAGGCCGGCGGGCGCGGCGACCCTCAGGGTCTGCTCGCCCAGCTTCAGTTCAATCCGGGCCCCCGCGATCGCCTGCATGGGGCTTAGAACCAGAACCGGTGCAGGGGCGGGCGTTTGATCGGGCGGCGCCAGGCTGGGCCGGGCCGAGGCATGGGCCTGGATGAGGCGATAGGCGGCGATGACGCGCCGGAACCGCTCCGCGTCGCCGCCTGGCTGGTCAGGTCGCGCCCCTTTCACCGCCGCGCGGAACGCGGCCTTCAGCGCCTCGGCGTCTGTAGCGCCCTGCAGGCCCAGCGTGGCCAGGGCCTCGCGAACGGCGGCGGCGTCAGATGTCGGGCGAATAGCGCTCATCCCCTACCGTTCGCGCGATAGGGTCAATGCCCGGTTAACCGCGATTCGCTCTCGGGCGTTTGATCCCGATCATTTCCCTCGCAGCACGGTGGGGCTAGAGAAGTCCCATGACCGCTCCCGTGATACCGCCCAGCCCCTCGCGTGAAGAATATGCCCGCGACTACGCCGCCGCCCTGGCCGCGAACGGCGACGAGACCATCTTTGATCGCACCGAGCCGGTGGGCCTGTTCATCGAATGGCTTGCTCAGGCGAGGGCGCACGAAATCAACGATTCCAACGCCATGACCCTGTCCACAATAGATGCGGACGGACTGCCCGACGCCCGCATCGTTTTGCTGAAGGACGTGGATGAGCGGGGGTTCACCTTCTATTCGAATAGCGAGAGCGCCAAGGGCGTTGAACTCGCCGCCCGCCCGGTTGCGGCCCTGACGTTTCACTGGAAGACCCTGCGCCGGCAGGTGCGGATCCGTGGGACAGTTGAACCGGTTACGGCGGAAGAGGCCGACGCCTATTTCGCCAGCCGCGCCCGTGAAAGCCGCATCGGCGCCTGGGCCTCTGATCAGTCGCGTCCTCTGGACGCCCGCGAGACTCTCGAGGCCGCCGTGGCGCGCGAGACGGCGCGGTTCGACGGGGCAGAGGTGCCGCGTCCCGCGCGCTGGACCGGCTGGCGGGTCCTGCCCCGCAGCGTCGAGTTCTGGCGCGACCGGCCCTTCCGCCTTCACGACCGGTTGCAGTTCACGCGGGACGGCGACATCTGGACGCGCCGACGGCTTTGGCCCTGATAGGCGGAGCGGCAAGGCCTGACGCAACATAGCGGCCTCGGCCGCGTTACGACCGTCTCGCCACGGCCAAGGTTTTCGATGCGTCTGCTCTCGCTGCTGTTCGCCTGTCTCCTGATAGCGGCTTGCGCCACCCATCCCGGCAAGGTCGATCACGTCCGGTTCGCCGCGGACGCGCAGTCGGCTCTGGCCTCGACGGAGGCGGGAACCATTCGCGGCGTCGAAGGGGCCGGCGTCCGCGCCTTCCTGGGCGTTCCCTTCGCGCGGCCGCCGGTCGGGGACTTGCGCTGGCGTGCGCCTCAGCCGGTCGAGCCCTGGGCCGGAGTTCGCGATGCGACCCGGCTGGGATCGGATTGCACCCAGGCCATCGGCCGCAGGGCGATCCTGGGCGGCGGCGGCGGGCTGGTCGTGGGGTCGGAAGACTGTCTCTACCTGAACATCTATGCGCCGGCCGAGACATCCGATCGGCGGCTGCCCGTTATGGTCTATATCCCCGGCGGGGCGTTCACCGTCGGATCGGGCGCCAACTACGACCCGTCGAAGCTGGCGGCGGTGCAAGACCGCGTGGTCGTCACCCTGAATTATCGGCTCGGCGCCCTGGGCTGGCTGGCCCATCCCGAGTTCAAGATGGAGGGAGAGGGGTTCGGGGGCAATTTCGGCCTGATGGATCAGCAAGTCGCCCTGCAATGGGTTCGCCGGAACATCGCGGCCTTCGGCGGCGATCCGGCCAATGTGACCCTCTTCGCGGAGAGCGCCGGCGCCTGGTCGGCCTGCTATCTGATGGCTTCGCCGGCGTCGGAAGGGCTCTACCAGCGGGTCATCCTGCAAAGCGGCGGTTGTCTGGAGCCCTCTTCCCTGGTCAGCGCCGAAGCCGCAGCCCAGTCGGGTCCAATCTTCGCAGAGCGGCTGGGGTGCCCGGAACCCGATCAGATCGCCTGCCTCAAGGCCCTCCCGGCCTGGCGGTTGTCTCGCGCGCCCTCCCTCAGGGCGGGGATTAACGGTCCCGGATCATGGGGACCAGTCTATGGCGACGCGACCGTTCCGGAAAATCCGGCTGTGGCCATCGACCAGGGACGGTTCACCCGCGTCCCGGCCCTAGTCGGCACCAACCTCGACGAGGGCCGCCTGTTCGCCAACGAGGTGAAGGACATGGATCGCTACCAGAAGGAGACGATCTGGATGTACGGGGACGTCGGTCCCCGTGTTCTGGATCGCTATCCTGTCGGTCCGGACGGTCCTGCCTACGCCATCGCCGCCAACTTCACGGATCAGCGCTTCGCCTGTCCGTCCCAGGCCCTGCGACGCCAGTTGTCCCGTTACGTCCCGGTCTGGGGGTATGAGTTTGCCGACCGCGACGCGCCCTTCGTCCTGCCCGATTGGATCGTGGGGCTTGACCTAGGCGCCTATCACGCCAGCGAGCTGGCCTATGTCTTCGGGACCAGTTGGGTGTTCGCCGATGTGAAGCGGTTCACGCCGCAACAGAAGGCGCTCTCGGCGCGGATGCAGGCCTTCTGGGCCGACTTCGGGCAGTCTGACTTCGGATCTGAGTGGCCGCGCGTCGATGGCGCCGGTCCCGTTCGCGTATTCACCGCGAAGGGCGATCACCTGGATGACGCCTTCTTCCAGCGCCACCACTGCGACTTCTGGGACGGCACCGTCTTCGGCGCCGTCCACTGATCAGAGGAAGCGAACCACCACCCCTGGCTTGACCTTGTCGGCCAAGGTCCAGGCGTCCCAGTTGGTCAGACGGACGCAGCCGTGCGACGCCGTCTTGCCGACCAGATGCGGGTCCGGCGTGCCGTGGATGCCGTAGCTGGGCTTGTCCAGGTCGATCCAGACCACCCCCACCGGATTGTTCGGTCCCGGCTTGACCACCACCCTGCGGTCGAGGTCGCCGTAGCTCAGCTTGGCTGGATCATAGACATAGTCGGGATTTCTGGCGACGCCGTTCACCTTGACTGTGCCCGTGGGCGTCGGATTGTCGCCGCTGCCTATGGTCGCGGGGAAGTAGGCGATCAGCGCCCCCTGCGCATCGAAGGCGCGAACCGAACCCTCTGACTTGTCGACATCGATCCGATGAACTTCGGCAGGCAGAGGTTTGGCGTTGACGACGGGAACCGTCAGAACCTGCCCCACGCGTTGGAAATCCACCCCGGGGTTCATGGCCCTGAGCAAAGCCTCGGTCATGTGAAACCGTTCAGCCAAGGCTTCGACGATATTGGCGTAACCCATGAAGGGCGCCTCGCTTTGGGCCTTCAGGTCCGTCGGCGCCACGCCGAGATAAGGCCCGGCCAAGTCCTGGCCCGTAATCGTGTAGGAGCGGGCCACCGCGCCAGGCCCGGCCGTCGCGCGTAATCGGCCCATCACGTCGGCGTTCAGCTCTCCTGTGGCGGCCAGACCTTGCGCCGCCTGGAAGGCCGCCACGGCCTGGCGCATGTTCGACCCCGCCAGGCCATCGATGGCGCCGGGCGAAAACCGAGCCCGCTCAAGCAGGACCTGAGCGCGGACCAAGGCCGGATGGGGAGCCTCCGCTCCCTGAGCGGGCTGGTAGGCGGCGTTCTCTATGGCGTTCCGGGCCAGGGGGCCCGCCTCGGCCGGCGCCGTCTCTTGAGATGAGGTCGAACGGGACTTTTCGGCCGGCGGGGAGCAGGCGCTCAGGTTGATGAGGAACAAGGCGGGCAGGAGGCAGGCGACGCGACTCAAGGCTCAGTTCTCTTCACCGGTCGCCGGGTCTGTCGCCGTCTCGCCCGAGTTGCTGGAGCCCTCGGCGCCCTTCGGTTCCGTGGCGGGGCGAGGAGGCTCGCCGTCACGGTCAGGGCGGAGATTTTCGTTTTCAATACTGCGGTTGTCTGGACGGGCGTCGGTCATGGTCTTCTCCATCGTAAAGGATCTCCGGTCTCAGCCAACGCACGCCGAGCGGCGGGGCTCCCCCGCTCTCGGGCTAATGGGCGTTCACCATGCCGATGAACCCTGCTGCAACGCGTGACCTCTAGGATCGCGACTGGACCGCGCCTTGCTGGACAGGGCCCGGAAGAGGACGGGCATGGCCGAAACGTTACAGGTCGAGATCATCGGTGCGGCGGCGATGGACGCCGAGGCGATCGCCCTTTGGCGCGAATGGTCGACGACGAATCCCTTGCTTCAAAGCCCCTATTTCCGGTGGGACTATACGGAAATCGCGGCTCGGGTCTGCCCGGGCGCAGCAATAGCGGTGTTCCGCCGCCAAGGTCAGATCGTCGGTTTCTTCCCGCATCAGAGGCGGGGCGGGTCGATCCAGCCTCTCGGCGCCCCGATGAACGACTATCACGGCGTCGTCGCCGCCGAGGGCGAGGAGATCGCGCTCGAGCAGGTGGCGCGCCTTCTCAAGGGGCGCAGGCTGAACGTTCCCGGGTGGATCGGTTCAGGGGAGACGGGGGAGGCGCGCCAGACTGTCCAGGTGGTCATGCCCGACGCCGGCTTCGACGCCTGGTACGCCGAGCGCCGCTCGACCTTCGGCAAGTATTTCAAGGACAAGGAACGCGCGCGCCGCAGCCTCGAGAACGAGTTGGGGCCGGTGCGGGTGGAACACGATCTGCGCGATCCGGATTTGCTGGATCACCTGATCGACCTCAAGGCCGCCCAATACCGCCGGTCCGGCCTGCACGACATCTTCGCGTGCGGCTGGACCCGCGATCTGCTCCACGCCCTGATGAAAGCCGAAGAGCGCGATTTCGGGGCCTCCATGGCCGCCATGTACGCCGGGGAAAAGCTGGTGGCCGTGGAGTTCTCGCTCCACGCCGGGCGTCATCACCATTTCTGGTTCCCGGTCTATGAGCCCAGCCTCGCGCGCTGCTCTCCCGGCATACTCCTCAGCATCGACACGATGCGCCTGGCCGCCGCCGACGGCTTCCGCGTCTTCGACTTCGGCTTCGAGGGCGAGGGCTACAAAAAGTACTTCGTCAACGCTCGCCAGACGGTGCGCGAGGCGGTGGTGATGCGACCCGGCCTGGTCCGGGCTCTGGGCGACGCCGCAGTCCGCGCCCTGGGTCGGGCGGGTCCGCGTGGGGAAGCCCTGCACGCCTCCCTGCGGCGGCGCTGGTCGACGATTGAGGCCTGCGAAGCCTCTCCAGCCGGACGGGCGCGCGGCGCCGCCGTCGCGGTGCGTTCGGCCCTCCAGAAGGCCGCCGGCAGACGAAAAACGCCGACCCGCGTCGCCCACGCCTAGGAGCCGCCATGACTGCTCGCCGCACCCGCTATCCCGGCCCCGTCGTTGAGGCGCGAACCCACCACCACAGCCTTGTAGATCAGGGCTTCGCCGAGGATGCGGCCCTGGGCGCTGTGCTCGACCGTTACCCGGCCGATCTGTTCGACATCAATCTGTACGACTACGACGACGCCGGTCAGGTTTCGCTGAGGACCGGCGCGCGGGGACGTTTGTCGGGCGATGAATTGCTGGAAGCGATCAAACAGGGTCGGCTCTGGGTCAATATGCGGGGCGTGGAGACGGGATGGCCCGAGCTATGGGCCGCGGCCATGTCGGAGTTCCGATCGATACAGTCCGCCTATCCCGGGCTAAAGGCGGTGCGAAACGCCGGGCAGTTGATCCTGTCCTCGCCGAAGGCGCGCGTGCCGTATCATTTTGACGCCGCGGGGGTGGTGCTGTTCCATCTGCGGGGCCGCAAGCGGGTGTTCGTCTATCCCGGCGACGAGGCGCATGTGCCGGAGCGCAGCATGGAGCAGGTGGTCGCCCGCCAGACGACCGAAGAGCTGCCTTATGACCTTGCCTTCGAGCAAGATGCCCAGGTGGTCGATCTGGAGCCTGGCGACGCCCTGACCTGGCCCCTCTATGCGCCCCACCGCGTGGAGAATCTGGACCGCTTCTGCGTGAGCCTGTCCATGGATTTCCAGACCTGGCCTTCGCGGTTTCGAAACGGCGCCCTCTTCACCAATGCGGCGGTTCGCCGGATGGGGGGGCGGCCGCGTTTCACCGACGACATGACGACGCCCGAGCTGGCGGCGCGCTGGGCGGCCTCCTTGGTCCTGAAAAGAGCCGGAGCTCTGAAGAGCCGGATCGCGACCTTCCAACGCGATTTCGAACCGCGCCTCGGCGCGGCCGACGGCGCGGGCGCCCTGACGTCGAGCTGATCCGGGCTCCTGTTAATTCGAGTTCATGACCTCGAGTTAAAATGACTTGCGGCGTCCGCACGCGCACCTTCGCCTCATCACAGGAAGGAAGGTCGCCCATGAAGACCGCTCTGATCGCCGCCGCCGGAACCGCCGCCCTCTTGGGCCTGTCGGCAGCACCCGCCTCCGCTGCAGAGCTTGAAATCCGCAATGCCGTTGCGCGAGTCGTCGTCATCGTCGAGGATCGTCAGGACATCGGCGTCGAGGTCACGCAGGGCCGTTCGCGCCTGCCCGCCGTCCAGGTGCGCCGCCACGGTCGAGACGTCGAAATTGACGGGGGCTTGCGCCGAAACGGCTTCTTGGGCGGCGGCTCCCGTATCGGCGCGTGCAACTCGGGTCGACTCGACGCAGCTCAGCCGGGTCAGGGCGCCACGGTGGAGGTTAGAGACCTGGGACGCATCCGTCTGGAAGACGCGCCCTTGATCGTCGTCCGGACCCCTCGGGATGTCGATGTCAGCGCCGGTGGCGCCGTCTTCGGCGCCGTCGGTCGCGGGGCGCGCTCGGTTGAACTGGACAGCGGCGGATGCGGATCCTGGACGGTCGCGGACGTCGGCGGTCCAGTCGAACTGGGCGTCGGCGGCTCCGGTTCGATCCGAGCCGGCGCCTCCCGTTCGCTCGACGCCAGCGTCGGCGGATCGGGATCGATTTCCGCCGGGCAGACGGGCGATCTCAAGGTCGCGGTCGGCGGCTCTGGCGGTGTGGAAATCGCGGGCGCCAATGGTCGCGGCGACGTCTCAGTCGGTGGGTCAGGCGGGGTCAACATTCGGCAGGGACGAATGGACAAGCTCTCCGTCGCTATCGGCGGTTCGGGCGACGTCCGTTTCGGCGGAACCACGCGCGACCTCAGCGTCGCCATTGCAGGCTCCGGCGATGTCCGCGTCGCCGCCGCCACCGGCGCCGTGTCCCGCTCCATCGTCGGATCCGGAACCGTTCATATCGGGCGCTAAGACCCGTCTCTCGCCGCGAGAGGAAAGGCCCCCGGTCGTGGAACCCCGGGGGCCTTTTTCGGTCTGACGCACAGCGCAAGAAAAGGCCCCGACGGATCGCTCCGCCGGGGCTTCTGGTGTCAGGAAGACCTGAAGAGCTTAGAAGGCGCTCAGGAGGCTCGTGATCGACGAGACGCCCAGGCCGGCGCCGGCGCGGTCACGCGCTTGCAGGCCGCCGCCGAAGCTGTAGCGCAGGCCCAGCGACCAGGTGTCGACGTCGATCGAGTCGACGTCGGCGCGGGTGTAGGAAGCGCCGACCGAGAACGGAGTGTTCTCGATTTCGTACTCGGCGCCCACGCCGTAGGTCCAGGCGTCCACGTCGCCGCCGTCGAAGTCGACGTTGTTGTAGCTGACGCCCGCGTTCAGGCGCAGGTTCGGCATGACGTAGAAGGCCGCGTCGCCGCCGACGGTCCAGATGTCGGCGTCCACGTCGTCAGCCGTGGTGTAGGCGACCAGGCCGGTAAGGGTCGCGTTCGACAGGTACTTCTGGGCCTCGGCGCCGACCGTCCAGATCGGGTCGTTGCCCGAACCGATGTCGTTGGCGGCGACGAAGGCGCCGGCGCGGACGTCTGCGGTCCACATCTTGGTCAGGTGAGCGGCGGCGACGCCGGTGACGTCTTCTTCACCGAAGGCCTTGGCGTAGTCGACGGCGCCGTTCAGGGTCACGGTCCAGTCGGCGGCCGGCAGGGCGACGGCGCCGTCCACGGTCCAGACGTCGGCGTCATAGTCGTCGCCGGCGATTTCGACCGACGGGTTGGAATAGGTCACGCCGACCGAGCCGACGGCGTCTTGAGCAAAGGCCGGGGCGGCGAACAGGGCGGCGGCGGCCGAGGCGAGGAGGATCGTCTTCATTTTCTTTTGTCCTTAGCAGTCTCGACCCGGATGGGGGTCCGGGGAGGGCGGCTGCTATCAGGACGCGGCCAAGCTGAGCATTAAATCGCCGTTATATAAGTGTCTTGAAACTGCCATGTGGCCCATCCGCCACGCCTTGTGGCTGCAATGTGTCAGCGGTGGGCGCATCTCGGGGCAAAGGGTTAAGATGCGGCAGCCGCATAATCATATAAGCATATCTTTATATGTATTGACGGGGGTGGGTTTATGCCGTTCTTTGCATCCGTCGTGGTCTCTGTCCGTCGTTCGGCGCCCAGAGCTAAGAGGGAAGCCGGTGTAAAACCGGCGCTGCCCCCGCAACTGTAAGCGGCGAGTCGAGGGTCCATCTCGTGTCACTGGCGTTCGCGCCGGGAAGGCCGGACCCAAGGCGTCGACCCGTGAGCCAGGAGACCTGCCGCGACAGATAACGTCCTCCGGCGGGGTGTCCGGTCAGGCCGCATGCGCGCCGCCGGACCCTGCACGTCCGCGTCGGCGTCCGCGCGACCCTGTCCGAAACCTGGCCACAACACAGGTTTCGAACCCCATGACCCGCCACACCGTTCAGGTCGCCACCCTCGGCTTTCCCCGTATCGGCCCCAAGAGAGAACTGAAGACCGCGCTCGAGGCCTATTGGGCCGGCAAGACTGACGCCGAGGCCCTTCTGTCCGCCGCCGCCGAGCTGCGCGGCCTGACTTGGGCGCGCCAGCGCGACCTGGGGGCCGACGTCGTGCCGTCCAACGACTTCTCTCTCTATGACCATGTGCTCGACCTGACGGCCATGGTGGGCGCCGTGCCGGCCGCCTACGGCTGGCGCGGGGATAGTGTAGATCTGGCGACCTATTTCGCCATGGCCCGCGGTTCACGGGGCGACGGCCAGGCGTGCGCACATGGTCACGCCCATGCGAGCCGCGAGGGGACGCCGGCCATGGAGATGACCAAGTGGTTCGACACCAACTACCATTATCTCGCGCCTGAGTTCACCGCCGACCAGGTGTTCCGTCTCGGCTCGACTAAGGCGCTGGACGAATATCTGGAGGCCAAGGCGCTGGGGATCGAGACCCGGCCGGTGCTGCTGGGACCGGTCTCTTATCTCCTGCTGGGCAAGACGCGCGGCGAGGCGTTTGACGTCCTCAGCCTGCTGCCGCGCCTGCTGCCGATCTATGCGGAGGTGCTGCGGTCCCTGGCCCGCGCCGGCGCCACCTGGGTGCAGATGGACGAGCCCTGCCTGGTCACCGATCTGAGCGATGAGGCGAGGGCGGCTTACGACCATGCCTATCGTGTGCTGACCGACGTGACGCCGCCGATCAAACTGATGCTGACCACCTATTTCGGCGCTCTGGGCGAAAACTTGGAGACGGCTCTGCGTCTGCCGGTGCAAGGTCTTCATATCGACCTGATCCGAGCGCCGGAACAGCTGGCTCAAGTCGCCTCGGCGGCGCGCGCTGATCAGGTGCTTTCGCTGGGCGTGGTCGACGGACGCAATGTCTGGAAGGCCGATCTGAACGCTGTGCTGGACCGGGTGGAGCCCTTGGTCGCAGCGGGGCGCAGGGTGATCATCGCCCCGTCCTGCTCTCTGCTGCACACGCCGATCGATCTGGAACGCGAGACGGCGCTCGATCCCGAGATCAAGGACTGGCTCGCCTTCGCGGTGCAGAAGGTGGCCGAGCTGGCGACCCTGGCGCGGGGGCTGAACGAGGGGCGGGCAGCCGTTAGGCCGTCGCTGGACGCCTCGACCGCATCGGTCGCTTCGCGCCGAACCTCGCCGCGCATCAACGATCCCAAGGTCCAGGCTCGGGCGGCGGATACAGATTCCGCCCTTTCCCGTCGGACCTCCAGCTTCGAAATCCGGCGTCAGGTTCAGCAACGGCGGCTGAACCTGCCCGCCTATCCGACCACCACCATCGGCTCCTTCCCCCAGACCGTGGAAGTCCGCAAGGCCCGGGCCGACCACGGCCGGGGCGTCATCGACGATGCTGCCTACGCCGCCTTCCTGCGCGAAGAGACCGCACGGACGGTGAAGTGGCAGGAGGAGCTGGATCTGGACGTGCTGGTCCACGGCGAGTTCGAGCGCAACGACATGGTCCAGTATTTCGGAGAACAACTGTCCGGTTTCGCCTTCACCAAGGCCGCCTGGGTCCAGTCCTACGGCTCGCGTTGCGTCCGTCCCCCGATCATCTATGGCGACGTCTCGCGGCCTCGGCCGATGACGGTGGAGTGGTGGCGCTATGCGCAAGGCCTGACCGAACGGCCGATGAAGGGCATGCTGACCGGGCCTGTCACCATCCTGAACTGGTCGTTCGTGCGCGATGACCAGCCGCGCAGCACCACCTGCCGTCAGATCGCCTTCGCCATCCGCGACGAGGTGATCGATCTCGAAACCGCCGGGGCCGCCGTGATCCAGATCGACGAGGCCGCCCTCCGCGAAGGTCTGCCGCTGCGCCGCGCGGATTGGGCCGACTATCTGGAATGGGCGGTCGAGAGCTTCCGCATCACGGCCGCCGGCGTCCGGGACGAAACCCAGATTCACACCCATATGTGCTACTCCGAGTTCAACGACATCATCCAGTCCATTGGGGCCATGGATGCGGACGTGATCTCCATCGAGACCTCTCGCTCGAAGATGGAGCTGCTCGATGCCTTCTCAGACTACCGCTATCCGGCCGAGATCGGGCCGGGCGTCTACGACATTCACTCGCCGCGAGTGCCCTCGGTCGAGGAAATGGCGGCCCTGCTCAGGGCGGCGGCGGGCAAGCTTCCGGCGGACCGGCTGTGGGTGAACCCGGATTGCGGCCTCAAAACCCGCGCCTGGCCTGAGACCGAGGCGGCCCTCGGGAACATGGTGCTTGCGGCGAAACGGCTGAGAGAAGGCGGGGCTGAGGTCGAAGCGGCGTGATCCGCTGGGGCGGCGGCGAGGCGTTTCGACGCTTCGCCGACCCGGCCCACGCCCTCCGGCAAAATCCCGTCCCGCTCCCGGTTTGGACGCTTGACGAAATCGGAATCGCTAGGCATAAGCCGCCACTCTTGTTGGACCGGCTGTGCATCCCCGGATGCAGACGCGGTTCGCAGGAACGACCTGAGACCCTGTTCTTTGCAGTGACCCAGGACTTTAACGGCCTTCGCAGGCAACTGCGTGGGCCGATCGTTTTTGCGGATTTGCGTTCCCTGAGGGCCTCGTGCCCGAAGGCCTTCGGTCTTTGAAATGGTTCACAGGGACGCGGTCCTCCGACCGCATTGGAAGTAAGCACCGATATGGATCAAAGCATCCGCATCAGGCTCAAGGCCTTTGATCACCGCGTCCTCGATTTTTCGACGCGCGAGATCGTCAATACCGCCAAGCGCACCGGCGCCACTGTCCGTGGTCCGATTCCGCTGCCGACCCTGATCGAAAAGTTCACCGTGAACCGCTCGCCGCACGTCGATAAGAAGTCGCGTGAGCAGTTTGAAATCCGCACGCACAAGCGCGTGCTCGACATCATCGACCCCACCCCGCAGACCGTGGACGCGCTCATGAAGCTCGACCTGTCCGCCGGCGTGGACGTCGAGATCAAGATTTAAGTAGAAAGAGGCGGGATCCGATGCGCACGGGCGTGATCGCCAAGAAGCTGGGCATGACCCGCGTGTTCGCCGATGACGGCGCGCACGTTCCGGTCACTGTGCTGCAGCTCGACGGCTGCCAGGTCGTCGGCCAACGTACCCAGGAGCGTGACGGCTACGTCGCTCTCCAGCTGGGCGCTGGCGCGAAGAAGGCTAAGAACACCAACAAGGCTCAACGCGAGACCTTCGCCAAGGCGGAAGTCGAACCGAAAGCCTATGTGACCGAGTTCCGCGTCGATGCGGACGGTCTGCTGGACGTGGGCGCCGAGCTGTCGGCCGACCACTTCGTGGCGGGCCAGAAGGTCGACATCCAGGGCGAGACCATCGGTAAGGGTTTCGCCGGCGCCATGAAGCGCTGGAACTTCGGCGGTCTGCGCGCCACGCACGGTGTGTCGCTGTCGCACCGTTCGCACGGTTCGACGGGTAACCGTCAGGACCCGGGCCGGACTTTCCCCGGCAAGAAGATGGCCGGCCACTACGGCACGGAAACCGTCACCACCCAGAACCTGACCGTCGTCCGCGTGGACGCCGAGCGCGGCCTGATCCTGATCAAGGGCGCTGTCCCCGGTCATGACGGCGCCTACGTCAAGGTTCGCGACGCCATCAAGAAGGCCCGTCCGGCCGAGGCTCCGTTCCCCGGAGCCGTGAAGTCGAACAAGGCCGCTCAACCCGCTGAGACGCCCGCTGAAGAAGCGCCGGCTGTCGAAGCGACCGAAGGCGGTGAAGCGTAATGAAACTCTCGGTCATCAAACTCGACGGCAAGGCTGCCGGCGACGTGGAGCTCTCGGACGCCGTCTTCGGCATCTCCGAGATCCGCGGCGACATCCTGGCCCGCACCGTCAACTGGCAGCTGGCCAAGCGCCGCGCCGGCACGCACAAGGTTCAGACCCGCAACGAGAACTCTCGTACGGGTAAGAAGATGTACAAGCAGAAGGGCACCGGCGGCGCCCGTCACGGTTCGCGCCGTGCGCCGCAGTTCGTCGGCGGCTCGCGCGCCTTCGGTCCGGTCGTTCGCGATCACGGTTTCTCTCTGCCGAAGAAGATCCGCGCCCTGGCTCTGCGTCACGCCCTGTCGTCCAAGGTGAAGTCGGGCGACCTGGTTGTCGTCGACACCGTCTCGGTCAAGGAAGCCAAGACGGCAGCCCTGCGCGAGACGCTCGGCAAGCTGGGCTGGACCAAGGCTCTGATCATCGCCGGTCCGGAAGTCGACGCCAACTTCGGTCTGGCTGCTCGCAACATCCCGCACATCGACGTCCTGCCGAACGCCGGCCTGAACGTCTATGACATCCTGCGGGCCGACAAGCTGGTGCTGACCAAGGCCGCCGTCGAGGCGATCGAAGCCCGCTTCAGCGATAAGGAAGCCGCGTAATGGCCGCTCAACCTACCGCCAAGCACTACGACACCATCCTGGCCCCGGTGATCACCGAAAAGGCCACGATCCTGTCCGAGCAGAACAAGGTCGTCTTCCGCGTCGCCGACACGGCGACCAAGGACGAGATCGCCGCGGCGGTCGAAAGCCTGTTCAAAGTCAACGTCGTCAAGGTCAACACCCTGGTTCAAAAGGGCAAGACCAAGCGCTTCCGGGGCATCCTCGGTCGTCGCGTCGACATCAAAAAAGCGATCGTGACCCTGGCCGACGGCCAGTCGATCGACGTCACCACGGGGCTCTGATCAGATGGCCTTGAAGCATTACAATCCGACTTCGCCGGGCCGTCGCGCCCTCGTGCTGGTCGACCGTTCGGAACTCCACAAGGGCCGTCCGGAAAAGTCGCTGACCGAAGGTCTGACCAAGTCGGGCGGTCGCGGGCAGGGCGGTCGCGTTGCGGTCCGCTTCCGCGGCGGCGGCGCCAAGACCCTGTACCGCAAGATCGACTTCAAGCGTCGCAAGTGGGACATGGTCGGCACGGTCGAGCGTCTGGAATACGACCCGAACCGCACCGCCTTCATCGCGCTCGTGACCTACGAGGACGGCGAGAAGACCTACATCATCGCGCCGCAACGCCTTAAGGCCGGCGACGTGGTGGTCGCGGGCGAAAAGACCGACGTGAAGCCGGGCAACGCCATGCCGCTTCGTTCGATGCCGGTGGGTACGATCATCCACAACATCGAGATGAAGCCCGGCAAGGGCGCTCAGCTGGCCCGTTCGGCCGGCGCCTACGCCCAGCTGGTGGGTCGCGATCAGGGCTACGCCCAGATCCGTCTCGGCTCGGGCGAGCTGCGCATGGTCCTGGACGGCTGCATGGCCACGGTGGGCGCGGTTTCGAACCCCGACCACATGAACCAGAACCTGGGCAAGGCCGGTCGCAAGCGTCACATGGGCTGGCGTCCGCACGTCCGCGGCGTCGCCATGAACCCGATCGACCACCCGCATGGTGGTGGTGAAGGCCGGACCTCCGGTGGTCGTACCCCCGTCACGCCGTGGGGTAAGGACACCAAGGGCACCCGCACCCGTAAGAACAAGGCTACGGACAAGTTCATCATCCGTACCCGTCACGTGAAGAAGGCTCGCTAAGAATGGCCCGCTCCTCCTGGAAAGGCCCGTTTGTCGACGGGTATCTGCTCAAGAAGGCCGACGCCGTTCAATCGTCGGGCCGCAAGGACGTGATCAAGACCTGGTCGCGCCGCTCCACCATCCTGCCGCAGTTCGTCGGTCTGACGTTCGGCGTCCATAACGGTCAGAAGCACGTTCCCGTGTCGGTCTCGGAAGAGATGGTCGGCATGAAGTTCGGCGAGTTCGCCCCGACCCGGAACTTCCCGGGTCACGCGGCGGACAAGAAGGCCAAAAGGAAGTAACCGATGGCCCAGACCAAGAACATTCGTCGGGTCGGCCCGACCGAGGCCCGCGCCAAGCAGGTCAACATGCGCATCAGCCCTCAGAAGCTGAACCTGGTCGCCGCCTCGATCCGCGGCATGCCGGTTCAGAAGGCGCTGAACGAGCTGGAATTCAGCCGTAAGCGCATCGCCGGCGACGTCCGCAAGGTCCTGTATTCGGCGATCTCGAACGCCGAGAACAACCACAACCTCGACATCGACAACCTGGTCGTCGCCGAGGCCTTCGTGGGCAAGAACCTGGTGATGAAGCGTTTCGCGAGCCGTGCTCGTGGTCGCTCGTCGCGCATCCTGAAACCGTTCAGCGAGATCACCATCGTGGTCCGCGAAGCCGGCGAGGCCGCCTGATGGGACAGAAAATCAATCCGGTCGGTCTGCGCCTCGGCGTGAACCGCACGTGGGACAGCCGTTGGTTCGCCGCCGGCGCCGACTATTCCCGCCTGCTGCACCAGGACCTGAAGCTGCGCGAGTGGCTGCGGGAGCGCCTGTCCGCCGCCGGCGTGTCGCGCATCATCATCGAGCGCCCGCACAAGAAGTGCCGCATCACCATCTACGCCGCCCGTCCGGGCGTCGTGATCGGCAAGAAGGGCGCTGACATCGAGAAGCTCCGCAAGGACATCTCGGCGCGCACCGAGGGTGAAGTTCACCTGAACATCATCGAAGTCCGCAAGCCGGAAACCGACGCTCAGCTGATCGCCGAGAACATCGCGCAGCAGCTGGAACGTCGCGTTGCATTCCGTCGCGCCATGAAGCGGTCGATGCAATCGGCCATGCGTCTGGGCGCCAAGGGCATTCGGATGAATGTCTCGGGTCGTCTGGGCGGCGCCGAAATCGCGCGGATGGAATGGTATCGCGAAGGCCGCGTGCCGCTTCACACCCTGCGGGCCGACATCGACTACGGCTTCTACGAAGCCAAGACGACCTACGGCATCATCGGCGTGAAGGTCTGGGTGTTTAAGGGTGAAGTGCTCGAGCACGACCCGATGGCCCAGGACAAGCGTTGGGCCCAGGAAGCCTCGGGTCCGTCCTCGAACGAAGGCCGCGAACGCGGCGGCCCCCGTGGCGACCGCGGTCCGCGTCGCGATCGGGGACGTGAGAACTAAGTCATGTTGCAACCGAAGAAGACCAAGTACCGCAAGGCCTTCAAGGGCCGTATCCACGGCTCGGCCAAGGGCGGCTTCTCGCTGAACTTCGGGTCGTACGGCCTGAAGACGCTGGAACCGGAACGCATCACGGCGCGTCAGATCGAGGCGGCCCGCCGCGCGATCACCCGCCAGATGAAGCGTCAGGGCCGCGTCTGGATCCGCGTCTTCCCCGACCTGCCCGTCACGGGCAAGCCGGCCGAAGTTCGGATGGGTAAGGGCAAGGGCGCGGTGGACTATTGGGCGGCGCGCTGCCACCCGGGCCGCATCCTGTTCGAAATCGACGGCGTGTCCGACGAAGTCGCCCGCGAAGCCCTGCGCCTCGGCGCAGCCAAGCTGCCGGTCCGCACCAAGGTGGTGACCCGTCTCGACGCCGGCATCGCCCAAGTTGAGGAAGCCGCCTAATGACCAAGATCGCCGATCTGCGGTCGCAAACGACCGACCAACTGGCCGACGAGCTGCTGAAGCTCAAGAAGGAACAGTTCAACCTGCGCTTCCAGGCGGCCACCGGCCAGATGGAAAAGACCCACCGCGTGGGTGAAGTGCGCAAAGACATCGCCCGCATCTCGACGCTTCTGCGCGAGAAACGTGCGGCCTCGTAAGGAAACGAATATGCCCAAGCGAATTCTTGAAGGCGTGGTCGTGTCCGACAAGGGCGACAAGACCGTCGTCGTGAAGGTGGAGCGCACCCTGCTGCACCCGCTTCTGAAGAAGACCGTCCGGTCGTCCAAGAAGTACCACGCCCACGACGAAGCCAACGCGCTCAAAGTCGGCGACGTCGCTCGCATCGTCGAGTGCGCCCCCAAGTCCAAGTTGAAGCGCTGGGAAGTCCTTTCCAACGCCTCCGCCTCGTAATCAGAAGGATCTGATCTTATGATCCAGATGCAAACTAACCTGGAAGTGGCCGATAATTCGGGCGCCCGCCGGGTCATGTGCATCAAGGTGTTGGGCGGCTCCAAGCGCCGCTACGCCTCGATCGGCGACACTATCGTCGCCTCCGTGAAGGAAGCCATTCCGCGCGGCCGCGTGAAGAAGGGCGACGTCGTGCGCGCCATCGTCGTGCGCACCGCCAAGGACATCCAACGCAAGGACGGCTCGGTCATCCGCTTTGACAAGTCGGCCGCCGTCATCGTCAACAAGCAGAACGAGCCTGTCGGCACGCGGATCTTCGGCCCGGTTCCCCGCGAACTGCGCGCCAAGAACCACATGAAGATCATCTCGCTGGCTCCGGAGGTCCTGTAACCATGGCCGCCAAGATCAAGAAGGGCGACCGCGTCGTCGTCCTCACCGGCAAGGACAAGGGCCGCACGGGCGCCGTGCTGAAGGTCCTGCCCTCCGAAAATCGCGTCGTCGTTGAAGGCGTCAACATGGTTCAGCGCCACACGCGTCCGAGCCAGGCTGACCCGCAGGGCGGCATCAAGAACAAGGAAGCCTCGCTTCACCTGTCGAACGTCGCGATCGCCGACGCCAACGGCAAGGCGACCCGCGTCGGCTTCCGGACCGAAGGGGACAAGAAGGTCCGCTTCGCCAAGACGACGGGAGACGTCATCTGATGGCTACCGAGAAATACACTCCCCGCCTCAAGGCCGAGTATCAGAGCCGCATCCGTGCGGAGATGAAGGCCAAGTTCGGCTATACGAACGAGATGCAGGTGCCCAAGCTGGACAAGATCGTCCTGAACATGGGCATCGGCGAAGCCGTCGCCGACTCCAAGAAGGCCAATGCGGCCCTCAAGGATCTGACGGCCATCGCCGGTCAGAAGGCCGTCGCCACCAAGGCCCGTAACTCCATCGCCGGCTTCAAGCTGCGCGAAGGCATGGTCATCGGCGGCAAGGTCACCCTGCGCGGCGACCAGATGTACGAGTTCCTGGACCGTTTCATCACGATCGCGCTTCCGCGCGTGAAGGACTTCCGCGGTCTGAAGGGCACGTCCTTCGACGGTCGCGGCAACTACGCCACCGGTCTGAAGGAACACATCGTGTTCCCGGAAATCAATTACGACCAGATCGACCAGATGTGGGGCATGGACATTGTCGTCTGCACCACGGCCAAGACCGATGAGGAAGCCAAGGCTCTCCTCACCGAGTTCAAGTTCCCGTTCTTGAAGAACTGAGCGGGAAGGGAAGAGCACAATGGCTAAAAAGAGCGCCGTAAACCGCAACGAAGCCGTCAAGGCCCTGGTTGCGAAGTATGCCGCGAAGCGGGCCGCCCTGAAGGCGACCGCCAACGACGAAAACCTGCCGCTTGAGGAGCGCTTCGCCGCGCGCCTGAAGTTGGCTGAACTGCCGCGCAACTCCGCGCCGACCCGTATTCGCAACCGTTGCGAAGTGACCGGTCGTCCGCGTGCGTTCTACCGCAAGCTCAAGATGAGCCGGATCGCGCTGCGTGAGCTTGGCAACCTGGGTCAGATCCCGGGCCTGACCAAGTCCAGCTGGTAAGGGGAGCGAAGAGACATGATGATCAACGATCCCCTGAGCGACATGATCGCTCGCATCAAGAACGCGGCGACCCGCAAGCGTTCCAAGGTGCTGACCCCCGCTTCCCGTCTGCGCCAGCGCGTCCTCGACGTGCTGCAGGACGAGGGCTACATCCGCGGCTACAACCTGGTTCAGAACCCGGGTGAGTTTCCGCAGTTCGAGATCGAGCTGAAGTACTTCGACGGTCAGCCCGTCATCGCCGAGATCGCGCGCGTGTCCAAGCCGGGCCGCCGCGTCTACTCCGCGATCGGCGATCTGAAGCCCGTCAAGAACGGCCTCGGCATCTCGATCCTCTCGACTTCGAAGGGCGTCATGTCCGACGCCGCCGCTCGCGACGCCAATGTCGGCGGCGAAGTCCTCTGCAGGGTCTACTGATATGTCCCGTATTGGCAAGAAAACCATCGCAGTGCCGAAGGGCGTGACGGTCACGCTCGACGGCCAGACCGTCTCGGTGAAGGGTCCGAAGGGCGAACGCTCCTGGACTGTCGCCGAAGAAATCGAAGTCAAGCACGAAGGCGACGAGCTGTCGCTGGGTCTGCGGACCGACACCCAGCGCGGTCGCGCCATGTGGGGTCTGTCGCGCACCCTGGTCGACAACATGGTCACCGGCGTCACCACCGGCTTCGAGAAGTCGCTGGAGCTGGTCGGCGTGGGTTACCGCGCCGCGATGAAGGGCAATGCCCTGTCGCTGCAACTCGGCTTCTCGCATGAAGTCGACATCGATCCGCCGGCCGGCGTCAGCTTCGCGGTTCCGAAGCAGACCGAGATCAAGATCCTGGGCGCGGACAAGCAAGCCGTCGGTCAGATCGCCGCGGTCATCCGCAAGCTGCGTCCGCCGGAGCCCTACAAGGGCAAGGGCGTCCGTTACGCCGGCGAGACCGTGCGTCGCAAGGAAGGCAAGAAGAAGTAAGTCATGGCTCTTTCTCTTCGACAACAAGCCAAGCGCCGCGCCGAGCGCACTCGCCGTCGCCTGAAGGCTGTCGCCAACGGTCGCCTGCGTCTGTCGGTCTATCGTTCGGACAAGAACATCTCGGCCCAGATCATCGACGACGCCAAGGGCGTGACGGTCGTGGCCGCCTCGTCGCTGGAGGGCGGCAAGGGCTCCAAGGGTTCGGACATCGCCGCGGCTACGGCCATCGGCAAGCTGATCGCCGAGCGCGCCATCGAGAAGGGCGTCAAGGACGTCGTCTTCGACCGGGGCGAGTACATCTATCACGGACGGGTGAAGGCGCTGGCGGAAGCCGCGCGTGAAGCCGGCCTGAACTTCTAAGGGACGCGACAGATGGCGCAACAACCCCAACGCGGCGGCGGCGATCGTAATCGCCGCGACCGCAACGCTCCCGCCGCCGCCGAGGCCCCGGAAAGCGACATCATCGAGAAGCTGGTGCACATCAACCGCGTCGCCGCCACCGTGAAGGGTGGCCGTCGCTTCAGCTTCGCCGCCCTGATGGTCGTCGGCGACGGCAAGGGTCGCGTCGGCTTCGGTCACGGCAAGGCGCGTGAAGTGCCGGAAGCCATCCGCAAGGCGACCGAAGAAGCCAAGAAGACGATGATCCGCGTGCCTCTGCGCGAGAACCGCACCCTGCACCACGACGGCAACGGCCGTTGGGGCGCCGGCAAGATCATGATGCGCGCGGCCCCTCCCGGAACCGGCGTCATCGCGGGCGGTCCGATGCGTGCGGTCCTCGAAACCCTCGGCGTTCAGGACGTCGTGGGCAAGTCGACCGGTTCGTCGAACCCTTACAACATGATCCGTGCGACGTTCGAAGCCCTCAAGGTCCAGTCGTCGCCGCGTCAGGTCGCTTCCAAGCGTGGCAAGAAGGTCGCTGACCTGATGGGCCGCCGCAACGACGGCGCCTCGGCGCCGGAAGCCGTGGAGTCCTAAGTCATGGCCGAGAAGAAGACCGTCACCGTCAAGCAGATCGGTTCGCCGATCCGTCGCAAGAACGACCAGCGCGCCACCCTGGTGGGCCTGGGCCTGAACCGCATGGGCCGCGAAGCGACCCTGGAGGACACGCCTTCGGTTCGCGGCATGATCGCCAAGGTCCACCACCTGGTGGAAGTGGTCGAGAAGTAAGCCTTACGCCCTCTCCCGGATCCCGGGGGAGGGCGTTTCGCATCTTGCTTATGCGTCAGGGGTCGCCTATGAGCGGCCCTTCAATTTTTACAGCCGAGTCCGGACTGTGTCCGGGCGCTAGCACCCGAAAGGATCAGGCACATGAAACTGAACGAAATTCGCGACAACGAAGGCGCGCACAAGAAGCGCATGCGCGTGGGCCGCGGCCCCGGCTCCGGCAAGGGCAAGACCTCGGGCCGCGGCGTCAAGGGTCAGAAGTCGCGGACCGGCGTCAGCCTGCTGGGCTTCGAAGGCGGCCAGATGCCGCTGTACATGCGTATGCCCAAGCGCGGCTTCAACAACCCGAACGCCCTGAAGCTGGCCGAAGTGAACCTGTGGCGTCTGCAGGACGCCATCGACGCCGGCAAGCTGGACGCCTCGGCCGAGATCAAGGGCGAAGCCCTGGTCGCCGCCGGCGTGATCCGCCGCGTCAAGGACGGCGTCCGTCTGCTGGGCACCGGCGAAATCAAGGCCAAGCTGAACCTGGTCGTCTGGTCGGCCACGGCCGGCGCCAAGAAGGCCATCGAAGCCGCCGGCGGTTCGGTCGTCGAACAGCGTATCGAAGCCGAAGCCAAGGCTGCGGCCCGCGTCGAGAAGCGCAACGCCGCCAAGGGCAAGGCTCCGGCCCCCAAGGCGCCCAAGGGCGACGCCAACAAGGTCTCGGCTCGCGCCAAGCGCACCGCTTCCAAGGCCTGAGAAACACGTCGTCGCGGTTAGACCCCAACCCTGTTCAGGGCGCTGAAGACATCCGCGACGACGAAACAATGGAAGCGGCTCTCGCATGAGGGCCGCTTTCCGCCTATCTGACGACTCAGTCAGTCGTGGGGACGCATAATGGCTTCGGCCGCAGAACAACTCGCCGCCAATATGAACATGGGCTCGTTCGCGAAAGCGACCGAGCTGCACAAGCGCCTGCTGTTCACGCTGGGCGCCTTGCTGGTTTATCGCATCGGCACCTATGTGCCGATCCCGGGCATCAACTCGCAGGCCTTCCTGCAGTTCTTCCAGGACCCTTCGGGTCAGCGCGGCATCCTGGACATGTTCAACATGTTCTCGGGCGGCGCGGTCGAGCGGATGGCCATCTTCGCGCTGAACGTCGCGCCCTATATCTCGGCGTCGATCATCGTGCAGCTGATGGGCACGGTGTATCCGCCCTGGGAGAAGCTGAAGAAGGAAGGCGGGGAGAGCGGCCGCAAGCAGCTGAACCAGTACACCCGCTATCTGACGGTCTTTCTGGCCCTGGCCCAGTCGCTGGGCATCGCGGCGGGTCTGAACGCCCAGCCGGGTCTGGTCGACAATCCGGGGATCTTCTTCCTGGTCTCGACCGTCGTGACCCTGACGGGCGGCACCATGTTCCTGATGTGGCTGGGCGAGCAGGTGACGGCGCGCGGCGTCGGCAACGGCATCTCGCTGATCATCTTCGCCGGCATCGTGGCGGTTCTGCCGTCGACCATCGCCCGGATGCTGGGCCTGGCCCAGCAGGGTCAGATGTCGGCCTTCGCCCTGTTGTTCATCGCCGTGCTGGCGGTCGTGACCGTGGTCTTCATCGTCTTCATGGAACGGGCCCAGCGCCGTCTGCTGATCCAGTATCCGAAGCGCCAGGAAGGCAACCGGATGGCCGGCGGCGAGCGGTCGTTCCTGCCGCTTAAGGTCAATACGGCCGGGGTCATCCCGCCGATCTTCGCCTCGTCCCTGCTGATGCTGCCGACCACGGTGGCCAGCCTGACCGCCAATGCGGACCTGCCGTCCTATCTGGGCTGGCTGCCGCTGGTGACCTCGCAGCTGACGCACGGCCAGCCGTTGTTCATGGCCCTGTATGCGGCCCTGATCATCTTCTTCTGCTTCTTCTACACCTCGATCACCTTCAACCCGGAGGATACGGCCGAGAACCTGCGGAAATACGGCGGCTTCCTGCCAGGCATCCGTCCGGGCAAGCGCACGGCCGAATATCTGGACTATGTCCTGACCCGTCTGACGGTGATCGGCGCGGCCTATATCACCGCCGTCTGCCTGCTGCCCGAGTTCATGGTCGCCCAGATGGGCAACAGCCTCTACTTCGGCGGAACGTCTATCTTGATCGTGGTGTCGGTGACGATGGACACTGTGGCCCAGATCCAGTCCCAACTGCTGGCGCACCAGTACGAGGGGCTGATCAAGAAGGCCAAGCTGCGCGGTCGCGGCGGTCGTGGCGCGCCCACGCCCGTCCGTCGCTGAGTTGACAAGAAGAAGCCTCGGGAGGGCTTGCGCGTGAACTTGATCCTGTTCGGACCGCCGGCGGCGGGCAAGGGGACCCAGGCCAAGCGGCTGGTGGAGGAGAAGGGCATGATCCAGCTCTCCACCGGCGACATGCTTCGGGCCGCCATCGCCTCGGGCTCGGAGCTGGGCCTCAAGGTCAAGGACGTGCTGGCGCGCGGCGATCTGGTCACCGACGAGATCGTCATCGCCCTGATCGAGGATCGTCTGCCGGAGGCCGAGGCCGCCGGGGGCGCCATTTTCGACGGCTTCCCCCGCACCGTGGCCCAGGCCGAAGCTCTGGACGCCATGCTGGCCAAGCGCGGCGCCCAGATCGACGCCGTGGTCCGGCTGAAGGTCGATGACGCCGCCCTGCTGGAGCGGATCGCCAAGCGCTACGCCGAACAGGGCCGCCCGGACGACAATCCGGAGACCTTCGCGGTCCGTCTGGACGCCTACAACCGCAACACCGCCCCGCTGCTTCCCTATTACAAGGCCCAGGGCAAGCTGACCGAGGCGGACGGCATGGGCTCTATCGAGTCCGTGGCCAGGGCGATCGACGAAGCCCTGGCGTGACCCAAATCGTTTTCGGGCGTTTGACGACGGATGCCTGAAGCCAAGACCCCGTTCGACAGAAGGCGCGTCCGCAAGCTCGGGCGCGCCTTCGCCGTTTTCATCGCCGTCGCCGTCGTGAAGATCGGCCTGATCCTGTTGCTGGGGCAGGTGAGGGGCAGCGCGCCGCTGACCCCGCAGGCCGAAGGCCCCCCGCCGTTCGAGGTGGTTCTGTATGACCCGCCGCCGCCGGAGCGCGCACCGGCGCCGGAAGCTGGGGGCGGGGCTCCGGCCGCCCCGTCGCGGATCCATACGCCGCCTCCGCCGAAACAGGCGCGTCCGCGCGAACTGCCGTCGCCACCGGAACCGGCGCCCCAGCCCGCCCCGGTCGTCGGCGTCGCGCCCGCGTCTTCCGCCGAGCCTGGCTTCGGTCAGGGCGGGCAGGGGACGGGGGCAGGCTCCGGCGTCGGCGCGGGCTCCGGCCCGGGCAGCGGCTCGACAGGGCCGCGTCTGATCACGGGCCCGTCCATGGCCCAGGTACGGGCCAATCATCCGCGTCAGGCCCGCAGCCGCTACGGCCGGGTGGAACTGTCCTGCCGCATCCGGCTGGACAGCCGGCTGGAAGCCTGCCTCGTCGTCGAGGAAACCCCCGCCGGCCTGGGCTTCGGCGATGCGGGCTTGGCCGTCGCCGGCTATTTCCGTTTCCAGCCGCCGACCGAGAACGGGCGCCCCGTCGAGGGCCAGCAGGTGACGGTGGGCGTCGACTTCGGCCTTCCGCCCCGCCGTTGATCATTATTGCCTGATCCTCGCTTGGGGAAGCCGGCCTCTTGACCGAAGGGGCCGGGCGGGTTTCACATCAGGGATCACGGACCGCGCCGCCCGGCTCAGGGGCCGGCGGACGGCGGAAGGCGCGGCGGGAATGCGGGTCCGGCCGGCCTTGATGCGCGCAGGCGTTGACGCCCTGTGAATCATCTGTATAAGGGCGCCTTCCCGCGAAGGGCGCCACGCTCCTGGTTTGTTAACCGGAGCGTTTGTTGCGTCTGAATAACGCGTATCTGGAGAATTTCGTGGCCCGTATCGCTGGCGTCAATATCCCGACCAACAAGCGCGTTGAAATCGCGCTTCAGTACATCCACGGCATCGGCCCGGCCGCCGCCAAGGACATCACCGAAAAGGTCGGCATCGAAGCCGCCCGCCGGGTGAACCAGCTGACGGACGCCGAAGTCCTGTCGATCCGCGAGACCATCGACCGCGACTATACGGTCGAGGGCGACCTGCGCCGCGAAACCTCGATGAACATCAAGCGTCTGATGGACCTGGCCTGCTATCGCGGCCTGCGTCACCGCAAGGGCCTGCCGGTCCGCGGTCAGCGCACCCACACCAATGCTCGCACCCGCAAGGGTCCGGCGAAGCCGATCGCCGGCAAGAAGAAGTAAGAGAGAGCTGACCGATGGCCAAGGAACCGGGTCGCGTAAAGCGCCGCGAACGCAAGAACATCACGTCGGGCGTCGCCCACGTGAACGCCAGCTTCAACAACACCATGGTGACCATCACCGACGCGCAAGGGAATGCCATTTCCTGGTCGTCGGCCGGCCACATGGGCTTCAAGGGCTCGCGTAAGTCCACC
>Ga0208958_1000830_pt1 | contig 34572 bp, 33 predicted proteins | sample RifOxyB1_FD_184032 | JGI IMG/M metagenome (GOLD analysis project Ga0208958, IMG submission 184032) | Soil microbial communities from Rifle, Colorado - Rifle Oxygen_injection B1 (SPAdes) | ecosystem: Environmental > Terrestrial > Deep subsurface > Rock core/Sediment | place: Rifle, Colorado...
CACGCGATGCAATGCTGGCTGTAGCTACCAACAAATGATAAAAGAATATTTAGGAAAATCTATAGCAGTGAAGAACGTCTGCTTTGCCGATCAAAACTTCCTTGAAAGCGCGGAGAAAGCAGGTCGACAGATTCATGACTCGCTCATGGTAGGCTCGCATATTTATATGGCAGGTGTGGGTGGCGGATCAGCAGAATCTCTCCATTTCTCCGCCGAACTCTTAGGCAAGTACAAGTCCATGAGAAGGGCCTACCCAGCCACAGCCTTAACCACCGACACTTCAATGCTTACCGCATGGGCAAATGACACCTCTTTTGAATTTATATTCTCTAGACAACTCGAAGGATTGGGCAAGAAGGGAGATATTTTTGTTGTTTTTTCCGCAGGTGGAAACTCACCAGTAATTATTGAAGCGCTCAAGGTTGCGAATGAGAAACAAATGATCTCTATTTGTCTTCTAGGTAAGGGGGGCGGACAAGCAAAGGGCATGTGCACTATTCCCGTTGTCGTTCCGTCAGATGTCACTTCTCATATTCAAGAAGTTCACCTTACTCTGATTCACTTTTTCTGCGAATACTTTGAAGATTTGTCCCCGTAGGATTTAGAGATACGTTTAATGATGTTTGTTGTCGATTCATGTGGAGTGCGTGGAATTATAACCACCTTCCCACCGCCTTTCTCTACTGTAGGGGTTTCGAGCATTGATTCTACTTTGAAATCACCTGGGCCCGTGTGTATATCCGGTTTAATCATTTTTAAAAAATTACGTGGATCCGGTTCATTATAAATGGTGACAAAATCCACACAGGCAAGCGCAGCAACCATTTCTGCGCGGTCATTCTCCGATATAATCGGACGTGTATCAGATTTGTATTGCTTTATTGAGGAATCAGAATTCACCCCCACCACTAGGATGTCGCCCAAGGCCTTGCTTGCCTCCAACATGTGAACATGGCCGACATGCAAAAGATCGAAAGCACCGTTTTTGGTGACAATCTTTTTGCCTTGTTTTTTAAGATTCGCGACTACCTCTCCAAGCTCGGTGGGAGATAAAATTTTTTGCTTGGTATTCATATGGCTATGTTATAGTCGGCCGCTTGGGCGTCGTTATAAAACATCTTAACCGTTTCAAGCGAGTAAGTGTCAAGGTCCTTGCCCACCAGCGACAATTTTTTCAAAATATCGTTTGTAGCGGTGATAATGTGGCAACCAACGGAATCCGCCTGAAATACGTTGAGCAACTCACGCGGGCTCGCCCAAATCAACTCTGCCTTTGGTTTCACCTTCATGATGTGAACCGCCTCGGCCATCATCGGCGCTGGGTCACGCCCAGTGTCGGCGATCCGCCCGGCAAACACTGAAATAATCGCAGGAGTGTCTATGTCCAAACACTGGACAATGCTTTCCACTTGTTCGACCGTCATCACTGCCGTTACATTCAACTGAACTCCAGCATGTGACAAACGAGTGATGAGTGGCCCGGAGAACTCACCTCTGGTATTCATCACCGGAATCTTGACATTCACATTCTCACCCCAACTCGATATCTCAAGTGCCTGCTTTTCCATCTCGTCAAAATCGTCGGCAAAGACCTCGAACGAAATTGGTCGATCGCCTATTACACGCAGAGCTTCCAGAGCGAAAGTCTTATAGTCACTCACTTCAGCTTTACGCATCAGCGTCGGATTCGTAGTAAATCCTTTGATCAATGAGTTCGCCGCCATCTCCTTGATGCCGGCGAGGTCAGCGCCGTCGGCGAATAGTTTAATATTCAGTTTGTTGGTGTCATTCATGATATTGCTCTGATTAAATCTTTTTTCTTAGGAGGAATAGTACCATGTATCTTAGTGGAGAGCGCGGCCCAAATATTAGCTATTTTGAGAGATTCTTCAGGACGACTTCTATCTCCCAGACTGAAAGCTGCCAAGAAAGCATCGCCAGCCCCGCAGACGTCCACCGCTCTTACTTTATATGGTTGACTCTTTATATACTGACCATTAAATATGGCTATAGCACCTCGACTACCCAGCTTCACGACGACATTCTTGAGCTTTAATTTTTTCATTATAGTAAGAAGGGACTGTTTAGGCTTTTTAATATCAAACTTTGGGTAAACAGCTTTGGCCTCTTTCTCATTCAGGAGCATACAATCCACATTACGATAGAGATGATGATTGCTTTTCTTGTGTGATATTTGAACATCTACATATAATGGCTTCTCGTATTTTTTACTTATCTTCAACAGGTTGTCGATCAGAGTCTGTTTCAAAAGACCGTGTTGAGGATCCATGACTACTATCACGTCTACATTTTTCACCTCTCTCTCAATATGACCGAGGAGCTTTTTCTCGAGAGAGACACTGATGTCATGATTATCAACTTTATTAACCTGCAACAGCTTTTTCCAACCGTCATACCATCTTCTCTTCACTGTAGTTCTACGAGTATTGTCAACAAGAAATATTTTCTTTAATTTCGGGTGGACAAGTGAATCGTAATACTTCGCGTCCTCATCCGCGCCCAATATAGTGATAAACGTGAGATGTCCGCCCAATCCTAAGATATGATTTGCCACTAGACCGTTACCGCCAAAGAATATGTTTGCTTGCCCCTCTTCGACTTCTGGTACTGGAGCATCCAGGGACTCCCCCACGACACGGCCATAGATGTAAACATCCAAAATCGCATCGCCTATAAGAAGGACTCTTTTGTCCTTAAACGACTTGATAATATCTAGTTTCATTTATGGTATGATACACTCTTTCTTATGAAATATAAATCTCTCCTCTTGGACGTGGACGGGACCCTTGTCCCTGTTGGACCACACACGATACCGTCTGAAAAAGTGACTGAATCTCTAAAACAGGCAAAGAAAGTGGTCCATATTTCTCTTGTCTCAGGACGTTGTTTAGACTGGCTTACTGAGATTCTTCAAGTACTAGACATAACAGACCCATGCATAATCAATGGGGGTTCACAAATCATTGACCCAAAAACAAAAAAAATTCTTTGGGAACGACCTATTCATAAAGAATCTGTTAGAAAAATTCTAGCAGTGATAGAGAAGGACAAGATACCCTTTATTGTCAGTGACAACGGAATCGAGTATGAAAATACTTATGAATCCGAATTCCTAAATCCACTAGCCATAAAATTATCGTATTTTGATTCGAAGGAAAAGTCCGATCGATGCCTAAAAACTCTAGGAAAGATATCTGATGTTTCTGCCCATAAGACATTTTCTTGGAATAAAGATAGGAACTATAAGATGGACATTTACATTACGCATAAAGAAGCTACTAAGCATCACGCCGCGCAAGAATTAGCTAGGATTTTAGGAATTGATACTAGCGAGATGATAGGGGTTGGTGATGCCAGAAATGACGTTCCCCTTCTCCATATCTGTGGGCTTAAGGTGGCTATGGGCAACGCCGACAACAAACTCAAGAGAGTTGCCCACTATATCGCCCCTAGCGTAGACGAGGATGGAGTTGCTCATGTAGTAGATAAGTTTATCCTTTCTTAACTAGTCTCCTCTCATCAACTTCCTTAAGGGCCTCTTCTGCTGCAGTTATAACATCCTCAAGACGCGTGGATTTCGCTATACGCTGCGCTTCTCTAATATCGTGGTTTCGCATATTCATGATAGAGAAAAGTGGCTTCGGCTTGCCAGGAGGAAAGACCATTTTGTGGATCTTCCCTCGTGGTGACTGATCCCACGGATCGACTGGACCGAGGATATCAACTGTTGGAATATCGAATGCTTCAGCTATATAAAGAGGGCCGGTATTCACGCTTATGAAGGCGTCGAGTTTCGATATACGAGCCTTTAGATCGTCTATTGATATGCACGTTGAATCAGTCATTCTGGATTTATCTTCAATGGCTGATATTAGTTCGCTAGATTCAGCAATATCATTCTTTCCTCCGAAAACGATGACGTGGGCACCGTACTTTTTTATAAGGTGATTCGTTACTTGGGCGAATTTTTTCGGATCCCATTGTTTTTCCTTATTACCGACACCTGCTGATATACCTATAAGGTATTTATACGAACCAGATATCTTAGATAATAAATCTGCAGTTTTCTTTTCGGCCACTTCGGAAAAGCCGAGGTGTTTAGCCGTATCGGAGGATATGATACCGAGTGGCTCAAGTGCCTTCAGTCGCTCACGGGGAGCATATTCATCTATCTGATAAGGAAAGGCTTTAATAAAATGTTGTAAAATTTTGTACGGTCGTGTTTCGGAAGAAGAAAAACCGCCTACCGCCCGTGGCGCAATCACCAGCTTAATTCCGGCAAGGTAGAGAAGGGCGGCTGATTCATAAGAAGGTCCGGTAACTAAAGCAGCATCGGCTGGACGCTCTTTGATACGCGCTCTAGTCCCTTCTTCCAGGTCAAGATAATCGTCGACCAAACCGCTATCGGCTAAAAGTGGGCGATGTAGTCTGGAATTCCCCGCCACGATAAGATGTGCTTGCGACAAATGTGTTCGGATGGCATGCAGAACCGGCGTGGCACATACGACATCTCCCAACTTCCCACTCGGCACTACTATAATCACGGAAACATTTGAAGGTATTTTGTCTGCCTTACCATAAAACATTGCTCTAGTGAGACATCGGGCAAGGAGTAAGATTCTGTTGAGTCTTTTTATAATCATTAGAAATCGATTTTATATCAATAGGGGCGGAGAGTCTAGACTCTCCGCCCCGATACCTCACGCCGTCTCTGGCTCCCCACTCTGCCATCGACGACCGATGTCCACTTTAAGACGCTTACGCAAATATTCCTCGGGGTTGATATCTCTCCAACCCCATTGTTGTAGTTCTTGGATCCGTTCCGGAGAAACAGTAGTGTTTCGCATGACGGGCTTTCTCCAGTTGAAAGCATCGGTATCGAAGTCCGGTGTCAGATATCCCTTCCGCAAAGCCATCTCAAAAAGCTGACTTCCAGGAAACGGAATGGGGATAAACAAGGAACAGTAGGGTGCGCCGGTGAGAACCAGCTGCCGACCAAGTTCAATCGACGAGATGATTTCCTCCTCAGTCTCATCGGGGAAACCGACCATCATATTAATGGGACAGGTGATTCCCAACCGCGTCGCCACTCTTACCAACTCAAGAACGTCGAGTGTGGAATGGTTAAGCTTGCCCGTCGCGTACTTATCGAGAATCCGCTGTGATGCTGATTCGACTGGGAAGACAATTTGGTCGAACCCAGAGCCTTGAAGAAGCTCCAGATATTCAACATCAATGGTTGGCTTGCCACCGCGCCCTCCTTTGAGGAAGTGAACAAGGTTGACTCCATTGACATCGGCGATCTTCAGGCCCATACCTGTTACTCCGGTAAAAATCTCCTTCACCCGAGCCTTGCGTGCAAGCAAACTGTCATCCTCAAAGAAGACCCTCGAGACGCCAAGCCCCCTTAGCCGTCTTACCTCTTCCATCACACGACTAACGGACTTGAACCGAAGCGTTCCTATGCCGCCACTTTCTTCTGGGCGCCCCTTCTCAATCGAGATATGACAAAAGTCACATTCGAAAGGACAACCAAGTGAAGTCATGAGCGACGCCAAGCGATCATCGTCCTTGAGGAAGCTCCGCCCGGCCGAGGCGACGCCGACATGGTCATAATGTGGCCAAGGAAGCTTGTGCCACGCCGGGAACGGAAGACTATCAAGATCCGTGAGGACATCGCATGGTTGAGGATTACGCCTGACAACCATTCCGTCCTTGAGAGTGATTGTTCCAGACACTTCTTCAAGGCTCCTGCCTTGCTCCCAAGCCCGGATAAGTTGAACGATGATTCTCTCGCCTTCAGTCATGCAAACGACATCAATATCTCCCGCGAGAAACCGCTCTGGAAGATTGCGGGCGTTGACCCCACCCGCCATGACCAAAATGTCCTTTGAAACACTTCTAGTCGCTTCCGCGACTTCAAGCGCCATTTTGGTTTGCGGAGTAAAGTTCGAATTGATTCCAACAACATTGTAGCCGCCGTGGGCAATCACTTCGCTAATCCGCTCCGTTGTCATACCGATACGAACGAGGCCATTCGACTGCATGACACGCCTGTTGAAAGTGTCTGCGAGGCTGTCATCCAGTGTACCTACAGACGCATCGAGCACATCAACCTCGATGCTCGCCCTTTCAAGCGCCCCAGCTAGAGAAAGTAGTCCGAGCGACCCGTCAGGTCGGGGAAACTCGTTCGGCATAAGCTGGTTGGGTGGATAGATAAGAAGAACTTTAGGTTCCATCAGAACCTCCTTTCAAAATAAGAAACTAGGAACTTTTTCTTAGTACATCTTGACCTTTATTTTACAATTTGTCAACTTTTTATAAATCTGGATATGGCTATCCCGCGTTTTTCCCAAGTATATTTGTTTTTAGTAAGCCATGCTTGGCCAGAAAGTTTTTTGGCAAAATCATTATTCTCGTAGATTTTTAGAATGGCCTTAGCCCACCCCTCTGGATTATTTTGCTCTACAATCACTGCATCCACTCCATCAGTTAGAACCTCTTCTATGCACTTGGCCCGTCCTCCAATGATCGGCCTACGACTTGCAAGCGCTGGAAACATTTTAGCCGGAGAATCCCCCACTAAATCTTTCTTTCTCTTGGGAATGAGAATGATATCAAATGCTTGGAGATATTTCGGTATCTTACTTCTTTCTTGCCAAGGCATGATAATGACCCGTTCTACTAAACCGTTATCCCTAGCCACATTGCGAAGCCATTCCCCATTACCATTGAGCTCTCCCACAATAATAACAACCGTTTCTTTCGGTAGAGATAACAAACTCTTCACAATATCATCCAATTCATAATAGTCATTGTTTGGATTGGCACCAACCACTCCGGTATATCCTACCAAATACGCGTTTATCGGGAGCCCGAGCTCTTTACGAAATGCGGATTTACCCTCTGAATGATTGAACCACGATTCCTCAGCGGCACTGCAGAGAGAAAGTAATATGTTGTCATTTGTTTTCTCGTAAAATTTTTTGAGTCCAGAGCTGATTGCAATCACACCATCCGAGAGCCACACCGCACCTCTATTCATCAGTTGTTTCGATCTGCTATCCAACACCGAATGTATCTCAAAAAAAACTTTTTTCTGCAGAACCATTTTTGACCATAATGCTGTTGGAAAAAGTGATTCATCTCGAAAATAGACCGCATCAAATCTTCTAATATACGTGAGTAGGAACAAAGAGAGATAGAGATTTGCAAAGAGAAAAACGCAAATCTTATACCAATTCTCGCTACCGTGCTTAGACACGGTGTTTGTTACACCTAAGCAGGTAATGTCAAATGGTCGACAAATACCATTCTTTTTAAAAAAGTCTTCTGCTCCTCTGCTATGGTCAGTCGTAACCAATTTCACATTAAAATCTTTCTGCCCGTTTATTGCCTCGCACGTTTTAGCAAGATTATATACATGTGTTCTGCCAGACAAGAGATTCGCCCGTGATATATAAAGTATTCTTATCATAGTTTCCCTATTTTCCGATTACCCTCTTCTCTCTGATAAAATGGGAGGAGAACTTCATAAGATTTGACATGGACTCCAATACTTTTGAAGTAGCGTGGAAAGTATTGTTCATAATAGGAGCGTAAGGTCTCGGGGCTAAACTTCATCTTCGACAGAAAATTAAGGAGATCAAAACCAGGAAGTGTACATGCTCCTGCATAATCATAATCGATGAGATAAATATTTTCCCCAGAAACAAGCACATTATCCGGTGTCATATCTCCATGTTGAACAATCATTGGTAATCGAATGTTATTTTCAAAGGTCTGAAATTTTTTTGTATTCTGGGCAAGATACGATTGCCAAGCGATATATTTTCTCATAACAAGTTCAACATTATTATAAGGTCTCGCAGAGAACCTAATTCCTGGACATACAGATTCAATGCAGAAGATTACGCTCCCATCATCATAAAGATAGAGTGATTTAGCAAACATTTGGGCATACGAACTGCCAAGCACGCCTTCTTCAAGAAGTTTTAGATTATTGTGATTACGTTTGATAATTTCTCCCGTGGAATACATACGAGTAGTCTTCACACACAATGTTGGCCAGACTTCTCCTTCTTCAAAGACAAAGAGGAGTATTTTACCTTGATTGGCTCTGGTTCCCGAGGCCGGGGTACTGGTCTTCATAAATGAGAGAAGCGCATTAGAAGATCGAAGCCAGTTAGGATGTTCTCGTATTACTTGTATGATTTGGGGTATCATTTTCGTACCACAATGCCAAAACTAAAGAAGAAATAACGATAGAAGCGAAAGGTGAAAGGCCAGAGTGCCAATAGCTGCGCTACCCTTCTTTTTACACCAAAGGCCGGCATAAGTGAGCGAACTGCATACACAAACGCATGCAAATTTTCATACGGAATCATCATGCGTGGCAGATTATATCCTGGATATGGCAGGTAAAATTTGATATCGTTAAAACCGGCCTCTTTAATTAGCTTTTCATAACCACTTTTGGTGTAAGTGTAGGTATTATATGGCCTTCCTTTTCTAAATTTCATATAAATATTAGCTACAAAGCGCGGCATATAGCTTGTAAAGTAGAGTCCGCTGTGATCCCTACCTTGCAAATATGATAGAGCGAAACGATTCTCAATACCGATATAGAGATAACCGCCCTTTTTCAATAACTTGTTACAGATACGAAGACTCTCTATCTGCGCCTCTCGCGGATTGTGAAAACGAGTAGTATCACCCACCCATTCCAAAAGCCCATTCATAACAATAAGATCAAAGCTTTCTTCGGGAAATGATGCGTCGAAAATATCTCCCACATAGACTTCAATATTTTTTAAACCTTCTTTTTCCGCTCGAAGTTTCAGAAACTTCATGCGTAGATATGATTGGTCTAGAGAGACTATGCGTCGTGCTACTCTGGCTAAAGGAATACTGATACGTCCCATGCCTGCCCCCGCATCCAAAACTGAAAAATCTTTAGAAATAGGGAGGATGAAGCGCCAATCAGCCCTATTTTCTTCAAAAGTTTGGTCGAATTTGTTTCTATAGCGCACTTTAAATTCGTCCCACCCCTCGTTTTCTATAACCTTAATAGCTTCTTCAAGCTCTTCCTTGGGAGACTTACCCCAATAACGATCTTCGGAAAAAAGGGGTATGCCACCAACAACTTTTTTGTCATTGTTATTTTTATTACTATCCATGGAAGAATCTTACTGTGGCTGGCTTTGTTTCTGAATCCAATTATATGTTTCGGCTAGACCAATTTTAAGCTTTTGACTAGGTGCCCAGCCCAGTCTTTGTTTGATTAGTTTATTATCGGAATTTCGCCCTCGTACACCCAAAGGACCATCTGTATGTTTAATGTTTAGTTTCTTACCAGCAATTTCCATAACCATCTCAGCCAATTGATTAATTGTCACTATTTCCTCTGAACCAATATTAACCGGACCAATAAAGTCTGAATCCATTAGTCGCCGAACACCTTCCAGACATTCATCAATGTAGAGAAAAGAGCGTGTTTGCTTACCATCACCCCAGATTTCTATCGTATCGCCATCTGATGTCTCCGCTATTTTTCGACACAGGGCGGCGGGCGCTTTTTCTTTCCCACCTCGCCACGTACCTTCAGGACCAAAAATATTATGAAAACGAGCTATACGAACCGGTAGACCATAGTTTCGATTAAAAGCTAGATACACTCGCTCACTAAAGAGTTTTTCCCAACCATACTCACTATCTGGAGCAGCTGGATAAGCAGATTCCTCCGAACACTTGGGGTTATCCGAATCAAGCTGGTTATATTCTGGATAAATGCAGGCCGAGGAAGAATAAAAAATCTTTCTGATACCCGCCTTGTGACCAAAGAAAGTAACATTGAGATTGATAGTCGCTGAATTATGCATGATATCAGCATCATGCTCCCCGGTGAAGATGTAGCCTGCACCGCCCATATCAGCAGCTAGTTGGTAAACCTCATCAAATGGCTGATCCAGAATTGTTTTAATCACTTCCTGGTCTCGTAGGTCACCAATGATGAACTCATCAGCAGCAGTCGGAGAAAATTCCGGATATTTCAGGTCAACGCCTCGAACCCAAACTCCTGCTTCTTTTAATTTCTTGACCAAATGACTGCCAATAAAACCACCGGCTCCGCACACCAAAGCTTTCTTTACCATGGTTGGTTTATTATACTTTTTTAATCAATGGGTGCAATTCTTCAATAATTTTTCCAGCCAGAATTTTTGGAGTAAATTCTTGTTGGTACAACTGATAGGCATTTTCGGCCACTTTGCTTAATCTCTCAAGATCATCTCTTAATTCACTAATTTTATTGGCCAGCGCTTTATAATCCCCCGGTGACACAGTAAAACAAGTCTCATTTTCTGTAATAATCTCCGTAACCCCCTTATTTTCCCCAGTAAGATAAGGTAATTTCATCGCCATGCTTTCAAAAACTTTATGCGGAATCGTAGTATGAACCCGCGGATGAATAGCCAACTGGCCGAGAGATAAATGGCATTCGAGCATTTTATTTCTCAAAGTTTCGATAGGTAACGTTTCGGTAATCAATTCCAAATTGGCCGGTTTAAGTCTCTTCACCATCTTTTCAATTTCACTTTTTAGAAACCCGCGTCCGATAATTCTGACTCGAATGTTTGTGGTTTCCAATTCTTTAGCGGCTAGAATCACCACATCTGCTCCGGCCTCTGGCAAAAACATGCCGCGAAACACCGCGGTAAACTGTTTTAGTTTAGGAACAGCAGGATCAAAATAAAATTGCTCGTCATCGGTGCCGATAAAATGAACGGAGATTTTATCAGGATTAATCTTAAAGATTTTAACTACCAGGTCTTTTTGAGCTTGGCACTCAAGAAAAATTTGATCCGCCAGATTAAAAGCTAGCGTGTCTATGAGCCAATATAATATAAAACTCTTGCCCCGAGAAACAACCATACTGTCATAGAATGTGGCAAGCGCGTTATATATGATTTTTTTATGCGTAAAAAGTCTGATAACGCTTACCAAGACACTGCTTGCATAACCCACCATGACCAGATCATATTCCTTCTCATAAGTATGAAATTCTTTGATGAGTTTTAAGTATTTGTTAAGACCCTTTCCTGTACAGGATATTTCTTTGACCGTCACCCCATTTCCCCTCAAACCTCGTAAAGTAATTTGATCCCTGGGATTATTGAGCACAAAACTTACATAGCAAATTTTCATAATTCTTTCTGTAATTTGTCCATTAATACCTTGAGGCTATGATCCTCAATTCTAAAACCATTTTTTAAATTGGGATTATGGACAATTAGTTTAGCACCACAAGCAGCGGCCTCGAAGATCGCCTTATCGTAACTTCCAGCGGGAGTCATATTTACGTAAGTCTCGTGTGATTGATACAGCTTGAGCGCCTGCTCTTGCGTGACCGCACCAACAAACTTTATCCTGTCCGAAGCCCGGCTTTGGACAAGTCTTTCGTAGTCCTTATCGCAAGACAAAGCGGAACCTGCTACAGTGGCTGTAAATTTTCCATCAAGCTTATTAAACCACTCTACAAATTCAAAAACTTTTTTTACTGGCGCAATTCGACCTAAGAACAAAATTGAATTTGGTTTTTTAGGAACCGAGGGATCAGGTTTGAAGAATTCTGTATCAATGCCGACTGGCATTCTAATAGCCTTTTTGAATCGTGCAGTAAATGATTGTGGAGAAGTATAAAAAACTTTATCAGAAAGAAGTACTGCTAGACGAGTGAACAAATTTCCTTTCGCGTGATTCCTCCACAAAAATATTTTCTTGTCCCACAATTTCCAAAACTTCCATCCGAGCAACACGTATTCTTGATTCATATGAACAAAGACCGCATCATAATTTTTTCTCTCCTGCAAAATATACTTATAAAATTTGAAAAGATATTGAAACTTAGACCTTCCTGCTTCTTTGCCAAGAGATAGGACTTTGACATTTTTCGGCAAATGATGCTCGCCCATTTCAAGACAAATAACTGTCACTTTTTCAAAATTTTTTGCAAATTCCCCAATCCAACGATGAAAAAAGCCAAGGATTGGGTCATTTTTATCGACTGTCTGCGTGATAATAAGAAGTTTCATTTTATACTTTTGTAGCAATACTTTCCCAACCATCCCTTATCTTAGCCATATAATCTTCTCTAGAAAGAAGCTTTGATTCAAGAGTTTTCTGAAGATTTATTTTTAAATTCTTGCGTTCCTGATTGTTTTCGATTAAAGCTATGATTCCTTCAACAAATAACTCTGGATGATCATGAGGGTAAATATAAGCATCTTTACCATGTGCGAGTTCTATAGCGATACCCACTGGTGTGGTGATGACAGGTAGAGCAGAGAGGCCGGCTTCCACAAGTGATAAACCATAACCCTCAAAAAGAGATGTTTGAATGAACGCGTCGGCAGTTTTATAAAAAGAAGTAAGATCATTCTGCCAACCGACAAATGCAACGGCATCTTCGAGTTTCAATCTTTTGACCAATAACTTCAGATAATTCTCTTCCGAACCCGAACCGACTATCACAAGCCCCGTGTCTGGAAATTTATCTCGCACCGGTTTGAGTGTTCTGATCGCCAAACCAAGATTTTTCTCCGGTGCGAGGCGCGAGACCGCAAGAATGATGAAATGCCACGGGTAGCGAGTGTGGAGATTGAAGGTCACCTGGCTTTCTTCTATCTTTTTTTTATCCACATAAATAGGAAGAATTTTCAATTTAGAATTTTCAATTTTCAATTGCTTGGAGATTTTGGATTTAAGACCAGCAGTTACCACTCGTATACTATCTGCATTACGCAATACTTTTTTCAAGAAAAACTTACGCACCATATTTTGAAACCCTCTAAAATATGGGGAAAATGGATCTGTGTGAAGTTGAACTTCAAGTGGTATCCTCCATTTATTTTTGATTTTCATTCCAGCCCAACCACTTTCAGTATCTTGTGCGGTAATTACAGCTTCTCCTCTTATAAATTTCTTATCAAATATAATTTTTTTGCCAAGGCGAATAGCATCAAGAGGTCTTAGTATGCTAAATAGTGAGTTTGTTGGATAAACCCAAACATTTTCTGATATTTTTTTTTCCTTAAGACCACTACGGAAATTACACATATGTATGATGTGGAGTTCCTTCACCAAAGTGCCATATTCCGTGATGCGTTCTGAAACAGCGCTTCCATCTTCAAAAAGTTTTCTATCAGAACCTATGCTTAAAACTTTTATGGCCATACTAATGTAAATTCTTTAGCCAGTTCTTGCCAAGAGTGCGACAGATTTAAAGACTCAAGTTCTGTTTTATATTTCTTATATCTTTCTACATCCAACATCTCTAAAATGGCTTTTCCCAAAGCTTTTTTATCAAATGGATTAATGAAAATACCTCCTTTATTATATATTTCCTTGAGACCTGTTTCCTCTGTCATAATAAAAGGTTTGTTATAAGATATTGCTTCCAGAATAAAATTTGGGCACACTTCTGAAAATGATGGTAACAGGATAGCATAACAATTCTTTATCTTTTCTTGCAATTGGGCATGTGACAATTCGGAAATGATTTCTATTTCAAATTCTTTTGATAGTTCTTTAAGCAGATCAATATTCTTCAGCTTGATTCTGCGCCCAGCCCAGAGAAAATAGGTACCGGTTGAAGTGTTGATTTGTTTTTCTGGAATATAATTTCTAACAACAACAGACTTAGCATACGATATATTGTATGTTTCCCGCCATATCTCTTTTTGCCATTCTGTATTGAAAGCAAGTCTATCGGCTAGATTAATCAAAATTTTTGTGAAATAGAAAATTAGTCTCTCTTTGATATTTAACTGTGGAATATGTTCATTAAATTGCTTCAGGGTAATTTTATTGCCAGTTCTTTCGACATAAGATTCCCAGAGGAAATCCCCACCAATACGCACAGCTATTTCCCTTCCCGATAATTTGGCTGCGAAGACAGATGGAACACCGACAGAAAAGGTGTCTAGTGTTATAACTTTATCCGCCCAAACAATACTCGGTAAAATTTTTAGAAAAAAATATATATGTCTGAGACCAATTGGTAAAATTCGTTCAACAGCATCATAAGAGATTAATCTTACTTTGTGCCCAGCATTTTCAAACTCTTCCTTTAGCTTCGGCCCATATTGTGCCGGTCCGCCGACATTAGATAGTACATGTCCTGTGGTTATAAACAAGCGCATTCCTATACCTTATCAAAAATCTCTTCTTTCATCCTCTTGGCAATTAAATTCCAATCATATCTCTCTTTCACCATTTTTTTAGCATTTTTTATAATATTTTCTCGAAGAGTATGATCTTTAACTAATCGCAACACTGCTTTAGCCATGCTCTCAGGATCACGCACATTACATACTAGACCTGTTTCACCATCAATTAAAAAATCCTTAATACCACCTACTTGCGTTGCAATTATAGGCACTCCTACTGCCATTGCCTCTATAAATGAACTTCCCATACCCTCCGAAAGCGACGGTCTCACAAAAATATCAGAATTATGCAAATACACAGGAATTTCCTGTGGGGACACAAAACCCAGAAACTCCACCCTGTTTTCTAATTTTAAACTTTTAACTTTCAACTTTAAAGTTTTTCCCAGATGACCAGTACCAAGAATTTTAAGTGACACACTTTCCGGTAGAAACTTCAAGGCGTTAATAATATCTCCGACAGCATTTTTCTCTACTAATCGCGATACTGTAATCAGAACAATTGCTCTTTTGGTCAAAGCTCGGCTTTGACCAACTGACATGAACTTCTCTACATTCACTCCATTCGGGATCACTTTTAGTTTTCCTTTGTAACCCATCTCTCGCACCCAATTGGCTAAATAATTTGAAATTGTCTGAACTTTAATTGCGTTTCTAAAGCCATATGAAAGAAGCGGCCGGAATAGAAGAATCCGCAAACGACCAAAGACATGAGTGAACGGGTCTCCGTCTTGAAGAGTTAAAATATAAGGAACTTTTTTGCCCAATAACCTCAATATAGATACTGGAAAAAGCATATATGTCATCATGGCCCAATAGGCGTCATACTTGCGGCGCAGGCTAAAAAGGACGGCTCGCGGGACAAAAAGAATTTTACTAAAGTATCCCAGCCCGCCACCAACTCGATGAACATTCACGTTGCCAACGCGCTCAAACTTCGGATGAGACTTATCGAAACGCATGGTAATCATATCAAATTCAAAATCAGAAATTCTGTCTGTGATTTCTTTAATGGCAATTTCCGCTCCACCAACTAGAGGAAAATATGATAAGGAAAATATCAGGATCTTTTTAGGAGACATCAAGAATTTTTTTGAGTTCTTCCGGACTAGGCCCGGTTCGTTTCGGAGCCAGGGTCTGACCTTGGGAATTTGATTTAAGGTCAGATCTCGGCGGCGGCTGATCCCCAATGGCCATCTTAAGCGCGTCTCGCAGAGCGGAGACGCGTTGAACATCCGGCTTGCGCTGATTATCTTTTTCTTCACTGATTTTCTTAAGAGAGATCGGTTGCGGTGGTTTAAATTCCGCTTTCGGTTCGTACTTGGTGGTAGTAGTAAAAGGTTTTTGCGGAATGGGTTTAGGCGGAGCGGGCTTAGGCACAACTGGTTTGGGTGAAATGACTTTACCCTCTTCATGCCAGTCGGCAATCCGCTTCTCAACCTCGCTTCTCGGCTTGGCAAAAACATTGCGAGAATTGTTAATTATTTCCTGAACATACGACGACCTAGGCTGTTGAATCTGTGGCAAAGTGGTGGCGGAGAACGGTTTGGACGATACCGAGTCAATCATCAGTTTAAGATAAATCTGACGCAATCCGAGATCGACCAAATCTTCGGCAGTAAAGGTGGGAGCAAACTCCTTCTCCAAAACATCGGCGTCATAAGCCCCCACGCGAAAGACTATCATGGTGCCAACGTTGCCAAAGACGGCGTCGCGCACTTCCTCGTCCATCTGCTCTATGTATTGATGAGCCATGGTCAAGTTGAGCTTATATTTGCGGGCTTCCGACAAAATATCGGCGAATGATCTATCGGCAAACGACTGAAACTCGTCCACAAAAAGATAGAACTGGGGCAGTTGGGCAAGACGAGAAGCTTTTTCGTCCGAACGTGACATGGCCGCAAGATACAACTTGGTAATAAGCATTGAGCCTAGAAGACGGGCGTTACCCTCTCCCACCCTACCTTTGGACAAGTTCACTATCATAATTTTCTTCTCATCCATAATCTGGCGAAGATCAAAACTGGACTTAGGTTGGCCGATAATATTTCTGATTAACGGATTTCCGGCAAATTGACCGATTTTGTTCTGAATAGCCGGTGTGGCTTCCTGGGTATATTTGTCCGTGTATTTGGCATATTCATCAACCCAGAAACTCTTGACCGAAACATCAGTGATATTCGCCACCACCTTATTCCGAAACTCTTTATCGGTATACATGCGATTCACCGCAAGCAGTGTCGCGCCTGGATATTCAAGCAGGGCCAAAAGAGTGTTCTGTAATATGTAGGCCATGCGAGCCGACCATGCATCCTCCCAGATTTTCTCAAAAACCGACATCAGACCATTGACTACCAGATGCCGCTTGTTTACCCCAACGTCTTCCATAATATTGAAAGACACTGGATATTCCATATCAAAAGGAGCGAAGTAGAGCACATCCCTAATACGTTCTTCCGGCACATACTCAAGAAGTTTCTCCGCCGTACCACCGTGAGGATCAATAAAAGCCAAACCGTTGCCGTTCTGAATATCTTGAATGGCCATGTTCTCAAGAAGAGTGGATTTCCCCATGCCGGTTTTGCCGATGACGTAGATGTGTTTGGAGCGATCGTCGGCCTTAATACCAAAAGGCTTGCGCTCATGGCGCGCGTCTGTCTCGGCAAAATACGTTACTTTGCTTGAGTCATCCATTCAGCTCATTATACCCCACTTCGCCAAGGCTACGAGGAGGCCAAGCAATAAAAGGCGAACTATTCTAGTAAAAGCGCTTCTTTTGTGTATTGATTGCTAGCACTCCATAACATCCAACTATTCAAACCGACATCGTAGGTTGCTTTAATTTGCGCTTGTACTTTATCGGGTCCATAAGTGGCGCCAAGATTAAAATCTTGTAACCATGGCCGCATTTTCGACGGTGTTGTTGAGGCAAGGCCTTGCAGGAGGTTCCAGACCATTTCTCTTTTGACTGCACTTAGCATAGCAATTTTCACTACTTCATACGGATGTTCAGCGGGATTGGCAAAACCATTCCAAGTGAACGGATAATGGGAAGGGTAAACCATCGGGGAAACATAGTCAAAATATGGCAGGGCGAGTTCAAGTACTTGGCCAATGTTCATATCATGTTCCGCAGTAGTAGTCATGCCAAAAAGATCCACGGAAAGTTTGGCCCCCGTATCCTTGAGATTGTTATAGAGATATTCAAAAAAATTCTTGAGCATCTCTGGTTTGGTAGTGGTACCAACCATCCAAGTATATTTAGTATCTCGCATATTACCATCAGACGGATACCGGACGTAATCGTAATTAATTTCGTCAAATCCGATTCCGTAGGCTTCTTTGGACAGCGCCACGATATAATCCCAATACGGAGTCGCTCCCACGTCTATGAAAGAAAGGCCTTTGTAATCTTTCCACACTTCCCCATCACTTTTCTTTTTAACCGCAAGTTCTGGAAAAAGTTTAGTATAGGAAGGATCCTGGAACACTGAGACCCGGCCGATAACATAGATGCCAGATTGATGGAGTGTTCGAATAAATTCTTGCATATCCTCAACTATGCAGCCACGATGAGTACCGGTTTTAGGAAATTCATTTGGAATTGAAACTACTCCTGTGTAGTCTTTGATATCTATGACAACCGCGTTAAGTTCAGTTTCTTCTATAAGTTTTTGAAAATTATCTCTCCAACCGGATTCAGCCGCCACACAGGCGGTCATATAAATCGCTTTCAGAGGTTCGGGGGTCGCCAAGTGACTAATCAAAACAGTCTGGACGGTCGCTACTTGAGATTGTTCTCGCACAACTACCGGCGCCACATAAGTAGATTCCAGAAGTGATGGCAACAGCACGAACGAAACTAAAACAACAAAACTTATCGCGACGATTGGTGTGAGGATTTTCTTAAACCAAAACATGGTCTAGGAAATTTCTTCCTGAATAGCTTGTTGTTTCAGAGTTTCTCTTTGCGCCTCTATTTCGGCCTCTCGACGTCTATGAATTTGACGTTTTTGAGCCTTGGCTTTCAGAGAAAGACGTTTGTCTATGGTCGTCCAAATTGAAAGCAAGATGATGGAGAGACCTGCCACCACTTGGAAAAATGATTCCCAAAGACGAGGAAAACCAAGAATGGGCAGAAGCGCTATTATTAAACCCAGCGTTACGATGATCCTATTTTTGGGCATATTTTACTTACTCTTATTGATATTATACACGCTTTTTAATATCTCTACATCTTTACCGCTTGAACGCAGAAGTTCAATATTTTTCTTTTCCATGCTTTTCAGTACAGAAACCCCGCTGGAATCAGCCACCATCTTTCTATATATTTCTCTAAGCGCGGCAAAATCTTTTATAAAACAACGTCCACCGGCCCCTCTGCCGCTTTTATGAACAGGAGAAGCATATCTCGTCGGTATAAATGGATCCACCTTAATTGCCTCTTCAATATTTTTCCAATTTGCCCCCATTTTTTGCGAGAGACCATACATTAAATTAAAAAATATAATCTGCGTATAGCCGCTGCAATTATGTGAGTATTTGATAATCTCCGCCTCAATACTCTTCACGGTGAAATTTTTCGGCGCTTTTGGCAAAATAGAGTGGATAAGTTTTGCCGCTTTTTTGTATTCCGATGTTTCCTTGGTTGTACCAACGATATTTACGAATGGATGTGAAGCATCATGTCTCGCAGTCGCTTCGCTTAGAAACTCCGGAGAATTTAAAACAATAATACGAGGAAATTCTTCCTGAATTTTTTCAGTCAGCCCCGGTAATATGGTTGACTTCAAAACCGCGACTTTACCAACCCCGACCAGAGGCAAGACCTTTCGAATAATACTTGAGTTATATCCCTTTGGAGTAGTTGGAGTGGGTACTGCGACAAACACAACATCGCAACCTTTTATGGCATCTTTATTTTTATTATATGGTTTTTCTTTCGCGTAACGGACAACATGATATCCGCGCGCTTCAAAATCATCGGCATAATTTTTACCGACGTAACCTTGCCCGATAAATCCAACCTTCATTTTTTTCATTAGTGCGCGCACTAGGGGTCGAACCTAGGACCTTTCGAGTATCAGTCGAATGCTCTACCAACTGAGCTATGCGCGCGCCAATTTCGTTTACGAAATTGAGCGTCCCGCCGTAGCTTTAGCGTAGGCGGACTGCAGACCACAATATCAAAAATACGCTTCTCAAACAAACGAAAGGGCCCAGCAGTGTATGTCCTGCCAGGCCCCAAAAGTCGTCCTGATCACCTACGATCCTGGACATATCAGAGAGTATCCTTTTTCGTAACGCTCTCTGACTAATTCCAGCGGTATTCTTTTCCCGCTAGAATCCACTGCACACACTTTCTCTCCAGTCACTGGAGAGAAATACACTTTAGGCAGAGTTGCATAATCGTGGACTGCAAACATAACAAACACTGCCACGATAATGCCCAAGACCCACGTAATCTTTTCGTTCATTTCTTGGCACCCCTTTCAATTTTTGAGCTATCTACCTTTCATTCTATCACACTACTACCCAAAAAGTCAATGAGCACCAAAAAAGACCGCCATATAGGGGTCTTTTTTGTATCGTTCTCTATTTTGTTCCGTTTTATCTCGCCAAAGCTCTACAGAGCGTAGGCGGATAGGGTCTTTCCCCAAGCAGATCGATTTAGGGACTACGACCATCGTCCATTCCGACATTATATCGAAACATCAACACTATAAGCTGTCTCTATTCGAGACAACGATTTCAAATTGAATTACTCCACGAGCAGCTTCCGCTACCCGTGCCTTGTTACGACTTAGTCCTTGTCATTGAGTTTACCGTAGGGCACGTCAGACGTGCATTTTGAGTACTCCCAACTTCCCTGACTTGACGGGCGGTATTTTGTGTTGTACAGTATTGCTACTCTACTCCCAAACATCACGGGGCAAGCGGTTTTCCCGCACCCTCGCGATTTCCATAGATTCGCGCTTTTTTGCCAAGAGCGCGCATTTCGCTTCGAATTTCTGTAATCTTCTCCAAACCCCCCGGCTTAAGATGTTGTTTATTCAAAACAATTGTGACAATAGTTTTGAATCTGTTGTACATCGCACCCTTTTTGGCTTGAGGAGGATACTTATCGAGAAATGGAAAGAGGTAATCTCTTAAATCTTTGTTGCTGGTAATTTTATATTTAGCATGAGGGAACCATCCATATCGCTCATAAGAACAATCGAATATTTTCCCACAACCGATGGTGACGAGAATGCGCTCCAGGATTTCTTGATCATCTTTACGAAGCTCAATCTCGAATTCAGGTCTGACATCAAAACCATTTTTAGTGGTTTTGTGCTTTCCGATACTAATCGAAAAGGACCCTTCTCCATCTATAAAACCGACAACATAGTGAGGATTTAACTTCTCTCTATGAATTTGTTCCTTCCCAATCGGACCACTTAAAAGCGGATTGCGCTCAAAAGGTAGCCTCTTGGTACTACGAACTCTGCTGACTTCTTGCATACCATCAGTATATCATTACTAACATACTTTCTCGTTGTGTACAACACATCGAGGAAATGCAAGATCTCCCACGGTAACCGAATACACATTTTATCTCCATCTCGATGCCACGTTACGCAAAACGATTTTTTATAGAAGGCTTCTCCATGTACTCGCAGGATGACCTTCGTTTTGCGCCATTGCTGGCATTCAAGCTACAGATTGCTACTTTACCCCTTCAATCCGACACCTCACGGCATCGGATCTGGTATTTCACTTCCAAGCGCTATAAATCACTTGGGTTGGACTCTCACCAACTAGCATACTCGATCGCATGGCGACCCGAGTACAAGACTTGAGAACGTATTCACCGCGGTATAGCTGACCCGCGATTACTAGCAATTCCGGCTTCAAGGGGTCGAGTTGCAGCCCCCTATCCGAACTGGCGCCGCTTTTCTTAGGATTGGCTCGGGATTACTCCGTCGCAACCTGTTGTAGCGGCGATTGTATTATGCGTGTAGCCCAGGGTATCAAGGGACATGCTGACCTGGCGTCATCCTCGCCTTCCTCCCCCTCTCCAGTTTTGCAGTTTTGGAAATTTCCAAAACTGGAGAGGGGGCAGTCTCGCCAGACACTTGTAACTGGCAACGAGGGTTGCGTTCGTTACCCCACTTAAGGGAACAATTCAAATCACGAACTGACGACGGCCATGCATCACCTGTCTAACTGTCCTTGCGGACCCCCGACGTTTCTGTCGGGGTTCACCTAGATTTCTAACCCTGGTAAGGTTCTTCGTTCAACATCGAATTAAACCGCATAATCCACTGCTTGTGCAAGTCCCCGTCTATTCCTTTGAGTTTTAGCCTTGCGGCCGTACTACCCAGGCGGATCACTTAACGCGTTAGCTTCGCCTCTCAGAGGGTTGATACTCCGAAAAGCTAGTGATCATCGTTTAGGGCGTGGACTACCGGGGTATCTAATCCCGTTCGCTACCCACGCTTTCGTGTTTCAGCGTCAGAAATGCGCCAGTGAATTGCCTTCGCTTTCGGTGTTCCCCATGATATCAACGGATTTCACCCCTACTCCATGAGTTCCATTCACCTCTCGCACCCTCAAGTTTGGCCGTTTCCTCCGCAGGTCTCGGGTTGAGCCCGAGATTTTGACAGAAGACTAACCATACCGCCTACACACCCTTTACGCCCAATGATTCCGGATAACGCTTGGGGTACTCGTATTACCGCTGCTGCTGGCACGAGTTTAGCAACCCCTTATTCATGAAGTACTATCAATACCCCGATAAATCGGGATACTTTCTCCTCCATAAAAGATGTTTACGTCCCTAGGGACTTCATCCATCACGCGGCGTCGCTCCGTCAGACTTTCGTCCATTGCGGAAGATTCTCGGCTGCAGCCACCCGTAGGTGTATGGGCCGTGTCTCAGTCCCATCGGTGGGGGTCACCCTCTCAGGTCCCCTAAGCGTCATTGCCTTGGTAGGCCATTACCCTACCAACTAGCTGATACTTCGCAGGCCCTTTTCTAAGCGAATTGCTTCTTTAATCCTCACCCCGTAAAACGGGGCGGGGATATTATCAAGTATTAGTTTATCTTTCGACAAATTATTCTCGACTTAGAAGTAGGTTCCTACGTGTTACTACCTCGTCTGCCACTGTCCACGATAAATTTCTTGCGAAATTTATCGGGACCGTTTGACTTGCATGCCTTATCCACGCCGCCAGCGTTCATCCTGAGCTAGGATCAAACTCTTAATATAATTAACCCGGCCTCCGCATAAAGCTTCGGCGAGGCAAACGGAACAAAAGAGAAAACGATATGTATTCTTTTTGTTCGTAACGATCCTATAGAATCAGACTGAACTTACTGTGTTCTCATCCCGTACGAAGTAAGAAATCTGAAGATTTCTGCCGAAACATAAGTTTCGGACTTCGTACGGGACTCATAATTCATTCAACTTTGAAAGAACTTCCGCCTCAACCGCGGATTTATTCGTAGTTAAGACGTGAGAGTAAGTATACTCATAATAATTTCCATTGCAAGCCCCTAATTTTTCTGCCATTTATAGAAAGTCACAAGCAAAGGAGACGCTAGAAAGATTGAGGAATAAGTACCAGCGATGATGCCTATAATAAGAAGGAGGGCGAAATCTTTGGTGGCTGTAGAACCCACTAGATATAAAGCTAACAAGGTAATAAAAATAGTAAGAGAAGTATTGATAGAACGACCGATGGTTTGTGTGATAGATTTCCCTACTGTAATCTCGAAATCTTCGTGTGCATCTGTCTCTTTATTGATACGTAAATTTTCACGCACACGATCAAAAACCACAATAGTATCGTGCACCGAATAACCGAGTATTGCCAGCAATCCTGTTACAAAAAGCAAGTCAATCTCTACCCCCCAAAAGTACCCCAATACCACAAAAATTCCCGTAGGAAGAACCACATCGTGTGCTAACGCTAGGATAGTGGCTAGGCCATATTTCCACGATGAAACAGGTTCAGAAACCTTACGGAAAGCAAAAGTGATAAAGAGTAAAATCATCAATATCACCACTACCACTGCTTTCATGGCCTTTGACTTTAATTCCGCTCCGGCAATAGGTCCGATAGTATTTTGTCTTTCCACAACTGGAAGCCCGATGTTTTCAATGAGCGCGCGTCCCTCATCAGTAGTTAATTCTCTGGTGCGAATTATGTAGTTTGAAACGCCAGACAGACGAATTGAGAAGCCGCCCAGCTTAAGACTCGAGATTTTTTTCTCAATTTCTGCCTGTTCCGGTCTTTCCGCAAATTTCATTTCTGTCAGTGTCCCTCCATTGAAATCAATTGAGGCATTGAAACCATATGCAAACATCGCCCAAACAGATAGAACGAGCAATGCGCCGGAGAAAATAAAGAATGTTTTTCTGTAGCGTATTACAGACATATTATTTCTGGAAACCATTACTGAATAAAAATCTTTTAACTCGCGTATCTGTGGTTGGAACTATGACAAAAAGAAAGGTGCGACTCACAGTGATAGCGGTGAACATGCTGATGATAACTCCAATGCCGAGAGTCAGAGCAAAACCCTTAACTGCTGACGTGCCTAACCAGAAGAGAACAATGGCAGTGATAATCGAAGAAATATTTGAATCACGAATAGACAACCAAGCTCTGCTAAAGCCCTCGTGCAAGGCCTCTGAAATACTTTTATTTTTCTTAAGTTCTTCCTTCATACGTTCGAAAATTAACACGTTGGCGTCTACCGCCATACCAATAGAAAGAATGAAACCGGCCAAACCCGCCGCCGAAAGGGTAACGGGAATAAGTTTGAAAATGACAAGTGAGAGAATAATGTAAAACACAAGAGCCACTACCGAGATTAATCCCGGCAAACGATACCAGAAGATCAGAAAAAGTGAGAGTATAACAAGGCCGACAATACCGGCGCGCACTCCGGAGTTTAACGCGATCTCTCCAAGGGTCGCCCCCATAGTTTGGCTGGTAGCAAGCGTGATGGGTACTGGTAGAGCTCCATAATTTAAATTACGTACCAAGTTTTTCGCCTCCTCGGGCGTGAAGGAGCCGGTGATCTGCGCCTTTCCATTGCTAATCTCGTCCACGATAACAGGAGTCGACAATATTGCGCCATCAAGCAAGATGGCCAGGATCTCACCCTTATGTTCGCGGGTAATTTGGGCAAAAAGCTCGCCACCATCCTTATTAAACTCAAGCCCGATCACTGCCGCACCAGTAGTTGGATTAAATTCGACTCTAGCCCGAGATAAATAACGACCAGAGAGACCGGTAGTTACAAATAATTTATCGGGAGATGCATTCGGATTAGTTTTCAAAATTTCTTCCACATCTGGATGAGCCAAACGAAACTCAAGAACAGGTGTCCGTCCGATAAGCTCAATCGCCCGATCAATATCCGTGATACCGGGTAGGCCCACTATCAGGCGCTCGTCTCTGTTGCCGGAGACCAGACCGGCGCTTTCAGTCTGGACCAACGGTTCAGACACGCCAAAAATATTAATCCTTCGTTCAATGACTTCTTTAAGAGTAGCCATGGCGCTGTCTACGTCTTCGATACGAGAAGTGTCGGCCCGATAAACAAGTTCGGTACCGCCGACTAAATCGAGACCGAAACTAAACGGAAACCTGGTACCCTCTCGCTCGCTCCAAACAAGAAAAGTCCCCAAAAGCAAAAAAAATAGCAATAGCGCTATTGACCAGATTAAGTATTTGCGCATTGAGGCATTATACGACAAATTTAACGACCGGCAATAGAGACTAAAATTTTAAGCGTTCGCAAGGCAATTTTAATATCCAAAAGAAATGAGCGATTTTTGATGTAATATAAATCATAAGAAAGTTTGTTAGTGGTCTCGAAAGTATCCACACCATGATGCGGATGTTCTTCTTGATAAATTTGCGCCCAACCGGATAATCCCGGTTTAATCAGATGGCGGACGTTATAATATGGAATCTCGTCAGTATAATGCTTGACTGCTTCCGGAAACTCCGGTCGCGGTCCGATGAGTGAGATATCGCCCTTCAAGACATTCCATAATTGAGGGAACTCATCAAGCCGGGTTTTCCTAAGAAAACTGCCAACTGCTGTTACTTTATTTACCAGGCCCTTACTCTGCCAATCACCATTATCATTAAAAATCATCGTTCGAAATTTTAGGATACGAATAATATGATTATTGCGCCCAACACGATCTTGATAAGTAAATATTGGCCCGCCGTCATCGAGCCTTACCGCGATGAAAACAAAGGGATACAAGAGGATGGGAATCAAAAGTAGTGGAATAGATATGACGATATCCATCAGACGTTTCAGTGCGTCATACCCCCAACGAGATCGGGTTGAGATATTTTCCAAAAACCAATTATATCTTAAAAGTGAGATAGGCATTCTATCGAAGATATCCTCATAAATTTTGTGCATGTCGATAAAACTGATTTTGGAAAAGATCAGATTGTAAAGATGGGGCAAGACCGGTTCCACATTCTTGTCGGCAAGATCGATGGCCACAACCGACACATCTTCCGAATAAATGTTAGAAACGATTTCATCCCAGAAACCTTTTTCGTCGGCGCGGTTAAGATCAACCGAGGAGACAAATTTCAGATTATAGATTGGATTATTATTAACCTCTTCGAGAAGTTTCTTCATTTCGTCTCCGGAACCGATCAGAATAGCATTGTCCGGATGACCGCGACTGATTCTAAAATAACCATACATTCTCCAAGAGAGAACGAGAACAAAAGATACCAAAAGATAGATAAACAGAATGGTTTTAGGAGTAATGCCAAAAAATGGTATAAAGTAAAAGAAAACTACGGCCAATGTCGAGTTTATAATTTGGGTACTGGCAAGCGCACTTGGCAATTTTGATTTCAGAATGACAGTGTGTTTCTCATATAAGCCCGCTATATAGAAAACTAGAATCCAAAGAGCAAAAAGTAAACTGAATGGCAACAAGTGTGTTAGCAATAAGTCCTTGGATGGCACTTCCAAACCTCTAATCAAGAGAGACAACCAAAGCGCCGCTACAAAAGAGCTAAGATCGCCTAAGAAAAGGACGAGGGGCTCTTTCCTATTGAGCAAACTCATAGGCGTGCATTATACAACGAAACCCTTATAATGGCCATATCTAATGAAAATCCTTTACGGCATTACCAAATCAAATTTTGGGGGCGCGCAACGTTATGTATTTGACCTAGCCAAAGCCGCCCAAGAGCATGAACACGATGTGTCAGTGCTTTGTGGTGGTGATGGTCTCCTCGCCTCAAAACTAAAAGCGAAAAATATCAATGTTATAACTCTTGACAAACTCGAGCGCGATATTTCTATAACCAAAGAAATTTCTTCTTTCTTTCAGATTTTGAAATTTTTGAGGGAAGAAAAGCCGGACATTTTTCATATCAACAGCTCTAAAATGGGCGGACTGGGTGGATTAGCAGGACGATTGACTGGTGTAAAAAAAATCATTTTTACCAACCATGGATGGGCATTCAATGAACCGAGGCCAAACTGGCAGAAAATTTTAATAAAATTTTTTGCATGGATTACGATATTATTGTCACATAAAACTATTTGCGTATCAGAAAAGACAAAAGAGCAAATCGCACACTGGCCTTTTGTCAAAAATAAGCTGACAGTAATTTATAATGGAATATCAAAGTTTAATCTTGATTCAAATGAGAACAAGTTGCTCACTGTTGGTACAATTTCGGAATTGCATAGGATCAAGGGTTTGGACATATTACTGAAGGCTTGGAGCAAATTTATCAGGAAGCATCCGGCTAAACTCTTTATAGTTGGTGAGGGTGGGGAAAGGAAAAATCTCGAAAATATGGCTTATAATCTTGGTATTTCTGGTTCTGTCGATTTCAAAGGATTCGTAAGTGACGCCCGATCTTTTTTATCCCATTTCGATATATTTGTCTTAGCTTCTCGTTCTGAAAATCTGCCATACGCAATCCTCGAAGCCGGACTGGCAGGATTACCAGTCGTGGCTACTTCTGTTGGCGGTATTCCGGAAATTATCGAGAGCGGTATAAATGGCGTTCTTGTGCCGCCCGAGGATTCAGAGGCGCTCTTTTCTACACTCATACTTTTGGCAGAAGATAATGCTTTGAGACAACGCCTCGGCATAAATTTGAAAGCATCAATTCAAGAAAACTTTTCATTTGAAAAAATGGTGAAAAAAACTCTTGCGCTATATCGAAACTAGTCCCCAATCAAGCTTCCGCATTTAACTCATACTGTAGCGAATTATAAATATATTGATGATTTAAATATAAAGCAAGCAAACCCCGATCCGCTAGACAAGCTGGACAGATCGGGGTAAATAATCCGAGTGGAGGAAGATCAGACATATCATAGGTTAAGTGTGGCAAGTACGAGACCTTCCAATATGCGTATCTTGGTGAATTTCCCGATATGCGAGGTAAGGATATTTTTGGTACCCAGTATCACCCAAAACCCATTTTAATTCGGCAATCACAACCTCCATCATAGGAATAATGGTTCTGCAATCTTCCGCGTTAAAATAGAAATTTTCTAATCTTTTCTTCAATTGCTCTATCCTCTTATTTATTTCGTCTTCGTTTTGCATATTAAACTCCCTTCTATAAAGTAGCGCCGGATTCTGACCGGACTTTCTGACATATAGCCAAGTTTTTCTTTTTCACCCACAACATTAACCCTAATTAACATAAAGTCAAGAATTCCCTCAAATTTATTTCGGAGTAAATAAATAAAGATTTTAAAATCTAAGTTCTTGGTGTTAGCAAGTGTTAGCAAGAACCGTTCTTGCTAAATCGTCCAGCAAAATAATTTTCTACAAAACCTTGGAACGATTGGGAATTTTGAAAATAATCTGGAAAGTTTTCTGGATTGATTATGTTCTTCTCTATCCTATTCCCACCGATATAGTCGAGGTAACTAGAGTATCGGTATGATTCGAGAAATTTTTTCATATCAATTGATGATTTATTAATCTGATCCTCCCACTGAGGAAATCCTATTTTCAGAGGATTAATATGAATATATCCAAATAAATGGCTCATATAGTTATCATCGACCCCAATCAATTTTGATTTGAATAATCCACCGAAAAGAGCTCCCATTCTTTGATATTTAATATTGAAAAACATGGAGTAGCCTACACCCAGCTTTCTCATAAATTTAGTGATCCCTCCGTCAACTTCTTGCCTAAATAAAAAGTGAAAGTGATTTGTCATTAGACACCATGCGCCAATTGAAACAAGTGGTTCGCCTCTATCAAAACCTAAAACTTCACTAAACGTCTTATGTTGATTATTTAAGATGTTACCCAATCGAAAAGACTCATCTGAGTTCGCAAGACATAAAAGCATTATAAATCGCTCGTAATCTTTCTTTGATTTAAAAATTACTCGCTTGTCTATGCCACGATTATAAATGTGATAATACTCACCCGTAATAAATGGGTCTTTGCGAAACATTCTGATAATGTAGCAAAAATCGAATTCTTTAGCAAGAACGGTTCTTGCTAAACTTGCTAAACTATAACCTCGGACCCTGAGAGTGGCGCTTCATACTGCTAAGCACACCGAGAGCAAACCATTCGGTGACTAAATGCGAACCGCCGTAACTCATGAATGGAAAAGTGATGCCCGTAACCGGCAGAACGCCCATATTCATACCAGCGTGGATAGCGATATGAACGAAAAACAAAATGACAATGCCTAAGCCAAAAAAAGTTTCGAAATTGGTGGCTGCCGATTCGGCATTATTTGTAATCCTTATAAGCAAAAAAAGATAAAGAGCGAAAAGAATCATTGTTCCGACAAATCCCCACTCTTCGGCAAAGGCGGCAAAAATAAAATCCGTCTCGTATTCCGGCAGAAATCGTAATTTTGACTGACTACCTTGACCGATACCCTTGCCGAACACTTCACCAGAACCAACCGCGATGGTTGACTGATAAGCATTATAACCAACACCTCTAACATCCGCGAGCGGATGGATGAAAGATACAATGCGCGCCTTTTGATATGGAGCAAAAACTGATGTCCAAAGAATGACCGAAGTCAATATTCCCAAAATTATCACGAAGGATAAATGTTTTTTCGAAATGCCAGAAACTAGCACCATACCAAGCCAAATACCGAGTATGACCATGGATCCTCCAAAATCCGGCTGTAAAAACACCGGTATAAAAATAATAAATGCGTACATACCCGACACTAGAATATGTCTTATGTGTTTTATCTCAATATGTCTACGGGAAAAATATTTGGAGAGCATCAAGATAATTACTAATTTAGCTGGATCTGAAGGTTGAAAGGCAAAGGTTCCGAATTGGAACCAACTCTGCGCCCCTCTAGTCATTTCACCGGTCAACAGCAGGATAAGAAGCGCCAAAAAAGTGACCGCAAAAATGAAGACAAGAACTTTGGTCCGGCGCAAAAAGCGCCAGTCCACGATGGCTGCCATAAAAAATACAATAACCGAAATTAGAAGCCAAATACCTTGACGGAAGAAAAAATAATTTTCGCCAGTAAAAAAATTCATGGTCACTAGTCCAGCCAAGGAAAGAAGAATCGCCGGTGCAAATAGATACCAATCAACATGAAGTCTGTCTCCAAGTCTGGTCATGGACTCAGTCATTTCAGAAAACTTTTATTTGGAAAGATTCGCATATAAATATCTATTACAGCCGGGTCCTTCCTACATATTTTGATCGCGATCTGATTGTAAATACTATTAAGCTCTTCTACCGAAGGAGCAAAATAAGTGTCAGCAGTAGTGGTTGAAAGCATCCTCAATAGATTCCTGTTTACATCCTTACCAAGACCAATGGTATAAATACTGATGCCGTCTTGCTTGGCAAGTCCTGCGGATTCTAGAGCGTAAGTTTCAGGATAATTTCCAATTCCGGCTTTGATTGGCAAATTTGGCACCCCGTCCGTCAGAAGCACTAGAGCCTTGTCAGCATCCTTTCGATGTCGGGTTGAATTCAATTCTTCTCTGGCGGCTAAAATACCAGTACCGATGTTTGTATTTTGCACACTGGTTGTAGCAATGGAGATATTGTTTATCGCGCGCTTGATAATCTCGAGGCCGGCGTCAAGAGTGGCGTCAATAGGGCTAGTCGCTTCATTGGCAAAAGATACCAAAGAATATAGGGTATTGCCTTTCAATTGATCGGTAAAATAACGAGCGGCACTTTTCACGTCGGTTAGAGGTTGCGGCGGATTGGTTCCCAAAAACATCATACTGCCGGAACGATCCATAACCAAAGCGACATCCACCGGACGACCACAGATATCTTCTTTAATCTTAAAGGGCGCCGGCCAATTAAAGGTAATCGGCGCCGAGTCTCCGCCAGAAAGTTTTTCCACAAAAGTTTTTGAAGCGGCGATGAGATTACCATCTTCTCCCGACACAAGAGCCGTAAGTTCAACGTTGGAGACGTGATTCAGCGAATCATTTACAAGTAAAGCGCTGACTCTCGGCTTCGTATCCTCTCTGGTAAGAAAAATACTTCTCGCTTCCACACCCTTAACTATTTGAGTATTTTTCTGCCAGACAAACGTGCCTGTGTGCCATTCGAGTGTGGCACGATCGAGTCGTCGCCCTACCATATCTATCGGACCTTCAAATACAACAAAAGTTCCACTGTTGGGAACAAAGGTCTCTGATTCTATACTGCGTATAGGTGTCGGGGATGATTTTTCAAAAAGCTTGAGAGTATAACGCGCGTGAAGAATCTCGGCGGCGATATTAGGGTTCTCCACTACTGCTGCTACGCCGTAGATACTTGGTCCAAATTCAAACACCCGCGGATCACCTTTGGGAATAAGCGGCAATGATTGAGCAGTACATAATAACTGGCATGAACCACCACAATCTACACCTGTCTCATCACCGTTTTGTTTGAGATCATTACAAGTTGGCGCTTGATAAAACAGGAAAAAACCCGGCACCCCAATCAGGACGACCAAGGCAAAAGTAACGATGGCCAAAATGATTCTCTTGCGCTGAATAGCCCATTGGTTCATGAGGTATAGTGTATCAAATACTTTGTTCTGGCGGCTACCTACTTTCCCCTTGCGAGTATCATCGGCACTACAGAGCTTAACTTCCGTGTTCGGAATGAGAACGGGTGTAACCTCTGCGTCGAGCCACCAAAACAAAAAATTCGATTGACTAAGACCCTGCCGAAGCAAGGTTTTATATTGATTTCATTTAGCAGGACAGAATTATTAGTGAAGCGATTTTCATGTTTCCTAATAGAATTCGAGCAATTAGTACGCCTCGGCTCAACACCTTACGATGCTTACACCTAGCGCCTATCAACCTAGTCATCTCCTAGGGCTCTCTCATCCCGTTTGACGGGACAACGATTCCTAATCTTGGGGTTGGCTTCATTCTTAGATGCTTTCAGAATTTATCCATTCCCGACTTAGCTACCCTGCGGTGCCCTTGGCAGGACAGCAGGCACACCAGAGGTCGGTTCAACTCGGTCCTCTCGTCGCGTAATTCCCCTATCGCTAGGAGCGCAGACTATATCTTCATCCTTCGACAAGTCTAAGGTATAAACCCTTAACTTGGATAGGATGTTGGCGTATTACCCATGCAAACCGTCATTTTCAAAGAAATGATTCGCTTATGCACAAGTCTGTCCCGACAGCATGTCGGAACAAGTCGTTACGGGGTCAAACCCAACATCTCTAACAACTCGTTTTTAGATCGTTTTTTCTTAGTAGCATAATTCTCTTTTTGAATTACTAAGATAAGGTTTACTAAAACAAGTAGTTGCTTATTTGTGAGCCGTCTGCGTTTGGCATTAGAGAGAATCTCGCAAGCACTGCACAAAGCAGTAGCTTGAATTTTCTTAAAACGAATATAGGGCAGAAGTGTTTTGAGTATATCTCGCACTTGTGCATATCCGTTTATTCTTAGTTCAGTCATTCCATCATTTCTTCTGGAAATATAACCAGTGCCAAGAATTTCTCTAATCCACGTTAACGGTTTTTCATGCCGAGTGTCTTGATAGAAGCAGATGGTCGGCATAAAACGCCTTTTGAGCGCACCGTCCTTACGCTTCTTGATCTGGAGCATTAAGCTTCCATCTCCATCAAGAAACCCGGCAATATAAGCAAGATGATTGGATTGACTTCCCACGGTATTGTCTTGTATTTTTCTGGTCCTCAAGTAAGTTTACACTTACCATTGTACCACTGCCTACGGACTAGGCCGGCAGTAGTTATCAACAGACCAAACTTCCACAAGATTTCACCGTTATAGCCACTTTGTCATCACAGATTACTCCGTGAAGTAGCAAAATTTACTAGAGTCAAATCCCCTCAAGAATCGAACGCCTGCAGTAGATAGGAGTCCAACCTGTCTCACGCTTGTTTCCACTTATTACTAAGTGCAATGGACTATATATTCATCTCAAAGAGATGTTCAGCATATAGTCTCTACGGGTACTAAATCTCAAGAATTTTCTAATTGGGAGAGTTCCGTCTGTGCACTTTGCAATTCACCTCGAACTCGATCAAGATCTTTTTGTGCTTGGCCAAGTTCTTCTATTGCCTTCCCTGTTTCAGAAGGGGTATCGAAGATTCGCTGAATTCCAGCGAATTCTGTTTCCAATTCTCCGATCCGTGCCCTTAATATTTCCGCTCCATTTTTAGGTATATCTTCCATATTTCTTAAGATTAATTTTCCCTCGGTATAGCCCTATTGTAACATGTATCACAATAGGATTCCACCGATATCAGCTGACTGAGCACCTCGAGATCACTATCAAGGGCCGCCGTGATTAAGGTTAGTTCACCTTTTTGTATCTTTCAATAAACGAAAATTTTAACAGTTCGATTGATTCAGACTGTTCAATTCACGATTTTTCGTGCTCTGAACGGTCTGACGTTTTTATTCCATTATTACTAATGGTACTGACTATACCTTTTTCAAGATTCTCCTATCCTGAAACTGACGTGTTAGCCCCAACTAAAGTTGCAGGCTCTGCCCTCTTTCTAGAGAGCAAGTCGATACGGGGATTGCCAATCTTATAAGACATTGCTTTTGGTATGTATGGAGTAATCGTATCTATGAATCTTTGATAATCAAAGGACCCGATAGCGATTTTCCACTGATGCCTATCTTTAAACCAAACCGCAAGCATTACATCAGTGAAGATGGGTAGAATTTCTTTTGGGAAAATTTTCCTACCATTTTTATAGAAGATTTCGTGTATTATTCCAAAATTTTTTAATGTTTTAGTGTGGAAAAACCAGGATACCTCATTAAGATTTCTTTTCTCATTTCGCCACTTAATTTTGTATGGTTCCCGAGAAACTAAATCTTTGAGCATTTGGTATTTCCAATACACATAATCTTTCTGTTTTTCTCCATGATGTACTCTGAATCGAGCTGTATAACTTGCTCGTATTCCTTGCGATCGGCATTCAAGCCGAGCATCACCAAGCAATGACCCTATAATCACATCGAGTTGATGTGATGGAAATGCAGATTGCAATCTTCCCACGATATCATCCATTACTTATCATTTTAACATAATAAGCATTCGGACTTCACCGTTATGAGTCAGTTTATTTTGCTTCTCTTATTTAACCTCGTAGAACGTCTTAAAGCTGGGCTCATGAATCCTTACCCAGCTCGCGTAACTTTTTAAATGGCGAACAGCCATACCCTTGGAAGCTTCTCCACCTCCGGGATAAGTTGAGCCGACATCGAGGTGCCGAACTGCGCCGTCGCTATGGACGCTTAGGCGCAACCAGCCTGTTATCCCCGGGGTAGCTTTTATCCGATAATCTTCCACCGCATCTAACGCGTATGGTCGGTTCACTATGCTCTGCTTTCGCATCTGTTTGGCATGTACGCCTCACAGTTAAGCTGGCTTATGCCATTACACTATCGGCACGGTTTCCATTCGCGCCTAGCCAACCTTTAGACTCCTCCGTTACTTTTTAGGAGGATAGCGCCCCACTAAAACTGCCCGCCAGATACTGTCTCTCGCCGTTTTTGCCGTCGAGGTTAGAATTTACAATCTAGAAGAATGGTATTTCACTGACGACTCCATCCCGACCGAAATCGGGACTTCAAAGTCTCCCATCTATGCTACGCATCGTGACCGTAAACTCAATATCAAGTTGCAGTAAAGCTCCCGGGGTCTTTTCGTCTAACTGCAGGTAACCGGCATCTTCACCGGTATTGTATTTTCACCGAGCAGGTCCCCGAGACAGTTCTCCAGTCATTACACCATTCGTGCACGTCTGAACTTACCAGACAAGGAATTTCGCT
>Ga0208958_1000832_pt1 | contig 34541 bp, 55 predicted proteins | sample RifOxyB1_FD_184032 | JGI IMG/M metagenome (GOLD analysis project Ga0208958, IMG submission 184032) | Soil microbial communities from Rifle, Colorado - Rifle Oxygen_injection B1 (SPAdes) | ecosystem: Environmental > Terrestrial > Deep subsurface > Rock core/Sediment | place: Rifle, Colorado...
CGCCGACCCCCCGCCCGACCCCCAACCACGCGACCCCGACCCCCCCGACGTCGACCACCCCGACACCCCCGACCCCGAACGCGACGCCGCACAGGTCGCGCGCGCCGCTCGCAAGGCGAGAACCAGCACCACGACCGCCACACCGACGACCAGCCCCGACGGCCAGGAAACCGCGGACGCCCGCCGCGCCGCGCAGGGGGGCGGGTCGGTGGATCCCCCCGCCGGTCGCGATGGTCGGTCGGAGGCCGAGAACGGCGTGGTGGCCCCGGGACAGTCGGGGTCGACCGGACCCACCCGCCGCCCCCCGCCGGGGCCCGGGACGACGGCCGCAGCCCGGGGGCTGGCCGTCGGGTCGAACGCCGCAGCCCGGGACGTCGCAGCGGCGTACCTGACCGACCAGGACGTCGCCCGGCAGGTCGGGCTGATCGACGCCGCGCTCGGGTACGTCGCCCGGGAGCTGGCGGCCGGCCGGGTCCGGGTCCGGCTGTCGGACGTCCCGGCGCTGATCCGGGCCCGGGCGCTCATCACCGGGCTCCCGACCAAGTGGTACGACGTCGGGCCGTCGCCGGGGGTCGGGGACGTCGGCGAGTCGACCCGGGTGCGGGACGCCCGGCTGACGGGCGACGCCGCCGCGTTCGCTGACGCCGTCCGGCTCGACGCCGCGGAGGCGCTCGTCGTCGCGGACGCGCTCGCGTCGTCCATCGCGGCCCGGTCGACGAACTCGGGCCGGGTCGTCGACGTCGGCGACGACACCGACACGGACGACGACCCGGACGGCTGGCCGGACGACGACGACCGCGCGGACGGCTGACGGCCACCGGCGGGCCGACGACGCCGCCCCCCGACGTCGGCCCGCGCTGGTCGGCCCGCCCCCCGACCCCCCGCCGGTCGCACCGTGGTCGCACCACCGGTCGCCGCGTGCGACCGCGGGCGGACCGGCACTCCCGGCGGGTCGACCCCCCGTCGGTCGCGGCTGGTCGACCGCCTGCGGCCGGCCTGCGACCGCGCTGCGACCGGCCCGCGACCTCGGGCCCGGACGTCGGCCCGTCGGTGGCGGTCGAGCGGGGGGTCGACCGCGACGCCCACCCCGGCCCGCCGGCCGGTCGACCGCGACGCCCGACCGACGGGCCGTCCACCCCCGCCGGACCCCCGCGCCCCACGTCGGCCCGCCCCCGTGCCGCCCCGAGACTGCCGTCTGCCGGGCCCGCGGCCGGCCGCCGCCCCGTACGGCGGACCCGGGCCGACCGCGGCCGTACACGGTGTCACGGCCCGGGAAACGGCCCTCGTCGGGAACGTCGCACTGACGAGGCTTTACGAGGAGGGGCGGATCTCCTGGTGGGCGCTCCCCCGCGGGAGGTCCACGCCGTGGTCGGAGTGCGAGCCTGTCGGCTGGTGCGGGTGGTTGGCGGGTCCTGGTGTTGGTCCTGGTGCTGGTGCTGGTGCTCGTCGTCCGGTCTGGTGTCTCGTGTCGGCTGGGCCTGGTCGCGCCTTCGGCGCGGGGGCCTGCCGTGCCGCCCCCACCTTCGGTGGGTGGGGGCGGCGGGTGTGGGCTGGTCGGCCACGGGTCGGCACCGCCCGGCGAGCAGCCGCTCGCAGGTCCGTGCCAGGCGGTCGGCGGGACCGGACTCGGCGGTGCTGTCCTTGACACGTACGCCGCCGAGCGAGCCGACGTAGGGCAGGCGGTCGAGCGCGACGGCGGCGTTCACGATCTCGTCCAGTAGCCGCTCGGCCTCCCGGCGGGTCATCGCCCGGGTGGGTGACTCGACCGGCGCGGATGTTGTCTCCGTCGTCGCCAGGACGGCCTCGACGATCCGTTCGGCGACGGCTCGGGACATGTGGACGCCAGCCTCGTCGCAGATGTCGAGGACCCCGTCGGCGAGGGTGTCGGTCATCGGGGGGCCTCCAGCCCGGCGACGTGGAGCACGACGGCGCGCAACGCACCGATCTGTTCATCGCTCATGTCGAGCCCCGTACCGATACGCATCACGAGATTGGCCAGCCCGACCACGCCACCGGCAACGACGTGCGCGGCATGCGCCATCTCGTCGTGCCCCTGTGCCTCCAACCACCAGGCGGCGTGCACGCGGCCGGTGGCGTCGGACAGGTCGAGAGCGAGGTCCTGCGGGGCGGCCTGCCGAGGAAGCTGCAACCCGCGCGACACCAGCCACAGATTGCCGTCACCGGGCATGATGCAGACCCCGGACGGCCACGATGACCGACGAGCGACGAACACCGGGCTCCCCCGGCGGAGCAGGCCGGGGATGGAGCCGGGGAGGGTCGGGATGGTGTCGGGGCTCACGGCGTGCCCCCGTCGCCGAGGCCGGGCAGCGGCCACGGCGTCCAGTGCGTCGGCCTCCAGCCGTTGTCCCAGAGGTCGGTGTTGGTCGGGTCGAGCCAGCGCGGCCCGCGTTCATCGGGCGGCCTGAACTCGTTCAGCGTCCGCCCGAGCGTGACGAAGTGGGGGGTGGTGTTGTAGCCGCTCGGGCCGAGGAGGAGGACGAACTGCCCGTCCTGGGGCATCCGGTCCCGGACGGCGGTCCACCCCGGCGGCGGCACGAGCCCCGCCAGCGGGTCGTCGTCGGCGGGGTCGACCACCTCTGGGCTCCCGCCGGCCATCCACTCCGCGAACGCCTCGTCGAGCTCAGTCGCTCGCGCCACGCCACCGAACCGCGAGTACCGCTCCTGGGCGAGTCGGACCCGGGCGCGGAGCGGGTGCTCGGTGCGCCCGAGCAGTGGTTCGCGCGGTGGCGCCGTCGTCGACGGGTTCGGACATTCCGCGTCCGCGGGGCCGTAGCGCGGGTTGAACCCCAGGTTCACGACGAGGTGGAGTACGACTGTGCGGAGCCGGGTGACCTCCTCGTCGTCCATCTCGTCGCCCTGTCCCGCACAGACGAACGCGTCGTAGTGGCCGGGCCCGAGCAGGTCGTCGAGGTGGTGGAGGCCGCCGGGCCAGCGGTCGAGGTCGACGTGCTCGTCGAACCACCAGGTGACGGCGACCCGGGCGAGCCGGTCGGTCAGGTCGACGCGGACCTGGTGGCGGGTGAGGTCGCACTCGGGGCCCGGGCCGACCTCGTAGAGCCTGGGCGGGGCCCCGCCGACGGCGACGACGTCGGGGTGGAGCACGACCCCCCGGACCCAGGAGTCCGGGTCGAACTGGTCGAGGTGGACGGTGACGGGGAGCCCCGGGCGCAGGATGTCCGGGATGTTGCCGGGGAGCGTCAGATTGGTGTTCACTCTGTCCTCCTTGTCGTGTGTGGTCCGCCGGTCGCCCACGGCACCGACGGCGGTCCGCCCGACCCCGGGGCCCCGGGCGGGTCGGCGACGGCGCGCAGCGCGTCGAGCGCCTCGCGCCACTCGCCGGAGCCGTGCTCCCCGAGGTCGTGTCCGGTGTGGTCCGTGACGCGGTCGACGAACTCGTCGCACCACGCGACGTGCCGCAACACCGCGAGGCGCCCGGCGTCGTCCAGTGGGGCCGGGGCCCGGGCCGGGTCGAACCGTCGGAGGAGCGCCTGGACGACGTCGAGCGCGTCCCCGGCGTCGACGAGCGGGGAGTGGTGCGCGTCGGGGGACCGGGGGCGGCCGAGGACGACCGGCACGAGGTCGTCCAGCCGGAGGCTCGGCACCTCCCCGGCGAGCAGGAGCGGCAGCGCGAGCACCGACGAGTCGGCCAGGCGGTGCGGCAGGTCGGGCGCGCTGCACCCGTGTCGCCGGGCGACGGCCCGGAGCACCGCGAGGTCCCACCGGACGTTGTGGCCGAACGTGAGTAGCTGCGTGTCGGTCGGGAGCCCCGCGACCATGCCCGAGAGCCGTTCGAGCACCTCGTACTCCAGGCTGTCGTTGGGGCGCGGCTCCCACCGGTTGACGGCGAGCGCCTCGGGATCCAGGTCGAGCCCGCCGCCCGGCTGGACGCGCCAGTCGCACAGCGCGGCGACGCGGCCGTGGACGACGACGACGACGCCGACCCGGAGGAGCGCGCAGGTGTCGGGGTCGAGCCCGCCCGTCTCCAGGTCGAGCGCGACGCCGGACAGTTGGGTGTGGTCGTACGTCACCGGGGCACCTCCTCCCACGTCGTGCGGCCATCCCGCCCCCGACGGCCACGTGTGAACCTCGGCGGGTCGAGCAACTCGTCCTGCTCCGGCCCCCCGGGGCACCCCCGCCCGTCGCGGGTGCCGCACTCGTGGCGGCCGGACGCGCTGCTGGAGCAGCCGGAGTACCCGGCGGCGGACCGGGTCTGGTGCTCGACGACGTGGAAGCACGTCAGCGTCGGGCAGTGCTCCGACCGGACGCCGACCTCGCGGGGCGTGCCGCGGTGGCGGACGCGGACCAGCATCAGGACACCCCCAGGGCCGGGTCGGGCGCGTGCGCCCCGCAGTCGAGCAGGTTGTGCGGCGGGGGCCACCCGTCGTTGTCGTTCGCGCCGGAGGCGTTGCAGAACGTGACGATCGCGTCGTGGACGGGGTCGCCCTCGTCGCCGACGACGAGCGCCGCGCACCCGGCGTGGCCCGGGAACGGCGGCGAGTGGGCGCAGGAGTAGCAGTCGCGGATGTCGTCCCGGGGCCGGGCGGACCGGTCGCGCCACGTTCGGATCAGCAGGGCGAAGTCGAGGTGTCGTCTCACGGGTCACTCCACGGTGTTGTTGCAGGTGTCGCAGTGGCCGAAGTCGAACCGACAGTGGCCGACGTCGCACTGGAACCGGACGGGGCCCGGGCCGGCGAGGACGGCGGGGGCCGGCCCCGTCACGGCGCGCATGGCCTCGCCGAGCGTCCGGTTGCGGGACATGGCGGCGTCGAACGCCGCGTGGTTGCCGGGCCGGGGGTCGGGCACCCACTCCAGAGTGAACCCGCCGGGGTAGTGGGCGAGGTAACGCTCGTGCTGGAGGTCGGTCGTGATCCCGAGGTCGTGGGGACCCCACCCGGCGCGCGAGCAGATGTGGGATGCGAGCGGCGCCCCGTCCTCGGCGATGGCGAGGCACGGGATCCAGTCGCCCGTCTCCGCGTTCGCGAAACAGTAGATGCGCGGGAGGTCGTCGCCTTCGCTCAGTGGCGGGCGAACCGTGCGGGTGAGTGGTGTGGTCACGGCGTCTCCTCTCGGGTGTCGGCGTTGTCGGGTATGTCGTCGTCGGATCCGTACGGGGGCTCGTACGAGCACGGCAGGTTCCGGACGACCGCCCCGGGGGGCGGGCCGACCGGCGGCGAGTCCTCGACGCGACGGCGGACCCGGGCGGCCCGCTCCAGGCCCTCCGCGAGCGTGACGAGGCGCCGCGCGACCTCGACGGCGTCCTCGGGGGGGAAGCCCGGCTCGGCGATCGGCGTCGCGAGGTTCCGGAGTGTCGCGGCGAGGTCGCCGATCGCCTCCGCGTCGGGCAGCAGCCCGAGCGTGAGCGCGAGGACGAGCGGGGGCGTGCTCGGCGGAGGCGGGGGCATCGGTGCTGGCCGGTCGGACCAGGTGGGCCCGTCGGCGGCCATCCGTTCGAGCTCCGCCCGGACGGCCGGATCCGGGTCGGGACCGACCTCGCCCAGCATCAGAAGGCAGGTGTCGACGATCGCCTCTGGTGTCGTCGCCGCGGGCACGGGGACCGTCAGCTCCCCACCGACGACCTCCCCGAGGCCCGTCGCGTCGTCGAACCGCCACCGGCGCACGTCGCCGCGCGCGTAGGCGTCTCGGACGGCCCGGACCTCCGCCGGGGTCGCCGGCTCGTCGTGGGAACCTTCGACGCGACAGCGGGTGACGTCGTAGGTGTGGTCGTCGCGCTGGACGTAGAACCCGCGGCTCTTGTAGTCGCGGGCGATCCTCCGCGGCGCCCCGTCGACGTCGTACTCATCGGCCAGGAGCCAGCCGCCGCGGGCGGTGATGTGGTCGGTGACGTTCATTGTAGTGCCCCCGTCGTGTCGTGTGCCGGTCGCCGCAGCTCCAGCAGCACCGTGTTGATCCTCGTGCCCGACGCGGCGAACGACTCGGGCGGGAGGTCGGTGAACCGGGCGCCCCCCAGCGTGCGGGCCCACGCCCGGAAGGCCTCGTGCTCGGGCGTGTCGCCCAGCTCGGCGGTGACCGGCAGCACGCTGACCAGCCGCCCGCCCGGGGCCAGGAACCCGTACGCGTGCCGGACGTGGGCCATCCAGTGCCGACCGTGGAAGGGCGGGTTCATCAGCACGACGTCGAAGGCGGCGACCGCCGGCACGTCGAGGAAGTTCGCCTGCTGCACGGTCAGGTCCGGGGCCCGGATCCCCCGCAGCGCGTCGCAGCGTTCGGGGTCGACCTCGACGGCGTGGACGGCCGCCCCGCGGCCCAGGACGGCCCGGACGAGCGCGCCCGTCCCGGCGGAGGGTTCGAGCACCCGGTCGCCCTCGCGGACGTAGACCCGGTGGACCACCGCCTGGACGACTGCCGGGGGCGACGGGTAGAACGCGAGGTCCGTCGACACCGCGATCGTCGTCGACCGCCGCCGTAGCGTCTCCTCGTGTCCGGGGACGCCGTCCGGGAGCACCTCGCCGTAGTAGTCGGCCAGCACCCGGTGCGCCTGGGAGGCGTGGTCCCGCGCCTCCCGCGCCAGCTCGGCGCCCCGCCGCATCAGGTCCAGCGCCCTGTCGATCGTCGACAGCGCCGCCTCCCGGGCGCCGAGGATCTCGCGCAGCCGGGTGTACGGGACCATCTCCGTCGTGTGGTCGACCGTCTCGCCCATCGTCACACCTCGTCGTCGTCGCGCAGGAGTCGCGCGTTGTCCGGCAGCCGCCCGGCCCACTGTTCGGGGACCGTCCCCCGCCACCAGCAGTTGCGGGACTCGACGACCCCGGACCCGTCGAGGCGGGCGAACCGGAGCAGGTGCCCCCCGAACCCGAGGCAGTGGTCCGGCGTCCCGTCCCGAGGCGCCGGCCCCGGCGTGTAGACGCCCCGCCGGGCGACGAGCGTCGTGCCCGCGGCGACGTCGGCGACGACCCGCGCCCAGAAGTTGCAGTCCCGGCACAGCCCGGCGACGCGGCACTCCTCCCCGTGCGGGGCGGCGTCGTACCGCGGGTTCCACCAGGCGTCGCACTCCGAGCACCGGTAGTCGTCGGGCTCGGTCCCCGGGGGGACGTCGCGCCCCGCCGGGCGCGTCGCGGTGACGAACGAGTCGACGACGTACCCACCGCTGGCGAGGTGGTACTCCCAGCGCCAGAACGGGTCGCGGCTGGTCGGCGACCGGCCCCACTCGACGCGGACGACGTGTGCCCAGCACTGGGCGCGGACGCCCCCCCAGGTCCAGCGGTCCCCCGGGGCCGCGAGCAGCGGCGGGAGCGTCGCCTTCGGGAGCGTCAACACGACGTCCAGCGTGTCCTTCGGGGTCGTCATCGGTGGTCGTCCTCGTCCCCCGCGTACCGGCGTAGCCGGACGAGCGAAGCCTCCAGCGCCGCGAGTGCCTCGTGCGCGACCCGCTCGTACTCGTCGCGGGCCTCCTCGCCGTCGAGCCAGCGGGCGTGGCTGAGTCGCACCCGGAGGTCCGCCGCCGTCGTCTCGTCAACCGGCGGGCCGTCCCCGGTCACGTCCTCGGCGACCTGCAACGCCGCCAGTCCTGCCCGCCACAGCGAGCGACAGTGTCGCGTGCTGTGGGCGTACGCGGCGACCCGGTCGGGGCGTCGACGACCCCGCGACGTGCACGGCTCGCCGGGGGCGGCGCCGCACCGGTCGCACGGCTCGGCCAGGATCGACCGCTCGACCGCGTCCCGCGGGAGCCCGCGGCGCGCGTCGATCGCCGCCAGGTGGACCTCCCGGGGCGGCGGGTCGGTCCGAGGAATGCCGAAGTACCGCGCGGCGACGACGTTCTCGGGGACGTTTCCGCTTTTGTGAGAAAAGGGTAGGTGCGTCATCGGTCATCCTCGTTGTGTTGTCAACGCCCGCGTGGTCGCTCCTCTCGGCTTGACGGGCGCGTGCGTCGGGTCGGGCGCGGACAGCCACCAGCGGGCGCCGGTCCAGTCGGCCGAGGAGGGGGTCACCGCTCACCGCCCAGCCAGCCAGCGGCTGCGGCGTCGTCGAGCTGCTCCCGGGAGATCGGGACGGTGATGAGCGGGCCGACGGCGGCGACGGTGAGGCTGTCGACGTGCCGTTCGAAGGCGCGGACGGAGCGGGCATCGCGGCGCCGCGCGATCTTGCGGTCGCGGCGGCGGGCCTGGGCGGGGGTGAGCTTCACGGCGTCGCCTCCTCGTCGCTGTCGTCGAAGTCGTCGCTCCAGTCCTCGTCGTCGATCTCGTCCCCGTCGCAGTCCTCGCACCCCGGGCAGGACGTGGCGCCGTGGTGGTGACAGACGCACAGGTCGCCACCGCAGAGGCAGTCCAGCTCACCCGTGCCGCCGCAGCGCCGGGCCAGGCCGTCCTCGTCGCAGAGCTCGTCGTAGGTGCCGCGTGCGCCACAGTGGCATTGGTAGGTGTCGCTCACGGCGCCTCCGGAAGCCGGTCCATCGCCAGCCTGAGCAGCGTCGACTCCCACCCGACCCCACGCACGACGCCGAGAGCGCCGGGGTGGCTTGCCCACACGAGGTAGGAGCCCGCCGGGTGCCCGCGCCACTCGGCGGCGAGGCGGCGGACCGTGCTGAGCCCAGCCATGCCGGTGAGCTTGCAGCACTCGCACTTCGGATCCGGGGCGTAGACGTCGACGGGCGCCTGCTTGACCTGGTCGTAGTCACAAGGCACGGCCAGCCGTCCGACCCACTCGACGACCAGCCACCAGCCGCGGGGGTTGTCGGTGCCGGTGAGGGGCCGCGTCTCGACCCGCCAGCCGGTGACGGCCTCGACCTCGAGGTGGACGGCCTCCTGGAGGGCGTAGGCGTCCGCGCTGGCTACGACCGGGAGCCGCATCAGGGCGGGGCGGCCGTCGTCGGTGAGCAGGACGAGGGCGTTGCTGAAGGGGAGGGTGAGCCAGTTCATGTCGTCTCCGTGGGGGTGGAAGGGGCCAGCAGCCCGCAGCGCCGCCCGCAGCGCGGCCCACGCGGCGTCAGCCTCGCGGCCGTAGCCTGCACGGGGGCCGTAGAGGGCGACGAGGGCCAGGGCGGCGTCGCGCAGGGCGTCCCGCTCGCGCTCGGCCTTCCGCCACAACTCCCGCTCGCGGCGCAGGACGCCCTCGCGGGCGGTGGCGTTGGCCTCCAGGCGCTCGACCTGCTCGGCCAGCGCCCGGTTCGCCGCGGCGAGGAGCGCGGGGTCAGCCGGGGGCGGGGCGTCCTCGTCGTCGAGCAGCGCGACCATGGCCTCAACGGCGGGCTCGCACAGCGACTCGGGGCGGCGTCCTTGGGCGATGCACCGCTTGCCGTCGTAGAGCGGACAGCCGCCTTCCTGGTCGCACACTGGTAGCCCCTCTACCAGCGTGGGTGCCATCCGCTCGGCGCCCGTGCCTCTGTGGTAGGCGCGGAGGCGGTCCAGCAGGGTGGTGGTCAATCCGCACCTCCACAGAGCACGCCGGACGGGAGCAGGCACCAGTCCGCGTCCCGCGCGCCGACCTCCCAGAGCACCTCGCCGACGCCCGGTCGCGACGTCGTCCGCGTCAGGAGGCGGTCCACCGTGACGCCGTGGGCGTCGAGGTCGCGGACCTGGTTGGCGGCGTCCTCGGCCGACTCGAAGCCGACCCAGCGGAGGCCACCGCCCGGCGCCTCGGTGGCGGTGTACTGCTCGCGGCTGTCGTCGTCGCTGTCGTCGCAGTAGTCCATCGCGTAGTCGACGGCGTCACCGGGTATCTCGGCGATCACGGTGAGATCGGCGCCGCCGGGGGTGTGGACGCGCCAGAGGTGTCGGGTAGTCATCGGGGGGTCGCCGCGAGATCGTCGTCCAGATCGCCCAGGTCGACCACCGGGCGGGGTGACAGGTCGACCACGGCCATCTCGTACTGGACCTTCGCGCGCCGGAGGGCGTTGGCTACCAGCTTGCGCGTGGCCTTGAGCCACGCATCAGCCGGATCCAGGGCGACCGGGTACCCCTGCCCGTTCGGCAGCACGAGCACCGGCCCGCTGGGGCCCGCGCTCACGTACACCGCGATGCCGTCGCTGCTTTCCTCGGCAGCGCCGAGCCGATCGAGGGTGTACTGGAGATCCAGGATGGCTTCGGCGTGCGCCGCGAGGGCGTTGGCCGCTTTCACGTTGGCTTGTGCGGTGGTTGTCACGATGTTCTCTCCTCGTTGTTGGGCCACCCGTAGGCGGCGGGGTCGTAGGGGGTCCACACATCCGCGCCGCCCCTCCCAGCCATCGGGCCGGTGAGGATGCGGATCATGTCGTCGCCGAGCGGAAACATGCTCACGCGCTGCCCGTAGAGCACGACATCCCAGCCCGCCGGGACCAGCGCCAGGGGCCACAGCTCCCGGTGGCAGGGGTGGCGCCTGGACGCGCTCCCCGGCCGCGCGCACTCGCAATACAGGCCCGCGCCGTCCGGGACGGTGGCGCCGTGATCGGTGAGCAGGTAGCCAGGTCGGAGGTCGGCCTCGCGCCACTTCGCGAGGCAGAGCCGGGCGTAGAGGTCGAAGGGCAGGCGCCCGGCCAGCACGTCGAGCACGTCGGCGTAGTGGGGAGCGAGGGCCGACACGCGGCCCGCCGAGCCGTAGCGCGAGAAGCCTGCCATCCCGCAGTAGAGCTCCAGGCGTGGGATCTCACCGCGGCGGGCCTGGGCGGTCAGGGTGGCGGGGTGGTCGATGTAGAGGGTGGGGCGGCTCATCGGTCACCCAGCAGGATGTCGCCGATGGCGCCGCTCATCATCCCGCCGCTCGCAACCAGGAGCGCGACGAGCAGCGGCGCGACGTAGCCGGGCGCACCGGCACAGCGAGCGAACCCTACCAGGAAGTTGGCGCCCACCATCACCAGCACGACGCCGAGCGCAAGGGCCAGGAGGGCGACGATGTAGCGGATCACTCGCCACCTCCACGGACCGCCGCAGCGATAGTCCATGCGACTGCTCGCGCCGCGTGGCCGTCCTCGTGGCCCCGCCAGTACAGATCCCGGTAGATGCCCGTGGGCAGCTCCGCGGTCGGCGGCACGTAGTCGGCCGCGCCGTGCTCCCAGCCGAGCGTGTAGGCGTTGTGGCGCAGCACATCGGCCGCGATGGGCGCACCCGTCGCCGGGTGGACAGTGCTCCAGCGGGGGCAGCTCACGGCGTCACCTCCCCCGGCCACGGGTCGGGCGCGAAGCCGTCCGCGCGGGCCCACGTCTCGCAGAGGGCGGCGGCGGCGGCGTGGTTGTCGACGTCCACGCATCGCCTCACGGTGGCGCCGAGGTGCGGGTACGTTGCCGCGCGGTGGCGCCACGCCGAGTACGGGGCCACCTGCCAATCCAGCAGGTCAGGGCGGCACAGGTGCCAGTCGGGCCACGCCTCCACCCACACCAGCCGCGGGCGGGCCGCGACGGGCTCGGGCTCGGGGTCCTCGTCCACGGCGCACTGGAGGGCGGCCCGGATGTCGTCCACGTCATCCGCCAGTCGGCGGACGTGCCGGATGTGCGCGGCAACCGCGTGCTGGACATGCTGCTCAGCTCCGCGCTCCCGCAGGCGCTCGACCTCGTCGATCAGGTCGACGAGCACCGCCACGGCCTCCATGTCGGAGGTGGCACGGCGTCGGGCCAGGAAGTCGTGGGCGCGGGTGAGGATGTCGGGGATCACGGGCATGGCGCACCTCGCTTGGCTTCCCGCCGGGCTCGGCGCCGCTCGGACGCCTCGAATCGCTCGGCGATCCCCATCCAGTCGTCGGGCAGACCGCGTGTCCCGCCTCCGTCCGGGTCCACCGACCAGTCGTCGAAGGCGTCCGGGTCCAGGCCGTGTGCCTCCCTGATGGCGTTCTCGGCCATCTCGCGGTAGCACGCCGCGAGCGACGCCATATTTGCTGCATAGCAGCGGAGCTTGATGGCGCGGGTGAGGGTGTCAGCGGGCATCACCCCTCCTCGACCCGGTCGGGGCTGCACTGGACGTGACACGCACAGGCGCACTGCGGGATGGTGGGTAGCGCCGCCGCCACAGCGTCATCCATGGCCGCCCGGTCGGGCAGTCCTGCACCCATGTCACTCGCGGCTTCGCCGAGTTGACGGCGCCGCTCCCTCGCCCATGCGCCGAGAATCGAACGCGCACCACTGACGACCGAGCAGTAGGGCGGATTGCTACATATCGCACAGGTAGGCATGGTCTACTCCTCGCCCCGGCCGGGGCTCTCGGTTTGGTCCGGCTCGAAGACGACGCGCCCGGATACCAGGGCGTCGCCGTCGAGTCGGAACCACCGCCCGCAGCTCTCGGTGATCTGCGGGACGATGTCCACGCGCTCGATCCCAAGCCGCTCCATCGCGTCGGCGAGGACGCGGAGCTGCTCGGGGGTCAGCGCGTGGCTGGTGAGTGCGAGACGCATCAGGTGCTTCTTTTACACTTTGTGTCCTTTTTGCCGCCCGGATCGCGGAAGCCATCCGTCCGTCCGTCCTCGTCCGTCGTCTCGGCTTCGAGGCAGAAGCCGAATCCGCGCAGGTGTTTGTTGCGCCGGTTCACCCACTCCCACTGGACACACGGGCTACCGATGCAGCCCGTGATGGACTCGTCGAGGATCTCCTCGCGCGGGGTTTTGCCGGGGTTGCTGGCGACGTGCGCCGCCATGAGCCGGTGACAGATCATTCCATCTCCTTTGCGTTGCTCAGGTGGCGCTCGGCATCAGAGCGTGCGTTGGCGGCCCGCTCGCGATCCGTGTTGGCACCCTTGGCGTAGACGCTGGCGTCGTGGCTGTCGCGCGCCGCTGCGGCGGCGCGGTCGTACGACGCAGCCTGAGCTTCGTGGCGCTCGGCCTCGCCGCGCGCGTAGGTGGCTGCCTCGACGAGCTTGGCCTTGGTGGGCACGTAGGGGGCGGCCTTGATCTCTGCGCGGGCCTCGGACGCCGCCTCTCGCTGCGTGCTTGCGTGGTTCCAGACTTTCAGGCTCATGGTCTACTCCTCGGCCTTGTGGCCGTTTCTGTTGCCGTGAGGTGGCCGGTCATCGGCCACCTCGTCCCGGTCGGGGTTCTCAACGAGCTGCCTGAGCACCGTGATCGCGGCAGCGAACCCCCCGAGCCACTCGTCGCCCTTCGTGTCGTCGTCGCCCGCATCGTTGAGTACCGCGATGGCGTCGATGAGCGCAACCCGGCGGGCCTCGTCGCGCTCGCGCACCACCTGCGTGTGGACCGCGTTGGACATGGCGACGTGCACGTGGATGGCCTGCCGCAGTCGCTCGGCATCGGCGAGGGCCTCGTCGCGCTCGACCACGACCGCGGCCACGGCGTCGGCGAGATCCCGGCGGGCGATGCGCACGGCCGGGGTCGTGCCGCGTGCCAGGGCGTCGCGGACGCTGAAAGCGAGGACGGTCAGATTGGCGCGGGCCTCGTCGTGCTCGATCTCGGCCACCATCGCGCGGTGCAGCCGGGCCTCGTAGCTGTACCCCCGCAGCCACCAGCGGCGGCGCGTGTCGTCCTCGGGGTAGGGGCACTCCTCGCGCGGGGGCGTGGGCGGGCCGATCTCGTAGCTGGCGGCGGCCGCGCCCCGGCGCCAAGCGGTGTCGAGGGTGTCGGCGTCGTCGCGGTCGGCCTGGGCCCGCGCTACGTCCGCGCACCACGCGCAGTAGGCGGTGCCCTCGGCGGCGTGAGCGATGGCGGCGGCCGGGTGGCCGCAGTGCTGCATGTCGGTGCTCATGGCGTGTGCGGCCTCCAGCGCCCGCACCTCGTCGGCGATGTCGCGGAGTCGCACACCCGCGTCCGTGTGCATCTCGTGGTGCCGGTCGAGCTGGCGCGCGGTCCCGGCCCACTCGCTCTCGTCGGCGGCGTACTCCAGCCGGACAAGGCGGGCGGCCTCGACGATCAGGCGGGAGGAGATCGGGTCAGCCATCGTCCACCTCGCCGCGCTCGATGGCGTCGGCGGCCAGCGTCAACGCTGCGTCCGCCGCTGCGAGTAGGTCCATCAGCCGCGACCCGGGCGGCTCGGCGCATCCGTCGCGCCCGTAGCGGGCCGCGCGCTCCCGCAGGTGTGCCACGATCCGGGCGCGCTCGTCGGCGCGGACATCCTCCGGGTCGGTGATCTCCTCCGGACACCCCGCAGCCCGCCAAGCCGCGCAAGCCCTGTCGGCGTCGCCAGCGGCAGCCATGCCACCGACCTCGGCGTATCGGCGGTGGGCGAGCCGGGCAGCCGCATGTAGGGGGTGCTCAGCCACGGGGCACCTCGTCCTGTTCAGGATCGCGCCCAAGAGCCGCCGCAGCCTCGGCCCATCCGTGGTCGTCGAGATCCGACGAGTTGAACCGGAGCCTCCACGGCTCCCCGTGCGCCGCGTGCCACTCGGCCGGGTCGGCGTAGTGCGCGAGCGCCCGCCGGAGTCGCAGCACCTCGCGGGCGAGATCGGGGGCGAGGGCCATCAGGTGCGCGTCGTCGGGCACGCCGTACGCGTCGGCCAGGATGTCGACATCGTCGTCCGGCGCACCGGACGGGTCCATTATTACCACGAAGCAGCGGGGGCCGATGTCGCCGGGGATGATCTCCGCGGCCCACCGGCCGCCCGTGGAAGCGTCGAGCATGGCCTGGAGCCGCTCGGTGGAGAGGTCGGACATCACCGCCCCCACCCTATGGCCTTGGATGCGGCGACGTAGGCGGGCGGGTCCTGGTCGCGAAGCTGGGCGAGACGCTGGATGCGGTACTTGCCTTCCTCGCCCTGGTAGCGAAGGTCGCCGGCCGCAGCGAAGCGGTGCTCGCGAAGAAGCTGGTAGACCGTCATCGCGTCGATGGTGGCCTTCGTTTTGGGGTTCACGATGTCACCTCGATCGTACGTGGATGCCGGGCCGCAGTTGGCCGCTGGCGCGTTTGGGTGTGTGTGTTGGTCAACCGGTCGTCCGAGTCCCCCGGCGCGGCCCAGCGACGTCAGAGGCCCGGGAAGCGCCACGCGTCACCGCCGCGCGAACGGGAGCGGCGCCGGCTCGGCCCGCGGGGGGAGGTGGACGATCGACCAGACCGAGTAGACATGCCCGTCCCGGCCCCGGTAGAGCCGGGCGGTGACGCCGACGAGGTCGAGCTTGACCCGACGAGTGGGCGACGCCCGGGCGACGTCGAGGAGCCGTTCGAGCTGGGCGGCGTCGAGGTACATCCGGGTGTCGAACCCGGACTCGGGGCCGCCGTACTGCTCCCGCGCGAGCAGCTCGGGCCCGCCCGCCGTCTGGAGTGGGGCGGCGTCAGCGTCGACGACGGGGCCGAGCGCCGTCTCGGTGCCGACCGCGGCGACCCGGACGTGCTCGCCGACGAGCACCCCGCGGTGTCGGAAGGTGTCGTTCATCGGTCGTTCCCCCACTCTGGACGCACGCGCACGGCGAGGTGGTACAGCTCCGGGCTGTCGAGCAGCCCCGAGACGGACTCGGCCAGCTCCTCGGCGGCGACGTTGAGCTCGGCCGCCAATAGGTCGCGCGTCAGGTTGGTCTGGGCGTCGTCGCCCGTCAGCGCGTCGATCGCGCGTCGGACCCGCCGGTACTCGTCCAGCGGGCGCACGACAGCGTCGTGCGTGTCGCCCGCGTGCTCGCCGACCCGGTCGGCCCGGGCGTCGACGACGCGGCCCCGCACCTGGCCCTCCGGGATGGCGGCGGATCTCTCGGGGCGGAGCACGTCGAGGTGAACCCAGTACTCCGGCCGGTTCGGGTCCGACGCGACGACCCGGGTGACGACGACCGTCGCCCCGGGGAGGTCGAGCCGGACGTACTCGGGCTCCGGGTGGCTCGGGTCGCCGAGCAGGCGGATCCCTTCGCAGTCCGTCCCGAACGTGGTGATTCGGAGTCGGGCCATCAGAACGCCTCGTCGTGTTCGTCGTCGTCGACGAGGTCGACGAAGAGGTCGCGGTGCACGGCGCCGGCCGCCGACGGGGCGTCACGGTCGTCCCACCCGTCGGGGTGGTGCAGGACCGTCCGCGGGTCGACCTGGACCAGCAGGGCGGTCAGGACGACGGCGACGTCACGCTCGCTCGCTGTACGCTCCGGCGAGCCCATCTCGTACGAGGACGGCCACCGGCCGACCCGCCCCGGGTCGACCGCCCCGGCGAGCCGGGCGACGACCGCCCCGACCGAGTCGAGCGGGGCGGAGTACCCACGACGCACGAACTTCAGGAGCCGCAGCATCGACCCGCCCGCGTTCTCGTTGTGTTGGGGCCGCGTGTAGACGAGCCGGCGGGCGGCGAGGTCCGGGTAGAAGTCGGCGGAGCACCGGCCGACGAGCCGGCCGAGTGGCGCGCTCCACTGGACGGCCGCCTCGGCGACCGTGAAGTCGAACGACGCGAGCAGCTCGTCGACCGTCGCGTAGGTCCAGCGGTGGATGAGCTGGACCGGGGGCCCGTCGCCCGGGAGTCGGACGGTGAAGGCGTTGTCCGTCCGGTAGACCCGGACGAAGTCCTCCCCCCGCTCGAACGAGTACACCCGGTCCCGGTCGAGCTTGGCGACGACGGTGACCGCCGTACCGGCGAGGGCGGCTACCGCGCCGACGACGGCCTCCTCGCTCGGGCCGAACACGTCGACGTCGGACGGCCGCTCGTTGCAGACCGTGTCGCGGACGAACCCGCCCGCGACGATCAGCCCCGGGTGGTCCCGGAGCAGGTCGACGACCCGCCTGGGGAGTCGACGGCGGATCACTCGCACGTCGACGTCGTTCAGGTTCTGAACTTGCATCACTACCTCCGGTCGTCCGTTACCCGGCGACGCGCGCAAGCGAAGGTTCGCCACCGAACACCTCGTCACGGGCGCGGTTGCGGACCTGTCGGACCCGCTCGCGGGTCAGCCCGAGCTGGTCGCCGATGTCGGCGAGGATTGCCTCCGGCATCCCGTCGAGCCCGTAGTACCTGAGGAGCACCGTCTGGTCCCTCTCCGGGAGCGTCGCGATCCGACCGACGATTTCTGCGATCGTCCTCTGGGCCTCGACGACCTCGACGACGCGCGACGAGCTGCCGGCGTCCGCGAGCGTGTCGCCGACCGTGAAGTCGCTGTGTCCGACGTTCGGGCCGAACGGCTCCTCCAGCGAGACGAGGTCGGGTAGCCGGCCCTCGTCGACGACCCGCCGGACGTGCTCCGCCCCGTCGAGCCCGAGCAGCCGGCCCACCGACTCGTCGTCAGACCCGTCGCGGCCGGTCCTCGCAAGGTGGACGCGCGCGTCAGCGACGGCCCGGGACCGCTCGATCGAGTACGCTGAGATGGGCTGCGCTCGCTGGGTCACCGTCACCGGGGCCCACTGGCACAGGTGCCGGACCCACGTGTTCGGGTTCGCCCCCCGTGCGGAGTCGTAGCGTCGGGCCTGTCGCAGCGCCCACTCGAACGCGGCCTGGAGCACGTCGGCCCGGGCCCACCCTGGGGGCATCGCGCTGTCCGGGATCGCCCGGATCGCCTTCCGTAGCAGCGGGATGTGGTCCACGAGCAGTTGGTCCATGTCGACCGACTGCGGTGTGTCGTCGTCGGGCGCGTCGGGACTCGTCATCGTGTGACCTCGCCACTCGGGGCTGGTGTGTTGACAGTACCACCGGGCTGGGGGATCAGAACCCGAGGTTGTCGTCGGACGGCACCCCCGGCGGGGTCGGTCCGACGTCGAGGTACTGGGCGGCCTGGGCCCGGAGCCACCGGGCGTCACCGGAGGAGACGAACCCCCGGGACACGACCCGGGCCCGCACCTGTCCGGCGACCTCGCGCAGCCGGACCGGCATCGGCGGACGTGCCGCCAGCAGCCCGACGACGATCGCCTCGGCGGAGTCGGCCAGGAGCGGGGCGGGGGCCTCCGGCAGACGCCAGAGCGCGTCGAAGGCGGCCCCCATCCGGGCCAGCACCGCGGGGCCCGTCACCAGCAACAACGTGTCGCCGCCGCCGCCCGAGTACGCGTGGAAGTTGTAGGACCCCCGACGAGGACGACGTCGTCGACCACCGCGAACTTGTGGTGCATCGAGCCCCGCCCGACGTCGACGTACCGGCAGTCGAACCGGACCGAGCCCGACATCCGCCAGTTGACCTCGACGCTCCCGTCGACGATGAGCCGCACCGCCACCCCGCGCTCGTGTGCGGCGGACAACCCCGATAGGACCTCGCCCGTCGGGAACAGGAACGAGGCGACGTCGACCCGGCGACGGGCGGAGGCGAGGACCTCACCGACGACGCGGGGGAGGTTGTCTTCGGGCTGCAACCACAGCCCGACCACTTCCCCGAGTGTGTCGGCGTGGCCGGTCACCGCCGTACCCCGCGACGCGCGCGGAGGAGCGCGACGCCGGTGACCCCGGCGACGGCGGCGACGGCGGCGACCGCCGGGGAGGAGCTGGTCAGCAGGACTACGACTGCGACGACGACGACTACCACCTGGGCGACGGACATCGGACCTCCTCGGCGACGGCGTACCGGCGACGTCGCCCGATCGAAGGTCAGCCCGTGTATTCGGAGACGTGCGTCGCGTCCGACCCGGCGTAGTCCCGGACGAGCTGGCGGAGCTCGTCGGCCGACTCGACGGACCGCGTTGCCTCGAAGCCGAGCAGGACGCGCGCGCGCTCGCCGGAGACGTGGTAGCACCGGTCCTGCCCAGGACGGTCCGGGACGGCGACGACGTGTGGCAGCGACACGGGGCCACGGTCGGGCAGCGCCGTCGGGACCTGTTCGGCGAGTCTACGGACCAGGCTGACGACCGAGAGCCGACTCGGGCCAGCGACGTTGAGGCACTCGACGCGTCCGACGGGCAGGTCCAGCGCGAGGCGCCCGGCCAGGTCCAGCGCCTCGGCGAACTCGGCGACGTGGACCCACTGGCGCACCTGTCGTCCGCCGCCGTGGACCGGCACGGGACGACCCGCCAGGAGCGTCCGGACGGCGATCGGCACGAGCTTCTCGGGGACCTGTCGGGGGCCGAACGCGTTGCTGCCCCTGGTGACGACGGCGCGGAGTCCCAGCGACCGGCACGCCGCCCACACGGCCATCTCGCCGGCCGCCTTCCCGGCGCTGTACGGGCTCGACGGGGCGAGCGGCGTCACGAGCTCGACCGCCCCGCTGGTCGCCCACGGGGTGTCGACGAGGTCGCCGTAGACCTCGTCGGTCGAGCAGTAGACGAGCGGCACGCCGTGTCGCACGCAGGCGAGCGCGACGTTCTGTGTCCCCACCGCGTTCGTCGAGAAGGCCTCCCCGGGGTCGGCGAGTGAGGCGTCGACGTGCGACTCGGCGGCGAGGTGGAACACGAGGTCGACGTCACCCGCGCAGAGGTCGACCGTCGCGTAGTCCCGGACGTCGCCGACGACGACACCCGCCACGGTCGACCAGACCAGGTCGTAGTTCACCGCGGCGCGCGTCCGCGCGTCGAGCACGACGACCTCGGCACCACCGGCGACGAGGCGCTCGACGAGGTGTGACCCGATAAACCCGGCCCCGCCGGTCACGAGGACGCGCCGTACCCCCCACGTCACGACGGCGTCCCCGCCGGTGCCGGCGACCAGCGGGCCAGGAACCGTCGGCGGGACTCGGCCTGGACGACGAAGCGCCCGTGCCCGAGCGCGGGGGCGATCGTCCCGCCCCGTCGGTGGCGGACCCGCAGCCCGGGGACGACCAGCGACGGCGCCCCGAGCGCCGCGTGCACGAGGCCGAGGTCGACGTCCTCGTAGTAGAGGAAGAAGTCCTCACACCACCGCCACGTCGACCCGACGCCATGCGACGACACGAGCACCCAGTACCCGGCGAGGAAGTCCACCACCCTGGCCGAGTGGACGTGGTCGCCCGCGTTCGTTCCGTACTCGGTGACGATCCCGGTCGGGGTGTCGACGTACCCGCCCGACGGACCGACGAGGGCCGGGGCCGTCGCGCCCGTCGCCCACTGACCCCAGAGCGCGTACGCGACGGCCAGCCGGACGTCGGCAGAGGACCACTGCACGTCCTCCTGCGTGTACAGGAGCCAGTCCGTGCCCGGACGGGCGGAGCGGGCCCCGAGGTTGCAGGCCGGGCCGTACCCCCGGTTCGGGCCGTACGCGCGCCTCAGCCGTTGACGGTGGCGCTCCGGGGTCCAGTCGCGCGTCGCCTGGACGGCGTCCGTGTCGTTCTGGACGAGCACGAGGTGGGCGGCCGGGCCGAGCTCGACGACGGCGTCGAGGGCCGCCTGGACGGCCCGGGCCGTGCCGACGGTCCAGCCGGTCACCGCGAACACGACACAGACCGCGACGGGTCCGTCGACCGCGGCGGGGGCGACGGGGTCGGTCCGGGCGGCGCTGGCGAGCGTGAACCCCCGCGCCAGGTTGACCGCTGCGCGCAGCGGACCGACGGGCCTGACTGGGTGGTCCACCGCGTCGAGCCAGCACCGGCGGATCCCGGGTGGGATGTCGTCGACGACCCCCGACTGGTCCGTCGACGGGTCGCGGGTCGGACGGTCGACCGCCACGGCCGCCGGGCGGGTCGGGGCCGGCCGGTTGCCGGGGTCGTACTCGACGGCCGTCTGGACGACGAACCCGCGCTGGTTCAAGGCCCGCACCGTCGTCTGGTCGTGCGCGACGGCCACCCAGTGCCCGTCCTCGACCGTGGTTGTGACGGCGCCGCCGGGGACGTGGACGCGTCGGAGCCAGAAGGGGTCGTTCCGCCTCTGCGGGCGGACCATCCGGTACTTCCATGCCATCTGCTACCTCCACCCACCCGTCACCTCGCGAACACGCGCCGGTCGGAGTTGAGGAGCGCGCGCGCCGACTTCGGGAACTCCGAGTCGTCGAGCCGGTACTGGTACCCGCCGCTCGCCATCCGCTCGGTCACGAACCCGGCGTGTCGGGACGTGCTGAAGAGCGCGGCGGCGACGATCGCCGCCGCCATCACGAACTTCTCCTCGACGGGCGAGTACCCGGACGAGTGGCTGACCGTGACCTTCTGGCGACCGGGGGTGAACGCCGCCCCGGACCCGGTCAGCCGGAGGTACCCGAGCGCGTCGACGTAGTAGTCGGAGGCGACGACGAGCGCGCCGTTGTTCGTCACGACGGCGCTGCTGACGGGCCACGCCGACAGCGCGATCGTGTCCTGGGGGTCGTCGACGTCGAACGTCTCGTCGTAGTCGGTCAGCGTCAGCCCGGCGGTCCCGAGGTAGTCGCACACCGCGGACTCCGCGACCTCCAGCCAGAGGTCGATGTCGGCGTCGTGCCGCGTCACCGCCGCCGGGACGCCGAGGACCGACTTCACCTTCGCTCGCGTGAGGAACGCCGCCGCCATCGCTCACCTCCCGGACGTCAGCGACTCGAACCCGGACTCGGTGGACCGGTACCGGGTGTCCGGGCCGCTCCCGACGACGACAACGTACCCCGCCGCCATCAGCCTGTTGCGGGTGTCCCTCCACGCCTTGTCCTTCAGCCCGATCGCGGCGCGCACCTCGCCGGACTGGAGCGGACGGTCGGCCTCGACCAGCAGGACGAGCGCGTCGCGGCACACCTGGTCGTCGAGGACGCCGTCGCCCCCCGCCGCCCGGACGTGCTCGCGCCACTCCTCGGTGCACCGAACCCACCCGCGCCGCCAGAGCCAGTCGCGCTCGGCGACGGTCCGGACGAAGAGCATGTGTCGGGGGCGGCCCCTGAACGTGACCCGGCGACTCGTCACGGCCCCGTTGTAAAAGTGGAGGACCTGCGGCTGGTCGGTGTCGATGTGCGGGTGGTAGAGGACGTGCTCGTACGAGCCAGCGTCGGGGGGGGCGGTCAGCAGCCGGTCCATGTGCGCTCCGAGGTCGCGTGACGCGATCACACTACCTCGCCCGGCGTCGCGTAGTCCACCCGGTTAGGACGCCTCGACCTCCAGGCCGACCGTCACCTCCCGGCGACGGCGGGGCGCGAGCCGCAGCAGCGACTCCTGGACGTAGTCGTGCCGGGCCTGGACGTCGGCGGGCCCGGACCCGTCGGCGAGCCGGTGGACGCAGCCCGACTGCTCAGCCCCGCCGACCACGAAGAAGTGCCGGTAACCTTCGGCGCGCGCGCGCTCCTTGTCGATCACGAGCCCGTGCCCGTCCGGGTCGTCCCACGCGGGGGTGCCGGGCAGCGGGACGAACGAGGAGAGGATCCAGTCCGCCAGGTGGTCGCGGTGCCCCGCGACGAAGTTGACGAGCTGGTGGACGTCCTCCCACGTCTCGTGCGGGGAGCCGACCATCACGCTGATCCGGCAGTCCATCCCGGAGCCGGCGACCGCGCGGACGGCGCGCGAGTTGACGTCGACCGAGGTGCCCTTGTTGAGTGCCTTCAGGACCCGGTCCGACCCCGACTCGACCCCGACGCAGAGGGCCTGGCACCCGGAGTCGGCCATCATCCCCAGCATCGCGTCGTCGCCGGGGCGCACGCAGAGGTTCGCGCGCGTCCACCCGCGCCAGAGTACCCCCCGCTCACGGAGTCCGGCGCAGATGGCGGCGAGGTCGTCGCGTCGCCGGGCGGTGAGCGTGTCGTCGAGGAACAGGAGGTTCCGGATCCCGGTCACGCGGGCGATGTCGTCGACCTCGGCCAGCACGCGCTCCGGCGAGTTGAGCCGGAGCCCGGACCCCCAGAGCGAGTCCTGCTGGCAGAACGAGCACCGGGCCGGGCACCCGCGCGAGGTGATGATGTTCGTCGCCGCCTCCCCGCGGATCCGGCGCGAGTACCGGTGGAAGTCGAGCTTCTCCCGGGCGGGGAACGGCAGGTCGTCGAGCCGGTCGACGGGTCGGCCCCGGACGATCCAGCCGTTCCCGGAGGCCGAGCGGCGCCAGTGCGACGGGACCGAGCGGAACCCGGTCACGATCGTGTCGAGGACGTCGGCGAACGCCTGCTCGCCCTCCTGGGTGACGACGACGTCGAAGTGGCCGCCCGACATCGCGACGGGGTCGGCGCACTCGTCGGGCAGCGCGGAGGCGTGGGACCCGCCCGCGACGAGGGTCGCCTGGGGCTCCCGCTGCCGCAGCGCCCGGGCCAGCGCCCGCCCGTGTGGGAGCTGCATCGAGGCGAGCGACAACCCGTAGACGTCGGCGCCGCCCGGGATCTCGGTCAGGCACCGGGCGATCGAGAAGTCGTGCGTCCAGTGTCCGTTCGGGGCGTCGGGCTGGTAGCACGCCGTGTTCAGGTCGACGACGCGCCAGTCCGCGGGGTCCGACACGCCCGCACCCCGGTAGGTGCGGTACCACGCGACGAGGTAGAGCAACCCGAGCGGCGGGGCGATCCGGGGGTCGCGCATCGAGGGGTTCGGGGGGCAGACCAGGACGACGGACATCGGACCTCCAGTGTCCTCCGATCCGTACCCCGATCGGCGTCCGGTGGTCCCCCGTCCGGGGTCGCGGTACACTCTCGCGGAGCCCGGGACGAGAGGAGAGCGCGTGACGCGTGTTCGAGCCCGAGTCGAGTCGGCGGCGAAGGACGCGGCCCTCGTGGTCGCACTGGCGGTCCTGTACCCGGGCCCGGGGTCGGTCCTGGTGTTCGCCGGACCCGCGACGTGGTCGCAGCGGTGGGCCGAGCGCGTGACCAGGCGGGCCGCCCGCCTCGGGCGTCGCGTGCTCGTCGCGGCGGTCCCCGACGACGGGCCGCCACGGGTCCGGCGGGAGCGCTCCATGCTCGTCGACGAGGACCTCGGGTACGTCGACCAGGCGGGCGACCGCGTCGTGTTCACCGGGGTGCCGACGTGAACGACCACGCGACCCGACTCGTGACGCTGTCGGAGGTGTACCACCTGGACATGGGCCGGTACGTCGAGGACATCGGCCTCTGGCGCCACCTCGTGCAGTCCGAGTACGAGCTGGTCGGACGCCCGGTGGCGGTCGTCGAGGTCGGGTCGGGCGACGGGCGGATCCCCGCGGCCGTCGCCTCGGCGGCGACATGCGCGCGGTGGACGGGGGTCGAGGTCGACGGCGAGATGGTCCGGCGGTCCCGGCACCGGCTGGCGCACCTCCGGCCGTTCGACGTCGTCACGGGTGACGCGTCAGACGCGCACACCTGGGGTGAGATCGCCGCCCCGGTCGACCTCGTGATCGTCCCGTTCTCGACGTTCTACCTGTTCCGACACGACCGGCAGGTGCTCCTGCTGGAGCAGGTCCGCCGTGCGCTCCGGCCGGGCGGGTCCGTCGCGATCGTCGCGTTCGCCCCACGCGCCGAGTACCGGGGCCCGAGGTCCGAGGTCCGGCACCTCGTCGGACCCGACGACACGTCCTGGGTGCGCCTGTCGACCTACCTCCCGAACCCGCTCCCCGACGCGCAGACGACGAGCGTGAGGCGGCTCTACGGTCCGCCCGAGGCCCCGACGATGCGCCTGGAGGAGATGCTGTACTGGCGGCGGGTCGACGAGTGGCCGGACGTCCTCGCGCGGGCCGGGTTCGACGCGACCACGTGGCAGGTCGGGCCCGGGGGCGAGTGTCCGCTCGTCCCGGCGGGGCAGGTGCTGGTGGTGGCGCAGTGAGGGTCGCGGTCGTCTACGCCCTGCCGTTCCACCGGTGGGTGCTCGCCGACCTCGTCGCCTCGCTCGTTACGGCCGGCGTCGACGTCGTCGAGTTCGGACACACCCCGGCCGGGCCGCACGACTGGGTGTCCGGGCGGGGGGGCGACCCGGTCCGGGCGGCCCTCGTCGCGGGGCGTCCGTGGGACGCCGTGCTGATGGCCGAGTACCCCTACGGGCACCTCCGCGACGCCGCCGGTGCCCCGGTCGTCACGACGCGGCACTCGCTCGCGTCGCGGGCGAACACCTGGGAGCCCGAGCAGGGCGACGCGGACTGGATCGTGACGTGGTCCGCATGGGACGAGGCCGAGTTCGCCCGTCGCGGGGTCGCGCCACGACGCGGGTTCCTGCGCGCCGGGTGCGTCTGGGCCGACCGGGTGCGGGCGGCCCCGGGTCGGACGCCGGGCGCCCAGGTCGTGCTCTGGGCCCCGACGTGGAACGCGGAGCTGTCCGCGCGTGACGTCGTCGTCGCCGGGTTGACCGAGCTGCACGGGGCAGGGTGGTCGGTCCGGGTCCGCCCGCACCCGGCGACGCTCTGGCGGGAGCCCGGCGTCGTCCGGTCCTGGGACGCGCTCGGGTTCCGGGTCGACGCGACCGACGGACACCCGGCGGCGTCGCTGTCGACGGCGGACGTGGTCGTCTGCGACGTCAGCGGGATCGCGCTGCTCGCCGCCTGCCTGCCGGACGCCCGGACGCCGGTGGTCCAGGTGTCGCCGGTGGTCGTCCAGTCCCGACAGGCCGACTGGACGGGGCCCGAGTGGACGATGCGCGCGGACCTCGGGCCGCGGTGCGTGGCCGGGGTCGCAGTCGTCGTCCGGTCCGTCGTGTCCGTCGACCCGTGGCGGGAGTCGAGGGCCAGCGTCGCCCGGACGGTCGCCGGCCCGCCGGACGCCACGCGCCGGGCGGCGGGGATGGTCGTGGAGGTGCTCGGTGGGTGACCTGTGGCAGCGGCGTGCCGTCGCGTACGACGACCTCCAGTGGGTCCACGACGGGGACCTCCTGACCTGGTGCGTCCGGCAACTCGGGGGGCACTCGCCCTGTCCGGGCGCCCGGGTGGTCGAGGTCGGGTGCGGGACCGGCGCGCTGACCGAGCGGCTCGGCCTGGGGCTCGCCGACGGGACGTGGTCGGAGGTGGTCGCCGTCGACTGGTCGTCCGAGATGGTCACCCGCGCCGCCCGTCGGGCCGGCCCCGGCGTGGCGGTCGTGTGCTCCGACTACCGGCACCTCGACACCTGGGTGTGGGGATTCGACGTCCTGGTCGCCAGGATGGTGCTGCACCACTCCGAGGAGCCCGTCGCCGACACGCTGCGGGCGTGGGCGCGCCTGCTACGCCCGGGCGGGGTCCTCGCGGTCTTCGAGGGCGTGCCGCCGACCGACGACCCGGACCACGACGCGTACCGGCTGTTCTCGGACGCGATGGCGGTCAAGGAGCCGGGTAGGCACGTCCTGACGGTCCCCGACCTCCTGGACGCGATGCGGGAGGCCGTCGGCGACGACGTCTCCGCGTGCGTCACGCACACGACCGGCAACTCGCTGGCGAACTGGATCGGGAACAACGTCCTCCCGGCGGACGTGCGCGACCGGCTCTGGGACCTGCACGCGGACGCGTCGCCGGAGGCCCGCGAGGCGTACGGCTACGAGGTCGTCCCGGGGGACGTCCTGATGCGGTGGCGCCACGCGGCCGTGTTCGGACGGCTCCCCGCGGGGTAGTGTTAGGTCGAGCCCCAGGAGGGTCGATGCTCTACGGGACGATCGCGTGCCTCGGTGACAGCCTCACGTACGGAGCCAGGTGTGAGGGCGACGGGTGGCCCGAGCTGCTCCCGGGCGAGCTGGCGACCCGGTCCCGGGCCGACCTGATCTGGTCGACGCTGAACCGCGGCGTCTGCGGCGAGCGCACCTGGGACGTCCTCCGACGCACCCCCGGCGTCGTCCGCGAGCTGACGTCGACGCCCGGGTCGCGCTGGCTGGTCGTCCTGGTCGGGACCAACGACCTGAAGGGCGCCACGCCGTCCGGGGACAGGTCGGCGGCGACGTCGGAGCGGTACGCCCGTCTCCTGCGGCAGCTCCTGGCGTGGCCGGCGCGGTCGGGGCTGGCGACGGTCGTCTGCACGCTCCCGCCCGTCGACTGGCGGGGGTGCCCGGAGTTCACGCCGCACTCGGACGCCCTGCGGGCGGAGCTGAACCGGCGGGTGTCCGAGTTCGCACCCGTCGACGGTGACTGGCGGTGGCAACCGGTCGTCTGCGACCTCTCGGACATCGGACGGGATGCGCTGCTCGACGACGGGGTACACCTCTCCCCGGCGGGACACCGCACCGTCGCGTCCCGGGTCGCCCGGATCATTCACCCGACCAAGGAGCCGAGATGACCCGCGACTACGTCGTCGTCTCCGACTACCCGCCCGTCTCGTCGCCCGTCGGGCTGCGGGCCCGGGCCCTGATCGTCCTCGACCCCCCGGCCGGGGTCGACCTGCCGGCCCGTCGTGGGCGGGCCCCCGTCCTCGCGGCGCGGCCGTACCAGGTGCGGTTCGTCCGCGACTCGGGCGTGTTCCTCGTCGCGGCCGGGCGCGGGGCGTCCGACCTGACGCTCTCCCGCGTCGTCGCCGCCAGCGTCGAGCCGGTCGTCGTCGTCGCGTCCTACGGGCGGGTCAAGTCGCTGACACGCGACGCCGTCCGTCACGTCTCCGAGACGCGCGCCGCCGTCGTCGTCGACCGGGACGAGGTCCGGCGACACGACTCGGTCACCGTGTCGGTCGTCGCCGGCCCGGTCGGGCCGGTCGTCACCGTCACCCAGCGCCTCCCGGCCGGGCCGGACGATGCCGGGCCGGGGCTGCCACACCGCGCGTCGACGGCCGGCCCCCCGACCGACGGGCCGGCCGAGGGCGACGACGCGTCAGACACGATCGTCGGCCCGGCACGGGGGGGTCACCGTGGCCGCTGACCGCTGCCGGGTCCGCGTCGTCGTCCTCGACGGCCTCGACTGGGAGTGGACATCGGCCCACCCCGAGCACACCCCGGCGCTCCAGCGCGTCGCCGAGCGCGGGTGTCGGGCCCCGCTGCGGGCGTGCACGGCACCGATCACCCCGACCGGGGTCGCCGCGCTCCTGGCCGGGCGGGAGGTCGACCTGGACTGGGTCCGACGTCGCGGGGTGATGGGCGACTTCTACGCGACGTCGCACGACCTGATCCGGTCGAGGCCGTGGGCCCCGGAGCTGGCCCGACACGGGATGACGGTGGGGCTCGTGAACGTGCCGATCACTTGGCCGGCGTTCCAGCTCGCGGGCGTCGGGTACCTGACGTCCGGCTTCCCGGTGGACCCGGTCGCGCTGACCGACGAGAGCCGCCCGTGGTACCGCCCCGCGGGGCTCGACGTCGTAGGCTACCCGATCGGGACGATCGTGGACGACCACGGCGACGGCGGCACGCGACAGCTCGAACGGCTCGTCGGGGCGGAGCGGGACATCGCCACCTGGCTGGTGACGCGGGCCCCCCGCGCGGACGTCGAGGTCGTCTGGTTCCGCTCGACGGACGGCGCCGGCCACCACTGTTGGGGCACGCAGCGGTACGCCGACATCGTCCGGGCCTGCTCCGACCTCGTCGACGTGCTGGCGGACGGGTGCGACAACCTGGTGGTCATCTCGGACCATGGGTTTGACGCGCTCGACTCCCCGCGGTGCGACTCGTACCACGCGACGAACCACGGGGGCGCGGCGACGGCCGCCGGCCTGTCGGGCGGGCACGCCGACGTCGGCGTGCTGTTCGCGGCCGGGGACGACATCCGGTCCCGCGGGCTGCTCCCAGAGCAGCGGCTCGTCGAGGTGGCCGGGGGCCTGTTCGACCTCCTCCAGGTCCCCCCCGCGCCCGGGATGGTGTCGGCCGGCCCCGACTGGGCGTCCCCTCTCGGGGTCGACGAGCGGGAGATGGTCCGCCAGCGCCTCCGGGCGCTCGGGTACGTCCCGTGAACGTCACACCAGTCCACCAGTGCCGGTCCTGCGGCAGCGAGGCGACCGTCGTCGCCCCGGACAGCCGCACACACGGGGTTGTCATGGTCGAGTGCTCGCGGCGCGGGTGTCCGCTCAGCGGACGGTCACAGCGGGCGCGCGGGGCGCTCGCCGTCGAGCTCAACGTCGACGATGTCGACCTCGGCGTCTTCGCTCCGTCGACCGACCCGGTACCCGACAGGTAGGAGGTCCCGATGCGTCACGCACTCGTACTGCTCGTCCTCGCCGTCGCCTGCGGGTCGCCGCCCGACGACACCGACACCGACACCGACGTCGCGAACACCGACACCGGCGTCGCGGCCGACCCGCTCGACACGGGGGCGGGGCCCGCCGTCCAGCCCCCCCAGGTCGTCGACTGCCCGACGGACGCCTCACCGGTCGCGTTCGACCTCGGGACGGCGACGGCGCTGTACCTCGTCGAGGAGTGCACCGACGGCGGCGCGTGGTGCTGGCCCGCGACCTACGTCCGCAGGGAGGGCGAGGTGCTCTGGGCCGACTGCGAGGGCGGCGGGGACACACTCCGGCTCCTCGTCGTCAGGTGACGACGTGCGGCTGATCGAGCAGAGCGAGTTCCCGCTACTCCGCACCCCGTTCAACCCGGGACGCCCGGACCTCACCGGGTACGTCCCCCCGCCGAGCCGCGCCCGGAAAGGCGAACCCGCGGAGTGGCCCCCCGCGGACGGCGTCCCTCTCGTCACCGTCGTCGGGACCGTCCGCGACCAGCTCGTCGCCTTCGAGCGGTCCTGGGCCGTCTGGGCCCGTCAGCGGCCCACGCCCGGGGCGACCGTCGAGTACCTCGTCCTCGACGACGGGTCCTCGGACGGCGTCCGGGACCGGGTCCTTGGCCTCCAGGACGCCGGACACCCGGTCGCCTGGGCGAGCTACCGCGGGCCCGCTGTCCCCGGCGAGCGGTCCTGCACGCTGCTCTTCAACTCGGCCGTCCGACAGGGCCTCGTCCGGTCACCACTCGTCATGTTCCAGTGGTGGGACCGGATCCCGGGGTCGTTCCGGCACCTGGACCTCCTCCTGCGGCCACACCGTCACGCGGTCGGACTGGTGACGTCGGCGGTGTCCCGGCACGTCGGCGGGTCGTCCAGCGTCGAGTCGATGCGTCCCGAGGAGCTGGCGGCGGTGCTGGACCTGGTCGACTGGCGGTCCGACCCCACCCGGCTCGCGCGCGTCGCCGGCCCGATCGGGGGTCACTGTCGGCCGGGGCTGTCGAGCGAGTCCTCCGGGTTCGTCATGCGCGTCGACGAGTTCGTCGCGCTCGGTGGCTACGACGAGCGGTACACGGCCAGGCACGGGTACGTGAACGTCGAGCTCTGGCGCCGCATCCTGGAGTCGGGCCAGCGGGTGCTCGTCGTCCCGGAGCCACACGGCGCCAACTACCACCAGTCGCACCCGACCGACCGGCGGAAGCCGGGCTACGGCCACCTCGGCGACCGGCTGGTCTGCCGGAACCGGGGTGTAGACTGGGGGCGACTGGAGCCCGTCGACCACGAGCCCGTCCCGAGGAGGGAGCGATGATCGCCTCGAACGCGGACCACTACGTGACGGTGCGGCGCACGACCGCCCGCCTGCTCGCCCCCGCGACGGCGACGGCGACGATGACCCCCGACCGCCAGCCCGTCCGGGCCTCGCGACTGAAGGTCCGGGTGGCGGGCGGCACGACCGGGTCCGGCACCGTTACCGTCGCCGGCACGGTCAACGGGTCCGCCGGGTCGGAGACGCTGACGTTCAGCGGCAACGCCGTCCTGACGTCCGACCAGATGTTCACCGCGATCGACACCAACGGGATCACGACCTCGGGGCTGGTCGGCGAGTCGACGGTCGCCACGGTGACGGTCGAGGCCGTCGACGAGTCGGGGTCACCGCAGTCCTCCACCTACACCCTCGTCGCCGGTCGACCGGCGGTCTTCACCCCGCGCGCGCTCGGCGACTGGCCGATCCGGCGCGAGGGCGGCGTCGAGTTCGACAAAGGCGTCTTCCTCCTGGAGTACGAGGAGACGTGGTCGCCCCGACCCGGTGACGAGGTCGTCGACGACGAGGACGGCGCCGTCTGGGAGGTCGTCTCTACCCGGACGATCCCGGCCGTGTCACGACCGCTCCACTTCGAGATCCAGGTCGCCCTCCGGGGCTGACCGCACCACCAACGGCCACTGGAGGCACGAGATGCCCGAGGCACAGAAGCACAGCACTGACACCGACAACACCGAGTACGACCACCTGGTCGTCATCCCGACCGTCGCGACGCCGGACACACTTGTACCGGCGTTCGAGCGCCTCCTCCGACACCTCGACGGACAGCGCGTCCACCTCGTCCTCTCGGTCAACCCAGTGGACCAGGACGCCGCGGACCACGCGGTGCGGGGCGTCCTGGCCGCGTGGGACGCCTGCGACGACCGGGACGGGAGCCGGCTGACCGTCCACCGGGAGGCGGGCCCGGTCGGGTTCGCGCGGGCGTGCAACCTCGGGCTCCTCGACGGGGCACGGGAGGGGCTCCCAGGCACCGTCGTGCTGCTCAACGACGACGTCCGCGTCACGTCGGGCTGGCTGACCGGACTCCGGTCGGCCCTCGACACCCGCTCCGTCCGGGTCTGGGGCGAGGTGACGCCCCCGGGCGTCCAGAAGCCCGAGCGCGACGTCGCCGGGTACGGCCGTGTCGGGCTCGCCGGGCCCTGTACGGACCTCGCCGCCGGCACCCAGCAGGTCGACCTCTCGCCCCGGGGCAAGGAGCTGCTCGACGCGGACCTCGACCAGTACGCGTACCACTCCCGCCAGGCGAACCCCGGCAACGTCGAGACGGCCGACTTCCTCTCTGGGTTCTGCCTCGCACTCGACCGGGCGTGCGTCCGGGACCTGCTCGACGTCGACGACGCCGGGTCGGTCACGCTGCTTGACGAGCGGTTCAACGTCGGCGGGTTCGAGGACAACGACCTGATGGTGCGAGCCGAGGCCGCCGGGTGGCGGGCCGTCGTCACCTACGAGGTGTTCGTCCGCCACGTCGGCCACCAGTCGCTCGACAGGTACTTCCCTGGCCAGCAGCGGGGGCTCGCGAACCGGCTCGTGTACTACGAGAAGTGGGCCGCGCGCCCGACGGGGCGACGGCTCGTCGCCGTGATGCGGGTCGGCCTGACGTTCGTCCAGGACATCGTCCTGTGGCGCGCGGCGGTGTCGAAGCTCGGCGGGCTCGTCGACGGGCTGGCCGTCCTCCTCACCCAGAACCCGCTGGAGGTCCTCGGGGCCTGGGACAAGTCCCAGGCCGGCGTGCTCCGGCCGGAGGACCGCGAGTGGCTCCAGGCCTGCGGTGAGGCGACGCCGGCCGAGGTCGCCGCCGCCACGCAGCGGTGGCTCCAGCGCGTCCTGATCGCCGCCCCGCGTCACGTCGACGTCGTCGTCGAGGACTGGCACGGCGAGCTGAACGAGCGGACCGAGCGGAACGCCGCCGCCGCGATGGCGTACCGGATGGGCGCGGACTGGGTCCTGTCGGTCGACCACGACGAGGTCGTCGAGAACCGAGTGACCCGGGAGACGTTCGACCGGCTGATGTCGCACCCCGACCCGCTCGTGCGCTCCTGGGACTTCGGGTGGCTGACGCACTGGGAGACGCCGAGGCTGATCCGGGTGGACCGCCCGTGGGCGGCGCCCGACTACTCGACGTCGATGCGCGGCTTCCGGCTCTGGCGGGCGAACCGTGACCACCCGCGGGGGATCCTCGCGGGGAACCCGACGGGGCTCCACTGTGGCAACTGCCCGGACTTCGACATCACGGCAAAGCGCGTCTCTGGTGTCCGGTTCCGGCACTTCGGGTACCTCCGGCACCAGGACCGGGTGATGAAGCAGGCGAGGTACCAGCGGATCGACTCCCGCCCCGACGCCGCGCTCGTCGGGCCCGACGGCTACTCGCACCTGACCAGCGAGGAGGGGATGGTCCTCTCGCCGTACGTCGAGCGCAACGGCGTGGCCCTGACGATGCTCTGGTACTCGGGCGAGTCCGTCGAGGACCTCGCGCGGTGGCTCGACTACGTCTACGGCGTCGTCGACCGGGTCGTCCTGGTCTGGACCGGGGAGTGGGACCCCGACGACGCGACGAGTGGCCCGTCGCCCGACGTCCGGCGCGTGGCCGAGCTGTTCGGGGCCGAGTGGGTGGTCCACGAGCTCGACGACGACCTCGCCGCGTGCAGGAACGCCGCGCTCGACCACGTCGCGACGGACACCCGGGTCGGGTGGGCGTGGGTCGTCGACCCCGACGAGTGGGTGGACGACCCGTTCTCGGTCGGCGTCGCCGTCCGGAGGATGGCCGAGTCGTCGGAGTCGTGGGGGTTCATGGTCGAGTTCCTGAACCACAACCACCCCGAGACGAACCGTCCCGCGACCGTCTCCGAGAACGTCCGGTTCCTCCGACTCGACGAGGCGGGGACAATGAGGTTCGGGGGGCGCGTCCACGAGGGGTTCTCGCACTCGTTGGAGGCAATGCGGGCCCGGGGTCAGGCTCCGCGGCTCCTCTACGCGCCGTGGCGAGCGCACAACCGGGGGCTCGCGCTCGACGACGAGGCGATGGAGCGGAAGATCCGCCGGTACCAGGAGCTGCTGCTGCTCCAGCTCGCGGAGGACGACTGCGACGCCGGGTCCTGGGTGTCACTCGCTCTCCAGTACTTCAACGACGGGCGCGAGGCCGACGGTCAGCTCTGCCTCGACCGGGCCTGCGTCGTTGCCGGACACAGCTACCTGCCCTACAAGGAACGGGCGCTGCGACACCTTCGCCTGGCGAAGCGCGACCTCGTCTCGTGCCTCGACCGACTGTCGCCGCAGCACAAGTACCACCGGATCGCCGAGGTGATGCTGGAGTGGGTGGTGAAGGTCGCCCCCGAGCAGCCACTCGTCGGGTCGGCCCGGACGGGTCGGCCCCGGCCCGAGGCGATGCCCGACCCGCCGCCGTTCCGGCTGTCGGAGGCGCTGGGGCTCGGGGGCGCGACGGACCTGGACCGGCCCGACGAGGTAGACTGAGCGCGGAGGGACCGTGATCCAGGTCAACGCCGGCTCGCTGAGCGTCGTCGCCGCGGGGTTCACCGCGATCGGGGTGACGATGGACCGCGCGCGCGTCATGGTGCTCGGGGCCGCCGGGCGACGGCTCCACACCGAGATCCGGGAGAGCCTCTCGATCCGGGACCACACCCTCACGGACCTGGAGGGCCTCGACCACCCGTACGCGAAGCGGCACGGTCGCGTCCTAACGGGGCGCCTGGGGCACGCCGGGCCGCTCGCCGGCGTGCTCGTGCACCGGCAGAGCAACGACATGCGACGCGCGCTCCAGTCGGCGTTCACGCCGTCGAAGCGCGGGTACCGCGTCTGGGTGAACCTGACCGTCGCCCCGTACGCCCGGTGGGTCATCCAGGGCACCAAGACGATGTTCGGCCGGGACGTGCTCTGGGAGACGGCGATCGACCGGCAGGTGCGCGCGAACCTGATGCGGGAGGTCGTGCGGGTCCTCGGCAAGGAGCTGCGCTCGCAGGGCGTCGTCCGGTTCGGGTCGTCGTCGCGGTCGCCACTTTCCGGGACGGGGATCCCATGACGGTCAGGAGCAACGACGTGAAGCGGGTCGTGACCGAGGCGCTGTCGGCGTCCGCCACGCTACGGACGCTGGTCGACGGTCGGGTCTTCGGGGGGTTCCCCCGCGACCCCGAGGACGCGACGCGGGACTACCCGTGCGTCGTCGTGATGGCGCAGGGCGGCGTCGGGGTCAGCCCCGACGGGGAGTACCAGCAGCCGGTCCTGCACGTCTGGGGGTTCTCGCGGCGGTCCGACGGCGAGGCCGGGGCCGTCTACGACGCCGTCCGGGCGGTGCTCCAGTACGAGCGGCTCGCCAGCGGCGACGCGACCGTCGCCACCCGGGTCGTGTGTCGCGAGACGATGGGGCCCGTCTCGGACTGGGACGACGTGACCCGGGCGTGGTTCGCGCACGGGCGGTGGACGGCACAGGCGATCGGGTAGGAGGCGGTGATGCTTACGGTGGACACGGCGAGGAACATGAACGACCGGGCGGTGCGCCACCAGGGCGACGTGGTGCTCCGGTGCGCCTGCGGGGCCGTCGTCCGACGGGTCGCCCGGGGGACGCGGCTGGACACGGCCGAGACGGTCGTCTGCGACCGTTGCGCGGCCGGGGCGGGGGGTCGCCGTGGGTGACGC
>Ga0208958_1000833_pt1 | contig 34522 bp, 24 predicted proteins | sample RifOxyB1_FD_184032 | JGI IMG/M metagenome (GOLD analysis project Ga0208958, IMG submission 184032) | Soil microbial communities from Rifle, Colorado - Rifle Oxygen_injection B1 (SPAdes) | ecosystem: Environmental > Terrestrial > Deep subsurface > Rock core/Sediment | place: Rifle, Colorado...
CTCACCGGTGATCACCGCATGAAGACCCGACGTTTTGGCGAGCTCACAACCGATTCTGATCATCATTCGGCGGTAAAGGACGGTTCGCATCCGGGCACTGCTGGCGAGCGCTATTCTCTCCTGAATTTTGCCGAAAGGGACGACGTGCAAAGGTTGCGGTTCGGGTTGAAATCGGTTGGTAATGCGGACGAGGTCCTTCACTTTCTCGAGGACATCGTCACCGATGAACGGAGCACCGTGAAAATGCAGAAATGAAACGGCCGATCCGCGTCGCATTGTCTGAATCGCGGCAACCGGCGAGTCAAGACCGCCTGAAATCAGCGCCAGGACCGGAGCGTTGCTGCCAACGGGCAAACCGCCCGGTCCCTGATATTTTTCTGTCCAGAGAAAGGATTTCTCGAACCGGATTTCCACGCCCACGGTCATCTCCGGATCCTCGAGATCGACGATGAGGTCGGGGTGACGTTCCTTGATCTCACCTCCAATGAAATAGTCAATCTCACCGGATTTTTCAGGAAGGGCTTTGTCGCTCCTTCGGGTCAGCACCCGGAAGCTCCTGGGAAATCCATGGGCACTGACGTACGACTGGAATTCCTCAAGCGCAGCCTTGATCAGCGCGTTTCTTTCAGTGGCGACCTTGCGAATGGGGCTGATGCTGGAAATTCCGAAAACACGCTCGAGAGCGTCGCGAACGCGCTCGTTCCATGGAGTGTCAATGAGAATACGTCCATGTTGACGTTGCGTCGGCACCCTGAGCTTTTCAAGATCAGGACGTCCGAGTCTGAGCTGTCGTTCGATCATTTTTCGGGCATTCGTCGCGAGGCACTCTTCAAACCAGCCGCGATTGTCTCCCTTGAGCGCGATCTCGTGGTACCGCAGGACGATGGCGCGTTCGGGGGAGTTTTCTGGAAGAGTTTGATCGCTCATTTTCGAGGTTCGCTCCCGTCACGATTGCGGGACCGGAGCTTGCGCCCTTGGAGCCGTTCCATATGCGTAATCGAATCCTCGATCGTCTTGGCGAGAAGGTCAATGTCGGCCACGCTGTGCATGTCCGAGAAGCTGATTCGGATGGCCGAGCGCTGGATTTCAACCGGCAGTCCGAGCGCGGTTAAGACAGGGTCAGCGTCGCTGCTGTGTGAACCACAGGCTGATCCTGTCGCGACAATGCAACCTCGCTCTTCAAGGAGTCGCGAGAAAGGACCCGCGGAAAGCCCGGGAATGCTGAGATTGACGATATAAGGAATGGAATCAGGCGGAGAGTTCCAGCGAATCAAACTCCTTGAAGGATTCGGGTCAAGAAGACCGCACGCCGTCAATTGGATTCGAAGCCGGGCTCGCAGTGATTCGGTGTGAGAAATAAATTCCTTCATTTTGCTCAGCGAGCGGCGGGCCGCGACGTGAAAGCCCGCGATGAGGCCCGCGTTTTGTGTTCCGGATCGCAACCCGTTCTCCTGATCACCACCCCAGATCAGTGGCCGCAACCCAAGCTGTCCTGATCGGGTCAGCTGCGAATTCAGCAGAATGAGCGCGCCCACGCCCTTGGGACCTTCTATTTTGTGCGAGGAAATCGAAACGAGGTCGACTCCCGACTTTCCGGTGGGTGCTGGGAGCTTTCCGAAGGCCTGCACGGCGTCCGTATGAAAAAGAACGCCAGGGGTGCGGCTTTTGGCGGTTCTGGCGAGTTCAGTTACGGGATAAGCCGAGCCGACGACATTGTTTACCTGATGAATGCTGATCAGCGATGTTTCGCGCGTGATCAGATTCAGAAATTCTTTCGCGATTATTTCGCCATTTTCGGTTACCGGCAGCGTTCGAGCATCGATTCCGAACGCCGAGAGAGCGGCCGCGCTCTTTTTGACCGCAGGATGCTCAAGGCTGGAGACGAGAACTCGTTGGGGCTTTCCACTGAACGGGCCAAGTGCGACCCCTGAAATGGCCAGGTTATCGGCTTCGGTTCCGCTTCCGGTAAAAACGACTTGCTCGGGCGGAACGTCGAATACTTCCGAAAAAAATACCCGGGCTTCACCGATCGCTTTGGCCGATTGCTGTCCAAGCGCGTGGCTCGATGAGGGGTTGCCGAAATGCGTGCCGGAATATGCTGCGACCAATTCCAGGGCCTCCGCGCAACAGCGGGTCGTTGAAGCTGTATCGAAAAATATCGCCACGTCATGCTTGTAGCCGAGAATGGACCCGATGCCAAGAGATCGAAGAATTCGGGAAGAAAATTTTTAACAATCACCGGCTTAGCTAAGTCGTCGAAGTGGCTAGAAAAACGACAGTCTGTCAAAAAAATCGCGGGTTTTGTTTAATTTTTGGCCATGTCTTTCCGATATGCAGTGTGGAGACAAACACTATGATCAATTGGGAAGAACTGAAACACATTCATGTCATTCGAAAACTCGAAGAGATCCTCGCGCAATGGTTTCATACCGATATTTTTTTCGTGGATGAACGGGGACAGGTTCGGAACTACGACCCCCTCGACCGGCAGCGCGAGTTTAAGAACCCGATTGCCGCGAATTTATTGCCGAAGGACCGCGGCCGGCAGCTTGTTTTGAAAGCTATCGCGGAAGCGAATGAGAAGGCTTTCAAGGGTGAACACGCGCATATGACGCTTGTCGGGCCGGCCGGCATCGAGAATCTCGTCATATCCCGGATCAATGTGGATCAGGAATTCCTTGGAAGTGTTTGCGCGTATTCTTTCCTGGAAAAACCTGTTGATAGTGAGCTGCGCGCCAAGGCTCGCGTGGCTGTCGAGGCTCTCGGAATGGATGGAGAATCCTTCGACAATGCCGTCTCCCGGTTGAGAGTTCTGAGCGACGCGGAGAAGAAGTATTTTTACGAGTTGGTCGATCTTGTCGCCCAGGAGATCGTGACCTTTCACACGGAAATTTCCAAGCGCGAAGAGCGGATCAATGCTCTCAATAATCAACTTGGCAATCGTTACAGTTATGATTCGATGATAGGGAAATCCAAGCCGATGCAGGAGCTCTATTCGTTGCTGGATAAGATTCGGAATTCCGAATCGACCGTTCTGATCCAGGGCGAGAACGGAACCGGTAAGGAGCTGATTGCCCGGGCCATTCATTTCAATTCGCCGCGAAAGGACGCCCAGTTCGTGACCGTCAATTGCTCGGCGTTCAATGAAAACCTGCTGGACAGTGAACTTTTCGGTCATGTGAAAGGTTCGTTCACGGGAGCGATCAAGGATAAGAAGGGCCTGTTTGAAGTGGCCGATAAAGGTACTCTATTCCTGGATGAAATCGGGGACATGTCGCCGACGATGCAAGTGAAACTTCTGCGTGTTCTTCAGGAAGGCACCTTGACTCCGGTAGGCGGCACTGAACAGCGCAAGGTCGACGTCAGGGTGGTTGCCGCGACAAACAAGGATCTTAAGGAAATGATCGAGATCGGAACGTTCCGCGAAGATCTCTACTATCGTATCAACGTCATCAATCTCGTCGTTCCGCCGCTCAGGGATCGCAAAGAGGACATTCCGATTCTCCTGGACCATTTCCTGACTCGCGGCTGCAAGGAGAAGCATCTTCCGTTGAAGATCTTTGCCAAGCGGGCGATGGAGAAAATCTTCGATTACCCCTGGCCCGGCAATATTCGCGAACTCGAGAATGAGGTCGAGAGATTAGTTGTTCTGTCAGGTGATGAGGAACGGATTGCCGTGGATTTGCTCTCTCAACGAATCCGAGAGCACGGTGAACAGTCGAAAGTTCAAGGAGTTCGGGTCGCCGGAAAGCTCAAGGATGCTCTTGAAGAACTTGAAAGAACGATGATCCGTGAAGGACTGCGTCGCACCAATTGGAACAAGAGCCGTCTGGCGAAGGAACTTGGAATTTCACGAGCGGGCCTGATCATGAAGGTTGAAAAATACGGGCTCGACAAGCGCAAACTGGCTCGAGTGGGCGAGGGTGCCGCGTAAGGATCAGTCGTTCAGGGTGCAAGGCTAGCGGCCGCGGAGCTCGTTGCCGAACGGGTAACGCCAGCCCTTGAACTCATTCGATGAATTCGAGCGCGCTCCGGAGCCTCCCCCGGAAAATCCGAAGTAGAAGCGCAATACTGCGGTGATCTCGGCGACTGGTTGCGGACTCATGTCCTCACCGGCTTTCACGAACTGAGCGGCTGCGGCGGTGCCCAGGGAAAATTGCGGTGTTACGGCCCAGAGGAAGCCGGCTTCGCCAAGATAACTCCAGGCACCGCTTGGCATCGAGAAGTTGTCGATTCCCGCGGAGGGTTCTACTCTCCGCCAGATCAGGGGAGTAGCCCCCACGGTCACGAAGATTTGGCTCATCTGGATGCGCACCATCGGGTAAGAGGCCATTAAGGAATAGGAACTCTCGGTACCGTTGCTGCCGGTGCTCAAACGGTGGTTGAGCCCGATCTGTACCTCGAATGGGATTTGCCCGCCTGACGTGCTATAGGCAAGACTCAGATTGAATGCCGCGCCCATATCGGCCGTGGCCGGGATGCCGGTTCCAAAAAAAGGAGCTGCCCCGCGAATTTGGGTTACTCCGCCCTGAAGCTCGTAATAAAAGCTTGAGCCTGCCCAAGCTGGCTGCGCTGCCAGGAATATTCCCGAAATGACCGATAGTGCTATGAGTTGAAAGCGGCCTCTGAGCGAGGTCATAGACCATTATGGTATCGCTTCGACGCGGGGGGTGCAAACGATGGTTTATCGGGTCGGCGCAGCCGCATGAGTTGCAGATTGAACACCCACATGAACGATGGAACGGAAGCTGGTTTTTCGCACGGGCGGCCGATGGCTCTGCACATGTCTCCTGGTCCCGAGAAAGATTGCCGAAGAGAACAGCGATATCAGGACTAATACGGAAATAAGCTGCGTAAGAAAGCTCAGAAAGAGCGCTTGAAACAGCTTTTCGGGGAACCCCATACCGCTTTGCCTCTTGGGATTACGGCCGCGAAACGGCCGGACAAGCAAAGCGGATGCATAAAAAGTTCCAGGGCGTTTATTCGATTTCTATCTTTTCCACTCCAAGAAAATATGTCGTAACGGACATCTCATGAAATGCTTGACGGCCCGCGTCTGGCGTTGTGTATGCGATCCAGCGCTTTCCAACTTTTTGAATATCGGCGAAGAATTCCCCGTAACTTTGAGTCGCGGCATTCTTGAGATACCGAATTTTCATTATTCCGCCATCGCGCGCTGAAATGTCAGGCGCGCTCAGGGAGATGATCGTCATTCCGAACTTTCGCATGAAGACGACGCCTTTGCTCATCTGCTCCAAAGAAAACAATGCGGGTCGATCGACTCCGAACTCCTTGACTCCATCGCCCGTGCACGCATAGCCCATCGCGGTCAGGTCGTTCTGCTGGTTTGTTAAGATTTTGAAGTCACAAAAAATCTGCGGTTTCGGACCGCTCTTCATTCGAATCAGGGTTTTCGCGGAATCGGTTCTTCCTTCAGAAGAGTTGGCAGAAGAGCTGGCAAAAGAGCTGGCTAAAAGGCCTCCGAAAATGAATACCGGAATGATCATCGCGAATCGTGCAGCTTTCATCATAGGCGGGTTTGTCCTCTCAACTGGTTAGTCGGCATGAAAATCGGCTTTATGCGTCATCTCCAGGCAGCCGAAGCCGACTGCATTGGGATTCTTTAACGCATCGCATCATTTCGCGCAAGTCTGATTGCTCTATCTTAAATGAGCAATAATTTCAGCGACTTGTTCTAGGGTCTGATTTTCTGAATAATGGCGAGATGTTCGGCAGTGCCGATCTTCTGACCGACGTCCGAGATGGTTACCGGCTGATAGGGCTGTGGAAAGGCTTCTTTCTTAAGCGCTCGGATTCTCGCTTCTGCCTGAAGGACGACTTCAGGGCTCAAAGTCCCCGAATCCAGGGCATGCGAGAGGGTTTCGTAAGCTTTCCGCGCTGCCGCTTCTGTTCGATAAATCAAAATATCGCAGCCTGCTTGAAGCGCCAGAATCGGGGCTTCATCCGGTCCGAAGTGGTCCGTGATGGCTTTCATTTCCATATCGTCGCTGATGATCACCCGGCTATAGCGCATCTGCTTGCGAAGGAGTTCCTGGAGGACTTTGCTGGAGAGGGTTGCCGGGAATTTCGGATCCAGCTTCGCGTGAATAATGTGGGCGGTCATGACCATGGCGCAATGCGATCTGAATGCCTTTGAAAACGGCTTGAACTCCCGTTCCTGCAGCACTTCCAGCGGGGTTTCAACCTTAGGGAGCGCCATGTGTGAATCGGTTGAAGTATCGCCGTGTCCGGGGAAATGTTTTACACAAGGCTGGACGCCATGAACGAGATGGCCACGGACCATGGCACTGGATATTTTTGAAACGATTTCTTCGGTGGAGCCATAGGCTCGATTCCCGATCACAGGGTTTTTCGGATTGGACGCAATATCGACCACGGGACAAAAATTCAGATTAACTCCGACGGCCTTGAGTTCTTTCGCGATAAGTTCGGCCACGGCAAAGGCAAGTTTGGGGGAGTTTTCTGCTCCAATGGCAGCTGCGTCGGGTATTTTCGTGAACCCTTTTTTGAATCGCTGAACTCGGCCGCCTTCATGATCCGTACTGATCCACAGTGGAAGGTCTGTCCGGCATTCCTGGATCTGATTCGTGAGTTCAGCAAGCTGGGCAGGGGAGTCATAATTCGATGCGAACAGAATGACGCCGCCAATACCCGCCTGAGACAGGAACGCTGAGGTGTCGTCCGCTAATTCCAAACCGTTGAATCCGATGATGAAGAGCTGGCCGAGAGCTTTGCGGGCCTGATCAATGTTTGTCATTCAGGTAATCATATCCCGTTTAGGTTAGTTCGAAAGGAATTTCTGAGCCACTTCTTTGGAGACTTTTTCGACCACGGTCCTCGTTTCCGGCATCTCGATTCTTACAGCGGTCCCCGTCTCGTCAACATACCAGGTGCTTTTGACCTCCCGGTATTCGAGCGAGATCTTTCGCGTTCCCGATTTCGTGGCGAACTCGTCCGGCTTTTCCAGCCGTATTCTTCCCGGAACCGTGGCGAAATTCAAATCGAGATTGTCTTCAAGAATCGAGAGGAACGAAACGCTTTGGCCGGGTTTGAGCTTCGGAAGCTGAAACCCGAGCCAGACAGGAAAAAATTGTGAAAAGATTGTCTTAGGCGCCAGGACTTTTCGTATAATCGGAAGTTCTGTTTGGCCTTTGCGAACTTTGACGTGGAGGACCTTTCCATCTTTCACGTTGCCGTCGATGGTGAGCTCGCTGGAACGGTAAGTCGAATGAAAGTTGTAGAAGAGCGGAGCGAGATCGGGTGTGTTTTCGGAGAAAGCGCCGAGTTGTTCTTCGTTGATGTAATCTTCCTCTTTTTTCCAGACATGACTTTGGAAAAAGAGCCGGTTGCGCTTGAGCTCGACCCGTTCGTTGTAATAGCCGTATCGGATTGTTTTATCTACGGTCATCACGTACCAGGAATCCCTGGTCGGATTTTGGGGTGCCGCAAAACTAACGCACTCAGTCGCCGTCAAGGTGAGCAGAAAAAATGTGCTTAAAATATGATAAAAAATGAAAAATTTTCTTTTTCTCATAGTTTAAGACCTTATTAGAACAGGCCTTTTTCTTCAAGTCATGATTCGTGACTCTAAATATTTCGGAGCAAAATCCGATGAGTGGAATATGAGAACGAAACCTTGGCCGATCATTGTTCTAGCAATCCTGTATGTTCTTGGACCCTTCTTCAATACGTTCGCCGGCGCCCTTGTGATGCACCTGCCGTATTTTGAATACGTCCAGGCGCTTGTGAAGCATGGCACGTGGTGGGATCTGGTTACAGTCGTCGGATTGTATCCGCTCGCCGGGTTCGCGATTTTCTCGGTGAAGGAATGGAGCTATCCCGTCTACTTGATTATCATGGCGATCGCCTCGTGGGCGAACTTCCAAGATTACCGGCATTTTTCAAGTGTATTTACGCTGCAGCTTTTCATCGCGACCACAGTTCTGAATGTCGGTCTCGTCAGTTACTTTCTTTTGCCCGCAGTGCGCGCGGCCTACTTCAACAAACGATTGAGGTGGTGGGAATCCAAACCCCGTTATGAAATCGCGGTTCCGGCTGTTTTGGAGCGGGACGGTTTTCGAACGAAATGCACGATCGCCAATATTTCTGAAGGCGGGGTGTTTTTAAAGTGCGGCAAGAAGCTTGAGCAGAACGAAGTAGTGCAACTGCAGTTCACGGTATTCAGCCGGCCAGTCGATGTTCAGGGCAAAGTGGTTTATCGCCTTTGGAAGGGAATACGCGGGTACGGAGTCGAATTCATTCATACCGATGAAACTAAGCAGCAGATCATCAGGCTGACAAAAGGACTCCGGCTCATGGGAATGCAGACCCGAAGCAATGCTCCCGACTGGAAAACCAGTTTCGCTCAGTGGATCGTGAATCTCGTTACTTCGGGGCGCGGTTGGGTGCCGGAATTGCCGTCCGCGACTCTTGCCGCGAAAACTCCGGGTAAACGACTCACCGCTGTGGGCAGGAACTCGCCTGAGGGTAGGGGAGCGAATGTGTACCGGCTGAAGGACAAAAGACGTAAGCCGAAATCGGCTGCGGCGTAGGCCGAGCCTGAACGGGCGCCAAAGCCCGCTAGCTAGGCCGGACGGACGTATATGGATGCGATAGAAAAAGGCCAGCTAGTCATCTATACCGCGTATGCCCTGATCGGCCTTGGGACTTTCATTGTCGCGAGAATGCTCGTTCAGGAGCAGGAGAGCCGCGCTGCGCAGGACAATCTTGCCGAATTGGGCAATCGCGATGCAAGCAACTTCCTCGTAAAGATCACCCGGCCGTTTTTCACGCAATACGTTGTTCCGATGCTCCGAGGAAAGCTCTTCTGGGAGAGCCGTCGAGTTCACTATAAGCGGAAATTGGTCGCCGCGGGCCTGAGAGAGGAACTCACGCCCGATGAGATGATCGCTTTCAAACTTTTCTTGATTCTGTTTTTCCCGATCGTACTGGGACTTTTGAAAGTGGGCGATTTCATTGATGTCGCGATCATCACGGTGCTGGCATCCGGGGTGTTGGGTTGGTTTTATCCGGATATCTGGTTGAAAAGCCGTTTGCAGGGCAGACAGCGCAGAGTTCTGAAATCGATGCCCTTCGTGGTTGATCTGCTTGCGCTCTCGATGGAAGCCGGCTTGGACTTCGTGGGCGCCATTGGAAAAGTCGTGGAAAAGTCCAGCCCCAGTCCCTTGGTCGATGAGTTCGGGCAACTCTTGAAGGAAATCAAGGTTGGAGCTTCCCGCCAGGAAGCCCTTCGCGAAATGGCTTTGCGAATTGATATGATGGAAATGAATTCATTTGTCTCGATCCTGATTTCGGCGGATCAGATGGGCGCGTCCATCGGCAAAATTTTACGCCAGCAATCGGAACAAATTCGCAGTGAGAGAATGCTGAAGGCAGAAAAAGAGGGCGCAAAAGCCGCGCAAAAGATCCTGATTCCCCTGGTCTTCATCATCTTGCCCGCGGTCGGGTTGATGATTTTCGGGCCTTTCTTGCTCAGCTTCATATATCCGACGGGAAGCTAAGAAGTTCCAACAACTTCGACCGTGCTGGCCTGGGGGCCTTCTTCACCCATTTCCTCGGCGTAGCGCACTTCCGAACCGACCTTCAGCTCGTCAAAATTTCCATGAACCAGGCTATGGCCGTGGAAGTAGATTTCGCGGCCGTCCTGCGCCTCGATGAAGCCATAGTCGCCATCGCGTCCACCTTCCCTGAGAATGCGAACAACCCTACCCCGGGACGAGCCCTGTTGTTCCGACATGTGGACCCGGACACGGCGTTGCTTGATATAATCTTGAAGTTGTCTTTGAATTTTGTTGAACGCGTCTCTTACGGCCACATAAATATCCTCGTGGGCGCCGTCATAATCCGGTCTCCCGCTTGTCACGATCGCCTGGCCGGGTACTCTGAGGTCGATTCGGACGGAGTAAAGGTTTCCGCGACGATGTCTTTGATAAGAGCGCCCCACGGTGACATAGCACCAAGTGATACGGTTGAAGAATTGCTCGAGCTTGGCAACCCGTTCCTTTATGTCGGCTGTTACAGCGGGCGATGGCCGGAAGTCGCGATAAGCAATTTGAACCGGGATCATGACTGCTCCGATCTGGTCTCTTGATTCCGCTTCTAACGATGCAAAAAAAGTGCGGTCTATGGACAGCGTTCGGCTAAACGGTTATGAAATAATAATGTCGCATATTCTGTGTGTGTTCCGGCTCATAGTGATCGTGTTTGCATTTGCAGCGGTAAGCTCGCTCGATGTTTTGGCAGGCGGGCCTTGGAGCGAAGCGACGGCCGAGGAGCCGGCGTTCTGCGATCCGGACAGGTTCATGTCATTTGAAGAGACGCCGGTCGTGCGCGGAATCGACCGGCTTCGCGTCTTCCGCATCGGCCGGTTGACGTTAGCCGGAATGGCGATCGGGGCTTCCGAAGCCAGTGATGTGATCGGTCTTGCCGAAACTTATTCAGTAACTGCGGACGACCATTACTGTACTTGGTATGTGAACAAGGGAAATAAAGAGGCGGAAGCGGAATTTAATTTTCGTTACGTTTCGAATCCCCTTTATTCATCGCCCAGTCGCGCTGCCAAGGAATTCATGGGAACACTGGATTCGTCTTTCAAGGGCGGTCCGGGCGTTCCGAGTTTTTGGTCTTGCGCGATCAACCAGGGCTATATCGCGATGGGATGCAACGGCCAGATGCATCGGGGGCCATCTGTTTTCGGGATGATCCTGGCTTTCAGTGGCTGCTCCTCCGAACACGCCCTGACCATTGCCAACAGAATTTGGGGCCTGAACGGGGTCCTCCCTGAAGTCCGGCTGGCGATTATCCAGGCTGCGCGTGATTTTGGGGACAGTCGCCCCGATCTTCGTGCCAAATTGCTGGGTGTGATGCTGTCCGAAGTTCCTAGCTTTGCCCTGCCATAACGACGATCCACCGAAGGGAAAAACTCCCTACTAGAACAAAGGACGCGCCGAGAAACCGATAGCTTCCGATCGGTGGGCGAAGAATTTTCCCCATGACGAACGGTAGGCATAATCCGATCAGGACTGTGAAAACCCAGAATATCGCGGTGAGGCGTCCGCCCAGAAACAGATCCGCGGGCGTTGATCCGTCCGGATTGCCGATTCGCGTGAGGCCAAAAATATAAAGCAGTATCAACCCGAGCTCTGCCGCGATGGCATGCGTCTCCCAGCGGTGCAGACTGTTTTCTTCGGTAAAGAGCGTGAGCATTGCGGCACCCGCCGAGAACCCGGACACGAGAAACAGCGGGCCGAGCACGGCGGAGTTCCAGGCCGGACGCCCCAGGGAGCTGAGGAGAATGCCGGTATAAATCCCCAGTGCGATTCCGAGAAAGAGGTTTATCTTTTTCAAGGTTGCCTCGTGTGAAATAGCCCAGCGCCTCGCAAAATGGATCATCCTCAGCAGCGCGGCGGGCGTTACCCGGGTGATTTCGATCTCCTTGACTCGTGTCAATCCGAAGAGGAGGGCTGCGGGATAGATAGCCAGGAGAATCCATGACCCCCAGGACATCGGTGATTTCCACTGAAAGGCCAAATAGAAGCGATACACGTGCGTCTTGAACGCCAGGTCCAGAAATAACGCAGCCATTCCCACGGAAAGAATGAGAACTGAAAAAAACGGAAGAAGACGTTCCGGCCGCGAATGCGCCGAACGAAGACAGCTCAGGATCATGAGCCCCGCGCTCATTCCGCCCAGAAATAGATAAACGGCGATTTCCCAGTTCCAAATGAGTGAGTTCATCCGCTGCAGCCTCCACTCTTTTTCTTCGGGCTTCCGCCACCTGCCGCTGGAGGGGGAGGTGGCGGAGCTTGTTTCGCGCCGGTTAGAGAGGAATACAGGGCGGCCCGGAGACGATAGCTTTCAATTTCATCAGGACTGGACGAAGGGCCCGGATGTTTTGGAGCAGACAAGGCGAACGACTTCCAACCTTCGAATCCTTTCTCAAGAATAAAGACCCGGCCGGGGTAGTTCGCGGCCGCTGCCGGGATTTCATGGAGATCGATCCCGGCAACCAGGACGAGATCGCGTCCGCTCATGTCTTCGCCCAGGGCAAGGGTCGACAACTCAGCCAGGGGGATGCATTCCGAACCGGGAATCCTCGCTGCAAAACAAGCCTCCCGCTCTCGCAAATCAATAATGCGAAGCCGCCAGGGTTCCTTCAATACCCGTTTGCCCAACTCAGCTTGGGCTAAGGTCAGCACTGAGGGATGGCTTGCATCGGGGCGTACGTTGAGAAGAAGGGTCAAACAGGCAATGAGCGCGAGCCCGCCGAAAGTCGCGAAAGTGGATTGCCTCGCCGGCCTGGAATGCCGTTCGGGGAGGATGTTCTCTTCGAATTCCGTGTTTCCGGATCGCTTTAACCTTTCGGAGAAGTATTCTTCGATCTTGTCTGCGCCTCGGAAACAAAGAATGGCCATCAAGGCGACCGCTGCCGCGACCGCCGGAGCTGGAAGATGCAGTAGGTCGTAGAGATAAACGTGTCCGAGATTGCTTGCTTCATGAAATTTTGAAAAAAGCGGAAAAGCCTCGGAATAGATGAAGCTACCGATGATGACCCCGATGAAAGCGAAGAGGCCGTCGAGATTGCCGGAAGCCGCGGCAACCGCTGAAGTGCCGGGGCAATACCCCGCGATGATGAAGCCGATCCCAAGGAGAAATCCGCCAGCGATCATGGGCCAGAGGAATGTTTCGCTCGTGGCCCAATTCGACAACGTCCTGAGATCAACCAGCCCGAGTTGTGAGAACAGGACTATCCCGAGGGATGCGGTCACAATCGCGCCGAACATGACTTTGAATACCGTCATGTCGTAAAGATAAAATTGGGCCGCGAGTTTGGGGGCGCGTCCGAACCCGGCGCGCTCCAGAACGAATCCGAACGCGAAGCCGATGATGACGGCTACGATAAGGCCGAACTCCCGATGATGAGCGCTGAGTGAATCGAAAGGGAAAATCATAGCCATTCCCTTTTCATGAGCCGCGCTAAAGCGTAGCCTCCGGTAAATACCGAGAACATGAAGACCCAGCTGCCGAACGAGAGCAGAGCGCCGCCACTGAGTGCCTGCCCGGAGGTGCACCCTCTCGCGAGTCTCGCGGCGATGCCCATCAGAATTCCGCCGGTGAGCGCGAAGGCGAGCCGGAACTCGGAAGAGATCCTGGGGCCTTTCAGAACGCCAAGTTTCATCCGTCCGGCTGTGAGCGCCGCGACGGCTCCTCCCAGAAATACGCCGAGCACTTCAAAGACGAGCCAATCGTCGAGCGGATGCATGCCATCTTCCTTGAGGCTTGCCATGACGGGATTCGCGCTCACGTGAGCCGGGGCGATCGCGTCGACTACGGCGACGCCGATCCGGTTTGCCGCTCCCGAAGCCCCCAGTCCGCGGCCCATGATCAGGAAGCTCGAAAGGAGAACTAGGCCAAGTGCCATCCCGGCCAGATAGGGATTCCAGAAGGGCTTTTCAGAATGACTTTCGTTCATAACGGCTCCTTGCTTCAAATCAGGAAATACACGTTCGGCTTCGCACCCGAGTCAGGCCGGTTGATCTTGTGCCGGCGTTCCCGAAGCAGACGCGCGACTTGGCTGGTGGCGTCTCCAAGATCGCCGAATTTAAGCGCCTGCGTTGGACAAATTTCGACACACGCCGGTAAAGCTCCCGTTTTGGTTCGGTGGAAACAGAACGTGCACTTGTCAACAAACCCGTCCGGATGAACATAGCGGGCATTGTAAGGGCAGGCTCCGATACAGGCTTTGCAGCCGGTGCATTTGTTCCGGCTGACAAGAACCACGCCGGCTTCGCCGACATGGCTTGCCCGTGTCGGACACGAGTCAACGCAAGGCGGCCGGCTGCAATGGTTGCAGCGCTCGGAGCGAATTTCCTGGCTCAGACTCGGAAAGGTTCCCGCTGTTTCGGTAATCACCCAATCGCGACTTGTGCCCTCGGCCAAGGCGTTTTCCGTTTTACAGGCGATTACGCAAGCACTGCAGCCGACACATCGTCGGGTATCCACTGTCATGATAAAACGTTTCACAGATCACCCTTCATGATTTCTCGATTCGTACAAAGTTGACATTCATACCGGTCCCGCCCATCAAAGGATCAGTTTTGTATCGGGTTGTGAGTGCGCTGTCGGAAGCTCCGCGGCCGTTTGCCCGGCTGAGTCTTTTGGACGCGTGACCGAAGCCGTGCACCAGATAAACGCAATCGCCGCGGATCCGTTCGGTAAGTTTCACCTTTACCGGCGTGGAACGGACGCCGTCTTGGTTCACAAGCCGCACTTTGTCGCCGGTTTTCAGAGGGGAGGCGAATCCCGAAATCGCCTTGCTCGCGGCAGCATTGATCCAGACTTCGTTTTCCGGAAAGCTTTCCAGTAAAAGCTGGTTGTTGACTGTACGTCCGAACGTGTGAACCGGCGATCGACCCGTCAGCAGTCGGAACATCCCGGGTGGGGGTTCTTCAGGAGGATAGAAATTCGGGAGTGGATCGACTCCCAATTTCTTAAGCTCCGCGCTGAATAGCTCGATCTTCCTGCTTTCAGTTGCAAACGCGGGTTTGAGGCCCTCCTCTTCGCAGACCGGCGTTCTTTTTCCGAGTATGACCCCGTTTTTTTTGAGATGGGTCCAGTCCAGTCCGCCGGTTTCCACTCGTTTCCTCAAATATGCGCGGGCATCAGGCCAGGGAAATTGCGCTTCCAGTCCGAGACGCGCTGCCAGCTCCTTCGCGATCCACCAGCCTGGCTTCGAGTCGTGCAACGGTGGAACCACCTCCTGCCGAATCGCGACGAAGGGCTGTTGATATTGCGCCGAATAGAGGTCATCTTCCCGTTCGAGGTAAGTGCATTCCGGCAGGACAACGTCGCTCCAGCCACAGATCTCGGCTGGCATGGTGTCAATTGTGGCGATGAAATCCAGTTGCTGGATGGCCTCGATGGTTTCTTTCGGGTTCGGGAGGCTTTGAATGAGATTGGTCCCATAAACGAGCCAGCTCTTGATGTCGTAAGCAGCGGTTCCCGGAATGGAGGCCTGACGCAAGCCCGAAGCGAGGACTTCATCGGCGACGGGAAATCCGCCGCCCTTGGGGCGATCGGCCGGAGACCGCGGCTTGTGAGTTAAAGAAGACGTCGGATAGGCCGGAATCGGCATTTTTGATGAAGAGATATATCCGCCTCTCCTTCCGTAACTCCCAAGGAGAGCCGCGAGGATTGCCATGGCGCGGGTTCGCTGCGTATCATCCCCGTACCAGGTGGTATGGCGTCCCGGATGGATTAACGAAGCCGGACGGGCACTCGCGATCAATCGGATTGAATCGCGAATGAGTTTGGGCTCGAGACCCGTAACGACGAAGGCCCATTCAGGAGTCTTGTCCGCGACATGCGCCTTCAATTCGTCGAACCCGGTCGCGTAGTCCCGGATGTAATCGATGTCATAACGCTTTTCCTCAATGAGGACATTCATCCAGGCAAGGAGAAGTGCTATGTCTGTTCCCGGTTTTATGGGAAGCCAGTAACGCGCTTTGCCCGCGGCGACCGAAAACCGGGGGTCGACAACCACGAGTTCGGCGCCGGCGCCGATCGCGGCGGCAAGCTCCTGAATTTGCGTGTTGTGCATATTTTCGCCGAGATGGCTCCCGATGAGAGTGATACAGCGGGCATGAGCGATGTCGATCGACTCGGGCGATCCGAGACTTTGACCGAAGGTCAAGGTATAGCCCGCTTCACGAGGTCCGCGACACTGCGCGTATGACGGCGCCCCAATATTTGATGATCCGTAGGCTTTCATCAGTTGCGTGAACCAGGACCCGCCCCAGCCATGCGAAAACAGCGCGAGAGCTTCCGGGCCGTATTTCTCGCGGATCGACTTCAACTCATATGCGACTTTGTCGAGAGCGGTATTCCAGTCGACCTCCCAAAAGACGTCCTCGCCGCGTTTCTTGCTCCGGATGAGCGGTTTTTTAAGCCGATCCGGATCGTAAAGCATCCCGACTCCTCCCGCGCCGCGAGGACAGAGTTTGCCATTTGAGAGCGGGTGGTTTGGATTTCCCGTGAGTTTCGTGATCCGGTCGTTTTTTACGTGTGCCAGTACGCCGCATTTCCAGAAGCAAACTTCGCAAAAGGTCGGAACGATCCTGTCGCCATCTGTCTTGGGGTCTTCGCTGCTTGGATGATCGAGGTTCCACCAGTCTGTCACGAGGCCGGAACCGACGGCGAAGGCACCCGTCCCCAGGGCGCTGATTTTGATAAATTCCCTGCGAGTGTACTTCTTACTCACGTTGAGCAGCCTTCCAAGCATTTGAGGAGATCACGGAGCTTTGGTTCCGAGATCCGGTAACGTGCAAATCCGCCTTCTCGTGTGACTGCCACGAGTTTGCGAGCCCGGAGAATTCGAAGCTGTTGGGAGACAATCGCTTGCTGGGTCATGAGGCGTATCGCGAGAGCGTTTACATGAGTTTCCTCTTCGACCAAACTGGCAAGAATTCTGATGCGCAGGGGGTGAGCTATGGCCCTGAGAATCTCGGCAATATGTGCGCATTTTTCGCGTTCCTCAGGAAGTTGACGAGATTGTGATTTCAAAGGTGCCCCCCTGTCTGATTACGAGCAGTTCTCTCGCTGTGTTGAAAGTGTATAGCATTATAGCGATATCGCTATATCTTGCAACGAGATCGTTAGGACCGGTGTTTTGGGGATCTGCATTTCAAGCAAACCGCTAAATTATTTCTCTCATAACTACTGCGGGACTCGCCGATAAGACTATTGATGAGAGTGTCACGGTTACGAATACGTGATGTCATTGTGAGCGTCTCGGTGGCGTTAGGCGCCGCCATCGCGGGCGGATCGGCTTGGGGCGCGAGCGGCGGCGAATATGCTCCCATAATTGAAGTCGGAGCGAATTTTCACACGGGTGATACAGGCAAAAGCATAACGGGAGCGTCTGAATATGTCGTGAGCTTCAGGGCTGAGAAACGTAAGGGGCGATTTCGGCCGACCGTTGCTGCTGATCTGGGATACGCCAGGGGGAATGCCTCGATCGGTACTCATAGCCCGGCGTTTACGATGCTCGGAGCGGGGTTTCTGGGGGGGGTGCATGTATTCCCCTTTACGTCCGGCCGTTTTCAGCCATTTTTCGGCGGGAGCGGCATTCTGGGCTGGAATTTTCTGAAATTGCCCGCTCCGCCGACAGGCGTTGAGCCGAATACCCAGGCTATTTCCCTCGGATACGAGATTAGCGCGGGTGTTGATCTCCGATTCGGCAATATCGAAGGTAACGCGATTCGAATTCATGGCGGCATGTGGTCTGCGTCGAGCTCTCTTGCCGCGGTGAGTGGGTTTCAGCTGACCGGCTTCCGGCTGACCTTCGGGCTCTCCTATTAAAGTCTTAGAATCCACTCTTCTGCTGCCTGATAAATACTTAGATCAAATTCGCACAAATTTAAAAAACAGAGCCAAAATTCCGTGGTAACTGACGGAATTCTGAAAAAGCAAATTTCGTCAAGAGCAAGTTGGGTTTTTGCGGCGTGCCAGGTCTTAGATGGCCGCTTATATTGACGAGTCCAATTCAAAAAACCCAACTACCACCGGCACCTAACGCGGCCCGAGATATCCCATGCCTAGGGGGTCGGGTATATTGCACCACAATTAGTAGTGGTGAGTTTTGACACAACAGAAAATCCGGTGCAGGCTTGAGAAATCAAAGATTGAAATCGGACGCCTCAATCGAGATGTAAGCGGTTCGTCGAAGTTTCGCAGAATTCGGAATCTGATTGGAACTTTGCCCGCCGCAAAATGAAGCATTAGGTGAATAGCCCAACCCGCGATACAGAACACGGGATAAACATTTCGGAGAGCTGACATGGAGAAGATGCCATTGGAGACCCAGAAGAGCCAAAAGAACCCAAAAACAACGATGAACATGAAGTCCGCAGGCGAAACCATCCGGGCACAGGCCGGAGGAGAAGCGTTCGCAATGACAGGAACGGTCGAAATGATCACCCCCGTGGTCTCGGAATCCCGTCGAAAACGGCCGGGGAATTCGACCCCCGCCTCGGGACGGCATCATTCGGAAGGCGTTCCAATAGACCGTTATTTCACGGCAAAACATGCCAAAGCTGGAATCGATCCGATGGATGCGGTCGAATACGTCAAGTCATCTTCGAAGATCAAAGACACGGATGGTCGCACTGTTTTTGAGATGAAGGACGTGGAAGTTCCTGCTGCCTGGACTCAGCTCGCGGTGGATATCCTGGTTTCCAAGTATTTCAGGAAGGCGGGAGTGCCGGGCACGGGGCATGAGACCTCCATTCGGCAAGTGATTCGTCGGCTTGCACATACCCTCAGGACCGCGGGCGAACAAATGGGCTATTTTTCGGCCGCATCAGCCGAGATTTTCGAAGCCGAGCTTTCGCACCTGCTCTTGAATCAGATGGGGGCTTTCAATTCACCTGTCTGGTTCAATCTCGGCCTCCATCATGAATATGGAATCTCCGGGACCGGTGGCAATTTCGCGTGGGATCCCGCCGCGATGAGGGTCGTCGAAACCAAGGACGCGTATTCACGACCTCAGTGTTCGGCCTGTTTCATTCAGGCTGTCGACGATGACCTCATGTCGATTTTTCAGCTTGTGAAGAACGAGGCGCGCCTCTTCAAATACGGTTCGGGGACCGGAACCAATTTTTCAAAAGTCCGTGGACGGCAGGAGAAGCTTTCGGGCGGAGGACTTTCATCCGGATTAATGAGCTTTCTCGAGGTATTTGACAAAGGAGCCGGTGCCACGAAGTCGGGGGGGACAACCCGCCGCGCGGCCAAGATGGTCTGCCTTGACATGGATCATCCGGAAATTCTGGATTTTATTACTTGGAAAAGCAGGGAAGAGCGCAAGGTCGCGGCATTGATCGCGGCTGGTTACAGTGCTGACTTCAACGGTGATGCTTATAAAACCGTCTCGGGGCAAAACGCGAACAATTCTGTCCGCGTAACCGACGATTTCATGCATGCCGTCGAGCAAGGCGGGAAATGGCATACGAGGGCCCGAACGAGTGGCGAGGTGATCGATACGTACGAAGCAAAGATGCTTTGGAAGACGATTGCCGAAGCAGCGTGGGCTTGCGCTGATCCGGGACTTCAGTTTGATTCCACGATCAATAATTGGCATACTTGTTTGAATACGGATCAAATTCGAGCGTCCAATCCGTGTTCCGAGTTCATGTTTCTTGACGACACGGCCTGCAATCTCGCTTCCCTGAATCTCGTCAAATTCCTTAATCCGGATGGGACGTTCGATATTGAAGCCTACCGGAAGGCGAGCAGGATCTTCATCATTTCCCAGGAAATCCTGGTGGCTCTCTCAAGTTACCCGACGGAACGGATTGCGCAGAACTCATACAAATTCAGGCCGCTCGGTCTGGGTTACGCGAATCTCGGGACTTTGCTCATGCTCAAGGGAATTCCTTATGACAGCGACGAGGGTCGCGCCTGGGCCGCCGCGTTGACCGCGATCATGTCCGGCCATGCGTACGCGGTGAGCGCTGAAGAAGCTGCGGTGAAGGGGACTTTCGACGGTTTTCCGGAAAATCGTGAATCCATGCTCAAGGTGATCGCGAAACACCGGGATGCGGCTTATTCCATCGATGAGACCAAAGTACCGAAGGATCTCGTCGAGGCGGCCCGCCAGGACTGGGATCTCGCCTTGAACCTGGGCCAGAAATACGGCTACCGCAACGCACAGGTGACGGTTCTCGCGCCGACCGGAACCATCGGCCTTCTGATGGATTGCGATACGACGGGGGTAGAACCGGATTTTGCTCTCGTTAAATTCAAGAAGCTCGCCGGCGGTGGCTATTTCAAGATCGTGAATCAGTCCGTTACCCTGGCGCTCAGCAATCTTGGCTATTCCGAGACTCAGATTGCCGATATCCTCCGGTACCTCCTCGGAGCCATGAGTTTGAACGGGACTCCTCACGTCAATCGGGAATTCCTAAGTTCAAAAGGGCTCACGGATGCTGAAATCACGAAAATCGAAAAGGCCCTGCCCGGCACTTTCGAGCTTACAAATGCGTTTAGCCGATATTCAATGGCTGACGAAACCCTGAAGAGGATCGGCGTTCCTGCCGAGGTCTATGAAAAAGCGACATTTAATTTCTTGAGCTGGGCCGGTCTGAGTTCTCAGCAGATCGCCGAAGCCAATGAGGCCATCTGTGGGACAATGACTGTCGAGGGTGCGCCTCATATCAAGAAAGAGCATTTGGCGGTTTTCGATTGCGCGAACAAATGCGGGAACAAGGGAGAGCGGTTTATCGCGCCCATGGGTCACGTCAATATGATGGCGGCGGTTCAACCGTTCCTTTCCGGAGCGATCTCAAAAACCGTGAACCTTCCGAATGAAACCACGGTTGAGGAAATTCAGGACATCTACTATCAAGCTTGGAAGAAAGGTTTGAAGGCCATCGCCCTTTACCGGGACGGGTGCAAATTATCCCAGCCGCTCTCGACCAAGTCCGAGACAAAAACGGAAAAGACCGAGGCGAAACCGGCAGCAATTCCAGTCGCCGCCACGCCTCGCCCGGTTACGGTTCCGGCTCCCGAAACCAACATTTCCAAACCGCCTCGGCGCAAGCTTCCCGCTAAACGCCGTGGCTTCACTCAGGAGGCCGGCGTCGCCGGGCATAAGGTCTATCTTCGTACCGGCGAATATGACGACGGTACCTTGGGCGAGGTTTTCATCGACATGCATAAGGAGGGCGCCGCTTACCGCTCCATGATGAATTGCTTCGCGATATCCGTGAGCCTTGGGCTTCAATACGGCGTGCCCCTGAAGGAATTCGTCGATAAGTTTACCTTTACCCGTTTTGAACCCTCGGGGATCGTGGACGGCCATCCAAATGTCAAAATGGCCACTTCGATCGTGGATTACATTTTCCGGGTTCTCGGAATGGAGTATCTCGGCAGGACGGACTTCGTGCAGGTGAAGCCCGTCGTCGATCTTACGGCGGAAAAGGGTGCCGCCGAAAAAACTTATCCCAAGAATCCATCCGCGCTGATCGCAATCGCGGCGAGCGCGAAATCCGCTCTCGAAGCAGCCGTCACCACGGACGTTACCGCGGCGGGCGGAACCCTTTCGGGGCACCTTGCCGAGATGATGGGGGATGCCCCTCCGTGCGATAGTTGCGGACATACGACGGTTCGCAACGGCGCCTGCTACAAATGCCTGAACTGTGGAAACAGCATGGGCTGCAGCTAAGGGCGATCGAGGAAAACGGTACTCATTTTCCCGTATCACTCGTCCCTAATCCATTACATACTGGTTAGGGAGGCACCTCCATGATCGGGATTGTGGCTAAGAACGAGCTGGATTGTGAGTACTACAAAGGAATCATCGGGAATACCGCGACCGTCCGGATTTTTCACGGTCTTGACTCCCTGAAGCAGAACCACGCGAAAGAGGCATTCGTTGGATTTGTGGTTGATTCAAGGGCGGTGGTCAGTGGTTCTCCGGAAGAAAAGCAATTTTTCGGTGAACTTCAAAAGTCCTTCCCCGTCCTGAGGGTGACCATCAATCCGTTGAGCCAGAAATGCACGGGAGTTGTGCATTCGAGCACCATGAGTGAACACGATGCTTTCCAATGGCTTTTTGACCAGTGTTCCGGGGCTAAGCCGAAGGCCATTCGAAATCGAAGACGGCGGCCGGTTTTTCTTAATCTCACGATTTCGAACGGACTTTCCGCGTCAGAGAAAGAAACCATTCGCGCGAATACCGCGGATGCGTCTGACGAAGGTATGTTTATCGTGAGTCTGGCGGATAAAAAGCCGGGAGATCGCGTCTGGGTTACCATTCGGGATTTCTCGGATTCCACGCCGATCGAGGGGGAAGTCCGGTGGTGTCTGCCTTGGGGCGCGAGTTCACACCACTTGCCAGGATTCGGTATCCAAATTACCAAAATGAGCCCGGTTCAGATCAGCGAGCTTGACTCGCATTGCGACAGGGTTGCTATCCGTTAAATCAGACCTCGGATTCCTCGGAAAGTTCCAGCTCTTCAGAATCCCCGGGCGGAGCGGGTGTTTTCACCGCCTTCGGCCAGTCGAAAGGCAATGCTGCCTCGAGTTCCAGAGCCATTCCGTTTCGCAAAGGAAATCTGAGGCGCCAGGCGTGCAACCATAGCCGGCTGGACGGCGCCCCTTTGTATAACGGATCCCCGAGGATGGGCCACCGGATGGAAGCCAGATGACACCGGATTTGATGCATTACCCCGGTTTCAATCTCGATTTCGAGATCCGCCGTGAGGCTTGGCTTCTCTGAATCGGAGTTCGAGGAGATGAGTTCCACGGAACGTAAATAAGTGGTCGCCGCGAGGGGCTTACCGCGAATTCGCGCTTTGAGCTCGGGACGGTTTCTGACGAGCGCTATCATCCTTTTCGCGGAACGGATGTCGTGGGCGAGCGGAAAATCGATAGTCGTTTTGGGCGGCAATCTTGGCTCGTGGCTTTTCGCAACGGCGCGGTAAATCTTTCGAACGCCGCCTTCTTTCCATTCCGTCTTGAGCCGATCAAATTCATCCTGGGTTTTCGCGAAGACCAGCAGTCCGCTCGTTCCCGTATCCAAGCGGTGAAGAATCCCCGGTTCCAGCCGACTCGAGCCGACGAGTGACAGTTCTGGAAGTCGTGCAAGAGCGGCGTTGGCGGCAGTGTCTATTTCGTCAGGTCCATGCGGAATGGAAGGGACCCCGGAGATCTTGTGCAGCACGAGCAGATCCTTGTCCTCGTAAACGATGGGGAGGAAACATCCAAGGGGAGATGGGCGCGCCTTAGGTTCGGCCAGTGCTTTCGGATTCCAGTTCAGGATTGTGACCTCATAGTCACCTGGTTGGAGTCGCTCGGAACCGATAGCTGGCGAGCCGTTCAGGAGGATCTGGTTTCTCGCGAACAGCGGCTTCAGTGCGGCACGCGAGAGCTCGGGCGCCTCGGTTCGAAGCTCGGGGAGTAGGAGCTGGTCAAGTCGCGGCTCTTCCGCTTTCCGCTCGGGATCGGGATTGCAATGCAAGGTGAGTTTTAGGGTCCAGGTATCGTCCATGTTCTTCCGTCAGAAGTCGGGCCGCAGGCAGGGGGCACTTGGTTCCAAATGCGCGGTTGTCGGGGTGGCCGTATCGCTTGTAACCGCGACGTTGGTTCCGCAACATCCTTTGCTTGGCGTCCTCTTTCCAGTCTTTCCGCTATTGTTATCATATGTCAGCGTGCAATTGTAAATCGGGTTCGAGGCAATCGCTTCCTCGACTTTGTCAGGCGGGGCGAGTAGCGGGAATCTGCCCCACATAACGGTGTTGATCGCGGTGCGATCGCAAGTTTTGTCAGCACAGATATTTTGCCCGGCCATTTGATCGATGACGAGATCCGCCGGATGACGGGCGAAAGCGGTAGGAGCCGAACCAGCGGGCGGAACCGGGCATCCGGCTCCGGTGACGGCCGGGTAGTTCGAGGCCGAAATTGAATTCAGGGCTGTCGTGGCCGTACATGCCTCGCTTGCGGAGTGTTTCACAACATGCGAGGTGAACGGTTTAACTTTTCCGATGTAAAGCCGCTTTGTGTTGTCCAAGGAGTCAAGCTGCGGGATGTTATCGTTTTGGGTCGGATAGACTTCCGCACACCAGGCGACATTTCCTTCTGAATCTTTGGCGAAATGCAAGGGGGGGTCGACTACCTGTGGTGAGGCCTGAGGTGCGCACGCCAGGAACTCGGTATCTTCGACATAATACGGAACCCAAGGTTTGATTGGCCGGATGTGCAACTCGGGAAGAACCGGGTTTCTGACATTAACCGTTCCGATCGTCACGATCGATTTTTCGTAATCCGTGGTGAAAAGCGGAATTGCCGCTGAACATGAAGCAACGCCGTCTGTCGCGGCATCCGAGTTCGGGAATTGTATTCCGTCGACATTTTTACCGTTCCAACGGGAGTCATTGGTTGAGGCATAAACGGGCTTGTAGCCTCCTGGATAGGCTGGATCGGATTGTTTGAGAACTGCCTTGGCATCAAAGAAGGCGAATGGACAAGGTTTGGGCCCGAGCATGGTGTATGGTTTCAGCGGGTCCGCCGTTCCTGCCGCCACTGGACGGTCCAGTACATAGATCGTGTCGCTTGCGGGCGCCTGGTTGATCGGAGACCCGTTGGTGTCGAAGACCGGCGGATAAATGGCGATGTAGCGTCTCAAGCGGTAGGTGAAACGGATCATTCCGGCCGCGTCCTTGAAAAACGGGCATGTTCCGTCTTTGTTCGGACGCGCGGCGAAGCCGAGGCAGGAGGAAGTCCGGGACGCCGAATCGAACGGAATCAGGTCGTTGCTGAAACATTTCGTCCCGTTCGAGGTTGCGGTACCATCAGAAACCTTGGTGTATGCTTCGACTCCGATCGGGAAATCGGCGGTTGGCCCGAGCGAGAGAGCAAAGGATTTGTCGAGCGGCCAGGTATGGCCCGTTCCCGTATTCGACAGGATCGGCTCCTTGACCTGCGGGCAGATATACCGGGCGTTGCTGAGGTTGATATCCCCGCGCTCACTGTCGCGGATATAGAAATTATAATAATAGGCTTGAGCCGAATTTTCGGGAGCCGGCATGTTCTCGCATCCGTCCGGCATCGAGGTGGTTCCGATCTTCTGTACGCAGAACTGGGTCGCGGAAGGGTAGATTGCCGTATCGCTCGCGTTCGTCTTCGTGGCTCTCATCATCTTATTGCGAACGGCCATGCCCCGTTTGAATTGCTCGTAGCAGCTATATCGCACGATATTGTCGAAGTACCTGCCTTGGTTGTCCTGAAAGCTCCCGACCAGGCCCACGTTGGTTTTCGTGAAGTTGTAGGCAGTCATGCTGAATTGGTTCGGATTGCTCGGACCGGCAATAATGGAAACCCGGATTTGCGTCCCATTCGGGACTTCCTGATTGTACGCCTGGGGCGCATTGCACGTGACCAGGCTCGGTTGCACCTCGAGAACATTGGTCGTTACAGTGCGTGGAATCACGATCGATGATCCCGTCGTTTGATTCACCTCGGACCAGGAAAACTGGCAAAGGCAGGGTTTGGGGGTCAGCGATGATTCGGTAGTCAAGGAACAGACATTCGAAATCATCTCGGTCTGGGATGATTTGAAAAATACGGTCACGACCGGAGGGGTGCTCTGATTCTGGGCATTGGGAATGGTTACGCGTGAGATCTGGTAGGAGTCGCCCAGCGATACGGTCGGGCTCGCGGTCGGCGATGTCAATTCATTGAGCGTCTTGGTGACCCTGGAATTCATGCATGAGGAATAAATGAGAATCGAGGAAGCTATCACCAGCACTTCCGGGATACGCATGATCGTTTTTGAGTTTGCAATCAGTCTCATACTCGATTCCTAATCGGGTTGAATCACGCATGCCGGAAAAACTCCGGGCCGTGTTGGATCGTTCGCGGGGGGATCACCGTTATTGCCGATATCGTGGAGTTTAAGACCATAGTTGATGCGTCGTCTGGGGTCGCAATCGCCTGGCGCCGGGTGGTCCGGGTCGGGAGACAAGCAATCCCCCTTGCCCATGAAACGATACGGGATATACGGATCTCTTTTGGTCACTGACGAGTTCTGCATGTCCGCGGCCATGATGGTCACCGGAGATACCACGAACAGAAAATCAGCGTGATCGAGCGGGACGGGATAGCTGGCCCAGGTGCCCGCGCTATCGTCATATGGAACCCGAGTCGATTTGCTCGGGGAGTTCGGGTTCGGGAAACCGTCTGAACCCGTGCAGAGGTTCATCGGTTTATTTCGGTCCGTGCAGAAAGCGGCGTCGGCTCGCCAGACATCGGTTCCGAGTGGAAGGGGATACGGGCTGTAGTCGAACGCCCCGGAACTCGTGCCGTTCATCGGAGAGCGTAATGCCGATCCATTCGCCTGAGTCGTGCAGCCTGGTCCATCCCACCCCGGGCCATTACCCACGGGACCAATGGCACAGGGATCGGTGAGCCCATTCAGCATCACGCAGCTGTAGGGGTACAGAATTCGTGCGGCTAAAGGGACTGACGGGGCGGCGACCGCATCTCCAATCGCCGGCATTCCGAGGCAGTTCGGGAAGACTTGGCCTCCCGTCGGATAAATGCCGGGATTGCAGTCGATCCTGCCCAGACGGGTGATGCCGGTACTGGTGCGGTATTGGCGCGCCGGCAGATCGGCCCTGAAAAGCCAGAGTTTCGCCCAGTGAAATCCGGGAGGGATCACCGTGTTGTCCGGACAGGTCTCGGTGTTTGAACTTGTCGCGACCGGGGTGGCCGCCCATCCGATCGGAGGATACGGATTATTGTTCGTGCTCGCGGTCGTGTTTCGCCCGGGGATGATGTAGGCGTTTATCGGAACTGAGAAAACCCCGGTGGGCGCTTTGGCGAGGTAAAAAGTAGACCGGTCGTGCTGCCGATCCTGAGGCGGATAGATAATCTTGCTGCCGGCAGCGATTCCGAGGCTATAGATGGTCAGATCGAAATTCATTGCCGGATCGTTGGGCTTGGATGGGCAATGCCATTTCCAGGAGTAGGTGGTGTCACCTGCGTAGAGCGCCATCGCGCGGCCCATGTTAGTGGTAAAAAAGTTCAGCGCGTACGCGAGCCGAGGATCTTCTGATTGGATCGGATCATAGAGCTGCACGTCGAAAAGGTAAGGAATGTGGACGACATCCCTGCACTGATAACGTTGTGCAAGGACAAAAGAAGCGGCATCCGTCGGATCAAGTGTGCTGCCGGTGCCCATGAGTGAGACATTGAGCTCATTTGAATAAGCGTCGTCCAACTGTGTGATGTGGATCTTGACGGTGACTTTCGAGACGGCTGAAGGGATCGCTTCCGGACTGCTGCTTCCGTCATAACCGCAACGGATCAGGTTCGATTCGTGGTAGACCGTATCGGCTTCGATCGTTTCCTCGTTCCCGTTCGGGTTCGTGAAGGTGTATACGCATTTGCAGGTTGTTGCGCTCGCGCTTTCCTCGGCGTTCTGCCCGCCGCCGCCGTTTTCCTTCGAAACACAATATTGCCCCATTGCCCCGCTGCCGTCACCCACGAGATCAAAGCTGCCGGGCCTGTAAGTGCTCTTGACCACCCTCGAAAGCGTGAGCATGGAACTCTCGTTCGGGGACGGAACGTTCGATTCGACGGTTCCGCTGGTCAGGCGCGCGGCAGACTTCAATAAGTTGTTGGTGCATCCGAGCGGGCCCGCGGGCAGGCCGCACAAAAGCAAAGCAGCGATCCCGAATCTGGCGATCCGGGCTGGCGGACGACTGCATTTTGCGACGAACTCTCCCTTCGTCAACACACCCCTGCTCCCGTCATTATAAGCGCTGCAAAGCCCATGCGATCGAAAAAGGCTCTGAAAACGGCGCTTTTAATTGTGAAAATGCCCATTTGCGGCCTTTTTGGCGTGTGTTTTTCAGCTCGAATGCTGAGCTTTGCTGTCAAATAGCGAAAGTTTAATGCGATTTTCCTCGTGCTTTTTGTCCGTCGAAACACTCGACGCTGAATAGTTCTTGGCCAGTTTATCTTCGCGTGATCAGAGTGAATTTTTTGAGAACGTTTCGTTTCCATCTGTGTCACCGGTAACCCAGTTTGAAGAGAGTGGCGCGAACCAGAATCCCACTTCCCGAGTGTCTTTCGATTCGGATGCGGTCGATTCCAGGGTCGATTGATAACGGGATGAGGACCTGTTCATCTTGCAGCTGCCCGGAGGGCGGAGCCAGGATTGAAATCGTGTGCGCGATTTTCGGAAAACTTTCATTCAGGGCGTAGCTGAAATAGCGCGGCTGGAGAATCTGGCTCAACACATCCGCCGATTGTCCGGTTTTTATGAGATGTACTTTAAAGACGGCGTTTTCACCGGGTTGCATGCGGAGGGAATCGGGACGCTGATTTGACGAGCCGAGTGCGAAGTAGGTCAAGTTGAGTAACAGGTTTTCGTTAGGCCCGAGTTGCCTCCGATCGATATCGATGTAAGCGCCCCCGGCGAGCAGCTTGTTCACGGTCGGATCCGTCGTTGCCAGAGGTCCTTTGTTCTGGCACGAATGATCAAGCATCGTGTAATAACCCGTGTTGTAACCCGAAGCCGGCACGAACACCGCAGCCGCGCTCGACAGACCGTTTCCGGACGGGACCTGCGAATCCGGAATGTTTCCGAACGTCGTCACGGCGGTCCAATGATAGCAAGGCGTCGCGGCGGAATCGTCTCTTCGTGCCGTCCAGACTTCCGGTAGTGAATAGCTCCCGCTGCTCCAATTCACGACTCTCGTCAAAGGAGTGCCTGTCGGGATCGCGAGATCGCCAACGGCGTAACCGCCCACCATGATCAGTTTGCGAGACAAAGGGTCATAGCTGAGCGAATGCCCGTATCGGCTGACAGGTGCGGCCGATCCTGCGCACTTGTCAAGCGCGGCCCAGCTGCCCTGGGGATTACCCGTACTCGGAGGGGTATACTCCAGAACCCATGGGATCCCGTTCAACCGTCCGGCCGAATTGTCGGTGACCGCTCGTGGCGGCGCCGCCGTGGTCCCGGTTCTTCCACCTACGAGGATAATCCGATCATGAATCGGATCGTATGCTCCCGCGCCGAGAAAAGACCCGGTATTTCCCGGGTTGCGCGTGTTTGTGGGCGGGTTGAACACCGTTGCGGTGTCCGGCTTTTTTCTGAGCCAACGGCCGATGTAAGCATTGCTCGGGCTGGGTGAATTGGGATTCGCGTCCGATGCCGAAGCCGGTGCGTTCGCGTCGCAAGGCGATCCCGGAATGACGGAAAGGCCATTCCAAGTTTCACCCGTGGATCCTGGACAGAACTTGTAGACGCGATCGAGTGTATTGTACTCTCCCGACTTCAAGCGTCCGCCGAACAAATAGATTTCAGGAATTCTCAGCGGTTTGGCCGCGGTACTGGAGTCCAGGGTGGGTTGCGACATGGTGCGAGTGACCATCACGGCGCCGGCAAGCGGTGGAGGGGAGAGTTCCGTCGTTTCACCCGTATCACTGACCGCGGCGGCATTGAAAGCCTGACGTTTCTTGAATTCCGACAATGATGCCGGGAGACCGCCGTTGTATCCAGCGCCGAGAAGCTGAACTCGATTCCAGGTATGCGTATCGAAATCGTACATCAACGTATCTCCGAGCGTCGGAGCCACGAAGTACTGCGAGAAGTTCTGCCAGTTGTCCCCGGCCACGGCCGGCGCGTGAAGCCCCACTTCTCCGCCGAACAGAATAGCGCGATGGGCGGTCTGGCTTCCTCCGTTAACCGCGTAATCAGCGGTGGAAATCGCCGCGAGGGTTCGCGGGGGTAATTCGTTCATCCTGATCCACTGGCCTTGTGAACCGCTTACAGTGGGATTTGCAGTGGGATCGAAAAGCCAGCGGTCCGTGAAATACCCGCTACCATCGGTTCCCCCTTCCATGAAGATTCCGAAAGAGCAGGGGCGCTCTTTTGAGCAAGTGCTCTCTCCGTTGGCGTTACCGAAATTCGCTTCGATGTTTCTGTTGTAGTAGTTGGCTTCGACCATGCGATGGGAGCGACGGGCTTGCGGGCAGTTAGGATAGCAGGTCAGACCGTTTTCCGGGGTGAGTTGACGCCAGGAGAAGCTGCATGATTCAGTCGCGCAATTTCCGGTGACTTTTAATTCCCAGGTGTAAGGATTGAGGAATCCCGTAACTCGGTTGTAACCTCCGAATACGTAAAAATTTTGCGTGACGTGACTGAAAACCATCGCCGCGTTTGTCAGCGCGGTCGGCGAACTCGGTACTGTTTTGTAAGCCCAGGAAGGTGTTCCACCGTTGTTATAGAGGTAGTAGATCCTGGCTGGATCGGCCATCGTGGGAGCGCCGGGAGCCGACGGGTCCGGCGTCGTCATGCCACCCCAGGCAACGATGATTACGTTCCGGTCCGCGCCGGTGTTCCCGTCCAGTCCTCGAGCCGCGGCCATTCCGGCGGCGCGAGGGGCGGATCCGGCGAACCCGACCGCCACTCGGGCGGCAAGATTGTTGCTGAATCTCCAGTAAGAGCCGGGGTGCCGGAAATCGCAAGTCAGGGAGCCGTTGGTGGCGTATTCTTTACAGTCCGTCCCGCCGAAATAGACGACTTCGTTTTCATATAAATTGAAGCCCGGAAGAAGCGTTGAACCGCCGAACCAGGGCACGCCGTTCACTCCGGCATCCGACCAGTTCGATGGCGAGCGCTGCGTTCCATCCGGCAGGTTCGGCACGCCGATGAATGCCGCGGTGTCAGCGCCTGCCTTTGTGTTGAGCATCATCGCGCCGCACGTGTTCAGGTCAAGGCAACCCGCGCCGCCCGGCGTGTTCTTCGTTAATGATGAGTCGAATCCGCCCATTCCGACGAGCATTGATTCGCGGGTTCCTGAATTGTTCCGGAGCGCGGTGATCCCGAAATTGACCGCGGCGTTCAGACTGCCACCGCGAGGCGGGAAGTCTGGCAGGTACTGCGAAGCCTCGGCGGAGTTGCTCGTCAGCTGTGTATGATAACTGTCCAGCCATTGCGTCGGATTGTCGCCGACTTGAAAAGACTGAGTGTCCACCCATTCCGGACCGTAAGTCGGATTAAATTTATGTGTATCCGTCAAAGCGCCGGTAGGTGAAACGCCCCCGGCGATCACGATCCGATCAGTGAGATCGATGTTGGCGGCCGCGACAGCGCCATTGGTGCTCATGCGGTTCACAGCCATACCTTGAGCGGCTGTATACGCGAATGCCGCGCGTGCTCCGGTCGCCCTGTTTTGCCCGACCGGAACGACGTTCGGACCGCCGCTTGGGATATCGAGCATCGTGATCAGGCTCGAGTTGACAGCCATGGTCGAGGCATCCTGGGATGTCCATTTCTGGGTGCTCAGATCAAAGGACCAGGTGTCGGAAGCTGGTATGCCGAATGCGGAGGTTCCTGAATACGATGCGCCCCCGAAAATAATCAGGGCGTTCGCGCCGGGGCTGAACGCAGCCGCGGCTCCGCTCAACGAGCGTGGTCCGGAAGCGCCGTAAGCGGTTGCGAGATTCGTCCAGCTCGAGATCGGGGTTGAAGCGGAGGTCAAACCAGGAGCGCTGGTGCTCGGGGGATCGGTCGCCGCCGAAGCCGGCAAACTGTCCACGGAAAGGGCATAGCTGCTTCCGTTGCACGTGTTCACGCCACCGCCCGTCGTGACGGGACCGCAACTGACGGATACCCCTTTGCCCGCCGAGACACTCGCGTTCGCCCCGTCAATCCCTCCGATCAAGATGAAGGCTCCACCCAGATTTGTTGACAGTCCTCCCGCCGCACCGTAATCGAAGGTCGCGCAGTTTGACGGCCCCGGAACATTCGGCGCCGTCCCCAAGGAGCAGAAGATCGCCTTGTTTGCGGCGACGGGTGAATTCGCATCCGTAAGATCGACGGAAACATTCTTGATAAAGGTCGGTTTGAGAGTCGCGGTCGGGTCCAGCGCATCCGTCGGAAAAGGCGTCGAAAGCTGATCCGATTGAATTTTGAAAGGATCGTAAAAGGTCTTGGCGTCGCCGGCGCAGCTCGTCTGAGCTTTCGGGACACCGAGAGAGTAGTAATCAGAATGAAAAAACGTGAAGAGAGCGCCTTTCAGATCGGCTGAGTATTCCCGTTGCTCGGCGACGGAATTCGAAGATCTGTTGAACTCGACGATTCTCGGATCTGCAGCACACGCACCGAGGAGAACCGGCAGTACGACTGCTTTTACTGCTTGGGTGAATTGTTTGTCTCTCCGGTTCCGGTTCACGATCAGGTTCCTCAAATTCGGTAAATCGTTATCGAATAAAAAACGACCCCAACGCATTTCGGGGAGTTATCAACACAGGCGTTCTTGAACGGTCCTGCCGTCGGGTCCAGGGGGCCGTTCATCCGGCTGATTTGAAATATTCGCAGGGTCGGATCTGACGCGAGCGGCAGCGTGATTTGTTTGGCCGTTCTCCCGATATCCATGGCTTTGGTGGTCGCGTCCACGTTCAAAACCGGCGGAATCAGGATCGAGAAAGGCTGGACGGTCTCGTTGTCCATGTGCTTGAGAAAACTTTTCCAAACGATATCCGAGCACTTTTCCGGAGCGAGATTGCCGCCGTTAAAACAGGCCGTCGGATCGGCGATGACTCCGTTCAGCCCCGAGGCGGCATATTCGACGACAACCAACAAATTTTCGGTCGGGCCGAGATAGCCGCGGTTCAGATAGGCCCTCAGGTAGACGCCATCATCGCTTGTCGACCCGCTTCCGCAGTTGATTTCGCTGACGCGGAAATGAAGCCCTTCACCCCCGCAGGGGAACTGCCTTCCGGAGGCGGTGCCATTTGCCAGAAGAAAGTTGCACTTGATTTCGCTTGTTTCACCCAGCGCCGCCGAAAAGCGCGCGCAGTTCGGGTCGGTTGCCTTCGTGTTATCCGCGCCGCTGATGCCGATTTCAAAACGGGTGAGCCAGGATGGCCATGTCGTGAGCAGGTTGTCGTTCGTATCGAAAAGCCGGACCGCGGGATGCCCGAAGCCGGGGCCCGACAACGTGCCACCGGCGGGCGCGGAATTAAAACTGCCGGTCGTCAGGTCCTGTTTGAAAATGATTTTGACCGCACGAGGTCCGTCGGGGATTGTCGCGACAGTGGTGGGCGTCGTGGCTGTTGAATTCGAGGACGATTGGGAACTCGACGGAGCAGGTGTAAAACAACCCGTCAGTGACATTGCTGCCACAACCAGCTTAGGCCAGTACCTGGGATGAATCATTCTTTCGACCTCCGCCCTTTAAAAACCCATTCACTCTCAAGCTTTATCGGCAGAATTGGGTAAAAAGCTGAAAGCTTTCATGGAGGTTCCAAGCGAAGGAGATAGGGAACACAATCGGATGAGTTTAAATGTGAGGTCCGGGATTTTGAGCTGGTCTACTGCCTTGAATTTTCAGTATTTTTTTGAATCCAGCCAAAGGTTCTGCAGCCGGATCATTTTTGCTGATAACTCGTTCGAGTGTGGCTGGGATTTCACGACGTCCTGAGCGTAACGATAAATGCTTTGGATGAGCGGCTTTGCCGTGACTGACCACTCATTCTGATGATTTTCCTTTGCATGCCGCATCAACAGCAGGGCGGTTCCGGCGAGGTGATAGTAGGTATCGAAGGTCTTCGGATCGACCGAGAGTTTTGCGACAAGCAGGCTCTGGATGGCGGCGAGGTCTTCCAGAAATGCTTTTGAAGCAGCTTGCGACGCGAGTTCATCGAGTCGAACGGATTGGAGTTGGCGATCGACCCAGGCGAGCGCGGGGGTGAGTTCGTCTGAGACCCTGAGACTGCCGATCGCTTGAACGATCAATTGTTCCGCGTATTCCGCATCAGTTCGCGATACCGCAGGAGCGTCTGACGAGCGTGGGCTTTGATCAGCTGGGCTGATATTCAACAGATCCAGGACGACCGCCTGATGAGTGCCCTTCGGGGTGATCAGGATAAAGCGGCTTTGAGATTCGGTTCCGGTGTTTGCATTCAGATAAATGCCCTGAACTTGCTCCGAGTTCGGGAGCGCCGGATTTTCAACCCCGAACCAACGCAAGGACCATTGAATCGGGTTACTCGGGAAGCGATCCCGGAGTTCCTGGACATGTCTTCCGAGCGAAGCCTCCCGGACTTTGAGGCATCCGAGAGTCGTGGTGTTGCTGAGCAGGCATTCTCGGATCTGATCCCGGCTGATGGAGCCTGCCGCGACGACGGATGCCGTTTTTGGTCCCTCGAACGTGACTTGCACGCCCGGGACGAGCCAGCGGGCGACAATGTGGCCGATGAAGCGGGCCGGGGGCCCGACTTCATATGGGATCGAGTAGAACACGGGGGTTCCTCTAAACGATTTCGGCCAGGCTCCGAGCGCGTAAAAAAACGGCGTGATCGCCCACTGTTCGTTTTGAATGCCCGCTGCCGGCTCGGTGTTTTTGGACTTTCCAGCCGGCGCATCCGACGTGTTCGGAAAAAAGGGGCTGATGTTCCAGGTGTTGGCGGTAAGAAAAAGTGGCTCCTGGGAGTAATTCGTCCAGATAGCCATCATGACGGTGCTCCACAGCGCGACCGTCAAAATAATACCGCAAAAACAAGCCGGTCGTCCCAGTTGCTCGGGTTCGTAAAGCTTGCGCCAAATTCTTTTTGAGAAGCGGTCGCCGTCTGGTGCGATCCGAAGTTTCCATATGCGCTCTCCCAAAGTCAGTCCGAAGAAGTATTTTTGAACGGACCAGATGAGGGCGCATGTCGAGAGCAGAAAGAACCCGAGCTTCCAGCCCGGAACGGGAGCAATGCGAAGGAAACGCAATGAAACCCAGAACAGTGCCATCGCGATGCCGATGTCAGTGAAAAACGCGGCACTTTCGACAATCAGCGAGGCGGGTCGGTTGTAGGCCGATGGACCTCGGACGGAAGAGTTCGGGGACTTGCTCATTTGACTCCTATCTCATTGAGGTTACACTATTTGTAAGACGTCGCAAGATGAGAAGGGGATCGATGATTC
>Ga0208958_1000844_pt1 | contig 34156 bp, 35 predicted proteins | sample RifOxyB1_FD_184032 | JGI IMG/M metagenome (GOLD analysis project Ga0208958, IMG submission 184032) | Soil microbial communities from Rifle, Colorado - Rifle Oxygen_injection B1 (SPAdes) | ecosystem: Environmental > Terrestrial > Deep subsurface > Rock core/Sediment | place: Rifle, Colorado...
ATTGGCGAGAGTGAAGTGCTCACTCCCGCAGATGAAAGTTATCATATTGATAAACATACATTTAAAATTCCTTTTGTCTGTGGAGCCACTAATTTGGGTGAGGCACTACGAAGAATTGGGGAAGGGGCTGCCTTAATTAGAACTAAAGGTGAAGCAGGAACTGGAAATATTGTTGAGGCTGTTCGCCATCTAAGACTAATCAATCGCGAGATACGAAGAGTTATGAATCTTGATGATGCAGAACTTATGACTGAAGCCAAAAATCTTGGCGCTCCATATGAGTTACTTAAACTTATAAGAAAAATTGGTAAGCTTCCTGTTCCTAGTTTTGCAGCTGGGGGAATTTCAACACCAGCAGATGCTGCATTAGTAATGCAACTGGGAGCTGAATCAGTTTTTGTCGGTTCAGGAATTTTTAAATCAGAAAATCCTGCAGCGTTTGCTAAAGCCATTGTAAAAACCGTAGTCCAATATGATAACCCTTCAGCGATTTTAGAAGCCTCCATGGGGCTCGCTGCACCAATGCCTGGCATTGAATTAAAATCTATTCCCTTTGACCAAAGATTAGCTGCTCGCGGATGGTAGGTATGTCAGGTGAAAAAACCAAAATTGGCGTTCTCGCGCTTCAAGGTGCATTCGAGTTGCATAAACCACACATTGAAGCTCTGGGAGCCATATATGTTCCAGTAATCTCCAGCCAAAATTTTGATAAGCTTGATGGACTGATTTTACCTGGCGGTGAGAGTGGAACCATGCTTAAACTTATCACCATAGTTAACATGCACCGGACACTAAATAATTTTTTACACACCAAACCCATTTGGGGAGTTTGTGCAGGAGCAATTCTTCTAGCTAAATCGGTAAAAAATCCAACGCAAGAATCATTTGGTATTTTAGATTTCGAAATTACCCGCAATGCTTATGGCCGCCAGCTCGAAAGTTTTCAAGAAAAAATTGATGATTATGAGGTCTCTTATATTCGCGCTCCTAAAATTTCCAAAGTTGGAAATCATATCCATGTATTAAAAGAAAGAGATGGAAATGCTACTTGGCTTGAATCTAGCAAAATAATGATTACCACATTTCATCCAGAAACAAATTTATCCACCCCATCTCCATGGCATCGACGTTTTATTGAATGCTGTCGTGGCACAAGTAAATGTTTATGACTTTATAGTTTGATGATTCTTATTTTGGTGCAGTATGAGAATCTACCTTTTCAGCATCAGATCCACCTGTTTCAGATTTTTTAGGTTCAGGACTTCTATTACGGTCAACCACCTCTGGTGGAAAACCTAAATAGTACGCCGGTAATCCTAAATCGCTTTCTAGAGCATTTGAAAAATCTGGTTTGATATCATGAGCAGTTGGACATTTAGCGGTAAAGACAGCTAATTTTGCATTCAAATCTTTACTACTATTTCCTAACTGATCTTCAGTTTCTTTACAATTTATAAAATCAGATGACTGAGGATTTAAACAGTAGCAATTTTGTTTATTTTTTGTCTTTTCAATTTCTAAGTACAATTGCTTTTTAATTTGAGCATCTTTTATTTTTTCAATTCTTTTGTTCAAGCCATATATGTGTTGTTTTTGAAAAGTGTTTAATGCTGCCGTATTTATATTTTTATCACTTCTAGCATTCGCAAAACTTAAACATGCATTTAATAATACAATGATTAAAATAATTTTTTTCATACAAACCTCGACAATACTTTAACGATGCAAATACTCATCATGCTTATCGGATTGTTGACCAAAAAAGTTAAGTAAATATAAATACTTTTAATATATTTAATAATATTAAGGTGTTGTTACTAGTTGGCGCTAGCTAGTCCTCTATTGGCCATAAAATCATTAGCATAATCGAAAGCTTGAACACTGTTTAAATCAAGCCCTGAAGTAGAGTAAGCAAATTTAAAAAACTCTTCTATTTTTTCATGATAGTTACTTTTCGTTGCACGACCATGCATCATAACAAACTCAATCGCCCAATTTTTGCTTGCGCTCTTTGATAAATTTAAACCATTTTTTGAATAAGCAAAATCATATGCCTCATCAAATTGATCATATAGATCACTACCCTTTCTGAAATAACCTCTGTTAATAATCGCTCTTTTAGCAAACGCCAGGCTCTCTTCGTGTGACAATTTCAAACCTAAAGCTGAATTTGCAAAATTATAAAGCTCTTTAAATTGCTTAGACAATTTCAAGTCGTTACCAATAATCGCTTTGTTTTCAATTAAATTTTGAGCTAATTTTCTACTTTTAGATTCACTAAAATTAAGCCCGGCTTTACCTTTAAAAAATGCATAAACTTCAGTGTATTGATCTATCAAACCTGTATTTCTAAGCTGCAGATTTTTTAACATAAATTTTTTGGTAAAATTTAGACTAGCATTTTTGGGTAAATCAAGACCTATAGTTGAATAGGCAAATGCATAAGCTTCCTTGTATTGACCATGCAACGTATGAGATTTCATTTTTCCATGTCGCTTAATCATATTCCACGCAAAATTCAGTGATTGTTTGTGATTCAAATGGAAATAATTTTCCGATCTAGCCAGGTTGTAAGCTTCTTCCAATTGTTCAAATAGATTTATATTTTCACTAAACTGCCCATTTTTCAGTATTTCCTCTTTAGCATATTTTTTAGCCTGATTATCATTATAGCGAAGACCATTTGAGCTAACTGCGTATTGATATAACTCCTGATACAATTGAGATAGCTTGGATAGTTCTTTCGACTCAACATTGAAAGCTAGCAAAACAAAAATTAAACTAAAAAATATCTTCACTTTTTATTCCTATTAAAAGCACTTATGCTATCTTATGATCAAAAAACATGCCAGCTTCATATAAAATAATTTTAAATACTTAACGCAGCTTGCGGGGCATTTAAAGCCGGTCATTTTGTTACCATTACATGATTTATAGTTTGATATTCTTTTAAAATGCCTTATATGCTAAAAATAAGCATGCCGTGTAAAATCAAAATACTTGCTGAAAACTATGCCTATAAAACCCAATTTGCCGAATGGGGTTTTAGCGCATTTATTGATTTTAATGGTACCCAATTATTATTTGATACCGGACAAAGTGGCGACTGTGTACTCAAAAATGCCAAAACTTTAAATACATCTCTTGAAAATATCGATGCCATCATTCTTTCACATGGCCACTATGATCATACTGGCGGGTTAAATAAAATCCTTAAAGCAATTGGAAATAAAAAAATATTCGCGCATAAAGAGATTTTTACCAAAAGATCTACGCTTGAAAATGGTAAGAAAACAAATTCTAATCCATTTTTAAAATACAAAAATTTTTTTTTATCTAACAATTATCCGTTTGTTTTTTGTGACGAAATTGTACAAATCAAGAAAGATTTGTACTTGATTGGAAATGTCCCCATAACTAATTCCATCGAAAAAATATCTGATCATTTTATTATAAGTATTGATAATATAAAAGCACCAGATACTTTTAATGATGAACTTCATCTGGTCTTAGATTTACCTCAGGGACTTTTAATCATAACAGGTTGCGCCCACAGAGGGCTAATCAACATCGCCACTCATATTAAAAACACTCTTAATAAAAACATATTTGGAATTATGGGAGGAACTCACCTATATGAAGCAAACCACGATCAATTGAATTGCGTGGTAAACTTCATAAAAAAGGAAAATATTCAGTTTTTTTCTCCCTCCCACTGTACCGGTATGGAAAACATCTTTACTCTTAAAAATATTTTCCCAGACATAGTATTCCCTTCTTTTTGTGGATCCACTTTCACTCTAGGATAGTGATTCCATTATTTTGTCCTAACCGGATGTGATCTTTTAAACCAGTAATAGAGTATCGGAACTAAGGGAATTGAAAGAAACGAAGACACCAGTGCTCCTGTCATCAAACTAATGGCCAACCCTTGAAAAATTGGATCAAATAAAATTACAAAAGCTGCTACAATTACTGCCAATGCAGTTAACAGAATCGGTCTGAATCTTACAATAGTCGAATTAATTGCCGCATCAGCACAGTTGACTCCTCCTCTACGACTCTCTTCGATAAAATCGACTAAAATAATTGAATTTCTAACCGTAATCCCAGCTCCAGCAATAAATCCAATCATTGAAGTGGCCGTAAAAAAAGAATTAAAAATAAGATGCCCAGGAATTATACCAATCAATGTAAGCGGTATGGGTAAAACAATAATTACTGGGATAAGGAATGAGTCATACCAAGCAATAATAAGCACCATAATCAAAACTATTGCGATAACAAAAGCAATACCTAAATCTCTAAAAACTTCCAGCGTAATTTCCATTTCTCCATCCCACTTAAGAATTGGATTTTTTGAATATGAGTGTCGATCAGGTTGAGAATATGTAAATGGTATCGAAGCTTTATCTAATTCTTTATTCATTTTCCATATTCCATAAATTGGACTTTCTTCGCTACCAGATAATTCGCTCATAACATAGGCAACTCTTTGCAAATCTTTGTGATATATAGAATTACTGGTACTCTCTTGTTTTACATCTATTAAATGCTTGAGAGCAATTTTATCTCCTTCAAGCGACGGAACCAGTAGCGAAAGTAATTGATCATCACTTCTTTTTACATCTTGGGGAAAATCCATGCGCATGAAAACTGTCTCTTCTTCTGTGTCTCGATGAAGTGAAAAAATATTTATATCACCCATAGCCATCCATAATGTTGCATTTGCCCAGCCTTCTGGGACACCCAAGACTTTACCTTGCTCTCGATTGAAAACATAAGAATTTTTAGGTTGTAAATCATCATATGAAGTATCAATTTCAACCACTCCTTCTGTGTTCTTAAATATCTCTTTAATTTTTTGTAACGTTTTTTCTTCCATAATTTTATTAGGTGTATATATTTCTGCCAAAACTGTTGATAATACCGGGGGCCCTGGAGGTATTTCCAAAAATTTAATTTTTATATTGTTAGTTGATGGAAAGTTTTTAGCCACATCTTCTCGCATTAGACGAACCAAATCGTGACTTTGAAGTTTTCTTTCGCCTTTATCAAATAAATTTATTTGTAAATCTGCCCGGAAAGATTGACGTCTTAAAAAAGTATGTTTGACCATACCACTAAAATTAAAAGGAGCCGCTGTTCCAATATAATTTTGAATATTTTTTACTTCCTTATATTTTAAGAGAAAATTAGTTAAATCGGTAGAAACTTTTTTAGTTTCGTCAAGCGTACTTCCTGCTGGCAAATCAATCAAAACTTGCATTTCCGATTTATTATCAAAAGGTAGCATTTTTACTCTTACTTGCTTTGTAATAATCAGACCAATTGATAACAGAAGTAGACTAAATACAACTACAAAAATAATTACAGTATTTTGTTTTCGTTTAATAGCCCAACTCATAAAAGAAGTTAAAATTTTATCGAGAAGACTTACTTTTTTCTCATGACTAGAATGATCAAACTTAATCAATCTTTTAGCAGCCCAAGGAGTAACAATAAAAGCAATCACTAAAGAAAAAAGCATGGCCATAGATGCGCCGATTGGTATTGGCCGCATATAAGGCCCCATCAATCCTCCGACAAATGCCATGGGCATGATTGCCATAATTACGGTAAAGGTAGCTAGGATTGTAGGGTTCCCAACTTCATCAGTAGCCGAACAGATCGCATCATCAACGTTTTTATGTTTTCCAAGGGAGAGATGACGGAAAATATTTTCGACAACTACAATAGCATCATCAACTAAAATCCCAATCGAAAAAATTAATGCAAAAAGAGTCACTCGATTAAGAGTATATCCTGACAAATAATAAACCATGAGGGTTAACGCCAAAGTAACCGGAACCGTTATCCCAACTACTAATGAAACTCGAAAACCTAAAAAAAGTGCTATCAAAATCATTACAGAGATTGTGGCTAACGCTAAATGCTCAATAAGTTCATTGGTTTTTTGTTTTGCAGTAAAGCCATAATCCCTAGTCACTTCCCAGCTGATTTTATTACTTGCAAAATATGTTGAAAGATCATCAATGTGTTTTTTAACAGCTTCCGCAAGATCAGTTGCATTGACACCTTTTTTCTTACTAAGAGTCAAGGTTACGGCTGTTGATTGCCCTGATTTGTCATGATGGTAAAGTTGATGGATTTTATAATCATAATCAATATTAATTGTTGCAATATCACCTAGAAGTAAAGTTTTTCCACCACGTCTTCCTATTGGAATTTTTTTAACGTCTTCTGCGTCAGTCGCAAAAGGACCAACCATCATGATTGGTTCTGGCGTTCGATCCCTCATGGGCCCAACAATAATTTGTGAATTAGCATTTTCTACTGATTGTTTTAACTCCAAAAGAGATATCCCTGCGCTATTCATTTTTTTAATATCAGGAGCTACTTTTAAAACTTTCCGTTCTCCACCTATAATATCAGCAGAGGCAACGCCGGTAATCCCCTGAAGTTGATTAATTAGTGGAAATATCTTTTCGCGTAATTCGCCAGAGTTCAAATCTTTAGAATAAAAAGTTATAGTATAAAAAGGAACATCATCTATTGTATAGGATTTAATTTGAGGGTTGAAACCTTGCAGTTCGCTTGGGAGCGAAAGTTTGGCCTCCAAAATTTTATGATGAACTTTAATTAAACTTGTTTCCAAATCTTCCCCAACTTCAAAACGTACTGTAATTAAAGTCGCATTTTCAAGAGACGTAGAATAAAGATGTTTTATAGCAGTTAATGAACTTAATGCCTTTTCAAGAGGTTCAGTTACTCTTTTTTCAACTTCATCAGGTAAGTGCCCTGGCGCTGGATAAATAATATCCACCATGGGTACTTTTATCTGAGGCTCTTCTTCTTTAGGTGTCAACCAAATCGCGAATATGCCTAGTAATAAAGAAACAACAATTAAAAGTGGTGTAAGTTTCGAATCAAGAAATTGGTGGGCTAATTTACCTGCAAATTTTAAGTTCATATATCATTCCTTTAAGTTATATTTCTTAATATGTATAATCGTTGGCTAATTGGATTAACTTACTTTGATAATCTGTTTTAATTTTTTGTAATTTACTGAAATTATCAATATACATTGCAAAATTCTCTAACAAATTATAAAGATCTATTGACCCTCTTTTGTATTGGAAAGTTAAAATTTCTTTATTCTCTTGATAGAGCTTATGTTTATTTTCTGCTCGATTAATAGACATTTCTATCTTATTTAAATCAGCAATTAATTCTTGATGATCAGTTTGAACTTTTTTCTGAGTTTGATCATGCATACTCTCGAGTTCTCTTTTTTGTGTTGTTGCCAAGGCAATTTTCGCTGGAGTAGACGCACCAAAGCTCCAGGTAAGTTTAGCTCCTACAGTATAATTATTGGCGTAATCATTTAAATCAAATGAGTGAATTTGATAATCCGTAAAGATTCCAAGACGAGGAAGAAGCGATCTCTTTTCTTTTTTAATCCAAAAGTCTGCAGCTTGGAGCTGAGATTGCATAGCTTGCAAATCATCTCGGTTCAGTGGTTTATCAGGTGCATTTTTCCATTTTTCTAATTCTTTAGTAAGTGAAACTGGCGCTGTTTCATCAACAATCAAATCTGCGATCCCACTAATAAAAATCATTTGGTTATTAATATTCTTTTTCTCGATAACTAGTATTTCGATTCCCTCTTCGACATTTTCTTTTAAGATACGAGCTTGGTTGTAAGATAAATACCTATTTTTATTATCTTTGTTTTTAGAATCATATTGCGCAATAAACTTTTTTAAATAATCTAATTCTTTTTCCAAAAATATTTTCATTTCACCAAGATGTTTATAAGCATAAAAAAGGGTATAGATGTTTTTTTGAACTTCCTTTTGTCTCCATTTCATTTCATGAGTAGAAGCTTCCTTCATTCTCTCAGCTGATTTCTTGGTTAATCCAATTTCTCCTGAAATATCCAACGGTAAATAGACATTAATGGAGGTCTGGTAGTTGTCTCGGGAGTCAGGTTCGTTTAATTTATCTATAGCAAAATCATTCATAGTGAACTGCTGTTGATTAAGTTTCATGGCAAAAACGTTGACGGGGTTAGTACTGCGACTAAAAGTTTCATCAATATTGAGAATTGGAAAATACGCCGCAGATATTAATTTAACCTCCGCACTAACTCTTTCAATTTTTGCAGTGGAATAAGCAAGTATTGGAGAATTTTGTTTGGATAGTTGTAAAATCTCCTCTAAGGAATAGGATTTTGCCATAGCAAATTTTGCAAAAAATACAACCGATAATGTTATTGCAATAAAATACTTCATTTTCCCCTCGACTTTTATTTTTTTTGACAAAAATTTATTTTTAATATTTTTATTAGGTCAGTTATTCTTTTATCACTTATAAAGTAATAAACTGGAACACCAATTCTTTTTTTAGAAAGAATTTTAGCTCGATATAACATTTGAAGATGTTGCGACACGTTACCAATAGTTGTTTGGGTAATACCTTCAAGTTCTTTTGAAGTTTTCTCACCGTTCATTAAATTACAAAGTATAAGCATTCTAGTTGGATCGGAAATCAAACCTAAAAGATGACATATTTTTTTTATTTCCGTGCGCATCGTTGCTCCTAAGTATTTAGTACATAATATATATATCACTCACTAAATATTAAGTCAACATTTATTTTTATACTTTTCAAGTTTATTGAATAACTATTTGGATTTCTTAGCAAGTAGCGCTGTGCATATTTTTTCTGCCGTGATCGGCATGTGCTTAATTCTTACTCCGACAGCATCCTCAATGGCATTACCAATCATCGGTGCCACTGGAATCATAGTATGTTCTCCTACCCCTCTTGCGCCAAACGGACCATCAGGTTGAGCGTTTTCAATAATGATAGGTACAATCTCATCGGGAATATCCATGGTGGTTGGAATTTTATAATCGGTAAAATTGGAATTGAGCAATTTTCCATTTTTATCAAAACGCATATCCTCATATAATACTGTCGCCAATCCCTGCAATAATCCTCCAGTAATTTGTCCATTCACCAAATCTGGATTAAGTGCTTTGCCAGCATCCACCGCCAAAACCATTTTAGGCACTTGCACCTTTCCGGTATCAATATCCACCTTAACAATACAAGCTGCGGCTCCAACCGTATAATGAACATTTGGCTTCCCGCCTTGACCGGTTTCTGAATCAGAAAGTGCCGACGAAAACTCCGGCATAAACATACCTCTTCCTACAATTGGTCCACCCCGAAAAGTTCCATCCTTAAGTCCGATTCCATTGATCACAAAATCTCTCAAAGGCAAATGAAAATCACTATCTGCTTTCGATTTAACCTCTTCATCTTCTAAATATAAATCAACAATATTTTTTCCAAGGGCTCTATGAACCACTTCAAATATTTGATCTCTTGCATCTTCAGCAGCTCTTGCCACGGCATTTCCGCATGACCACGTGATATGTGAAGCAACAGTTTGCCATTCATAAGGGTTTCGATCGGTATCAGGAGATAGACAACGAATTTTAGAGGGAGGCACTTGTAAAATTTCTGCTGCTACTTGTCCCATGACTGTAAAATATCCCTGTCCAATTTCCATACCAGAGATTAACAAATTTATACTGGCATCTTCGTTGAATTTCAAAAAACAAGTTGAAGATGCATTTGGTGGCATAGCCGGGGCTTTCCAAAAAAGCGAAAACCCTTTTCCAACTTTTGTTTTTGGATCTTCTGATTTTTCTTCTTTCCCCCATTGAATTTCTTTTTTTACTTTTTCAATTGCCTCTATCAATCCATTTGGATTCATCTTAGCACCGTAGGAAAGTTCGTCTCCTTCCTTGATAGCATTCAACAGCCTGAATTCCACGGGATCAATATTTAATTTTTTAGCAACTTCATTAAAGTGACTTTCTAAACCAAATAAAAATTCTGAATAACCAAAACCACGATATGGTCCACCTGGCGGGAGATTCGTGTAGACACAAACTGAATCAATTTTAAGGTTAGGAATTCGATAAGGTCCTGTAGCTGATAATCCCGCCGCATTTACCACGTTAGCACCGTATTCAACGTACGCTCCAGCATCCCAGTAAAGAAGTTGCTCAAGCGCAGTGATTTCCCCATTTTTTGTGACCCCAACTTTAATTTTGGCAGTTACACCTTGCCTCTGATAGGTATTAATAAATTCTTGATTTCGATTCCAAAGGATTTTTACTGGATAACCCTGAACTTTAGTTGCGAGAGCTGCCGCTAAAATTTCCATCGACACACCGGCCTTACCTCCAAAACCTCCACCCACAAAAGGTGTAATAACCCGAATATCTTTATGAGTAAGTCCAAGAGGAGCTAGAGCCTCCGCAAATAAATGCCTTTGAGTATGAGGTGATTGACTAGCTGTCCACAAGGTAAGTCTCTTCGAATAATCAAATAATCCAACTGCCACATGATTTTCAATAGCACAATGAGCATAGCGGGGAACAGAGTATTCATCTTCAAAAACATAGTCTGCTTTTTTGAAAGCATCATCAATATTACCTTTTCTAATTTTTCTAAAATGAGCAATATTGGTATTTTCCTTGGGAAAAAACCATGGGACATGCTTATACTCTGAAAGTTCTGGATGAATCATATTATTTTTTTCAATCTGAAAATTTTCGTCACTTCCAAGCGCATCTTGCACACACAGAATTGGTTTTAATACTTTATATTTTACTTCGACGAGCTGAGCACCCTTTAAGGCAGCTGCCGGTGTTCTCGCAATAACCGCAGCAACTTGCTCCCCAACAAAGCGAACTCTCTTCTGAGCAAAAATATATCTATCATGCATGTAAAGACCAAAACGATAAGGGAACTCATCTCCAGTAATAACTTTAACAACGTCTTCATGTTCCTGAGCTTTTTTAATATTAATCTTAACAATTTCTGCGTTGGCATGAGGACTTTCTACAATCGCAGCATAAAGCAGGTTTGGACCAAAATCCAAATCATCGGTATATAAAGCAGCACCGGTAACTTTTTCCAATCCATCTTGTCTTATAACAGATTTACCAACGTATTTTAAATCACTCATAACTACTCCTTACATCCGCAAGTTTTTTCAACAGCTTCCAATATTGGCGTATAACCTGTGCAACGACAAAGATTTCCGGAGAGTGCTTCCTTTATTTCTTCTTTAGTAGGTTTCGGATTTTCTTCAAGTAGCTCATGACTCATGACTACAAATCCAGGAGCGCAAAAACCACACTGGAAAGAATTTCCTTCCAACATTTTTTCCTGCACTTCTAGCAAACCGTCGTTCATAAGTCCTTCAAGCGTTGTCACTTCTTGTTTATCCACTTCAATTGCCAAAACCAAGCAGCTCTTTACAGATTTTCCGTTAAGTAAAACTGCGCACGTCCCACAGTCTCCCCTACCACATCCACATTTGGGACTTTTAAGGCCAAGAGTATCTCTTAAAACATCCAGAAGAATTTCGGTTGGTCTTACTTCTATTTTTCTTTTCTCACCATTAATTTTAACTGTAATTTCTTTTTTCATAATACTTACCCTTTCCTAAAGGTGATTGGTTCCATAAACTACACCAGCGCCATTTAAACGTTCATGTGCTATCTTTAATGATCGCTCAAGCATAACTTTCACCATATGTATTCGATACTCCTTAGACGCGCGGATATCATCAATTGGAGAAATTTCGTTTTCCACCATCTTTTTTATCTCTGCAATAGTTTGATCATTTAATAGGTTATTCTTCAAAAATTTTTCAATTGTAATTGCCCGTACAGGGGTAGGTGCTACCGATCCAAAGGAAATTTTTACCCCTTCTTTTTTGCTCATAATAACTGCACAAGTAGCCTGGGCCAAATCCTCTCCTTTGTAGCGACCAAGTTTCATATACACTCCACTATGATTGCCCTTGGGAATCGCCAGTTTTACCCCCATCACCATCTCATTTTTCTTAAGGATGGTTTTACGAGGACCTTTAAACCATTTTTTTACAGGAACGTCCCATTTCTTTTTCCCATCACTCACCACCACACTTGCCTCATATACATGCAAAATCGCCCCGCTATCCATGCAGGGTACGGCTGAACAAATATTACCAACCATGGTTGCGCGATTCCGAATTGCCTTGGATGCTACGGTCTTTGCCATTTCCATCACTACTGGACATTTATTCATTATAACTTTGGAATGAATCAGATCATCAAAAGTTACCAACGCTCCAATAAAAAGTTCATTTTGGGCATACTTAATTTTATTAAGACCTTTAATACTTTTTATATCAATTATAAGTTTAGGCTTTACCATTTCCTCTTTTAAATTTCCTATTAAATCAGTTCCACCTGCCAAAAGCTTGGCTAATTTATTTTGATTTAAAAGTTTGAAAACCTCTTTAAGATTGGTTGGTCTTATGTAATCAAAATCGTTGATGATGGTCATATAAATCCTTTTTCTTAATTTTCTTTTATCATTATGCTGCATTTTTCTAAGTAGTTTAATAGGTTTTTTAAAATATCTTTAATTAAAATCTGAACTTTACTTAATAAGGTTGAAAACTTTTGGACCTTATCTATAATAACCAGTTTTTTTTTCATGTTTATAAACATAGTCACTTGCTCTATAATTAAGATTCAAATATCTACTAAATTCTTAGACTAAAGATCAGTTAAAAACTCCTTATTGATTCACCAAGTAAAGAGCTCAAGTTTTTTAAAATTCTAAATTTCGGTTACAAATATTGTGAGACAGTTCGATGACAAGATCGCAATTGCGGTAATTTTCTCTATATTATGGACAACAATTTGAATTAGTGTAAACTAATTCAAACAAATACTTTTTTCTTAAATCGTATGGACGGTGAGTTTTATGCTGGGCAAATTTTCTCTTAAGAAAAAAATTTATTTAGCCTCTTCTTCTCTGCTTCTATTGCTGACCTTTTCTCTTGTCGGCATTGGACTTTGGAGTATGACGATCGCACTCAAAGAGCTCAATACTAAATTGATGGAGACTCAAATTCAAAGTATCGAGGAGCAACTAGTTCGCGAAAATAAGATGCTCGTCGACGGTGGCTTTGCTGATATTCCCGCCGTAATTAAATCAACCAAAGAGGCTGTCGCAAAAAGAATCGGTGAAAGCTATAAATTCGGTAACTCCGGTTCAATCACTATTCTTGATCAAGACAAAAAGGTGTACTTTGACAAAGTGGTACCAGTCAACACTTCATTTTCTACTCCCTTTATTCAATCCTTCTATCAAAATAAAAAAGGAAGTGAAATCATCAACGATCAAGGCACTTCTCGACTCATCGTCTATAGCTATTCCCCTACATGGAATTGGCTCATCTTTTCAGCTATAAATGTTTCAGAAATTTTATCGATGAGAACTCAATATCTTTTGAAGGTAATAATTGCAGCTTCTCTTCTTTTTACCTTTGCTGGATTTTCGATCTGGTATTTCATTAGAAAGATTCTAGGTAAGATTTTTGAAGTGAGACAATCCTTACTCCATCTTTCCTCAAAAATGAAAACATTGTCTCAAGAATCAAAGGATATGAACAAAGAATTGCTTGATATCTCGCAAGCTCAATCATCGTCAACCCAAGAAACCAGCGTAGCTGTTGAGGAAATGAATGGCATGATTTTACAAACCACTAACGCTGCAAAAAAGTCACAAGAGTTAACTACTACAATTCAAGACATGACCGAAAATGCAACTGGAAAACTGAAAGAATTAAATGATGTTATGCAGTTAATTGAAACCTCAAATACCCAATTGATAAATATTTCAAACATCATCAATCAGATCAGCAAAAAAACAACTGTTATCAACGATATCGTTTTCAAAACACAACTCTTATCTTTTAATGCCTCCATTGAGGCTGCACGAGCAGGTCAACATGGAAAGGGCTTTGCGGTTGTAGCCCAAGAAGTAGGAAATCTGGCTACACTCAGCGGTACAGCATCTCGGGAAATTTCAAGTCTCCTGGGAAAAAGCCAAAAAGAAGTTCAAAGCATAGTGGGTAGTACAATTGAATCTATTAAAAAAGCAAACGACTCAAGCCAGGTAACATTTGATGTTTTTAAAAAAATGCTAAGTAGTGTTAGTGAAATTGATCAAAATATTGGAAGTATTACAAACGCATCTCAAGAACAGCAATTAGGAATGCAACAAACGATTACCTCTATGAACAAATTAAGCGATTTGTCCAAAAATGAACATAAGATCGCGGTTCGATGTGATGAAAATGCACGCAAAGTTATGGATGCCGATGCTGATCTTAAAAAAACAGTACACATGGTCGATCAATTTGTTTCAGGTCAATTTAACTAGATCTCATTTTAAAAGAAGGGATCATTACTATATTTTGGAGGTAGAAAATGATGAAATTTGTTAAATTTTTGCTTTTTAGTATTTGCTTAACTTCTGCTGTCTTTGCTCAAGTAAATCCGCAAGACGCGAGGAGTAAAGAACAATTGATTGCCTTTGTAAAAAAAGCTGCAGCGATGGTAAAGGCCAATCAACAAGACGCTTTTAGTAAGTTTAATGCCCCAGCAGTTGGCAAAGCTCCTGCTTATGCTGATGGTGAGCTGTACATGTATGCTTATGATTATACTGGCAAGGTTTTAGCTCATGGAGCTAATCCTCAATTAATTGGTGCCGACTTGAGCCAGAAAAAAGATCCCAAAAATGGTTCATTTACTATTCAAAATTTAATGAATGAAGCTAAAAAACCAAAAAATGCAGGCTTTGTAGAATTTTTCTGGCCTCATCCAAAAGATATGACCAAAGTTTTAAAGAAAGTGGGTTATGTTGAAGATATTGATGGAAAAGTTTGGATAGGTTCAGGCATTTATCTCGGCGAAGAAAAAAATTAAGACCTCGATAATCAAAATTAAGGCAGTAGTTTCAGGCTGCTGCCTTAATAATTCAATTTATTAATTCTCCTCCCCAGTCATCGCCACAATTCGACACATTGACGATTCAAGCTCAATGCCCTTTAGTGGAAAACAGCCAATCCATGCGCGTTTATTTTTAATTTCGTTAATCTGGCCTCCAAGATTTTCTGCGTGAACCATGCGAATTGGGAAAAGTTTAAGATGCATTACCTGATAATAAGTTTCATGCGGATACATTTCTTCCCAAGTTTTACCGAAGTCTTTTTTTAATTTAGCCTCAGCTTCTTTAAAACACTTAGGATGCCAATCCTTAATAATCGTATTCATCGGATGATCAGCACTTCCACAATCCACTCCGATCCAATTTATTTTTTTCTTAATACACCACTTATGAAATTCTGGAGAAGGCCCTGGATGCTTAACAAAGTATCTAACTTCATCACATTTTTTTTGATCCCAAGCGTATTTATTATAGCCAGTATTAATAATTAAAATATCTCCTGCTTTTACTTCTACTCGGGATTCAATCATCTCAGGTGTATATAAACTATAATCACTCACTTCATCAGAAATATCGACCACAACTCCTGGACCACACCATTCAGTGATTGGAACTTCACCGATAGTTCTTCCAGCAGAGTAAAAATGAATTTCACCATCCATGTGAGTACCGACATGATTACTAGTTGTGATAATCTGACCATTTGCTCCCTGGCCCATATGAGCGCCAGCAATTCTTTTAAAGTATTGTATTCCAAGCGGCATATAAGAAGGCCATGGTGGTGTATGAATACTTAAATCCTGAGTTAGATCATAAATTTTCATTTTACCCATCATGTCCAAAAATTTTGCATTATCCATGGTATTCTCCTTCTATCTTTTAAAGTGATTTTATAAATTCTTGATAAGCATTAATAAACGGTTCTACTGGAGCAGACAAAACTCCCGCTCCCACTTGGCCGATTCCAGGATTTTTATGAGCTACTCCCGTATTGATTACTGGGAGAATATTTTTTTCCACTACTTTTAAAACATCAATCCCGGTTGGTGTTCCTCTAAAATTTAAATATGGTATTTGATAAATATTATTTTCGCTCTCAGTTATTTCATACATCTTAAGTGTAAAATTAGTAGCATCCTCGCTCTTGCCTCCCACAAATTGCACAATAGCGGGACTTGCCGCCATGGCAAATCCACCAAGACCCGCCGTCTCTGTAATTGCCGAATCTCCAATATCTGGATTAGCATCTGCTTTTGTGAAACCAGGGAAATAAAGCGCATCAGGTACCAGCGCTTTCCCAACAAACCATGTATTCCCTGTGCCTGACAATTGGATGCCAAAATCAGTTCCATTTCTGGCCATAACTACAAGCAAACTAGAATACTTCACACCTTTACCTGCATCTAAACTAGCTTTAGCTTGGGCCATAGATAAATTCAAAAAGAAATGATCATTGCCATTTATAAAATTTAATACATCAATAGCATTTTGATTGGATTTACATGTTTGTAAAATAAAGGGAGTGATTTGACGATAAAACAGTGAAGTCCCAGCTCGATTACGGTTATGAACTTCATCACCCATATGAAGTGCTTGAGCGATAATACTTTTAAGGTCAATCCCCCCCGAAGCTTGGATCGCATCTTTTAAAACTGGGTAAAGCACATCTTTCATCCATCTTAATCTTTCAATTACAGGTGTATCATAAGCGCCATAGCGAAGTACTTTGCCAAGGCCTTCATTCATGGTCGCAAAGGATTTATTTTTATGTTCAAAGTTTTCAATTATAAATACCGGCATAGATGGACTTATAATTCCGGCCATCGGACCAACACAACAATGTTCATGGCAAGGAGCAAATTTAATTTTCCCTGACACCACTAGCTTTTGTGCTTCCTCAATATTTTTCGCCATCCCCTCATATATCAAAGCGCCAAGTACAGCGCCCTTCATCGGCCCACACATTCTTTCCCAAGTAACGGGAGGACCAGCATGAAGAATTAAATTTTTTTCCATTTTAGGAATTACATTAATTGCCAGATCCATTCCAATTAAAGTTGGTCTTGCAGCTAAGATTTTCGTTATAGCCACTTTATTGGCTGCCTTTATTTTATCAATATTTAAAAATAATTTCTTTTGAAGTTCGGTATCATTCACCAGTGGTGGTCGCCATTCCACGTGCAATGCTGATGCGTGATTTAGTTTTAAATCACGGTAAAAATCCGCAATCCCAATATTAATGATCTGGGGTTTATCTTTTAATAGATTATTCATTTGCCCCTCTGTTTATTTGTTTAAGTATATGTGCACAAAGAAGAGCACCTTCTGCATTTGATTTTGGCACCACAACATTTAATGCCTTAAGACTTGCAACGATCTCTTTCTTGTTTTGAGGATCACCATCAGTGCCGGTAACCGTGCAAATAACCATTAAATCTTTTCTCTCTTCTCTCACCTTTTGAATGGTCGGTAAAAATTCCTTAATTGGGTTTTTATTTGAACCAAATCCTAAAACTAAATCCAGGTAAAGACAGGCGACCTCTGGGTCTTTGGCTTCTTTTAAAATTCTTTCATTTCTAAGTGTATAATCAATCATTGGATGAGGTCTTCCTTGGGTGAACTCATCGGCTCCTAAATCGATAATTGTATTTTTAATACTTCGGTGAGGATCATCAAGCAGGGTTGAAGTTACTACTTTTAAATTAGAATAAATATCCTTGATTGATTCATTACCTAAAATAAGTTGAGTCTCAAGGGCAAAAGTTCCACCGCTGAAGAGACCTCTTAGAAATTTTTGTTTCGAATTTATTTTTTTAATTACTGGCATTTCTTCTATATTAAAACTTAATTTTCGATCCAAAGATATTTCGAGTGCTTTAGTTGCTCCCTCTTCCAGCGTTTGAGCATAAATCATATTATATTTTTCAACTTGAGATTTCTGAGCACCTAAAAAACACGCAACTACTTTTTTAGTAGTTTTTTTAGCAAGCTCACCAATTTTTGAAAGTACATCTGCGTGCGGAGGTTTGGAAACCAATAAAATTGTTTTTGTCTTTTCATCTTCAATTAAAAGTTTGAGTGCAGACAAAAAAGTAATTCCACCAATTGCTTGACCAACATCTCTACCGCCAGTTCCAATAGCATGACTGATTCCCCCCCCCAAATTGGTTATCAAAGTGGTTACTTCCTGGGTTCCAGTTCCTGATGCGCCTACAATACCAATGTCACCGCTACTAACTTTATTAGCAAATCCCAAAGGCACTCCACCAATAATGCATGTCCCGCAATCAGGCCCCATAATCAAAAGTTCTTTAGAGGCAGCATATTTTTTTAACATTAACTCTTCTTCAAGCGATACGTTGTCTGAAAATAGCATTATGTTCATACCAATATTTAAAGCCTTCATTGCTTCCTGGGCTGCATATTTTCCAGAGATGGAAATCAACGCGAGGTTGGCATCTTTCAATTCCTTTTTAGCTTGGGCAATACTAAAATAGAATTCATCCTTACTTGAATTTTTTCTTTTTTTAACATCAATTAAAATTTCATCCAATTTAATAAGTGCTTCTTCCGTAACTTTTTGATTTTCACCTTTAATGGAAATTAATAAATCATTTTCTGGAGCCTTATTAAATTCATCGACATAAAGACCTGATGCTTTGAGTATTTTTCGATTCTCAAGAGTTCCCATAACTATTGCAGCATCTAAAATATTTTTAAACTCTTTTATTTTCTTAGTTACAACCATCAATGTAATAGAATCAAAATATTCGCCAGATTTAATCAATGTTTTAATAAAGTGGGCCACGGATACTCCCTTTTAATTACTTCATACAAACCTACTAACTGGTCAAGTCCTGAAGAATGACCAATGCGGGCTTGTATGTTAAAAGCCTCCCTAAAATCACTCATTGATGCTTGGGACAAGGCTAAAATAAATTTCTTCATCTTGAAAGAAACGAGTCCCCTAAAAGCTGTCTTTAAAAACCAATTAGACAATTCGTTTTTCCCAAGGGAATTTTCTAAAATTAGTTTTAGTATTTTATCTCTTGAAAGATCAGTTTGTCTTGTACTTATCGTTTTTAAATGAATACCGATCATGATTCCAATTAAAAAATCATCACCAGAAGGAGTCAGCCCCAAGCCAAGTCCTTTTAATATCTTTATGCCTTCCAGCAAACTCTCCTCAAAAATTACTTTCTTCCCCTCTATAAGACGATTCTTCAAGTGATTCTCAAAATTCAAAGGCTCTAGATTCTGATTATCACTTTCAATTAAATATGAGTTATCTTTATTCTCTAGAAGAAGTGTTTTAAAACATTTTAGCTTCTCTTTTGATATTTGGATGTCTAAATTTCTCAGACTTGACTTGGACAGTTTCAAGCTATTCTCTAGCAAGTATTCCTTGGTTAAATGCATTGTTTCAGGAAAATGATCTAAAGACTCGACCATTATATTATATGGTCCTCCCCCCACTTCAGATGTTACCAGCGAAAACATGCTATCATCTGAAGTATTTTGATAATTCACAACACGGTTAAATTCGCTATGAAGTTTATATTGACCTGGGATTAAATAATCACCTAATTCAAGAATTTTGAGCATCTTTTAAAAGCTTTATCAAAGTTTTAAACTCAGGACGATCCACTCTTTGTAATAAGTAAAATAAAAGTGTCTCCGTATTCATGATATGTGCTCCAGCTTTTTCCATCAAATCAAGTCCGTTTTCCCATTTTAGTTTGGTAGATGAGACACATGTGTCCTTTAGTACAACAACATGATATTTGTCTGACAATAAATCAATAACTGTTTGTAAAACACAAATATGCGTTTCCAGCCCTGATACTACAACAATTTTTCGCCCATATTTTTTTAGGTTATCCTTGAAGTTTAAACTTTTAAAGCAACTAAAAGTCACTTTATCCGTAAAAGCATTTCCTTTCCAAATTTTGACAATGTCAGCATCCGTATGTCCAAGTCCTTTTACATAATGTTCAGTTCCAATCATTGGGATTTTCAAGTCACTGAACATTTGAACAGTTGTTAATATATTTTTTTTTGCTTGTTTTAACACTTCAGAAGGAATAAGCGGATAAAACTTATCTTGCATATCAATGACAAGATAAAGTAAGTTTTCTGATTTGATATTATTCCACATATTATCCTCCGGTTTTAAAGATGATATTATGTTTAAAAAGGTCTTCTATCAAATTTTTTATCAAACCGAGTATGAAAATACTATATTGTAAACCAGCCTGTATTCAAATGGTTAGGAGATAAAAGGTCTATTTTTGAACTGTCGCCCCGTGGGTCACTTGGTGTTGTTGCTTTTTTTCTAGATATTTTGTGACAACATCTAAATTTTGATAAGTATCAGGAACATCTTTTCTAGCTAACTGAGTTCTTAATTGACCAATAAAAGTTCGAGGCCAGGTCAACTGAACCATGTTAACAATCCATTTAGGGATATTACCCTTGTAATCATTAAAAAATGAAATTTCCACATATGTTTTCGTGTCGTTGTATACACTTTTTAAATAAGTATTCCCTGAAAAGGTATGACCCCTCACAAAACCTTTTCGGTTCGGCATCTGAGGATGAGTGACAGAGTAGATGATTGCTTTAACTTCTTTTTTCTCAATATCATAATTTGTCTTGATATAAACCAGAAAATCTCGATCCTCGAAAGGCCAAGGTGCATCGAAACTAGCGTAATCAATAAATTCTCCAAATGACAGCTGTTCAACAGTTTTGGAAACATCCAAGCGCGGCACCCACTCGGTTTTTCGGCTAGCATCAGTCAACACTGATATAACTTTAGTTATGGGATAATTTAAAATAGTATGAACTTTAATTGGAATTAAACCAGATTTATGAGCTCTTTTCGCTTCATACACTTGGATATTGTCTTCATCAGAATATTTAGTCCATTCAATTTTATCTAAATCATCTTGGTTATCGTATGCAAGTAACCACGTTGCAATAAATAAAAATAAACCAAAAATTATTATTCTTCTCATTAGTATCCTATTTGATTTTTTGCTACCGCCAGAAGTCACCAACATATCGGAATATTAAGATAATGGTTAATGGATTTGCATTAAAATTAAGTTTTTAAAATAACCAACAATTCTTCTAGTGTATTTACTTTTGACTTTTTTTGATGGTGAGTTATTTCCCAGTGATCTGTGCCCTGACTATCTTTAATTATTTCGATTACTGGACTCCCAGGAATATGGTAATCAAGCACTTTAAATGCTTCTTTTCTTAAAAGGTGCCTAGTCCAAATCTTTTTTTTATTATCCCCACCAAGCAGAGAAACAATTAATTCATTTTCCTTCTTTTCCTTGAAAATACCAATTTCATCATCGAAAATAAACTGAGGATGATGAAAACACCTTTCAAAATCACCACTAATTATAAAATCTTCCGGTACTCCTGCTTTAAGATTACCTCTTTGGTCTATAAGCCAAATCCAAGAAGCAAGTTCCAAAATTAGTTGCCAATCATGAGATGAAAACAAAACTGCCACTTTTTTTTCAATAGCAATTTTTTTTAAAATTCTTAAAATTTCCATTTTCCCGGGCAAATCCAAAAATGTTGTTGGCTCATCAAGAAGCAAAATGTTAGTGTCTTGTGCCAAAGCTCTGGCAATAAAAACCTTTTGTCTCTGTCCATCACTTAATTCATCAATTTTTTTTGTAAGTAAACTGGAAATTCCCAGAAGTTCAATCGCCTTATCAACAATCAATGTATCGTCATTATCCAAGGTTCCCATAAAATTAGTATAAGGGTATCGACCAAGATCAATTAAATCCTTCACCAGTAAATTAGACTCACTCACTTTTTCAGTTAGAACAATGCTGAGAATTTTGGCATAATCCAGATCACTCCATTTATCAATAGCTTGGTCTTTTACATAAATTTCACCATCTAATTTTTTAAGAAACCTAGAAAGCGTACGTAATATAGTTGTTTTTCCACATCCATTATGTCCCATCAAACAGATCATATCCCCGGGATAAATAGAAAAATTAATATTCTCTAAAATGACTGCCTGGCCATAACCCACTTTCAGATTCTTTGCCGTTATAATTGGTAATAAATCCATCATGAGTGATAAACCTTTTTATAATTAATAAGAATAATAAAAATTACAGGTCCACCGACAAGCCCCAAAATACCGTTAATAGGCAAAGTGATGTCACCCATGAAGCCAGATATAAATTCGCTGGCAAGTGCCATAATTGCCCCGAATAAGGCTACACTTGGTATTAGAACAAAATGATTAGATGATTTGAAAAAACTTCGTGCCAAGTGAGGAGAAATAATTCCAATAAAAGCTATTGGCCCACAAAAAGATGTGACCGTACCTGATAAAATAGCCGTAATGAATAAAAGCATTTTTCTAGTTTTTAACACATTCAAACCCGATGATTTGGCATATTTATCGCCCAGTAAAAGCAAATTAAGTTTGGAAGATAAACAAAACAAAAGTATGGCGCCTATTAAAATTATAAAAGCAAACATACCAATTTGATCCAATGACACTCTTTGGAAACTCCCCATCGTCCATAATAAAAAATTCTTTATCTTATGTGATTCACTAATAGTTACCAAAATACTGATAATGCCTGTGATAACGTGACCAAACACTAGGCCCATTACAAGCAAAATCAATTTATTAAAAAGAATCTTGGATAGAATCATAAGAAAAAACAGAGTAAGCAAACTTCCAACCGTTGCAAAAAAAATAGTACTTAATTGCCCTAAATAATTTGGAAAAATAATTAATACCGAATCCAAAGCCATGATACCAATCGCCACCCCCAAGGATGCTCCACTTTGCACTCCCAATATATAGGGGTCAGCCAGTGGATTATTAAAATAGGTCTGCATAATTAAACCAGTTAAGCCTAATGCTACTCCGGCTAGTAATGCTGTTAACGTTTTCGGGAAACGAATTTCCCATAAGATAGTTTGCCACTGAGAGACATGCTTACCACCAAATAATTCATTAACTGGAATATTCACCGGACCAATAATCATCAACAAAAATACTAGCAATACTACTGCAAAACATAATAAAAGAATTTTAGTTTGGAAACTGTTCATAAATTTATTTTAACTTATCATACCAAGTTGTTTGTTCACCTGCTAACACATTTGGATGGAAAATGATAACCAAATCTCTAATCAGTAAATCCGGTCGCATAATTCCAGTTTCCCAATAGTTCATATTTTTCCACTTATTAACTTTTAGTACATGATTATAAATTCTTCCGGTTTGAAAAACTTTAAGTTTTGAGTATTTGTCATCGCTACTTTTAAGTTCTTTCAAATTAAACCAGGTATTTTGAGTAAGCCAAACCTCGCTCTCCATAAGTTTCGACCAAACAGCCTCAATACTCATCTGTAATGTTCTACTGGTCTTTTTATCTTTCCAAATATAATCTCCTCCAGCATCAGAAATTAGTTTTACGATATCACTACTTCCACCGGGGGCTGACCAGATTCCATGATTATTTTGGCCAATTAACACTTTAGGTTTTTTTAAATTTTTCACCCGATCTTTAGTTTTAATATAGCTTTTTTCAATATCATCAAATATTTTTTGAGCCAGTTTCAACTTATTATAAAAAAGTGCTACAAATTTTATCCATTCAGCTCTTCCTAAAAGAGATTCCTCTTGAAAATCATTATTTAAAATAACCAATTGATTTAATTTTTCCAACTGAACTAAATTCTCTTCATCGAAAACACTTGCCGAATATCCCATAATAATATCCGGTTTTATTAATAAAATTTTTTCACGATTAAATGGATAATCTAAATTGGTAATTTTTTTTTGATCAACCAATGCAGTGATATTCGCAGAGGTAATTAATTTATTATCAGGAAAACCTATTAGTGATCGATGCTCGTTGAGCATTTCCAATACTGCCAGATGTGTTGTGGACATTACTGCAATTTTTTTAACCGGACTTTTTACCAATAAATATCCCGAACAAATATTTTGTGGTTCATTGCTGATTAAAATTTTTTGTTTTTTGGTTTCTACCAAAAAAAATGACTTCCCTTGATAAATTTTAAATCCCTTGGCATATTTATTTGCAATGAATTTGATGTTTGAATCCTTTATACAAGGCTCAGCGGATGCTATATGGCAAACCAAGCTAAATAAGCAAATCGTATAAATTATTTTTTGAAGTAAAGTTTTGAATCGAGTGCCCATCTATCCGTTCTCAGGTTTTCATCTTCAATTTGATATCGTTCCATTTTACGATCAATATCTTGCAAGGCAAGCTCTAATGCTGAATATTGTTTTTTAATCACTAAATTATCTTCTTCTAATTTAGTTAATTCTTCACGCCACTCATTTTCCAATTGTTCACGCAATACAGTGTACCTATCGTTTACAGCTTCAACTTTTGACATATGTTGGCTTAAGGCTTCTTTAGCCCTACCGAGACGTCCTCCGATAGCCAAGCGTTTCTTTTCCAATATCTTTAAAAGTTCTTTTCCCATTTTCAAATTATTTACTAAATCAGGACTAAATAATTTTAAATATGCACCTGCTACTAAATAAATATTTTGTGCACATCCTTTGAAATCACTAATTCTTATGAGTAAGTAATCATTGCTTTTGCCAATAATATAAGATTTGCAATTTCTTCTATCATCTTTTTCATCCCAAAACTCGACTTTATCGCCCTTGTTCAGATATTTCATATTGAGAAAATCAACTTTTAATCTAATAACTTTACCAGCCTCAGTAACACGAGATATTCGTCCAGAAAAAATTCCATCCTCATCAATCTGAGCCTGAGCAGCGTACAATGTTTGACAGAAACTATAGATTAGTAACCAATATGAAAACCATTTCATATTACTATTATGTAACAATTTCAAAAATTATGAAAGGTAGGTAGGGACTAATTATGAAATATCGCCCCTTTTCCAATTCCTTCGAAAGCTTGGATCATTATCTGATCATTTTGCTCACATTTCTTTCTTACTATGGAGTAAAAATATTTTGACAGGTTTTCCACACTAGTTTCCATATTGACCAGATTTACCAATCTACCCGGAAGCTTTAATTCAAAGACACCTTGATTGCCACCATACTTCATATGAACTGTTTTAATATCATGCAAAGAACCTTCGTTGATCCCTTTGCTAGTTATTTCATCTATATTTACTAGATTATCTTTAAATGCAAAATGAACAGATCCTTTAAAAACATCTATTACTAGGTATCTTTCCAAATCTGGTCTTCTTTGCTTATTTACCCAGATTCGGACTGGGTTTTTGTGTCCATGAAGAAGACGTTGGCAATTGCCATAATGGTTTTTAAGTCCGTGGGTATATTGAAACCAATATTGGTCGTCGTCTTTAATTTCTTCCTCAAGAATGATTTTTACAAAAGATATTGAAGCCGGCAGATTTTTTGCAACAATTTCTTCAAGATATTGATTTACTACTGTTAAATTAATTTCTTTTTCAGCAATAGGACAAATAGCTGATTTAGGGGCACGATAATAAAACGTTTCGTTTAAGTTTATCCTTTCTTCAACGATAACTTCATCGTTTTTAATAATGGCTATTTTTTCGGGTACAAGCATTCTATGATCAACATAATCATCAATTATTTTTTTTACCATTTTTTTGGTAGTAGAAAAATCGCTAATAATACCATCATGATCGGTCGGTCCGGATAGCTCAATATGTATGCGAACTGAATATCCAACTGGCCCTTTTTGTTTATCCCAGTAAGCAAAATCAAGTAGACTGACATTTTCATAAAATAATTTTATGCTCAAAGTATCACCTTTTCTGTACAATTACGCTTGATGTAAAAACCTTTAAATGCAAAGGCTCTTCGTATTTTAAAATTTTATAGTCTTTGAAAAGAGACATCAGTTCTCCAGGTTTAAAAAAGTGTTCTACTGACAAACTATTTATTTCCTTCGTATCTCTATTCAAAACAGTATACCCCTCTAAAATTAAAATCCCGCCAGGTTTTATCCAATTCCATATTTTTTTTAACAAAGCCCTGTCTGTAAAATAAAAGGCAATCACAGCGTCGTAAAGGGTGTCTCCGCTAGAAAATTTATAAGCGTTTTCTTGCACTATATTGATTTTAACTTCGAACTCCTTCATGAGTAAATTAGCTTTTTCAATTAAATCCGGGTTGTTTTCCAATCCTGTTACCCGAAAACCTTTTCGAGCTAAAAAAACCGCATTTTGACCTTCCTTGAAATATATATCAAGTACTTTGCCTGCCGTAGGAATGTAGTGAAAGTTATCAGTTAAAAACCAGGATGGGACGCTGGTAGAAAAATCATCACTCATGCCAGCCTTTCCACTTGGAATGTTTCTATCCTTCAAAACTCTAACCCCACTTAGCAACTCATACCTTTCACCAGATATAGGCGGTCTAGTAAAACCGGTTTCTGTGGATAATAATAAGGTCAAAAAATATACTATCGTGAAATATTTCATCCCTAACTCCGCTAGCAATCTTAATCAATTAATGTCATGAGGTGTACTCTTTGACAATTGTTTAGTGAATCAGTCTGTCGGTTTTATTACAGGCGGTCCATCTAATTCTTCCAATTCTTGAACTTGCAAGTCAGTATTTGAATCATTTAAATTTGCTTGTAATGTCGTATAGGCTTTCTCTATCATTCTAAAATGATAATTAATTTTTTCTTCAATAGTAGCTGGCATATCCTCTGTATGAAACAAGTACCAGCCCAACTCTTCCGCCTCTTTATAAAAAGTTTCTAAGGAATATATTGCCCCACTTGAAAAATCTTTAAGTTCATCTAGTTTTAAATCATAATATCTTGATCTAAAAACCTGTTTCAGATGATCTCTATTTCTTTTTAAAACCATTGTTCTTAGATAATCTTCTTTTCTAAAAATAATCCGATTATAAAGAGCTTCGCAGTCGAGTTTAATTAAAAGTAATATTTTTTCATTAGTATTAATTTTCATGCGGGTAATTTGGCCCTGGTGCCACCTGGCCATTTATGCAACAGCTTGCCAGTTTGATAATATTTTTTTGCAATTTCACAAGTTACCATTTTAAGATTAGCTGGCAAACTATAGTGATTATAAACATTAAATCGAGCAATTTTAGTAAAAATATCTATCTTCCCAAACGAAGTTACATCGTGGAGATGAAACCTTCTGGATTTTAAATAAAAATTTAATATTCTATTTTGAGTCTCTATAAATTTTATTCGAGATTTTAAATCATTAACAACAACCATGACATGAAATAAGTCTTTATCTTTTTTAATATCTAATAAATCCTGCAGTCGTACAGGTACTAGCGTAATATTAAAAACATTAAAATATGTTGCCAATTGGGGATATGCTTCTGGTAATTCATTTCCCAATTGTAAAATAAAAATATAATCGTTTACGGCAAAACCTGTTTTCATACAACTGTTTTTCGGAAAAATTAAACAGGCTTTTGATTTATTATTTCTTTATATTACGAAGAGGCAATTCTTTCACAAGATACCCCAAAAAATAGTAGGCAACCCGTAGAAATACGATCAATAGGAGAGAAGATAAAACGGTTATTAAAGTATTAAAATAGGACTGTACTGGAGATTGTTCTGAAGCAAAGGCTAAAGAACCACAACTTGGAATTAATCCATCACTGGTTTCCTTATTAGCAGTATAACCAATGGAACTTCTATAATCATTTAATTCTACCGCTTCTTTAGCGCCAATAATGTCGTCATTTTGAAGTGAAGACACACTGGTTGTGTACGGATACATGATGGCATTTACATCAGTATGTCCAAGCCCAATAGTATGTCCAATTTCATGCAAAATAGTTTTTGCCAATAGACCTGCAAAATTTTGCTTAAGGGTAGAATTTTGGGCGTTTAAGATTATCACTACTCTATCAAAAAAATTTCCGTTGTTATATCTTATGGTAACCGCTAAGGTTCCAACTGGATCATAGCCAGTATCTTCCGCAAAATTAGATGACCATTTAATAAAGTTACCGGATGGATTACTCGAATAAAACTGATCACTCAACTCCCAAACATTAGCACCGGTTTCGTTCTCCCATTCTTGTATGCTAGACAAGGAAAGATTATATAATTCGTTCCACTCCGATGATGTAGCGGCAAATATTTTAAAATTTATCGGATAAGATTTCCAATAAATCCCAACTTCAAAATCATCGGTAAAGGTATAAGCATTGCTGGCAATAGAATAAATTAAAGTAATCAGAAAGGCACATAATACCAAAAGTCCTTTTTTAAGCATTTTTACATCCTTGTAAAAATAAAATTTAAATTATTTGAATCGATAGATAATTATTTATTTAGTTCAGCTATACACAGAAATCCATTTCTAAGTGAAATAATATATTCTTCGCCCACCGAAAACTTAAAGGGCCCATATTTTAAAATTTTTATTACAGGATCTTTGCTTGGACTCCCATTCATTTTTTCAATCATTTCAAAATGAACTTCAATCCAATCAGGAGCGTTTTGAGTAGGGCCTGGATGCAATACCTTCGTTACAACGCCTAAAAACTTGTCTGGACATTCTTGGCTTGGTTGAGTAAAACCCCAACCTACCTTTGAACAAACAATTAAAAATAAAATAAAAAGTGATCTAAAAAGCGTTTTAAAAAAGGTATTCATCCTAAAACCCTCATTTTATCGATCATCCATAATCTTAATTTCCCCGGAATCTTCCTGATAACCGGTTACAATTAATATTGCAGAAACCATGCCATTTTTTTCCATGAAAAAACAGGTACGTCCATACTTGTGGGACACAATGTATCATTTAAGTGGTGCGGGAGAGATTAGCCGCTATGTAATCAGTTTACTTAGGCTAAGAATTACTTGAGCATCAATTTTGATTTTTTGTCCCGAGACTGGTTTTATAAACTCAGTCTCGGGCATATAAATTAATAACTAAGGTTATCCACAATAGGATGAGGAGTACCTTAGTTTTGTTTTTCAGACGTAAAGTCTAATTACTTTAAAGTAACAATATAGTTGTCACACGTTGCTATTATCTGTCTATTCACAGAAACTTCATATTTAATAGGAGAAGAGCAAGATTGTGCATTAGCAACATAACGCTTAATTATGAGTGTTGCACCAGCTGGACGAATATTTGAATCAACTACATTCATTTGGAAATTTGCAGTATAGCATGTTAACGTAGCGATATTATCCATATTAGCTTCAAATATACCATAAAGATCGCTTGCGAAAGTAGTTCCTGATAAAATCAAAAGCATTCCAACTACGAGTTTCTTCATAAACTTTACTCCCATCAAATATTAATATTTATAAATACTTGTTCGAGTTGGTAGCCCAAGCGACATTAATCGTAAATATGATTGTAAAAATTTACCGATATTTATATTTTCTTTTTAAGAATAAATTGCACATATTTATAACCTTTTTTTTCCACTAAATTTAAACATGCGCGGTTGTTAGGTTCTGTATTCATATAAATCGCATCAAAACCAAGGTTTTTTGCCATTTTTTCTGCGTATTTGATAAGTTTTGTTCCAATTTTTAAACATCGATAACTTTTTAAAACATAAATTTCGTTAATCCAGATGGTATTCAAACAATCACTTCTCCTAACATCCAAATCTACAAATCCAACAATTTTTTCATCTATAGATGCCACATAGCACCTGTATGACTCGCTTTCTAAACGCTTTAAATATTTTTCTTTAATTTTTTTAAATTGAATAATGCTATATTTTTTAAAATTACACTTCAAAATGTAATCGACCACAAAGTCTATAGAGTTATTGTTCACAGGTTTAATTTCAATTTTTGTCACACAGAATTCCCTTCTACATTTTACCCAGCACAACCCACAACACACCAGCTGCGATAGCCGAACCAATTACACCAGCGACGTTAGGGGCCATAGCATGCATGAGAAGATAGTTTGTTGGATCATATTTCAAGCCCATCTGGTGAGCTACTCTTGCAGAATCAGGAACTGCTGAAACACCTGCAGCTCCAATTAAAGGATTAATTTTATCCTTGCAAAATACATTCATTAACTTTGCAAACAAAACGCCACCAGCGGTTGCCACCATAAAACTAAAAGCTCCAAGGGCAAAAATAAGCGCTGATCTTCCTGTCAAAAATGTTTGCGCTTGGGTACTGGCACCTACGCAAAAGCCAAGGATCATAGTTACTGTATCAATTACCGAATGTCTTGCGGTATTCGCTAATCTTTCAGTTCTCGTACTTTCTTTTAATAAGTTACCAAAGCACAGCATTCCAATCAAAGTAAGTGCCCCTGGCGCAATAAGCACGGAAACTAAAAACACTACGATCGGAAAAATTATTTTCTCTTTTTGACTCACAATTCTAGGCGCCTTCATGCGGATTTTTCGCTCTTCCCTGGTAGTAAGTAAATTCATAATAGGAGGTTGTATCACAGGGACCAATGCCATATAGGAATATGCTGAAACAGCAATCGCTCCAAGTAATTCAGGTGCCAACATCGATGATAAAAAAATTGCAGTCGGACCATCTGCCCCACCAATAATCCCAATCGCCCCTGCTTGCTGGGGAGTAAAACCCAAATATAATGCTCCAACAAAAGTCATAAATATTCCAAGCTGTGCGGCAGCTCCCAGCAAAATAAGTTTTGGGCTTGATATTAAACAAGAAAAATCAGTCATAGCACCAATGCCAAGAAAAATGAGTGGAGGGTAAATACCGTTAGTCACCCCTAAATAGAGGTAATATAAAACACTGCCTTTATCATAAACACCAAGAAGCATTCCTTGAATAGGTGGGATATTACCAGCTATCATCCCAAACCCTATGGGAATAAGTAATAATGGTTCCCAATCATGTTTGACAGCTAGAAAAATAAAAATGGATCCAATAACCATCATCACAATATTTAAAAAAGTAATATGAACGAATCCTGTACTAGCAATATAGCTCATGAAATCCACAGGTCAACTCCTCTATATATTTATTCTAATTCAACAAGAACCTGATTTTGAATTACGGTTTGGCCTTCAGAAACGTGAACTTTTTTAATTGTTCCTGCTACCGAAGCATTGATATCGTTTTCCAATTTCATGGCTTCTAACATAAGTACTTTTTGTCCTTTGATCACTTTATCTCCCGACTTCACCAATATTAATTTAATTTGTCCTGGAATAGGAGAAACAATTGTTCCACCAGTTATTGCAACCCCTGAAGTAGCTTCAACTTTGGCATTTAACTTTGTTTTTGATGCAAGACTTGGCGCAATTGTATTAATCACTTTTTGTCCGCCAAGCTTTTGAATATCTTTTATGGCCACAGTGTATTCTTTATCATTAACTTCTGCATGTATTTCATTAGCTGAAACATCTTTTAGTTTAACAGCATATTCTTTTTCATTAATAACCATTTTATATAGTCTCACTATTACCCCCTACCAGCTTGTTTTTGAAGATCTTCTAGAAAGATTATTAATCTTTCCAGATATCCCCCAGTTATTTCCAGCTGCATCTTTTTTCCAAGTATATTGTTGATTATCCCCTAAATAACTATGCTCTAAATGAAGTGCAGTCGCTATTGCAACCATAATTTCACCCGTATCTTCCTTACCAATATGGGCAATAGAAATATGTTTCGGTGAAGCCATTTCTTTTTTAAAACGAATTCTCGCCTTTTGTCTGATTTTTTCTTTGCGTTTACTTAAAAAATCCAAAAAATTCGGTAAAAATTCGATATATAAAAATATCAAAACCAATCCAACAAAAACAATCAACATGCCCATCAAACTAAACATGTATGCATTAAAATCACCCACAATTGCATTTGAAAATCCCATATTCATTTCTTTTTCCCTTACAATGGTATATTGCCGTGCTTTTTAGGAGGATTTGTATCCCGCTTGTTTTCGAGTAACTTAAGCGCCTTAATGATTCTTATTCTCGTTTTTGATGGTTCAATAATATCATCAATATAACCCTTATCAGCGGCAGGATAGGGACTAAGCATGATGTTTTTATATTCTTCTTCCTTGTTTTTTAAGAAAGCACTGGCATTTTCTACATTTTTAGATTCCTTGGCATACAAAATTTCAACAGCTCCCTTTTCACCCATAACGGCGATTTCAGCAGTTGGCCAAGCGTAGTTCATATCACCTCTTAGATGTTTAGAACTCATTACACAATAAGCTCCACCGTATGCCTTTCTGGTAACAACACAAACTTTAGGAACAGTTGCCTCGGCGTAAGCATAAATCATCTTAGCACCATTTCTAATTACACCACTATATTCTTGTTGAGTACCGGGTAAAAACCCTGGAACATCCGTAAAAGTTACAATCGGTATATTAAAACAATCACAAAACCTGATAAACCTTGCACCTTTTACTGATGAATTAATATCCAAAACTCCCGCCAAATGAAGCGGCTGATTTGCCACAATACCTACACTTCTTCCGCCATATCTAGCGAAACCTACAATAATATTTTTAGCAAACTCTCCATGAACTTCCACGAACTCTCCATCATCCACTGTTTTATGGATAACTTCCTTCATATCATAAGTTTGCATTTGATTATCTGGAATTAAATAATCCAACGATTCATCCGCTCTATCAAATGGATCCTTGCACTCAATTGTCTCTGGATGTTCCATGTTATTTGGAGGAATATGATCAAGAATTTTTTTAACGTACTCTATTGCATCACTTTCCGATTCGGCACTGTAATGAACTAATCCTGATTTGGTGGCATGAACATCAGCTCCGCCAAGTTCCTCTGTAGTAACGTTCTCATGAGTTACAGTTTTTACAACTTTTGGCCCAGTTAAAAACATATAACTATTATTTTTTATCATAACTACGAAATCGGTTAAAGCAGGTGAGTAAACTGCAGCACCAGCACATGGACCAAAAATCACAGATATCTGAGGAACAACACCTGAAAGCATAACATTTTTTAAAAAGACTTCGGATACTCCAGCTAACGAATCAATTCCTTCTTGAATTCTGGCTCCACCTGAATCATAGAGACCAATAATTGGTGCACCATTTTTTTCAGCATGACACATAATCTTACAAACTTTTTCAGAAAGAACTTTTGATAGAGATCCTCCAAATGTAGTGAAATCGTGAGCAAAAATATACACTGTTTTACCATTGACCGTTCCATAACCGACCACCACTCCATCACCTAGTATTTTGCTATCACTCATATTAAAATCGGTACAGTTATGAGTTCTGAAGGCATCAAATTCTTCAAAACTTCCACTATCAAGCAACAATTCAATTCGTTCCCTTGCAGTCAGCCTTCCTTTTTCATGATGCTTGTCGATTTTATCTTGACCACCACCAAGAAGAGCTTTCATTTTTAAATCCCGGAGTTCATTTTGTCTTATTTCTTTGTCCATATTTCTTCCTAAACTAACTGGTTTAAAATTTTACTGGTTTTATCCCTTGGAATATTTTTGTTTTTTATACTTTATTTGTTACATTTTTGAAATCTTTGATTCCCTATTTAAAGTTAAAATACCATTCTAAATATTTTTTATTTCCCGACTGAACAATTCCACAATCAAAACTTAATAGGAACTTAACCCACAATAGCTAGGCAAATAGATCTTTAATAGTTAATTAGATGATTGGAAACTTTATACTAGAGACTAACTTCCGATAGGCTTCAATAATTTTTAATATTTTAATTTTTTAAAAAGGAGAATCTTGTGTCCATTAAGTATGTTTATTTTTTTGGAGATGGTAAAGCAGAAGGAACCGTTGATATGAAAAACCTTTTAGGTGGGAAAGGTGCTAATTTAGCTGAAATGAACAGAATTGGTATTCCCGTACCTCCAGGATTCACTATAACAACTGAAGTTTGTACTCTGTATAATCAAAAGGGTGAAAGTGGAATTAAAAACGCTATTAATTCACAAGTTGAAGAAGGTGTTAAAAAAGTTGAAAAGGTTATGGGAACCAAATTTGGGGACAAACAAAATCCATGTCTCTTTTCTGTAAGATCTGGTGCGCGAGCTTCTATGCCGGGCATGATGGATACCGTTTTAAATTTAGGTCTTAACGAAGAAGTAGTTCGAAATCTTTGTGAAAAAACCCAAAATCCTACCTTTGTATGGGATTCATATCGAAGATTTATTCAAATGTATGGCGATGTCGTATTAGATATGAAACCTAAAACTAAAGAAGACATTGATCCTTTTGAAGAAATTATGGAACACATAAAAGAAAAGAA
>Ga0208958_1000847_pt1 | contig 34124 bp, 24 predicted proteins | sample RifOxyB1_FD_184032 | JGI IMG/M metagenome (GOLD analysis project Ga0208958, IMG submission 184032) | Soil microbial communities from Rifle, Colorado - Rifle Oxygen_injection B1 (SPAdes) | ecosystem: Environmental > Terrestrial > Deep subsurface > Rock core/Sediment | place: Rifle, Colorado...
AAATTATGTTCGATTGTTACATTTGAAAGATAAGTATTATCTGTCCAAGTTACATTAAATTGATAGTTTTTAGTTGAGTTATAGGTTGCTGGGCTCGTTGGTGTTGTTGCATTGTTTGACCATCTTGGTGCTTCTGTATCTATTTCTAATTTGAAGTATGCAATTTCTGTTTTACCCATACTTGCTGCAAAAATTGCATTATTACCCGTATTTCTCTGGAGTTGTGTTCTATTCATTAAAACAGACCAAGTAGTAGAATCTCCATTATAATTTGAAGAATTTACAAAAACATATGTTAGATTTGAAATATTATTAACAGAAAAGTAAATTGTTTCATTCGTATTCCCCCAAGAAGAATTCCCAGTAATATTAAATGTTGTTCTTGATTGATTTGAAGAATTAATTGTATAAATAAATTCTAATTCTGTAAATCCTGCACCGGAACAATTACTTACACAAGAAATTCTTGCTGGATTTGTAAATAACTGGTAAACATTTTGAACAGGGGTATATGTTGTTCCTGCTCCAAAATAATAAATTCCAGAAACAATATCAAAATTTGTATAAGATGTTGCGGTATTCCTATATTCATTTGTATATGCTGCCATGTCACTCCCTGTTGCCTCCGTATCATAAGTTACATGGGTGTATGTTGGAGAACCAGTTAATGTTTGCATTCTTTTCATAACAACTTGACCATAAAGTAAACCTGTTGAGATATTGGAATACCATGCAGCCCACTGATATGCACTTGTATTTGTGTCATATGTATTATAGCTTGTTGTAGTCGTAGAAACAGCCGTATCAGAAGCAGATGTGGATAAAATTCCGTATGCATATTTTAAATCATGAGAATCGACACCTGAAGCAGTATTTGTATCATTACTGTAAGAATATGTAATGAATCCAGAATTCGCAGTTCCAGCATAATTTATGAATGTTGTTCTTCCGACAAGATAATCCCCATACCCATACCATATCTGTTTTTTGTCGCTTCTAATATTGCTTGTAATTTTTACCCTATATGGACCGGTTTCATCATTTGTCGTATTTGGGGAACTCCGATCATAACCAAGATAATATCCTGTTGTTGATGCATAAGAACCAATTGCAATACAATCAATATCACCATTTAATGTTGTGGAATTGCTGTATGATTTAGAAATACATTGGGCGGGCATCCCATATTTTCCAGAATTTTCATCTGTAACAATAGAAACATTGTATCTCTTTGTAGAAATAACACTATAATTTGTAATTGCTGTTTGTGTAACGTTTCCTTCTGCAAAGCCAGGGTCATCAGGGGTAATTGTAATGTTATATGGTTCTCCGATAGTCAATGATTGAATTGGTATCCATCTTCCAAGACAGGCCCTTAATTCAAAACTCCAATTTTTACATTTATATAATGTATTCGCAGTTGCATTTAAAATTATTTTTCCAGTAGTAAAATTTATTTCAGAGGGATCAATTGCATAAATATTAGATAATTGTTCTTCTTCCCCTTTTAGAAGAAATAATGTATCATAAATTGTAACATTGTCTGGATTGTCATCGAGTTTAATAAAGGTATTCAGTATTGTTATATTGGTTGTATTGAACTCATTTAAGATCACTTCTTTAATTTTCAAATTAATGGGTTTAACAAAGACTGTGTGCACACCTTTTTTTATTTTACCTAAATGTATCTTTTTTGTTGAATTATACTCCAAATTATTTTCACTATCATAAATCGTTAATGTTGAATTTATTGGTTCTCCGCTTGCATTTAAAACAGAAATATTGTTCAAGGATGTAGAATTCAAATCAATATCAAATTCCCTCTTCCCATTTTGTCCAACATTAGATCCATCAGAACAATTTACATTCCAAGTATAATTTCCAGAAATTAATCCCTCAACATAAAAAGATTGATTTATGTTTTTTGCAATTATTGTGTTTGTTTGATTAACTACATTATTCAATATTAAAGAACAATTGACAATCTTGTTTGTATCTGTAACATTATATATAAAGGTAACATTTGATTCAAAAAATTCGGTTTGATTTATTGGATAAATCAAAATTACAACTGGTGGGTTTGTATCAATGGTTGTGTTATAGGTTTGCGTTAAATTAAAATTATTCAAATTATCATAACTTGTTGCATTGAAATAATAAATTCCGTCCATTAGATTTGTAAAATTGACAAAATATGGGCTTGTTGTAGAATTTGTCCAATTAATTAAACTTGTTGAATTATATAGATAAATTGAAATGTTTTTTAATCCAATCCCAGAATCTGCAGAAGTGACATTTACTCGGATATAATTTCTTGTTAAATTGCTATTATTATTTTCTGTAGATGAAGCAACATATTGAATCGTTGGAGCAATTATATCTACAATGAATGTTCTATTTTCAACAAAGCTTGTATTTTGATTTCTATAACTATCATTTGCAGAACAAGACCATTTGTATATCCCATTTGCAAATGTCCTAGTGTTTATTGTGCTATTTGAAGTTCCTGTCGTTGAATTTGTAACATTTATGGCCCATGTTCCTGTTGAATTTAACCATAATGAAATATTTGCTAGATCAATATTGTCTGTTGCAGAACAATTAAAGGTTATACTTAAACTTGAACTATTGTAAGTAACGATTGGAGAATTTAAAGTAACTGTTGGGGCCTGTGTATCATTTATCCAAACGTACCTTGTTTGTGAAACATTTGTCAAAGTTCCATCAGAACAATTTACAGTCCAGTTATGATCCCCATATGTAATTCCATTTATTAAGAAATTTGTAAGCGTATTATTTTTTGTAGATGAATTTGTCTGATTTAAAATATTGTCCAATCTGATTGAGCAGTTTAATGTCGCATTCGCATTATCTGTTGCTGTGAAATTTAAATTAATATTTTGTGTATTGTTAAATGTTGTTAGGTTTGCTGGAGCATTCAATGTAATTTGTGGTGCAGTATTTGTAAAAGCATTATATGTTACATTAAAATAAAATACATCCCAAGTAATCTCATATGTTGCTGGTTGACCTGAAGGTTGAGCATGTTGTACTTCTGATTTTGCTAATGCTCCTGTTGCACTTGTTCCAAAGAAATTATTACATGCCCAAGATTCTGAAGAAGTTACATTCGCACAAAAAATACTTGTTGGTTCAGACGCAGTCGGACATGTTGAATTAATTAAGATATAACTCCCACCACCATTTGAATCTACAGAAATATCGCAATTTTGGATTGCTGTATTACTTGTCCACCATTTATGGCAAAACATAACATTCGTAATTGCAACACAATCTGTAACACTTGCATTTGTTGAATTAATTCTTAATCCAGCCCATTGTTGAACAGTTGCTGCTTTTGTTGTTGTGTGTGTTTCATAGGTTGAATCATCGTTAAATAATGCTGTTCCAGGGTAAGAGTTATCACATATGCTCCCCCACAATCCTGCTGATGCAGAATTATCTTCTGCTACACAAGCTGTAATCTGCATTTGCGCAAATGCCGGGTCTTCTGGTGTTAAAATTATTGAATATTCTTCTCTAGGAATTAAATCTTGAATTTTTACCCATTCGCCAAAACATTTTTGTTCTGTAAAATTCCAATCTTTACATTTTAATAAAATATCTCCGATAGCTGTTCCTGTAACTGTCGCTTCTGTAAAATTAAATTCACTTGGGTCAATTGCATAAATCTGAACAAAATCAGAATAATCATCTAAATTTGGATAATCTATTTTTATGAATTTATCTATATTTTTATCGAGGGTGATATCTTCAAAAACAATGGAATTGATATTTAAATTTTCTGGCTTGACAATAATCTTATGTTGCCCTCTTTTAACTTTTCCAATTTTCTCAGATGATTCAAATTCTTTCTTGTTTTCTTCTAAATCATAAAATGCAATTATTGCATCTATTGTTTTATTATCTGAATCTTTTATTTCTAAATTAAAATCATATTCGGGAATTTTACCAAAACCAATGATTTCAGATTCATCTCCAAGTTTTATTTCAAAATAATCTTCCAAATTATACCCTCTAACTATTAATTCCGCTGTCTCCCCCTCTTTTAATTTGGTTTCGTTAAATTCATAATCAAAAGAATTATTTTCTGGATCTAAAAAATAAACATTTAATTTTTTTGAATAATCATGATGGAAAACAATAATAAGATTTTGTATTTCATTGTCCATTTCTATAGAATCTATGATTAAAGTATATTCCGGATCATCTTTAATCAAATAAGAATTTATTTCTGTTTGATTTGTTTCATTCAAGGTTATATTTGTTTCATTTATCTCACTGATTAAAATTTTGGTTGCATCTAATGATAGTATTTCATCCCCGTAAATCAATTCTACAGATAGTTCTTTTTCTCCGGTTGTGTTCGATGAAAGCGCGAGAATATCTATGTTTAAAGAAAGTGAAGAACCCTGATTTAGGATATAGTCTTTTCCAAACCCATATTCTGTCTCAGAATAATCTGTAGTGTAGATACTACATGTTTCTGAACACCCTTGTTGGATTATCCCCCCATCAAGTTCTCTTGTGTCTGTATGGATACTTCCAGGAATCAATGAAGCTTCTTCTCCCTGCAATAGATAAATCATGAATGTTTCTTTTGCAGAACATTTTCCATTAACAATTCTTCCAAAAGAATCATCATATAAAAGAATACTTTTATATTTTGAATAATCTCTTAAATACATAGTAGATAGTTCTACTTTTGTTTCATCGTTAGTGTCTTTAATTGTTTCAATAGTCGTCCTCTCTGAAAATGGAGACGCTATTTCAGCAACCTCTGTTTCAGGTGTTGGTTCTGGCTCTGTTGTTGGTTCTGTTGTTTTTTCAGATTCTTCAAGGGGTTGTTCTGTGAGCTCTTCAATTGGTTCTTCAATTAGTTGTTCTACGGGTATCTCTTCTATGGGTTCATCTACAATTGGCTCTCCAGGTATTTCTCCAATATTTCCTTCTGTGTCATTCTCTTCAACCCCTATTATTTCTCCTTCTGTTTGGTTATATTTTGGAAATTTCGAGGTCTCGTTTGTTTCAATTGTTTGATTAAATTGTGTCTCGTTGGAAAATGTTTCATTAATTATTGTCTCATTTGGAGTTATATTAAATTCTGTTTCATTTAATTGCGTTTGATTTGTCTGGTTAATTGTTTGATTTTGACTATTTTCCAGAATTCTTAATTGAAAATAAACATCTGGATAAAGTATTTTTTTCCCTAAAAAACCATAACCCTTCCCTTCTCCTGAAAGATTTGTGCCAGATAGATAGAAATTACCTTCAATTTCTTCAATATTTAAATTATTTTGTTGAATAAATTCCCTTAAGGTCATCTCTTTTATTTTATCGTCAAAAGAAACCTTTATTATTGTCTCTGCTGGGATGAGTTCCCCATCTTGTAAGAAAATATTGTAATTTCCAGAAATTTTTTCATTAATATCAAATGATCTTTTTTCTAAGGAAATTTTTGAACTAGTTGTTACAAATACACTAAAAAATAAGAGAAATATAGAAAATATTACCAATACTAATAAAATAAATTTTGGACTATTAAATTTCGCTTTGTTAAATAACATATTATCTAATTTAAACCTCTTTTTTAAATTCTAAATTACTTAAAATCGTTCAAATTATTAAGGAAAACCGGTTTAAAAAGCTTATCTTCTTTAACGATAAATCCTTTTCCTAAAAATCAATTTTTATAAATAATTTTAAATATTTTCAAAAAATCAATTTGATTAAATTATACAAAAAATATTTAAAAGACTGAAATTATAAATCTATGAAAAGAGGAAAAAGATGAATTTTAAAAAAGCAACTATTATTTTAATTATTCTATTTATTGGTATAATTTGTATTTTTGCATCTAATTTATTCTTTGCAAATGCACAATCCACCCAACATGGAATTAACGGATATGTCGGAAATTCTATTGATGGAACTGTTGCCGATGGTTCTTCTGTCCAATTCTGGCTTTATTATCCTAATGGCTCTTTAAAAAACCCAATATTTTTACCAGATACTGTTGGAATTACTGGTTTATCTAAACAAACTAATTGGTATATGCAAGATGCTAATAATTTTAAAAACCCATTCTGGCAAGAGGGCGATCTTGTAGTTATAACTATTATAAAAGATGATATACATAATGCTACGGTAAATGTTACCTTAAATGGTAGCGGAAATAATCAAGCACCAGACACTCAACTAAACGGATTTTGTGGTGATTTTTTCTGTGGTTCAAATGAAAACTGCCTTACATGTGCCCTAGATTGTTTATTATGTGGAGATTTAATTTGTAATGTGGAATGTGGTGAAAATTCTACAAGTTGCGTATCGGACTGTCCAATAACTTGTGGAGATGGATTTTGTAATTTCTCGATGAGTGAAACATACATAACCTGTCCATTTGATTGTCATTGTGGAGATTTTATTTGTCAACCAGAGTGGAATGAAACACTATTTACTTGTCCAATTGATTGTGGTTGTGGAAATTTAATTTGTGAACCACTATTAAATGAATCATTTTTAACCTGTCCAACAGATTGTCTCTGTGGAAATTTAATTTGTGATTTTGGTGAAACGAATATAACATGCCCAAGTGATTGCCCACCAACTATCTGTGGAAATGGTCTTTGTGAAGAAACAGAGACCCTTTTAAACTGCCCAATAGATTGTTCAGGGCAATGTAACAATGATACTCTTTGTGACTTTGGTGAAAACTATTTAACATGCCCGCTAGATTGTCAAATAGCTTGTGGAAATGCTGTTTGTGATCTTGACGAAACAGAAGAAAGCTGCCCAAGTGATTGTCCACCGATTGTTTGCGGAGATAATTTTTGTGAAGAAGAACAAGGAGAAAATTATATTAATTGTCCAATAGATTGTTACAAAGCAATTGCAAGATGTGGGGATAAAAAATGTGAATATGCTGAAAATAAAAAAAATTGTTGCGTGGATTGTGGTTGTGATGGTTGGAATAAATGTTTAAACAATAAATGCTCTGGCGAAGGTGGGTGTTGTTTATTTGGGTTCTGCTATTCATTTTTAAGAACCTGCTGGTATTGGTTTGCTCTTGGAATTGTTGTAATTACTGCATCAATAATAATCTATTTTAAAAAAGAAAAAATAAAGCTTTTCTTAGGCTATCGACGATAAAATCGTAGAAAGCTTTTTAAATACCTGTTTCTTTATATAATCACCGTCGGTAGGATGTTGTTTAACGACGGAAAATAGAAAAATAATTAGGAAAAATCAAAATGACTAATGAAGAAAAAGATAAAAAAGAAGAGGGGGATGGTAGTGCCACATATGATGCAAATGCAATTAAAGTTCTTGGCGGATTAGAAGGAGTTCGAAAACGTCCGGCAATGTATATTGGTTCTACTGGAAAAGATGGATTACACCATCTTGTTTATGAAATTCTTGATAATTCTATTGATGAAGCCTTAGCAGGCCATTGTACAAAAATTAATGTTACTTTGAATAAAGATAATTCAGTTACTGTAGAAGATAATGGGAGGGGGATTCCTGTAGATATTCACCCACAATATAAAAAAAGTGCCCTGGAAATTGTACTTACTATGCTTCATGCTGGTGGAAAATTTGAACATAAAGCATACTTAATTAGTGGGGGGTTACATGGTGTAGGTATCTCTGTTGTTAATGCTTGTTCTGAATTAATGGCTGTGAAGGTAAGGAGAGATGGAAAAATACACGAACAAAAATATATTCGTGGAAAAGCCGCGAGCCCTGTAAAAGTTGTTGGCACATATACAGGAGATACTGGAACAAGTATAACATTCCAACCAGATCGTGAAATTTTTTCTGTATTAAAATATGATTTTGATACATTAGAAAATAAAATCAGAGAATTAGCTTTCTTAAATCCTGGTGTGGATATTACTCTTGCCAGTGAAATTGATGATAAAAAAGAAAATTTCAAATTCGAGGGGGGGTTGGTAGAATTCGTAAAATGGCTTAATAGAATGAAACACGCCCTACATAAGCCAATCTATTTTAAGAAAAAAGAAGATGCTACTGTTGTTGAAATTTCAATACAATATAATGATTCATATTACGAAAACATATTTGGTTTTGTAAACACAATAAATACAACAGAGGGTGGAACACATATTACTGGTTTTAAAACTGCATTAACAAGAGTTATCAATGATTATGCTATTAAAACAAATCTTGCAAAAGATGTCAAGATAGAAGGAGATGATGTTAGGGAAGGATTAACATCTATAATCAGCTTAAGAATAAAAGATCCACAATTTGAAGGTCAGACAAAAACAAAACTTGGAAATTCCGAAATTAAAGGATATGTTGATTCAATTGTTACAGAATCATTAAGCCAATATTTTGCAGAAAATCCAAGTGTAGCAAAAACAATTATTACAAAAGTACTTGATGCTGCCAAAGCAAGATTAGCTGCAAAAAAAGCAAAAGAATTAGTAAGAAGAAAAAATTCTCTTAGCTCTGGTGGACTTCCTGGAAAATTAGCTGATTGTTCAGGTAAAAAATTAGAATTAACAGAACTATACATTGTAGAAGGAGAATCTGCTGGCGGTTCTGCAAAACAAGCAAGAGATAAAGAAACCCAGGCTATTCTTCCATTAAAAGGTAAAATCCTCAATGTTGAAAAAGCAAACCCGCATAAAATATTTTCAAATGAAGAAATCGCAACACTTACCTCTGCGATTGGAACTGGAATAGGAGATAGTTTTGAACTTGAAAAATTAAGATACGGGAAAGTTATAATCATGGCTGATGCAGATGTTGATGGACAACATATCGCAACCCTTTTATTAACATTCTTTTTCAGATTTATGCCTGCATTAATTGAACATAAAAGGGTTTTCTTAGCAATGCCTCCACTCTTCAAAATAAGAAAAGGACAAACAGATCATTATGTTTATAGTGACGAAGAATTAGATAAACTCTTAAAAAAACTTGGTGGAAATCCTGATGTTCAACGTTTTAAGGGTCTTGGAGAGATGAATCCACAACAATTATGGGATACAACAATGGATAAAAAGACCAGGAAATTAAAATTGATAAGTGTGGAAGATGCAGTTGAATCAGATCAACTATTCAGCATATTGATGGGTGAAGAAGTAGAACCAAGAAAAAATTTCATAATTGAACATGCTAAAGAAGCAAATTTGGATATCTAAAATAAAATGACTATTGAAAAAAATTTAGACACCCTTGAAAATCAGGGATTTTCGGGGTCCCAAAAAGTTGAAAACTTTTTGATGACATTAAAGGAAATTGGGATTGATGCAGAACATATAATCTTAAATGCAGAAGCACACAATGTTGCCGAAGTTAGAACATTCCTAAATAATCCAGATGTAACAGATGAAATAATTATTAAAACACTTGTTATGATCTTAGATGATGTTGAAAAAATTATCTTACTGCCTGGAAATAAAAAAATAGATTTTAAAAAATTAAAAGAATTGACAAAAGCAGAATTAATGCGGATGGCAGAATATGATGAAGTTGAAAAAATAGGGCAAGTTGGAGCAATTTTTCCCTTTGATATTGAAGTTGAAATTTTTATTGATCAAACACTAATACAAAAAGAAAAAGTTCTGATTAATCTTGGAACCTTGAAAGATTATGCTTTTATTCAAGGAAAAGATCTTGAAAAAATTAAAAATAGTAAAATTGCGGATTTAATATAAAAAATAAAATGACTGATAAAGAAAAACAAAAAGATAAAAAAGAAATCGGAGATAACAAATCAGAACATGATGGGATCAAAAATGGTAATTCTCCTGTAACTATAGATCATATTTCAAAAGATGAAACAATTCTAGATGCAAAAATAGAAGATGAAATGCAATCAGCCTATATCAATTATGCAATGTCTGTCATTGTTGCAAGAGCTCTGCCAAGTGTTGAAGATGGATTAAAACCAGTACAAAGAAGAATTCTTCATGCAATGAATGAAATGGGTTTAGCTTCAAACAAATCAACAAAAAAATCTGCAAGGATTGTTGGAGAGGTTCTTGGTAAATTCCATCCACATGGAGATACTGCAGTTTATGATGCAATGGTTAGAATGGCTCAAGAATTTTCATTAAGATACCCCTTAGTAACAGGACAAGGTAACTTCGGAAGTATTGATGGAGATCCGCCAGCTGCAATGAGATATACTGAAGCAAAATTAAGTTCACTTAGCGAAGAATTGTTGTTAGATATTGATAAAAAGACAGTAAAAATGCTTCCAAACTTTGATAACTCCTTGACAGAACCAGAAACATTACCTGCAAAAGTTCCAAATTTACTAATAAATGGGTGTCAGGGAATTGCTGTAGGTATGATGACTTCTATTCCACCACACAATTTAAATGAGGTTTGTGATGCAACAATCGCCTATCTTAAAAATCCAGAAATCGATATTGAAAAATTAATGGAATTTGTTTTGGGTCCAGATTTACCAACGTATGGGGCGATACAAAAAGATGGATTAAAAGATATTTACATGACCGGGAGAGGTGGATTTATGATGCGTGGGAAAATTAATACAGAAGAAGAAAAAGATAGGGAAAAAATAATAATCACTGAGCTTCCTTACCAGGTTAACAAAGCAGAATTAATAAAGAAAATTGCTGCACTTGTTCAAGAAAAAAGACTTGATGATATTTCAGATATTCGAGATGAATCTGCAAAAGATAAAATGAGGATAGTGATATTTCTAAAGAGGGGAGCAAATACTAAGTTAATAATCAATAAATTATATCATTTAACAAATCTACAGTGCAAATTTAACGCAATAATGCTTGCATTAGTCAATGGACAACCAAGAATTTTAAATTTAAAACAATTCATAGAAAATTATGTTAAATATAGGAAAGAAATTATAAGAAAAAGAACACAATTTGATTTAAAAAATGCCCAAGATCACGAACATATTTTGGAAGGCTTAATGATTTGCCTAAAAAATTTAGATGATATTATCGCTTTAATAAAAAAAGCAAAAGGTACAACAGAAGCTACAGAACAATTAATGGCCAAATTCAAATTAAGTCAGAAACAAGCTCAAGCAATTCTTGAAATGAAATTGCAAAAACTTACAGTTCTTGAACAAGATAAATTAAAGAAAGATTTTGAAGAAGTAAAAAAGAAAATAAAAGAATTAGAAGAACTTCTTGCAAGTGAGCAAGCAATCTTAGATATAATTAAACAAGATTTACAAGAACTAAAAAGAAAATATGGAGATGATAGAAGAACAAGAATCATTGAAAGAGTTTCACAGGTTAATGAAATTGATTTAATTAAGAAAGAAGATGTAGCTGTGATGATGACCTCTAAGGGATATATCAAGAGAATGCCCTTATCCAAATACCAAGAACAGCACAGGGGTGGAAAAGGAGTCACAGGAAGCGACCTTACAACAGGAGATTTCATGCAATCTGTTTTTGTATGCTCAACACATGACTATATTTTATTCCTTACAGAGAGGGGAAGAATGTATTTGATTAAGGCATATAACATTCCAGAAGCAGACAGATATGCAAAAGGAAAACCAATTGTTAATATTTTAAACGTAAATGAAAAGATAAAATCTACCATCCCATTAAAAGAATTCAAAGACCAATTATTTATAGTAACAGAAAAGGGTGTTGCCAAATCTCTTGATCTAACAACTTTTGCAAAAATTAGACAATCTGGAATTAAAGTAATTAGTCTTCCTAATGATGATTTTGTTGTTAAAGCAAAAATAATTAATCAAAAATCAGAAGCAATAATTGCGACAAAAGAGGGAACGGCAATAAGATTCCCTGTTAATGAAGTCCGAGTTATGGGGAATAATGCTTACGGTGTAACTGTAATTAATCTTGAAAAAGAAGACAAGGTTATTGGAGTTGAAGTTTTTGACTCAGCATTATTAGAAAAAGCAGAAAAAGAAAATCAACAAGACCTTACAATTTTAACCATAACAGAAAGAGGATTCGGAAAAAGAACCGTTGTTCAAGACTATAGGCGAACACACCGTGGTGGAAAGGGTGTAACAAATATGAATTGTTCAGATAGGAATGGAAAAGTTTCTGGAATTCAAGTTGTCACCAGAGATGACGGTTTAATAATTACCACAGCAAAAGGAATGGTTATTCGAGTTCCTATTACCGATATAAGGGAAATGGGAAGAAATACGCAGGGTGTTAGAATCATTAAAATTTCTGAACAAGATTCTGTAACTGATGTCGTAAAAATCCAATATGTTGAATGAATAAATTGATAAGACCCTTGTTAAAAGATATCTAATTTGATTCTTGAATCAATTTTTTTGCACGTGAATAAATTTTATTGAATTCAGTTGCTTTCTTATCATCTATCAACAAATCATTTGCAGCAAGAAAATTTATTTGCCCCAACGTATGTAAAACTTCTGGATTTTTTAATGGTTCTAAATTACTCCAAAAAGAGTTCTTAATTTTAATTTTTCGATCAAATTTAAATTCAGGTAACATGGTGGATAAATAGATCATACCCCATTGTTTTGGATAAACCATGGAGTAAGCTTCATAAAAATGGGTTTGTTTAATCATTTTCTTAATAAATTGATCATAATTATTTTTCTTCCAATTAGATCCCCCATTATATCTCCTTAGTGAATTTTCGACGTCATTTGGAGAACCCAAAATATCGCTCATTAAAGAAACATAAAAAATAGAATTATACTTGGGATCAATAAGCTTTGTAGAATCATAATCATCCCCTAAAATCTGTTTTTCTTCTAATGTAACTCTTTTTTTAAATGCGAAAAAATATCTTTTAGCATTACTTTCCCTAATATGAAAAGGTCCTTTTTCATCTAACAAACCGTATTTTAACTGATTAGCAATACTTTCACCTATGCTTTGCGGAATAATTGTTCTAGGATCTAAATCTTGATTAAGAAAAATTTCTGTTAGGGTATCAAGAGTAGATTCTAATTCTTCTAAATTGAAAGATGGTTTATTCTTAATTAAATATGCTCTATATTTCTCATTTTCACTATTATTAACTGCGTACCAAAATTTATTAAAACGATCTTTTGCTACAAGTGATTGAGATAATTTGGTTCTAAACCTGGTTGTTTCGGATTCTCTTAAATTATCAAAATATTCTGAATTGAATTTAAAATCAAAACCAGAGATAAAGGAAAAATTCGTTTCTGTTTTAGCTAAATAGGAATTTTTTCCTGAATTAGATTTTATTTTCTCTAATGAGATTGTTGAATTTTCTTCAGAAGCATAATAGACTGGTTCTACCACAAATTCCATTAAAGGGTTAAATGTTGCCGATGTCTCTTTTTTTGATGGAGCATAAAGCAATGCCCCTCCAAGAAATAATGCCATAGCTAAATTTTTTAATTTCATTTCCCTTAACCTTCCTATAAAAGATGGTTTAAACAAAATTTAAATATCTTTTGGAATTAAACTATCTATGTCAAACTATAACATTACGATTGATAGGAAAAATTGTCTTGGTTGTGGTGCTTGTGCTTCCGTATGTAAGAATTTCTTCATGGATAAAGAGGGAAAGGCTTCTATAAAAAAATCAAGAATAACCGATAAGGAATTGGAATTGAACATGGGGGCAGAAAAGATTTGTCCAGTAAAGATTATAAGCATCAAAAAAATTAAGTAATTTGCTGTCACCGATGAGTTGTAACAAAACAAAAGCTTTAAATAGCTAGCTCTTCTGATAATGGTATAATAAATAAATTAAACATATAAAATGAAAACTCAAAAAAAATCAAAAGGATTTGCAATATTTGCAATAGCTGCTATTGTTTTATTGGCTATTGGTTTTGCCGTTGGAGTAAGCGATAATACCAAATTACTTACTGCATCTGTTGTATCTGGAATAAGTGTTTCAGACATACAAACAAAACTTAGTCAATTTTCAGAAACAATGGCAAAAAACGAAGCACTTTTGAATGACTTAGAAAGCCAAGATTCAGAAAATCAAGATCTTGAAGCACAAATTTTAAAGTTAAAACAAGACAACGAAGAACTTAAAGATGCTGCTTTTGGATTATTTGCTGCATTAAATGTGCAACCAATTGAACCAATCGAATCAGTTTCAACAAGTTCAAGCCATTCAAGTCATTCAAGCAACGATAACATCTGTGCTCCAAGGGATTGCTATAAGGGAAGATTTAATTCAGAAACTTGCAAATGCGAATCAATACCAAACGAAAGAACTCTTGAAAAATAATTTTTTTATTTATAATTTAAATCAAGAGTCTTTTATTTTTTATATTCCTTGAAAATGTCACAAAAAGATTTAGTCTGTGTTGTAAGTGCGGATGTCCCAACAACGCATTTGAGGATTGAAAAAGCCCTGCAAAGATTTCATGATTCACGAGCTGATTTATTTGTTCTAAATGGATTTAATGATTCTACAAAACACGATTCAAATTTTAAAGGAGAAACATGGAGAGATGATGATAGATTAAAAGACATTTATAAAGATTTAGAGAATCTTAACAAGGTTATTCTATATGCTAGAAATACTGTTGAAAATGGTGTTGAATTAAGAAAAGTAATGAATTATTCTCAATATCGATCTGGAGAAGTTATTACTTCAGACACCCATTTTATACGGCTTGTTAGAACATTTTATTCTGTCTTTCCAGAAGAAGAATTTAATAATTTAAGTTTTTCAAGATGTAGAGAACCAAGCAAAAAATTAACAGTCATACGAACAATTAGTGAAGCACTGGAATATCCTTTCACAGAGGCAATGCTTGTTGGAATTAAAAATGGAGATTCAAAAATTGCAGAAATCTATAATCAAAGAAGATATCATGGAAAAATTGGAAAAGCTCTTTCTTCTTTAAAAGCCATAATTTCTTAGTAAACATTAAAAATACCACTTCTTAACCTTATTTATGAAAAGAAACATTTCAGAAGATAAAGATGAACATATCCCTTACTTTGTGCTTTCTAGTGGTAACCGACTAAGTAAAAAACAATTCATAAGATATTTTGAAAAAAAAGTTCTTTATGCTATCTCAAAATACGATTTAATCAATCCTTATCAAAAAATAGCTGTTGCATGTTCTGGTGGAAAAGACAGTATGGCACTATTGTATCTCTTAAATAATATTTGCAAAGAAAGAAGGAAAAAACTTGTTGCAATTATGATTGAAGAAGGAATAACTAATAATTATCGAAAAGACATGATTCCAGTTGTTCAAAAATTTTGCAAAGAAAATGATATCGAATTAATTTTATTATCATTCAAAAAAGAATTTAGATTTGGTCTTGAAGAAATTGCTAAAAAAATACGGAAATTGGGAATAACTAATTGTTATGTTTGTAGTATTCTGAAAAGATGGCTTATGAATAAAAAAGCCCTAGAATTAAATATCGAAGCAATTGCAACAGCCCATTCTTTAGATGATGAAGCAGAATCAATCATGCTTAATTTATTAAAAGGAAATCCCGAACTACTTGGAAAACTTGGACCTGTTTCTGGTATCTCTTCAAAAAAAGATAAGGGCTTTTCTCAAAGAATAAAACCATTTTATTTATGTTCAACAAAAGAAATTGTTGCTTATTGCAAGGCATTAAACCTCCCAATTCCAACAAAAAAAGTTGCAACATGCCCAATGAGGGGAGAAACGTTCAGGGTTGAAATAAGGAATTGGCTTGCAAAAATGGAAGATGAACAAAACCATAAAGAAATAAAAAATGCCCTTGTTTCATCATTCCTAAAAATGATGCCAATGTTAAAAGAACAATATAAAAAGAAAACATTCAACAAATGTAAAAAATGCGGATTTCCCGCTTCTCAAGAAATTTGTAAGACTTGCGAATTACTATCTAAACTAAAAAAGTAAATTTATTTTCTCAAAGCCCTTTCAATGAATGGTTTAGCTTCTTCTCTTAATTTTTCTATTTCTTGTTGTCTATCTGGAGATTTTTTCAAAGAATTTGTAGTTGGTTTTGGTTCAAATACTCTTGGTTTAGAGTTTGATTGAGTTTGTTGAATGGAACTTTTAGGTCTTGGATTTTGTCTTGGAGAAACATAATATTTATCCATATTCTGTCTTTTATTTTTTGTCCTAATACCCATAATTAACAAGATAATTAAAATTATTAAAATCAAGAAAATTGCAGAATAATTTGCAAAATTTATATTGTCTTTTCTTTCTTCTAAATTTATACTTGCAACAACACTTCCAGTCAATAATTGTTTTCCTAAACTCTCTCTTATACTTTCAGAATTCCCTGGATAAATCAATTCTAAAGAATATTCTCCTTGTGGCGCTTCTAGAACATAATCAGAATATTTCCCCACGTTCAAATCTACATTAACAGAAGAATTGTATGTTTTATTTTGATTAACCATATCAAATAAAATTAAAACCTTGTCGTTATATTCAATATTCCCTTTATTCCAAATTCTCAGGGTTCCATTAGTTATATTTCCAATCAATATCTTTTGTTCTAAAAGATGAATATTTATTTTTTGTTCTAACCCATATCCTTGGGCTTGTATTTCATAATTTCCTGGAAGAGAATTCCAATCAAATTTAAACAAACTAAAATTTCCAGAACCTGTATCTGATACACTCATTAATTTTCGATTATAATAGATTGCCACAGTAAGTGTTCCATTAAGATAATCGTCTGCTTGATCATATAATGTAGAATAAATTATTGCAGTTTCACTTGGAAGAAAAGAATTATTATTCGGATTAATTGAAATCTTTGTTGGAACTGGGATGACATAAAAAATTAATTTATCCTCTCCGTTATTTCCGTTTGAATCAGAAGCATAAATCGCAAGTTCATGATTATATGATTCTATTTCTTTTGCTAATGTTAGTGGGAAAACAAATTTTCCATCCTTAACGCTTACCGCATAATGCTTGTCAAAATCAAAAGCAAGAGTTCCATCAACCAATTCTCCATTTTCTTTAATTGCGGTCCCTTGTATCTTAATTTCCTCTCCTGGTTTAAATTGTTCTTTATTTTTATTTAAAATTAAAAATATTTTATTACTAATTTTAAAATCAAGAGTTTTCTGTGATTCGATTATTTCATTTCCCTTTTCAATTTTTGCATAAAAATGACAAAGCCCATGTTTAGTAGCAGAATAATCAAAAGTTATCTTTTTTTCCTGATTTGCTTCTAAATATATTGGAGAGTAATAGAGTAATTCTGTTTTATTCGGATCATTATCACAGTATAATTGAACTCTAAAGAATCCTCCAAATTGTTCTGGCTGTTCTATTTTTGATTCGAAATGAATAATGTTCCCAAAATTATATGTTTCTTTAGGGTTTTGAATTAAAATAGATGCTTGAGTAAATGATGTAAAAAAGATTAATAAAATACCTGCGAGAACAAATAAAAAAGATAATCTTCTTTTAGCCATACTCTTAAATAGCTTCCCCATATTTAAAGTTTATTCTGATTCAACAGAACATTCATCCATTCTTGTTAACCTTTATAAATCTCAACCCATTAAAATTAATATGAAAATTTTGGCCTTGCATTGTGACTATATTAAATTTAAGCCCTTAAAAAAAGCGCTTAAATCTGCAGAATTAGAAAAAGATGAAGACAAAGAAAGAAAAATAGACGAATGTCTCGTTGTTTTTACTGCTGTGGAATCATCAGATGGTATTGAAATTGCAAAAAGATTAGTAGAAAATGCAAAAGATATTGCAACCCAAGTCAAAACAAAAAATATTGTATTATATCCCTATGCTCATCTTTCATCTAATTTATCCTCACCAGATATAGCCATCGAAGTCCTTAAGGAAGCAGAAAAAACATTAAAGAAAGACAAAGAAGAGTACAAAGTATATCGAGCCCCATTTGGTTATTATAAGGAATTTGAATTGAAATGTAAGGGGCACCCGTTATCTGAATTATCTAGGGAAATCAATAATGAAGGAAAAAAACCAGAAATTAATTTTCCTATTACAAAAAAAGAAGAAAAACCATTAACAGCTGAAGATGTTAAAAACCTACTAAGAAGCATATCCAAATCTCGCCTTGATACTGCCAAATTAAAAGAAAATGATCATAGAATACTTGGACAGAAACTAGATTTATTTAGTTTTAATGAAGTTGCTCCAGGCATGGTCTTTTGGCATAATAATGGTTTAATTATATACAATGAATTAGCAGAATTTTGGAGAGAAATGCATCGGAAAAATAATTATCAGGAGGTAAAAACTCCCCAAATAATGGATTCAAAATTATGGAAAATTTCTGGACATTGGGATAAATATAAGGAAAATAATTTTCTTACGGATTATGAAAAAAGAATTTTTTTAGTGAAACCAATGAGCTGTCCTGGTGGAATACTAGTTTTTAAGAATTCTCCAAAATCATATAAGGGATTGCCATTAAGAGTCGGAGAACTGGGGGTTGTTCATCGATGCGAATTATCCGGGGTTTTGGCAGGATTATTTAGAGTTATTCAATTTACACAAGATGATGCACATATTTATTGCACTGAAAAACAAATGGAAGACGAAGTTTTTAATTTATTAGAACTGGTTGATTTGTTTTATAAAAAATTTAATTTTGATTATGCTATCGAACTATCAACTAGACCTGAAAAAAGAATTGGGGATGATAAAATGTGGGATTTGGCTGAAAAAACATTAAAGAAAGTTCTTGAAAAGAGAAAAGTGAAATTTAAAATTAATGAAGGGGATGGGGCATTTTATGGTCCAAAGATTGATTTTCACTTAAGGGATTCATTAGGGCGAACATGGCAATGCGGAACAATACAACTTGATTTTTCTATGCCAGAAAGATTTGAGATGACATATACAGATAGAGAGAATGAAGAGAAAAGACCTGTTATGATCCATAATGCAATTTATGGTAGTTTAGAAAGATTTATCGGTATCTTACTGGAACACACAAATGGACATTTGCCTGTTTGGCTTTCTCCAATACAAGTAAGAATCTTAAGTTTCACTGATAGAAATATAGAATTTGCTCAAAAGATATATGAACAACTTAAAGAGAAAGGAATTCGAGCAGATTTTGATTTTGATTCAGAAACGATAAATAATAAGATAAGGAATGCGGAACTTCAAAAAATACCTTACATCATAGTCATAGGAGATAAAGAAGAACAAAATAATACCTTGGCCGTAAGAATTAGGGGACAATCAAAACCAAAATTCGGTGTAAAAATTGATGAATTTATAGAACAAACTTTAACTGAGATAAATAATAAAATGCTTGGTCCTTAGGCAAAAATCAAAATGTCATTCAAACAATTATTAAAAGAAATTGAATCATCTAAAGAATACAAACAATTTAACAAACAATATCCGGATTCATTTTTATCTTCTGCATTTTTCATTGTTAACAAGAATTTTGAAATAGAAATGAGACAAGTTGATTTTTTTATAACTAGCGAAAACAAAATAATGAGTTTCATTTTAGATCAAACAGATTGCCTACAACAAAAACTTGGAGAGTTATACAATAAGGATGCTAAAATAACTAAAAAAGAAAATGAAATAGATCCAAAAGAAGTCTCAATTGAATTTAAGGAACTTCAAAAGAGTATAAAAGAAAAAATAAAATATCTTGATGACTTAAATAAGGTAATTGTTGTTCTTCACAAAAAAGATAAAAAAACCATCTGGAGTCTAACTTGTATGTTAACTAGTTTAAAGATTACATCCTTATCTATCGATGCAAAATCCGGAAAACTTCTTGAAGAAAAATCTGCAAATATCTCTGATTACATCAAGGTAGATAAGGGCTAGTTAAATTTATACATTTTTAATTTCAACTAATTTTTTACTACTTGTCTGGCCGTGTAAAATTTCTATATCTTTCTTAGAAATATTAAAATAATCGGATAAAATTTCAATAAGCCTTTTATTTGCCTTCCCTTTTTCTGGAACTTTGTCTACTTTTACCTTAAATTCATTATCACTAATCATTATTACCTCAGATTTAGCAGAATTTGCTACAACATGAACGATTATTTTTACCATTTTTTATTTATGACAAGCCTCGAATGGGGATTGAACCCATGACCCTTCGCTCTTTCGATGTTCTTTGGGTGACATGTGAGGGGCATCAGCCCATACATACGAAGCGAATGCTCTACCAACTGAGCTACCGAGGCATAGTAATCTTAGTTTAAAATTAAAATAGAAATGAATATTTAAGACTTACTCAATTTTATGCAGATTCCGTGGGGGTCTCTTCTTTTTTTTCCACAGTTTCTTCTTTTGTTTCACCAGAAACTTCTACGATTTTTTTAGTTTCTTCTTCTGCTTGTTTTTTCTTCTTTTCTTTTAATTTTTCAACAAGTGCTTTAATGTTTTTCTGGTCTTCTGCTTTTTCTTCTACTCTTGCTTCCTTAGATTTTCTCTGGCTCATTATTTCTAAATTTTTTGGTCTTCTATCTTCTCTCTTCCCTCTAAATTCTCCCCTACCTTCTTCAATAGAATAAAATGCATCTTTATCTAATGGATATGATGCTCCCTTTGCTTCATTATAGAGTTTAGCTAATAAATATAATATTAATCCAACACTTTTTCCCATTTTATTGTTACATGGAACAACCAAATCGATATTTTTTACATGATTATTTGTGCCGGCTAGTGCAATAACTGGAACATGAATTTTTATTGCATCATTCAAGACATTTCTATCAAGATATGGATCACATGTGATTATTAATTTTGGTTCGAAAAAGGTTTCTAATCTTGGATTTGTAATTATTCCTGGAGGGTATTTTAAGAAAATTCTAATTCCAGTTGCTTTTCCAAAGGATTCTGCTGCAGACCATGCAATATCTCTCCTACAAATAAGAATTATATCTTTTGCTTCATAATTTTCCATAAATTTTGCAGCTGCTTTTATTTTTTCATCTATTTTATTTGTATTTAGAATTGCAATCCCATCTGCTTTTCTTCTATAAACATATTCTTTCATCCCAGGGGTTATTGCCCTTGTACCTGTATGGATTGAAACTTTAATGTAATCTTCTAAAGGAACAAGTAAATTAGGTTCTGCTTTTTCTTTAGTTTCTACTTTAATTTCAGATCCTTCTACTTCCTTTTTGTCTTCGATTTTTGTTTTTGGCATGATAATTAGATTAAAACTAGTATTTTAAACCTTTCGCTGACGTCAAAAACTCTTTTGAATTTTTGATATGGACGCCGCGACTGGGAATCTCCACGAAAATAAGACATTTTCGGGACGCCAAAAATCCATCAAGATTTTTGAGCGGAACATGTTCGATTCCGCAACACGCCGCGACTGGGAATCGAACCCAGATATCCGTGAGGAAACAGGTTTAGCAAACCTGCGCCTTACCATTGGGCCATCGCGGCTGATTAATACTTAAAAATAATCTGCACTTAAAAAGGTTAGGTTTTTCGATTAGATTTCAATTAAACTTTAATCTTAATTGTCCGGGTTTATCCTTTTTCTTTTTTGAAGGTTTTTCTTTAACCATTCCCAAAGAAAAATTTGTTTTTATAGAATCTTTATTTGTTTTCTGAACTATTCTAAAATCTACCCCTGAAAATAATTCTGTTTGTGTTTTAGAATTTTTATATTCTTTCCATTTTTCATTAGAACAGATAATCGAACCATTTTCAATAAGTCTTTCTAATTTGCCTTTCGGATCAATTTCTCCAATTCTCTTACAAACGGGTAAGAAAAATTGACAATTATCCTTACATCTATATGAAATGTGTTGTCCAAATTTATTTCTAGCAATATGATTCCACACGTGATCTATTTGTTTTATTACAAATTCCTCAGGCCTTTCATGATATTTTATTGGAAAAATCCTACCTGTCTGTAAATAATGTGCATGGACAATAGCATCCTTTTGAAAAAGAATATTGTGAGCAATTCGGTAAAATGTAAATTGAAAACTTTCAACAAAATTTGCTTCATCGATATCTTTTGGTGGACGCGCATCAGTTTTATAATCATAAATTTTTCTTAAACTTGTTCCATTTTTATTTTCTTCATCTATCCTATCAAAAACACCAAGTATTTCCTTACCTGCCAATTTAAGGCTAAATCTATATTCTCTCAAAATTGGAAGATTTCCTTCTTTTTTTCTTTGAATATTAGCTAAATAAAATCTTTCTAGCATTTTCCTTCCGCGATTCAGCATATATTGTTTTTGTTCTGGATATTGGAATTGAATTTCCTTATGACTTTCCAATTCATTATTAACTAATTTGTACCATATTCCTGTAAATTGGCCTCCAAAAGATTCCGGAGATTTATAATCTATATCCCAAAATTTATCCAACATTTCATGAACTAATTTTCCAAAAGCCAAATAAGGATTATCTCTTGTTTCTATTCCCAACCCATATTTAAGAAGGTATTCAAAAGGACAACCAATGTATGTTGAAATTTTTGAATAACTCAAATGTTTTGGATCCATAAATGTCTTAGGTCATTTTAATTTAAAAAGAAATATGTTCTAAAAAATATATTTAAAAAAATAGATAATACCTATGCTTAATTTTCAATTATATTTAATACAATCTATCGGTAATAAACAATAACTTTAAAAGTATCTTCGAATTCTATATTTTACAGCGGGGTGGAGCAGCCAGGAGTGCTCGTCGGGCTCATAACCCGGAGGTCGTGTGGTTCAAATCCCACCCCCGCTACCAATTTTCAAATGAAATTTTACATCGGGATTGATGAAGCGGGAAGAGGTCCAATCATAGGTCCAATGACTTTCGGTGGTGTTCTTGCAGATGAAAAACAAATTAAAATTCTAAAAGAACTTGGGGTTAAGGATTCTAAATTATTACCTCATCCAAAAAGAGAATTTCTTTCTGTTCAAATAAAAAAGAATGTTTTAGCATGTACTACTCTTGCTATTTCTCCAAGAGATATAGATAAAAGTTTAGCAGAAAAAATAAATTTAAATCAACTAGAAGCAAAAAAAGCAGCAGAGATAATAAATTTTTTAAAAAAAAGAGTGGATGAGGTAGAAATTATTGTAGATTGTCCTTCAACAAATATAATTTCCTGGAGAAATTACCTATTACAACATATCAAAAATCCTGAAAAAATAAAATTACGGTGTGAACATAAAGCTGATTTAAACCATACGATTGTTGGCGCCGCTTCAATTTTAGCAAAAGTTCTTCGTGAAAATGAAGTTGAAAAAATACAAAAGAATATTGATCAGGATATTGGTTCTGGTTATCCTAGCGATCCTACAACTATAGAATTTTTGAAAAAACATTCTTTAAAATTCAAAGATTCGGGAATATTTAGAAAAAGTTGGCAAACGTGGAAAGATTTGCACCCGCCTAAATCACAGAAAAAATTAGGTGATTTCTAAGACCCTATTCAATTTAAAAATCTCCAAGTGATTTTTGTTTTTTTCCTAAAATATCTTCTTTAGTTATACCAAAAACTTCGAAAATGTTTTCAACAGCAGGAATTATTTGATGGCCAAGATAATATTCTAAATTATATTCTCCTTTTTCGTCTGGGAGTTTTACTTTTTCCCTAACTAATTTAGTATTTCCTTTAGTTTCTGCAATGAAAAATTTCACAAGCATCCCAACATCAACAGGTATTCCCTGTTCCTCCATTTTTTTAGCAGCAATTACGTGGGGTGTTATAGATAAATATTCAGATATTGGTTTCTTTAATTGGGTTCTTATTAAAATGTCTTCTTTATCGACTTTTCTTTCCTTCAATTTTTTTATAATTTCTTTTAAATATTCGAGCGCGGAGATCTCATTTCCTTCTTTCAAGATTTTTTGTAAAATTATATTTTGTAAATCTCTGGCTAATTTACACCAATCTCTCCTTACGGTTTCAAAACCCCTGATTTTTAATTTCCCTTTTTCATCAATTAAGGCATATTTTTTCTTAGCCCCAAACCCGCCAGCCCTTGTTGTAACCCAAATTCCCCTTTTATAAAAATCTTCAAGTTCTAATTCCATCATTCCCGGGAGTTCAGAATTTAATTTTTTTAATAAATCTAAGACTTGTTGTTTGGTCTTCCCCTCCATTGTAAATGCAACACTATCTGTATCTGAATAAATCACGTTATGTCCTGCTTTTTTTACTTTTTCGATTGTTTCTTTATTGAATTGTCTCACAAAAGCTAAGATTGAAGCAGAAGATTCTATTGAATAATATCTTGCTCCGAAAAACCCAATATAACCGTGAACTGCTGCACTTAATAATTTAAAGGCGTTACTTCTTGCTTTTGTTACTGGGTTTGGATTTTCTTTATATTCTTTTTTACAATCTTTTCTTTTTTCAACCAACCTTTTAAACATGTCAGGTAAAAATCCTAATTCTTTTGAAAAATAAAATTTCGATTTTTTTCCATTAAGTTCAACTTCAGGAGATTCATGAACATTTTTTTCAGGTTTTTCCAATAATGTTGCTTTTGAAATATTAAATGAAACAATAATACTTGTATGCATACTTGAAAAATCAAACATTGCAATGTTTTCATAAAGTCCTGCTTTTGGTTCTAATACAAATGCTCCCTCTACTTTTTTTCTCTGTCTTCTAGTAGAAATTTCATCATGTAATGGTCTTTTATCTGTAATCTCATCATAAGAATCAAGCCTATGCAAAATATAATTTTCAAGTAACTGAGACATTGAATCTCTTGTTATCTCAAATAAGGGTTCTTGTATAATTTTACAGAATTCCTGCATATCTGGCCAAAATTTCTCGGCTAATTTATAGGTCAATATAGAGTCTTGGAGATTATATTCAAAATAATCTTCCCATTCATCTTCTCTTATTTTATTTGATTTTCTCGTTTTATCAAAATCCTTTTTACCCTCTCCTAAAATTTCTAATGCAACTTCATTTAATCCAAGAGTTTCTGATTGCAGATATTGGGAATATACTGTTTCGATAAATCTGAACAAGTCTATATGTACAATTCCCGAAATTCTTCCAGAAGGAACCCTTCCCCTCATAAATGTGGGTTGGCTCTTATCTAATCCGAGTGAAAGTTTGATTTTGTTTTTTTCTGCCCTTTCTCGAAGATATGGGAGATCAAAACCATCTGAAAAATATCCAACAAGCATATCTGGATTTAGTTTTTTGACATAGCTTACAAATTTCTTCAACATATCTTCTTCATCCTTACATAATTCCACATAGTCTTGCCTAGATTTTGTTTTTTTCCAAGTCAATACTTTCTTAAAATTTTTAGAAACCAAAGAGATCATAGTAATATCGCCCTTTCCAATTTCCAATTCATCTGCTTCAATATCATAAGCGACAATTTTCGGAGAGAGTTCCTCACTTTCTTTAATAGAAGATATTTTCTGAATAAATAAACAAGAATCTACTTCTAAAACTCTCGCAAGAGAACCGAACTCAAAATCCAAATCTACGTTTCTTCCAATTATTTTATATTGATGGAGGGGTAATAGTTTTTTGTCAATTATATATCGAGTGATTAAGGGAATATCGTATTCCCTTCTTGCTTCTATTTCGGGAAAATCTAATTTATCTGCAACAGGGTGTGCATCTTTATAATTTGTTATGAATATCTTTATTGCCTTGACTTTTTGACCCAAGAAATGCTTATCATGAACTTCTGTCTTTTTTATTTCAGTTGTTCTATTTTCTGATTCTATTTTAATATTTTCGATATTTTTTTGTATTTCTTTTATCTTTTTTTCAGAAGTTTCTTTCTTAAATATTGCCCAAAAATATGGTTCAAATTTATCTATAAGACAAATTCTTTTTCCATCAGAATTTCTACCAATTATTCTAACATAATTTTCTTCCTGCCAATCAAAGTGAGAATAATCTACTGGTATAAAATCTGTCTCGATTATTTCCTTTGCATCCCCTTTTTTTATATTCCCAACCATGAATAATGTATAAATCTAAAGTTTTTAAGTTTTCGGAAATTTTTTATATATGTGTTTCCTATAATTATTAGGAGATAAAACCAACATGGGCTTGCAAATAGGGGAAATTGTTCCCAAACAAGAAATAACTATTGAATCGCTTAAAGATAAAACAATTGTTGTAGATGGTTTTAACGCTCTTTATCAATTTCTATCGAATATTAGGCAGCCTGATGGAACCCCTTTAATGGATTCCAAACAAAGAGTAACGAGCCATTTATCTGGGTTATTTTATAGAACTACAAATTTAATGGCAAAAGGTATAAAATTAGTTTATGTTTTTGATGGTCAAAAAAGTGAACTTAAACAAAAGACAATTGAAATGCGAGAAAAAAGAAAAGAAATAGCAAGAGAAAAATATGGGGGAGCCAGAGAAGAAGGAAAAGAAGATGAAATGTTTAAATTTTCAAGACAAACATCTCGATTAAATGATGAAATGATTGAAGAAAGTAAACAACTTTTAGAAGCTCTAGGGCTTTCTGTTATTCAGGCTCCAGAAGAAGGAGAAGCTCAAGCATCTTATATGGCAAAACATGATCCAGAAATTTATGCAGTTGCAAGTCAAGATTATGATTCTTTATTGTTCGGAGCACCAAGATTAATACAAAATTTAACACTAGCAAAGAAAAGAACCCTTGCTTCTGGAAATGTGGTTACAATACAACCAGAACTAATTGAATTTGAAGCATTGTTGAATCATTTAAGTATAAACCATGAACAACTTATCTGTCTTGGAATTCTTGTTGGAACAGATTTTAATCCTGGGGGGGTTAAGGGGATTGGACAAAAGAAAGCCCTCGGAATTGTAACTCAAAATGAAGCTCCTGTTTTAATTTTCGACTATATGGCTAAATTGGCAGCAGAAGGAAAAGTCCCATATCCAGATTTTAAATGGGAAGAAATTTTTTCAATATTTAAAACGCCAAATGTGACAAAAGATTATAAAATTGAATTCAAAAAAATCGACAAAGAAAAAATAAAAGAGATTTTAGTCAAGGAACATGAATTCAATGAAGAAAGAGTTGAAAATGCAATTGCAAAAATCCTAGAAATGGAAGAAAGCAAAAAACAAAAAACAATAAAAGATTTCTTTTAGAATTTTTAAACAAAGTACCTAATTAGTAAGTCTGGTTTGAAAATCCAAGGATTATTTCAACAATTGCCAACACACCCGCTATTATAAAGTAGATATATGCATCTTTTGGTAAACCATCTAAAATTCCTAAGGAAATATCAAAACTAATCAATGACCCAATAACACTAGCAAGAAGTATTAACAATCCAAAAAGCCACAATGCAGTTTTTCCTTTCATTTTTTAACCTCTTAAATTTAATAATAAATAAAGAAATATGTAATTTATAAAACTATCTCAATTTATAACTTTTCTTTGTTTTCCAAAAATATACCCACTTCCTCTACCCTTTCTTTAAGTAATCTTTTAGTTAAATCAAAATATTCCCTTACCTTCTTTTGATCATTATTCTTCAAAGATATTTTTAATTTTTCAGCACTTTGACTAATCATTTTTGAATAGATTTTGTATATTTCTTCTAATTCTTCTTCTGAAAACATTTTTCCATTTTTTATGAAACATTTTTTAACTCCAACATTTCTTGAATCCAAATAGATTTTATCTAATTTTTTTAATGCGCCGTTTAAACTTTCTTCATCTTCTTCTAAAACAAAACTATAATTTCTAGAAATATTTTCAAAAAATTGTTTATATTTTTTATATTGCAATGAATTATCTAAAAAAATAGGTTGATGTTTTGTATCTATATCTTCAATGAGAACATTTCCTAAAAGATCCATTTTCTTAAGTTCAATAGATTTTTTGAAAACAAATGAGTTTCTATCCTCTGCAGCATTTTTTGCAATTTGAATAATTGATCTTGTTTTTTCAATAAATATCTTCTAGAAAATTTTTGAATCTTATTTTGATATTTATCTTCAACATCTGAAATTTGTTTTATCATCTTAGCAGATAACTCTTTTGATGGAATATTAATTGCGTTTTTATAAGCGAGATTTTTGATTTGGTTGAATCCAAATTGCATTTCATCTCTAGAAATCGTCCTGGGTCTATCCTCACAAATTGCTTCCAATAAGCTTGAACCATATAATGCATTTATTTCATATGCCTTAGCTAATTTTTCTTCAATTTTCTCACCCAGGTGAATATTTATTCCAGGAATTACATTATCTTTTTTAATATTTTTAACTTCATCAACAATTTTATTTAAATAAATTAAATATTCATCTGAATATCCTTTTCCGTTTTTAATATGATTCTGCATTTCTTCAGAAATTTTATCTATCCTTGAAGCTGTTTCTATTGTTTTTCGCCCAATGCAATAAATTAATGCATCGTTTGGTTGTACCCCCCATGAATCAAAAAGTTCTCCTACAAAATGATTATCTGGAAGTTTCTTATTAAATTCCTCTTCTATCCATATTCTTAAATTAGTTCTATCTCCTGTTTTTTCATATAATTGAGATAATAGATTATTTTGATTTTCTCTAATTTTTTTAATTTTCTCATGCTTCATTTGTTCAGAATGTTCTTGTTCATATTTTTTCCATTCATCTAGGGAATTTTTTGTTATACAATTCACAATATCATAATATGTATCTATTAATTTTTGTCTTGCAAATCTATCTCCGTTAAAATCCTTAACGGCATTTGCCATCTTCTGATATTTTGCTTGAAGGGGTAATTTTCCTTGAATATATGGAGAAATATCTCTCAACCCCTCATTTGCTAGATATGCTATATCTTCTTTAGTCCAAGGAATAACTACTGTCATCAAAATAAGAAGTCAAAAGAATATTTAAAGCTTTCGTTCAATTGTAACTGAGAAGTAGTAACTTAATTAAATCAAACTAGGTCTTGCGGCCCTTAATCTTCTATAAATTTCCCTAGGAGATTGTTGTGCTCCTGATGGCCTAGGTGCTCCCAAATTAGTTAATTGATTATTTATTGTTGTCATTGCTTGTAAAATTCTTTGTCTTTGACGATTTGATAATCCCCTGTTCCATATCCTCATATAATAATCTCTATATTTTTGTTGTAAATCATAAATGCTTCTATTTCTTCTTCCCCCACCGCCTCCGCCAGGCCCATTAACTGTCACAATAACTGAGGTTCTTGCAGTTCCACCAGGGCCCGTGGCTGTCGCAATATATGTTGTTGTTCTTGCAGGACTTACATTATGTCTGCCTCTTGGTCCTTGTCTTCCAACCCCTTGAGAAATATCTACACTGGTTGCATTAATCGTTGTCCATGAAAGAACCGATGTTTGACCTGCATTAAGCGTATTTGGTGTTGCAAATAATCTAACTCTTGGTGCATTTACTGGACCTGTTCTTCCGCTAAAGATTGCAGTAACATGATGGTCTTGATTCATAGTTATGTTTAAAGGAGTATGGTTACCCATGTTATGTCCATCCATTTCCCAATGATCAAGCGCAGAATTATTTCCCGGATTTGCAGTTATTCTAATGCCTTGATTATTATGATAAGTATGGTTTCCTTGACCTGGGTGTGTTGTTCCATTTCCATGAATAGCAATAGTTAAAGTATGTTCAACAGGTCCTTCTTCTTGTGCTTGTGGTTGCGGTCGATTTATCTGAGCATATTGTCTTCCCCAGAAAACATACCAAATAGCATACAGAAGGGCAATAAGGATTATGATTATACATATTGTATCTATAATTGGACAAGCACGATATGGCATCCAAGTCAAGTTACAAAGATATTGTTTTCCAATTGCAAACCATAAAATTGCAACAATTAACAAGGTGATAGAAAGATGTTTCCCGTAATTTCGAAGATTTCTAAATAATCCAAATAAAACTATCGCTATGATAATTACGATAAACCAAGGAGAAATATTTGCAAAAATATTTCCAATCATCATTAATAATCCAACAGAAGAAGCCATTGCTAGTAATAAAGCAAGAATTACTGCAACCTCTTTGAAAAATTTCCTCAATATAAAAAGATAAATTGTGAAAAAAACAAGAAAGGCAATTAATCCAAAAAACCAATCACTATAAAACAGGGTTTGAAATGAAAAATTTCCCAAAGACATTGAAAAAGGAGAATCATATCCCGCCTCGGCATATGGGTTAAATTCCTGAGCAGAAATAAACGGGATAAAAAGTAACATTACTAAAACAAATAAATTTCCTGCCCTCTTTTTCATCTATAAAAGACTATTCTGATATTTAAAAATATATCTTGCCTAAGGGATATAGGTAATCTTTATAAATCAAGTATCTAACCTTCTTCTATGTCAATCTTCCATAAAAAAATAAAATGTAGATGTGGAAAAAAAGTAAGGAAAGATTATTTATTTTGCCCATGGTGTGGTACTGATTTAAAATTTCAAATAAAACATAAAGAAGAATTTGAAAAACAGATAAAACCCTTAACAGACACTCTTCCATTTCCATTAAAAAATATGTTTAATAGTTTAGCAGATGAACTTGAAAGGGGTTTCAGAGATTTTGACAAAGAACTTGAAAAAGAATTAGAACAAGCACAAAAAGAGCAAGAAAAAGTAGAGAAAGAACTGGGAAAAAATCCAAGTATAAATATTAGTATAAGAAAAATAAGTAATGGTCAACCGGTTATTCAGGTTCAACAAATAGGAAAAGCTCCAGAAAAAGAAATTAAACTTCCAACTGCAAGAGAAAGAATTCTTACAAAAAATGAAGAAGACAAATATTCAAAACTTCCAAGAAAAGAACCAGTAACTAAGGTTAGAAGATTCTCCGATAGGATTCTTTATGAACTTTCTATGCCAGAAGTTAAAGATCAAAAAGATCTTATTATAAACAAATTACAAGATAGTATAGAAATAAAGGCATTTACAGAAAAAAGAGTATATTCTAAGGTTATCCCTGTTTCCTTGCCAATCAAAAGCTACAAACTAGAAAAAGGAAAATTGATTCTGGAACTAAAAGTCCAATAACTAATGCCGAGTCTTTTAATACAATAAAATATTTAAGGAGCTTTTTACTAAATATCTCATGGCAGATAAAAAAGAGAAGTCTAATGAAGAAAAAACATTAGAGACTTATCAAAAAATTTCTACTATAAAAAATAATTTTGAAGAAAACCCCTATTCGGACACACCGAGAGATCTTCTTGCAGATTATCAAAAAAAGAACCCCTTAGAATACGCTGCAATGACTACCCAGGGCTTAAGTAAATTAATTTCTGCTGAAGAAAAAAATGCACTTGATTCATTAAAAACAACACTCACATATGATTGGATAATACAAAACAAAAATCTTTCAGAAATTCTTCCATTATTAACAACACTTCCTTTATTGAAAGATAAGGATAAATATAAAAAAATTTTGGGTTTGGTTGATTTAACACAGAAAGGGGCACAAGCATTACAAAATCCAATTTTAACAGAAAGGTTTGTAAAAGAATATTATGGTAAAAAATTAGAAAAAGCAAAAGAAAAAAAAGACATTGCAAATGCAGAAAAAACTTATGCTACACTTTATGCTTATTTGAGTAGTAGTAATCTTGCAAAACAAGCTGTTATGGGTATCATTGAAACAGAGAGAAATAATCTAGAAGAAGAATTAAAAAAAGCTGGTGCAAAAGATAAAAAGAAATAATCTGTTAAATTATAATTTTTCTAAATCAACAATTTGATTAATTAATTTTGCCATTATTCTCAAGAATTCATCGGCTCGATCATACATTTCTTCTATTTCTCTTCCCTTTATTTCTTTTATTTCCCCATGAAGAATCCCATGTGTTTTCTTATAAATTTCACGATACCAAGAAACATATTTTGAATCAAGCATTTTATTTTCTACAAAAATTTTGTCTAACATATCCCCAACATGTTCTGGACTAGGTGGGATTCTTTTTGCTGCAATTAATGCAGCATGACTTGAATCTACCATTGCCCAATAAATTCCTTCAACACTATTAAGAAGACTTGATTTCGCCCTTAGTAAATGCATTGGTGCTCTTTGTAAGGTAATAAAAACAGATTCTGGTGTAGATTTTATTCTTCCTTGAGCTAATAAAACCTTTAATGGATTAAAAAAACCACCAAAATCAATTAAGGGATATCCCCATCGGATTATATTAATAACAACCGGTTCTCCTCTTAGAAGTTCATTCCACCATGTGCTTAATTTTACAGTATTTACATGCAGTGGTTTTTTATAGGGATTTTGAATAATTAATTTTGATAATTCTTCTCGATACCATGCAATTAATTCCTGATCCCATTGAATAGTACAATCATCTAAAATTATTATAATATCTATATCGCTTCCTTTCATTGCTTTTTTCTTTGCAGTTGAGCCAAACCAAATAATGCTTTTAATTACCCTATTAAATTTTTCATAAGTTTTTATAGCAAAATCTTGAGCAATATCAATATCCTCTTTTATTTCTAGTGTTGGAAAATCTTTCTTAGTTTTTACCATTATCTCCTCTCCGAGAAAATCTCTAGATTTTCTGGACCCGAAAATATAAAATTTTCGTGGTTTTTATTGTATTAATATGTAATTTGATTTTATAAATATTGTTTTATTTGATTTTAGTCCATTGATGTTCCTGAAAATCTTTGTCCACTCCCTGGTACTTGCCCACCAAGTTCCTGTGGTAATCCTGCAAACCCACTTCCATACATTGAAAAATGTTGTGTTGGAAGCATTAACCCATATCCGCTTGCATAATTTCCAGGCATCCCATAATTCATTTTTGCTTGATTCCATGTACCTTGCATATCTGGGGCATATATTGGAGAACCAAGTGCTTCTAAAACATAGGGTGTTGGAGAACCAAACTTATTTGCAACAAATCCTCCAGCTTCTACAATCTCTTTCCCACTAAATCCTGCTTTTTCTAATTCCTCAAATATTTTTTTGAAAGGAACATTCCCCATTCCCGGAGGAAGGTGTGTATCCCCATATCCAAAATTATCTGTCAGATGAACGTGTTTAATAAATGGTGCAACTGTTTTTGTTTCTTTAATTATGTCTTCTTCATTAAAACCATGTTTTCTCATCATATTCAAATGTCCAACATCCCATGTAGCACCTATTCCTTTTGCAGCAGCTTCTTCTGCTTTCTCCCTGCTTATTCCTTGTTTCTCTGCAAGTTTGACAAATTCTTTTCTAGATTCTTGCACAAGTTCTTTCATATCTTTTCCACTAGAAAATAGCGTTCCTGCAAAGAAATTTTCTAAACTAATTATTGGTGCACTATTTCCAAATTTTTTATAAGAATGAAGTGCTGCCTGTGCAATTGTTTCCTTGGTTTTATCTAAGGCAAATTGATTTAATGGGACAATGAATTGCGGTGTTGTTTGATCTGTAATTCTTTTAAAATCAGAAGCAATTTGAGAAAGCCTTATAGAGGCACTTAAGGGATCAACTTCCTCTTGCCTGCTATGTCCTAATTCAAATATTTGTCTTCTAATTCCATCTATTTTTGGACCCATTATTTTTTGCTGGTCTTCTGGAATAGCTTTTTTTGTTTTTGCAGTTAATTCTAATAAATCTTCTCTAGCCTTATTCAGATAAGGTCCTGCCGAGCCTAATGCATTTAATGCTTGTCTTTGGTTTAATGTAAGATCTTCTTCTTTTAATCTTCCAGACCTATAATCTTGAATAAATGGGGCAACTGCTGGAAGAACTTCTCTAGAAAATTCTTTTGCTTTTTCAGTATATTGTATAAATGTAGCAAGATTATCATCAATAATTCTTTTATTTGTTTCTTCTATTTTATCTCGTGGATTTAATAAAATTTCTTTTTTTGTCTTTGGGTCATATCCCCATTCTCTTTTTAATTCTGCAATTTGCCCAGTATCTCTGTCAACAATAAAAAATTTGTCCCCTTCTTTTGCTTCTCCTTTTCTTAATGTTCCAGAAGGCATTCCCCCAGTTGCATGTAATGTTATTGGAACATTCCCATCTGGATTCATTTCATGTGCCAAATCAATAATATCTTTTAATTTATTTTCAGCCTGTTGTCTTTCATCAGAACTCCAAGCACCTTGCTGATTAAAGCCAGCAGGATCAATTAATGGAGCATGAAGGGTTGCCTCTCCACCTGTTAATTTCATTAATCTGTTAACTTCCTTAAAATGTTGTTTTGGAATACTTTCAAATAAATCTTGGGACAATGGTTGTAATTCAACTGTTCTA
>Ga0208958_1000848_pt1 | contig 34121 bp, 29 predicted proteins | sample RifOxyB1_FD_184032 | JGI IMG/M metagenome (GOLD analysis project Ga0208958, IMG submission 184032) | Soil microbial communities from Rifle, Colorado - Rifle Oxygen_injection B1 (SPAdes) | ecosystem: Environmental > Terrestrial > Deep subsurface > Rock core/Sediment | place: Rifle, Colorado...
TCATTCGTCGTCGCTATGATTGCCGAGGTCGTGCGGGCAGTCGCGCCGCCGCTGAAGTTGCGGTCAGCGGAATAATAGACACCTGAGCTATCCGTGTAGGCCGTGCCTCCCGCGACGATGGCAATCGATGTGGGGGCTGGCGTCGGGGTGGGCGTAGGCGTGGGAGTCGGAGTTGGCGTAGGCGTGGGAGTCGGGGTCGGTATCGGGGATGCGACTTTTGAAATACGAATCGCGCTCACTTTGGCATTGTTTACGACTGAAATGAAATCGATCTTGATCGTTCCGTTTGTGACGGTGACCGGGAAAACCTGGTCGTAGGCGGCGTTTCGACCCGCCCTTGCGTAAATGTCGAAATTCGTTAGCACGGTTCTGCCATTGATCACCACATTGAACAGTCGCTGACCCGCGGCTGTGAAGTAGATCTCCGCGAATTTTAAATTGACGCTGTAATTTCCGTTGTTAACGTCAAAGGTGTAGGAGAAATTCCCGTAACGTTCACTTTGATAAAGGGGGTCCTCCGTTGTCGCGGTAATCGCGGACGTCGTGCGCGCGGTGGCGCCGCCGGTGAAACTGGTGTCATCACCATACGATATTCCTTGCGAATCCGTGTATGCTGTTCCTCCAGCCACTACCGCGAGGGTGCCAAAGGATCTTGAGGTTGAGCCGAAAGGCGAACCGGTTCCGACGGCCGGAGCTGTCGGAAACATCGGCGAGACATCCGGGCCGATCGGGGGCCAAGGAACCGCGGCGTCCATCCATGCGGGTCTCGAGGCCAAGTAGAGCGAGGCCGGGAGTACGCGATCGAGGCTGTTGAGGCTTGTGTCCGCATTGTCGTTCAGCACGGTTCCGTTGGTGACCGAATCCCAGTTGACGTGCCTTAGAACAGTCGCCAGAACTGTCGGATCATTGTAAGAGGCGCCGAAGTCGCCGTCCCGCTCGTAACCGAAACGGTAAATCGTGGAGTCAGTCATGGCGTGATTCAGGGCGTGAAATTGATAAGAAGCCTCAATGCCTCGTGTACCAAGCACGTTGCCTATAAAACTGTAGTAGTGCTGTCCGGATTGAACGTCCACGTCCCAAGGACCGTTGACTTGCCCGGATTGCAGGCTCTGCCTGTTACGAAAGTAGACCTGATAACTCGAAGTTCCCCAGACTTCATCCGCCCGTAACCTGCCATTTGTATAATTGCCCTCGATCAGATTCATCATCGGATGGGCGCCATGAGCTCCGATCGCCGATAAGTTCCAGTTGCTGGAACTCTCGCTCACGAGGTCGGTGATGTAGTTATAAGAGATGACGTTCCCCGAGGTCACACCGCTCAGCATGATTCCGGTGGTCAGGTGATAGATTTGATTGTTTTCGATGAGATTCGCCGAGGTGTATGGGGAGGCATAGATTCCGTAAATTCCGAGATCCCTCGGTGCGGTAATGGACGGCTCGTGGAGTTTACATCCGCGTACCGTGTTCCGGTATGCGGCAAAAATCCGAAGACCCGTCTGATGTGAACCGAGGATTTCGACATTCAAAAGCCACGAATTCGACGTCGCTTGCATGAGAACCGTTCCGTTATCACCGGCTTGGTCCGCGTTACCGCTCAGCAGGTTGTCGATTGTCAGGTTCTCGACTCCGGCAGCCTCTACCGTCTCGAGGATTTTCGTGACTTGCGGATTGAGCGAGCCATTGTAGTTTGCATAAAAAGGTATCTCCACAACCAGAGTTCTCGAGGTCGGAACGCTTTTGATCTTGGCAACCTGCCCGAAAGATCGTGATCCCCTCTCGCGTCCGCACCAGGTACAGGCGCTGTTATTGCTGCCCACGTTATTAACGGGGGGAATACTCTCGGAATCGTTCAGCTGGTCTATGACGATCAGATCACCGACCTCGAAACCATGGTCGGTCTCGGTAGTGATTGTGGTTTGGCCTTTTGCGAGGCTGCCAGCGACATTGGTTGTGATGTATCTATCGGGAGCTCCCGCGGAGCCGATCCTGACAAAATAGTTTGATGATGTCCCGGTGCCTTTCAGGATCGTTGTGCCCATTCCGGCGCCCCGGAGGGTAATGCCCTTTCCAAGTTGAAGAGGAGGGGTGACCCGGAATGTTCCCGCGCTGAGTTTCACGACTTTCCCTTCGGCGCAGGAGTTGATCGCATTTTGGATTGCCAGGGTATCGTCCGCTCCAGAGGGTCTCAAGCTGGCGCAAAGATCCGTTCGAGCGGGGATGTCGTTTTCGACACCTACGTTTCCATGCCAGACGATCGCGCGGGAACTCGGGAGAGCGTACGTGGCCTGCGCGTTGGAATAAGGCAGTGACACGGCAAACGTAACAAACAATACCTGGGCAATAATGGTCCAAACTTTCATTTTGCAACTCCGAATATGGGTTCTATATCCGATAAAAACAGTCACAGATTAAGAGCCTAGCAGGAACTTGGTCGAAAGTGACCTGTGTCAGACTCGACACGTCCAGGAAATGGAGATGGTAATTCGGACGTATGTATTGAATGACACGGCGATTTAGGCGGCTGCGAGTCCTCAAAAAAATTTTTGCGGCATTCCGATCCGGGAGCTTTCAGATGAATCTTGCATTCCCGAAACATGTCTTTCTATGATGTTCTGATCGCGTTGAGCATAATTCGAGAGGTGGAACGTGTCAGACATTATTCAAAAAATCAGCTCTCTCTTCTCTAAACGAAAAGCACCCCCGGCACTTGAGCAAGCTCGGCCGATCGAGTCCGAGAAATCCTTGCAGATCGATGTCCCTTCGATGAATGATTCTCAAATTGCAGAATGGCTCGCGCGTTCTTCAGAACGTGAGGTGCTCAGGGCGCTTCATGGTATTCAGGATTCCGAGTTGCAGCTTCGGGTGTTGCGCTTCGTTGATGACGAGGAACTCCTTAAAAAAGTGAGCCGCAGCCGCTTTGACAAAAGGGTCAGGCGGCAGGCCGAAAAGAAACTTCGAGAAAAGGAAACCCGCGCGAACGATTCCACGGTTCAGGAACTTGAGGCGGCGAATCGGCGGATTCAGGAGTTCCTCGACCGGCCCGACTGGGACAACGCCTCCGAGCTGGTGCGCGAAATCGGCAGATTCCAGAATATTTCTGACCCGGCAAGTGCGGCGGTTTTCGATCAATTTCAAAAATTGCGGAAGAGCCTTGAGAAGGAAGTCGAGGCTTATGAAAGGACCTGTCTCGAGATGGAGGAGATTTGTGAGCGGATTGAAACTCCCGAGCAAATTTCCAAGTCGGAGTTGGGGCGCTTGCGGGCGAGATGGAGCGAGCTTGAGGAGAGGTACAGGTTCCCGCCGAGTTTTGGGACCATCGCACGTTTCGATAAGAGTTTGGAATTGAGGGGGCAGTCCCGGCAGAGGGAGCTTCAGGCGCGAGCCGAGGAACAGGAGAAGCTCAAAAAAAGGCAGAGGGCGGAGGCCGCTCAGAATGCCGAAAAAGCGAAACGAAAACGCGAGGAGGAACGGAAGATTCGCGCGCAGAGCCTCGATCAACTGCTTAGCGCGCTAAAGGAGCTTTCCGGACAACTGGGGTCCCCTCATGCCGACAGCCAATTGCGGCAGCACAAGGCGGCGCTTCAGGACTTGGGTCGGTTCAAGGCAGAGTTCCCCGGACCTTATAAAGAGGCAGAGGCTCTTCTCAAGGTTCTTTCGGCTCAGCGAAGTGAAGCGGCGGAGAACGCACGCTGGGATAGCTGGGCTCGAACGGATCGCGCGAAACGAATTGAAGAGGAGCTCGAGAAACTTTTTGAAAGTATCCAGACGGAAGCCGATCCCGAACTGGCCACGCAGCGCGCGATGGGATTGAGTCAGAAACTCTTTGACGCTTCGAAGGAAATGCGGGAGCTCGGAAGCCTGGAACGCGACAAGGATCAGGCGATCTGGGAGAAGTACAAAGCGCTCTCGGATAAAGGGTGGGCACTTTGCGAGCAGATGCGCGGTAAAGTGCTGGAAATTCTGGTCGCCACGGTTTCGGGGTCGCTTGCGGCGCCCGTTGAGTTTTCGAAAGCCCAGCTCGCGGACCCGAAGTTGCGGATGCGATTCAGACCCGAGGCCCTTGAGACTTCTTTTGCCGATCGCATGAAGGAGCTTCGAAACCGCTTCGCCCAGATCGGGGCACGAAGATCCGAGGCCGGGCACGACATGGAATTCGTGGTCGGGAAACTTTTTGAAACCTACTTTCGGGAATTCAACCTTTATCACGGAAAGCTCAAACGCGAGGAGCTCGAGAGCATCAAAAGAAAGCAGCAGCTTCTGAGTGAAATGAAAGCTCGTTGCGAGAATGCCTCCGTTTCTTTGATCGAGCGCGCGAACGCGGCCAAGCGCTTTGAGGAGCGCTGGCGCAAGGAGCCGGTTCCGGAGTCCGCGAAAAATGAGCTTGAATCGGAGTTCGATGCTTTTCGAGAACGCCTTAGTGCCGAAATTGTCGCCGACCTGGAACGTCAGATCGGAGTCATTACCGAGGCTCGATCCAAGGCCGAGTCCATCCATTCTCAAGCCGAAGGTAAAACCGGGCTTCAGCTTTCAAAAGCGCTTCAGTCACTTGCACGATCGGAGTCCGAAATTAACGTCGTGCAGAAGACCTGTTTGCAGCTCTTCCAGTATTTGAGCACGAGTGATCGGATGGCCGCATCCGTTCCAGAGGAGCTGAAGGTTCGGCTGAGTACTGAGGCGGATTTATTCGCAAGCAAATTGAAGGACGTTCGGGAGAATATTCAGGCCGAAATCGACCGCCGTTTATCTGCCCGAAGAGAGCTGGTTTCCGAGGCAGAAACGCTGGCTCGTCTGAGTGGTTCAGAGAGTGACTGGAACGCGGCCGCAAAGCGGTTCGAGGAATTGAAGCAGCAGTGGAAGCAGAGTGGGGCGGTCGGGCAGAGCGATGATGCCCAATGGAATCTGCTCTTTTCGCATCTTTGCGATTGTTTCGGTGTGCGCTTCAAGGCTCGTGAAAAGGCGCGGACACCGGCGGAGAAAGAGGCCGCGCATCATGCCCGTGGCGACCTGTTGTGCGCGCTCGCCGCATTGGGTCGTTTCGAAACGGATGCAAAAGCACCGGAACTGCCGCTTGGTTTCGAAGAGAGCCCCAAAGTGCCGGCAAAGATTCTGGAGCTTGGCCTGAGATACCGGCAGATTCTCGCTCTCGACCCGAAGGAGGGAGTGCTCAAAGAGACCTGCAAGATCATGGAGCACTGGGGCAGAATCGGTGATCCCGATGAGGATCTTTCGTCATTTTGGGGCTATTACCTGGCCCGGGTCCATTCGCTACTTAAGTTGTCCTGAATATTGTTTTGCCAGCCGCTTGATTGAACCCGCGATTTCTGTGCCTTTTACTTCCGTCTCCGTCAGTTGGCGAAAGTGGGTATAGGATCCGGCGACCCCGGCGCTGACCCCCAGGTTCGCAGCTACGCCGATAGCGACAGGCTTGTTCTTGTTGCGGGTAAAGCAGCTTGCGTGCATCACGGCATCCAAACCAAAACTCGCGCTCACGCCGCCGGAAATTCCGCAAAACGGCCCGGCGTAGTCATTGAGCTTTCGCATGTTAAAAATCAAATTAATACTGGCTCCTCCGACCGCTTCTGCCTTGGGCCCCAGAAGTACGCCTCCGAAGCGGAATACCCCAATTTTCCATGAATCGGGCTGATGGGGATTGGGGAGCACTACGATTTCGTAGCCTCCCTGTGGTCCGGCGCCCAAGCTTGCTCCAGCAAAAACACCGATGCTGTAGCCACTTAAAAGACGCCCATCTCCTTTGGAGGACTTCATGATGGAGCGCAGCTTGCGCCGAATGACGTCGGGCGCGATGGGAAGCTTGAGCTCTCGAACCGCGTTTACGGCTCCTTCGATAATCGCCTCGGAAAGGACATGCTGGTTAACGGCTTTCATATCGTGATCTAACGTCTCGATTACCTGGGGCAGGCTTTCACGAGAACGATGGCATTGGAGCGGAATATTGCCGGCTTCCGCGCCGGAAACCGTTGTGAGTAGAACGAGAACTAAAATAGTTGAGAACGAATATTTCATGGCCTACCTAAAATTGTAACGTAATATCGGACTATTGTCGGCCGCTATTTTTTGAAGGGCTGATTTGCGATTCCAGGTGGGGAGTGAGATTCTTGAGAAATGTTGAAGGAGTAGGGAAATGCCTAGAATTGCGAACGGTTTGCTCTTCATCATATCTCTGAGTATCGGTACCGCCTGGGTACTCCCGATTATCGCCCAGGCAGAGGTCTGCCAAGAACTTAGGCAGTTGATCGATGGAGCCGCTGGAGTCAAATACAAGGAAGACCGTTCGTTCGTCGATTATATGACGGGTTATGGAAAACGTTACGTTTCAGATGTGATTCGCCTGAACGGCAACTCCCGAATGTTGGAACTGGGTCCGGGAGTCGGCGAAGCTGTATCGGACTACATGATTCATATTCCTCTCGAAAAGCAGCCGAAATATCTGCCCGGGGAACTTAGCTATTTCGGCGAGGTCATCCATCAGTTACAAGCGCGGCCCTTTCAGGACCGTGCACGCGTTCTGGCCATCGGGTATCACGCGCCGAGGAAACCGGCTGAAACTCTTCTGAACTCGGGACGACTGCAATTCTGGGACGACGAATTTCTGGAAAACGTACCTTTGGAAAAAATGATCAACGCGTTCGGCTCACCTAAGAAGTACGATATCGCGCAGGATTTTTTCGGTCCGCTCGCTTATGGCGAGAATCCGGCCGAAAACCTTTTTAAAGTGATGAATGCGTTGGAGGATGGTGCGCCCTTATACATGACCGTCGGATATGAGCAACTCGCCGGAAATTTGCGCAGGCATACGGTCAGGGTGGGCGGACGGACAATTTCTTTTGTGGACTGGATCCGCAGCCTGCCGGAGTTGCAGGTGGAAACGGTCATGGGTGAGATTTATACCCGCGGCACCAACGTTCCGATGGAAAATTTTCGGATTACGAAGAAGCCCGGCGTTCGTCTGGGCGCGCCACCGAAAATGCGAATTCTTCCAGGTTCGAAAATTGAAACCGTGGACGCGGATGGAAGACCCATTCGGCCTCCCATTCGGCACTTTGAGATTCTTCCGTAGCATTCTTTAGTCGTCTGCACGTCTGGCATCTCTATCGCAAGCCCTGAAGGGGAAACCCGTTTAGGAGAAAGCACCCATGCCTCATTTAGCAAGCCACAATGAAGAAATGAAAAACTGTATCGAAGAGTGTCAAAGTTGCCATTCGATTTGCCTCGAGACTATTCAGTATTGCCTTGAACTTGGCGGAAGACACGCGGCACCGGAACATATTCAAAGCCTTCGGGATTGCGCCGAGGCCTGTCAAACCAGCGCGAACTTCATGCTCTCGGGATCGCCGATGCATCCGATGACCTGTGACGTTTGTGCGGAAGCGTGTCAAAGCTGTGAGCAGAGCTGCAACTCAATATCAGATGACGATCAGATGGAAGCCTGTGCCGCGCGATGCCGAAGCTGTGCTGAGTCATGTCGTAAGATGAGCGGACATAAAATATCTGCTGCAGCATAAACTCCGCTGTTCATCGCCACAAACCTTGTGAGAGAGGAAGGTCAGGAAGGGACCCATCCATGATTAAAGCCACAGGTTATGCCGCGCCTACAGTCAAGGCTCCATTGAGACCGTTCTCGTTTGAACGTCGTGACCCCAGGGAGCATGATGTCGTGATCGACATCAAGTTTTGCGGCATCTGCCACTCCGATATCCACATGGCTCGAAACGAATGGGGAACGTCGACGCTATTTCCGATGGTGCCGGGTCATGAGATCGCGGGTGTAGTTCGTTCCGTCGGGTCGAAGGTGACCAGATATAAGGTTGGCCAGCACGTCGGAGTTGGTTGTTTTACCGACTCCTGCCGGACTTGCGAACATTGTAGAAAGAGTCTCGATCAGTACTGCCTCGAAGGAAACACGCTTACTTACGGGGCTCTCGAGCGTGACGGAAAAACCGTGACCCAGGGCGGCTATTCAAACGTGATCGTCGTCGACGAAAATTACGTTCTACGAATCCCGGAGTCACTCCCCCTTGACAGGGCGGCTCCGCTCCTTTGTGCGGGTATTACTCTCTATTCGCCGCTCATGCATTGGAAGGCTGGCCCGGGTAAGAAGGTCGGCATTATGGGCCTGGGGGGACTGGGCCATATGGGCGTGAAGATCGCCCGCGCGCTCGGCGCGGAGGTTACGGTTTTCAGCCAGACGGAAAAGAAGAAAGAAGATGCGCACAGGATGGGCGCTAACCACTTCGTGGCGACGAAGGACCCAAGCGTGTTCAACAAGCTCGCGGGCAGTTTCGACCTGATCATCAACACGATCTCAGCCGATATCAACATGGCGGATTACTTCGGGCTGCTCAAGCTCGATGGAACTCTTGTGGCGGTCGGAGCACCCGAGAAGCCGATGGTCATTCATCCGTTCCCCTTGATCATGATGCGTAGAAGCTATGCCGGCTCGGTGATTGGCTCGATCAAGGAAACGCAGGAAATGCTGGAGTTTTGCGTCAAACACAAAATAACGCCTGAAGTCGAAGTCATTGCACCCGAGCAGGTGAATACGGCTTACGAGCGCGTTTTAACGAGCGACGTTCGTTACCGATTCGTGATTGATATGGCGAGGCTCTGACGCCTTGGAAATACGGGAAATTCGATGAACATTACTGTCAGGGCGGCATTGGCATGGCTCGGACTTTTCGTCCTTGCATTCGTGAACGGTGCGATCCGAGAGCTGGGCATGAAAACCGCTCTGGGTATCGGCGAACCATTAGCTCATCAGTTATCTTCTCTGACCGGCATTGCGTTGTGGACCGCCTTCGTTCTGCTGGTCTGGAGTAAGCTCAGAATCAACAGCTTTAAAAAAGCGATTTTGGTCGGCGCAGGGTGGTTCGTCGCCACCGTGCTCGTCGAGACCTTCGTGATCAATCGCAATCTGAGCTGGAATGAAGTACTTCAGACCTATAACGTGGCGGCTGGAGAGTTCTGGGGCTTGGTTTTGATTTGGATTGGTCTGATGCCGGTCGTGATTTATCGCGTGAAGAAGTCCTAAGAGCGCCAACGATCCTCGGTTGAAGCTGCCCGGGGCAACCCAGGAAGAGGCGCAGTTCTTCTCCTCCGTAACCGAGGTAAGCTGAAAACTATTTGGCTAGATGAATTCAGCTCGGCCAGGCGATTCCGTCCCTTTTTGTCAGTTCGCGCACGACAGCCCGTCCGGTCATCAGACCGGAGGGGATGCCCCCGCCAGGAGCGATCCATTGTCCGATCATACGGAATCCCTGCAATCCTGGGAGTTTCATACTGAGTGGTTTTGGCCCGGTCTTTGGCGTAAGAAGCCACCCTTCCATGCTGCCTCGCCAGTTGCCCGTGTAACGAATAACAGTCGCGGGAGAGGAAATGTCGGTTTCCTCCACTTGTGTGCTAATGCCCGGAAGCCTTGATTCCAGTTTCTGCAGAACAGCTGACGCGATTCGCGATTTCTCGGACCGATAAAAGTTTGGGTCATTCGTACGAAGCGAGGTCCAATACTCGAAATTTTCCGTAGCAATGAAGCAGGTTACTGTGAGTTTTCCCTCGGGCGCGAATGTCGGGTCAAAATGAAAAAAGCGCAGTGAAAGTTGAGCACAGCGCGTTTCTGGATCGATATCCATGGGCGAATTCAGGATGAGCGTGAGATACTCGGGTTGGGCTTTGAGTCGATTCAGAAGGCCCGCGCCATCGTCTTTGATACCAAAGGATACTTGAATGTATGAAGGGAAGGCTTTGAAATCGCGGTAGATCGCGTCCAATTTTTTGTCGAGATATCTTCCTGCGAGCATCTCATAAATCGTGGCGTGCCCGTCAGCAGCGGAAATGATCCAGTCCGCATAGACGCGTTTGCCGTCAGATAGCTCAAGCCCGATAGCACGATCGTCTTTAACGAGAATCGATTTCACTTTCGCTTTGTAATGGATACGTCCTCCGAGCGCGACCAGACGCTCGGCAATGGGGAGAATGAATGAGGTGGACCCGCCGATCGGATAGCCACCGTCTTTTTGATTCATCCACACAAGCGAAAAGACGATGGCAATTGCAGAAAGTTCCGAGATGCTGCTTTCGCCGAAGAATTTGCGCAGCAGCGGATTTTCGTACCGTTTGCCGTATTGGGCCAAGGTGATTTGGGACCAACGGCTCATTTCGCGAAGGTGGGGGAGGAGCTTGGCCATTTTGACGATGTTCTGGAAATTCAATTCGAAGTTCGCCGGCAGATCGATTCGCGAGAATCGACGAATGGCATTTGCCAAATTCCTGATTTCGATCTCGTCCTCTGGCGCCTTGCTTAGCAGTTCGCGCTCCATTCGTTCAACATCGCGGTAGATGGTGAGTGACGCGCCGTTCTCGGACTCAATGCTCGAATATTCTTCCGGATCGTGAAATTTGATTTCGTCTATATCGAAAAGCTCCCGCCACCAGGAGCGAAATTCGCTGCCTGGGTTGGAGCCGAGGAGCCAGTGAATGCATGTTTCAAAGGTATAATCGCCTCGTTTCCAATTTATTGCCAGGCCGCCGGGGACAGATCCCATTTCATAGACGTCCACGTCATAACCCGCGCGTTTCGCATACCCAGCGGCACAAAGACCGGCGATTCCGGCCCCGATGATGGCGATCCTTTTCTGTTGCGGCATGGTTGTTTACTCGTTTCCGGCTTTGGCCGTATGACGAGATTCTATTGTAGCGAGAGCAATACCACAAACTTGAAAATTCGACGGCCGCGCGGATATTTCTGATCGCGGCAAGTCGCACCACGCAGGCCGGTATTACCTCACTCGGTACTGCAAGCTGCAGATGCCGCGAAATCCTTCCCGTCTGTTTGCGGAGTCGATTTGAATGTCGGCCTCGTAATTCCTGAGCCCCGCGTAGGCAGCATCTCCGGTCGGCGCCCGCAGCAGTTCCAGGGTGATCCGGGCTTCGGGCGCGTATGGCGATCTTGCGATTCCATGAAGCGTTTTGGTTAGTGTTCCGGAATTAAAAGAAGTGTTTCCGATCATTTCCACCGCCCAAGTCTTCGTATTCCGATAGCATTGATCTCCACTAGGATCTTCCTGTTTGTCGCATTTGGTTAAGGACCCGTTGCCGGGGCAGGTCTTGACGCCCGATTGCAGTGGAAACGAAAGGTCGTAGACGCCAACAGGGTAGGACTCGGCCCACTCGCAATGCATCCCCGTTTCGTAAAAGCAGCCCCAACATTCCTCAGAGTCGAAGCGGCTCCGGTTGTCGGGACGACAGTTCTGCTCGCACCATGTCCAGGCGTCGCTTTCATCTCCGCCGCCGAGCGAGCGGATAGGAAACGGCTCGACCGGTCCCGGTCGGAACTCTTCGAAGCGGAGATACGGCTTTAGAAGGGCGGGGAGGTCTTCGAGCGGCGTTTCGACGGGTGATGGTCCCCAACATACCTCGCCATCCGCGCTGCATCCTCCATTATCCTTGGAGTGATAGCTGTTGCATGCGATCGCCAGATTCTCGCGCAGCACAAAGGTCCCCGTGCCATTGTACTTCGTAATTCGGAAAGCCTGTCCGGCGCGGATTTCACGAGGGTTGGGGTACTCATCATATGAGAGCCAGCACTGGGTTCGGATTCCCTTACGATTTATTGTCGGCCCGGCGATCGTCATATCGCGTGTAAAAGGCAAAAGAAGAACGGGTTTTTCAAAGATTACTTGGATTTTTCCTTCCCCCAATAGGTCGGGAAACGTGGACGGGATTGTTGCCGCCGCGAAAGATGGGAATGCGAAGAATAAGGTCAATAGTAAGGTCAGTAATAAGGTGAGATGCGGTTTCATGATTTCTCCTTGGGAAGTTTTTGAACTCCGATAAGCTGTGGGATTCAGAGAGAAAGATGCGGGGCATACCAAAAGCATGCGCGATATTTAGTCTATTTTGCCTATGAATAAAAATATATAATTGGAATACAAGGTATTCCTGGTTAGACTAAGTAAGATGTTGCTTAACCACCTCAGGCAATTTTACGAAGTGGCGAAATTCAGAAGTTTTTCCAAAGCCGCGACGAAACTCCGCGTCAACCAGTCCGGTCTCAGCAAGACCGTGAAGAAGCTCGAAGAACAAATCGGCGTGCTGCTTCTGGATCGTACTCGCGGCGGACGTGTCGAGATCACTCCGATGGGGCGAGCGGTCTTGCAGCACTGCGAAAGCATTTTCGGTGAAATTGACGAGATAAAGGCGCTCACATCCCGGAATGGCGGCGAATTGACCGGTGCGCTGCGCCTCGCGGTCTCCGATAATCTGGCCAATTACGTCATGCCTGATCTCATGAAGCCCCTCCTGAAGCGCCATCCCCGAGTGGCGCTTCAGCTTTTCACCGGGACGTCGAGCGCGATTCAGCAGGAACTTTTAAATGGGTCCGCTGAAGTTGGTTTGTTTTACACGAGCATTCAGGACCCGGCGCTCAAATTGGAGAAACTCGCCGATGTGAAATTCGCGCTCGTAGCGAAGAAACCGCTCAGGATCGATGGGCTGTCCTTCGAACCGTACATCGGCTCGCGGCTGGTCGACTACGGGAAACCCTATCCGGCTCTTCAGATGCTTCGTTCCCTGAGTATCGCGCCCGCGGAGGTGATTGAAGTCAATAATCAGGAAGTTCAGAAACGCCTCGCGATCCAGGGCTACGGATATACCCTGCTCCCACACTTCATGGTTCGCGAGGAAATCGCGAAAGGGCGCCTTGCGCGCGTGCGAATGCGCTCGTCGCTCGTTTCGCCGCTTTATCTTGCCGTGAAAAGGAACCGGACTTTGTCGCGTCCGGCGGAACTTCTAATAGGACATCTTCGCGCGGAATCCGGAAGGTACCTGAAGGCATGAGCGCCTATGCTTACGCGCTGGGCTGAAATCCCGATGATTTTTCTTGCGTTTGTCCTGGATTTCCTTCTTGAGCTGGTCGTTTCACCCGCTTCGGGAGCTCACGCGTAAAGTTGATCTGCTCAATGAACGAATCGGCCGTAATGATTTCAGAAAAAAAGCGGGCTATGCATACGCGGTCTGTTGATTGCAGGGATCGCCTTTCGGTACTCACTACCGAAGGGTGCTCTATGCGTTTACTGGCAAGGCGGCTGCGCATCGCGGTATTCGGCGCGGGAATAGCTGGTCTCACCGCCGCTCATGAACTGGCTCGACTCGGTCATTCGGTGCAATTGTACGAATCGAGTTCCGAACCAGGAGGGTTCTTCCGGAGTGCTAGACTGCCTGAGAACGGAAATTCGCCTTCGGAGTACTCCTGGCACGGAATGGGTCCTTGGTATCATAATACCTTCGACATTTTGCGCCAGATTCCTTTCGACTCTACCGGGAATATTTATGATCGGGCGCTTTCTCGTCCTATCGACTTTGGTATTTTTCCCAATGAGGGCGTCGCGCGCTTTTTCGACCATAAGCTCAGAAACATTCCAAAGATGTTTTCGATGTCGAGGATGGATTGGGTGAGATGGTGCTGGCTCATGCTGAAGGCCTGGACCGCGAATACCCGGAGTGAGTCCCTCTATGCCGCGAAAAGTGCAGCGCACTACTGGGAGCGAGTTCTCTCGGAGCGGAGCTATCGTCTTTGGAGATCCTGCTTTGGGCCATGGATCGGTTCTGACTGGGGACAAGTCTCTGTTCACACTGCCGGACGATTTTTCTGCAAGCTGTTCATCAGCAAGCCTGCCCATGTTCATGGCCCCGACAAGGAGGGTGGAACGTGGACGCATCAGGGTGGCGATGGTTGGCTTCTATTTCGCGGTCCAAGCAGTGAGTACTGGTTTGAGAAGTGGGTACAGTTTCTTGAAGGAATGGGCGTGGGCACCTCCTGGGGGACTGCGCTTGAAAAGCTAACCTACGATGGCTCCAAGATCTCCTCGGCTCAACTTGCAGACGGAAGAGCGATCACCGCAGATGCCTTCATTATTGCAACGGACCCATTCTCCGCGTCCGAAATCCTCGGGCGATCTGCCGGGTTAGAGGATCGTCACGAAGGCAAGCAGTTTCACTCATTGGTTCAGGACGGACCGCATACCCAAGTCTCATTCCGAATCTCATTCGGGGAGCCAATTCGCTTTTCGCGCAAGCGGACTGCTGTTGTGGTGGCGGACTCTGAGTTTAATCTGACACTCTTTGCCCAGGAACAGGTCTGGGACGAAACAGTCGATTTGGGGGAGGGAGTCAAATCACTTTGGACCGGAACCGCATGTGTGAGCGCTGTTCCAGGACGTGTTTACGGCCTCCCGCTATCGCGCTGTAGCAAGGCTCAATTTACAGACGAGGTTCGTGCACAAATTATGGGCTGCGGCTCGCTGGATAACGAGATCCGACAATCGAATCAGGGGCGGAGCCTCGCTTCCTTTTCTATTCTGAATATCGAAGTCTGGCATGAATGGCACTTCAATTCGGAAAATATCAGCGGAATCAACCGGAAGTGGGTCAACAACACGCGTAATGAGGAGCATAGGCCAAAGCAAGTGACAACGATTCCGAACCTGTTTTTGGCCGGTGCGCATACGAAAACCGCGGCAGACGTGTGGAGTATCGAGGGCGCAGTCGAAAGTGGACGCAGAGCTGCCCAGGCAGTCGACCGGAGGGTTTCGGTTTTGGAGCAATACCGGCCGCCCTGGCTGAAAATTGCCGGCGCGTGCGACGATGGCTGCTGGAGGATGCGCCTGCCTCATATTCTGGATCTTGTACTGTTCGTTATCGTCGTTGGGGTAGCGACGAAGGTGATTATCCCATGAAGCGGCTATCGGGCGATCGAACTTCTATACCTTTGCTGCTTCAGCGGGCTGTAGCCTGTCGCCCCCGCACGGTTTTAATCCTCTTTTTCTTTGATTGCGCGTCTGTCGAGATGTAGATTTTCGCGATAAGGGGGATTTATGAAAGCAGGTTATCTTGCTTTTGCGGCCTTGCTCGCATTGTCCAGCACGGCGATGGCGAAGGAAATCTCGATGATTTGCCATGACCAATACTATGCTTGCTTCTCAGATGACCAGGATGGCGAACATTGCTCCTGGCTTACGGGGATTGGAAAAGAACGTACTGTTACGCTGACCCAGGATGCTTCGTACCCCAACTCCAACTTCCCTTACGAAATCTGGAATGGGGCACATAAAGAAAAGGCTAATGGTGGTGCCGTAGAGATTGGCATTAGATTTAACACGAACCCAGGATGGTCTCCGGTTCATGCGACGATTGCTGTGTCGAAAGATGGCGCGACTGCGGAGTCCTCTGGAGAAACTCGCGCGTATGCCGCTTTGAGGCAGGGCAAGACGGGCACAGGTTTCCTCTGCCACTCACTTTCTGTGAAGTGAGTTCCATTTATGTTGATTGAGTTGCTGAATTGTTCGGCAAGGCACAGGTTTGTGTGCTTGACCCGTTCACATGGCGCGCTTCCAAGCGCGTGGCTTTTTAGCTACTTCGCGCTGATTTTTCATATAGGAACGAAGCCGCCGTTGATCAAGATCAAAGATCCAGGACTATTCGTAAAATAGGACCTTTTTAGAAAAGTCTATTAACCATCTGTGCCCATCGAGAAATGGCGTGCCGAGTATCCCGCTTCGTTTGTAAGATTTGCGATTTTGATGAAACTGACCGGCGACTAGCTCCACATTTCTTCTGCATAGGGCGCCAAGACAGAAGTTGTTAGCCGACAAAAAGGAAGTCTGTTCGGAGTTCCCAAGCAAGTCGCGAATTTCGACACTCTTGCCAGCGATTGTTTTCAGCCCAAGCTGCACCCCTAGTTCCTTGGAGATATGGTTTAAACTGGCTCCTGTATCCAGGAGAAAGTTGGAAGCGTCGGCCTGTTCAATTTTGGCCGTAACCAAAATATCAGACTCATTTTGAAATACGAATGGTACGGAATAGGTGAGTGTGACTTCATGATCCGGGAATGAAATCTGATGAGAAACGTAATCGATCAACGTTCGGCGCTGTTTGAGAGTTCCGATCCCGATGACGCCGTCGAAATTGCTTGAGCAGGATTGCTCTTCAATGAGTTCTACTTGTTGAAAGCTGCTTGTGCCTATTTTGACTTCATGGGCGCTGTAGAAATGTCGTAAAGGCCATTCTTTCTTGTTACCGCCCCAGCCTCCAACGCGAACTGCCTTACCTGGGATTTCCGTCAAGTTTAGAGCAGAAACATGCTCGGAGCAGATCGATCCATCAGACTTGTCTCCTGTGTCCAGCATGAATCGCAACTTTTTCCCGTTAATCGTAACCGGCACGATCAGCTTTCCTGCCTCAAGGTCAAACGTGGAGCTCGGTTGCTTTGGTGAGTGCGCGCAAGATGTCGCTGCGATTAGACTAACACAGGAGAGCACGTACAAGGCGGGGCGAACGACTGTCCTTGGAATCAGCATCGAGAATTCCTCGAAAAGCATTCACTGAAACTCACGCGGGATCTGTCTTTCGAAGTTCCAAACCCAGGACTGGAGTGGACTCACGCACTGAAAAGCCGAAGTGCTTATACAGCGATAGCGCAGTTTCGTTTTCAGCATTCACGCTCAACGTGTATTTATCGAAACCTCTCAGCTTGAGTAGCTCCAGTGCTCGCGCCAATATGTGTTCGCCGAGTCCCATTCCGCGGCAATCAGGATCTCGTCCAATAGAAATGATTTCTCCGTTTTCAGGATGTTCGAGGTCAGGACTGACTTTGGCAAACGCAGCGACGAGATCTTTATCGGTGAGAAGGAGTTCGATCGTATATCGTGCATCTCGGTTCCGTTCGCAGAAGCTTTCGAAATCGGTGATGTTCGATCCCTTAACCTGACGAAAGGCCTTCTTTGTGGCTTCGTAATAAGGGCGTTGTAGTTCTTCCGTTAACGGCACCCATCGCCAACCGGTTGGTAGGGAGCTTTTCGGAGCAGGCCATAACTTGGCTTCGGTCCGGTCCATGATGATCATCTCGTAACTCAGCCGATATCCTCGCCGAGTCAAAAGACTGTTGAGCCCAGGAATCAGCGCGAAATCTGCGATTTCCAATAACCTGCGTCTGCTGGCTCTGATTGTGGTCTCTGCGGTCGAAACCAGATGTTCAACTATAGACAGCGATCTGCTGGATGCAGTTAGGCCGACAATAAACAATTCAGCAGAATTGGAAGCATTCTCAACGCCGTCAATCAGGAAGGCGGCGGCTACTCGCTGATTCTCCAGAAATAGGTCATAAACTCGTCCGCAGCTAGGAATGATCTTGTCTAGGAAGAATCCCGCCAAATCAGTAGCAGCAGGTGATGCTGGGTTTTTCTCAATAAACGCCAGCAAGTCGCTTTTATTGCCATCACAATATTCCTTGAGTTCAAAAGAATCTGACATGCGATGCTTATTCAAAGGTCTCTCTCTTTTTCGTCCGTTTGCTGAAGCAAAAAACGTCGCATCACTCATCTCCGTTCATGGCGTTCCCTTGCTGGATCAAGAAAAAGAATTTTTAAATCATGTTTAGGGGTGAGATCTTTGAGTCTCGCCTCGAATGTGGTTGGACCGGTATTTTTAAGTCCATCAAAGCAGACCGAGATCCGCGAATCGATATTCGGTTTTTTCAATACGAGATGAAAATCCCGGATGGGACCCTTCCAAGTTGCACCGGTTTTAAAAATGTACTCAACAGTTTCCAGTTCGTCCGCGGCACTGCCGGCGCCCCTCCATCCCTGCAGAGTCTTTTGAAGCCAGCTTTGAACATCTTTCTCAATGCAATAAGTCTGGATCCATCCTTCTCCCTGATCGAGCACTCGCGAAAGATAAAGTGCCAAGCCTCGAACGGGCTTGTATTGATGTCGCACCTTAACTTGCTTTCCGGGAGGGAATATTTGTTCCCAATAGAAGTTCTTTCGAAATTTCCAAAGGCAGTAATAATGCTCGTTGTCGCCCCAATCAGCCTTCCTACATAAGCCAGAATCGAGTAGTTCCTTCTGAGCTATTTTTTCTAGTTTTTTGAATTGAGCAAAGGCCTTTGTAGCGTCTTCAATGAACATTTCATGCTTCTGAAGGAGCGCTGCTTGATTGCCAGGTTTTTTGTCTGCAAATACCTCGTAAGCAGTACGAATCTTAACTCGTTTACCGTCGACCCACGCCTGGAAATTCATCTTGTCGAGTGCGTCATTCTCCCGCTCGGCGGGATTGTATTCAAGATCCGTTTCAAGCTCAGGGATTGGAAACGATACGACTGTTTTGATGCTGTTTGTGGATTGGTTTTCAAAAACGTAATCGACTCGAATCAGACTGCGTTCTATTTCAAGTCTTTCCGAGAGCATTGCGATTTCCTCGGATTTCTTGAACTCGATTCCCCCCCAGTCCAAAAGCGGCGACACCATCGTTTGCGAAGGCTGTTTTCCATAAAAATAAGCACGACATCGCAATGGTGAGAAAATTACCAAATTTCATATCCATTTCCTTTGGGCCTGCTGGAAATTCGCGCAGATTTCTTAATATTTTAGGAACGCAGTTACGCACTGGCAAGGACAAATTACGATTCATCGCTTACCTTGGCAGAAATCCAACATACACGCGCGTCTCATAGGGGATGGATACTTCACCTGACTTCTGTAGGGAGCCAAAGAATGCGTGGAGATCGTCAAGCGCTTCCTTGTGTCCTGGCTTTCCTGCGACGGGTATTTCGCCGCCAGAAAGTTTCAAGCCAACGAAACCCTCCCAGTCTAATTTTTGTTCATGGTGGAATTTGTGCCTTGAGAAGCCGTCAGCGGAGAACGACGTGATCAATTCTTGATGGATGACCTCGGCCTCGTTACTTTGTGATCCTTCGCTCGAGCCGTTCTTTTTCAGGACTTTTTTGTATTCCGAAAAGTAAGGTGAATCAGGCACTGCAAAATTCCATGCAAGAACTATCGGGGATTTCGGTTTCAGAATTCGTTGAAACTCGATATGCGCATCTGGAATATCGAACCAGTGGAGGGCTTGGCCTACGGAGATGAGGTCGACGCTCGAATCCGAAAGAGTAGTCTTCTCGGCGCTGCCTTCAATGCTCATGTAATTCGGAAACTGCGAAAGCAGGCGTTCAGCAGCTAATCGAAAGTTTTGCGAGGGCTCGACCCCGAAGACACGGTGTTTTGCTTGCAGGAAAATTCTCGAGAAATTTCCGGTGCCCGACCCGATATCGGTGATCTTTTGTGCTCGGATCAGTTCTCCCGTTTGAACGATTTTACAATGCTGAACTATCATCACGTCCACATTCAATAATCTAAACCGCCCCTTTGAGACTGCCTCGCCGATTTGAGCTCTCCGGTCTGACTCTGCGTTTTTGGATTTACTTAAGTAGTCTTCCCACGAACTGACGCCATCCAAAGGAATTGAAAAATTGAATTTCCACTTTTCTCCATTTGCGAGATCAAAAGAGTATATATATTGCTTCGTAAAATCTGCAGTTTCGAACGTCTTTACAAAATGATAGCGTTTTTCAGCGATCAATTTTTTCATTTCCTCATAGTTGTGCATGCCCTTTGCTTCAGTGTTTGTGTCTTCATTTGATAGTGTTGTGGAAATTTGCCCTGACGTAGTCAATTCACGACCATTTGGGAGAGACCATTTCCCCTTTTTCTTCTAACCCCATTTCCACAGCAACAGTTTAATCAAACTGAGGATCGACGCTCAGAGAAACCTCACCGAGGCGTGATGTTCTTTGATTGTCACGTGAACGGGCATACGAATGCGGCGACGCATCTTGTTGGCGACATTCGGCCCCAGGAATTGCGCCACCGGCTCGATACGCCAAGCCTGCGCGGTGTTATATTCAGCGATTATTTGGTTCGCAACGCGCACTGAAGAGTGTCGAGGATTTTACCGAATTCGAACAGAGAGCTGCATATTTCGATGGCGACCCCGTTATCGCGACGAAAAAAGGAATCAACCCATTGGAGCGCGGCAGTCAGGTCCAGTTTATGGCAGAGTTTCAGGAGCTTCTTGACTTTCCTCCTGCTCCGAAGCTGACGATTCTAGGGCGGCTAGATCCTGCGAAAGCGACCGAGGCTGAAATGCGCGGCGAAAAAGTATTTCTTGGCAAGGGCCAATGCGCTGTATGCCATGTGCCGCCCTTTTATACGGACAATTTGATGCACAATCTTAGGACTGAGCGGTTTTATAAGCCGCAGATGGTAAATGGCAGGCTCGCGAAGCAGGACGGTCCGATAAAGACGTTCCCTTTGCGCGGAATAAAGGAGTCGCCGCCCTACCTGCATGACCAGAGGTTGCTGACTCTCGAGGATACTGTCGAATTCTTTAACGTTGTGCTTGGAACAAAGCTCAACCCAGAGGAAAAGAGTGATCTAGTCGAGTTCATGCGGGCGCTGTGACCGCCGTGGCGTGCAGCATGCAATTCATTCGAGCGATGGGGCGTAGGTATGGACTGAAAACGAATCACTACCTAGACAAGAGAAAAGAGCTCAGGGACTGCAATCCGCATTTGACCGTGAAATCACGCAGGTCGATCTTAGCACTTACGATCTTTGGATTCCGGAAACTTCGGCAAGCCGGGTAGAAACCGCTACGTCGTTTCTAGCCCGGTTTCAGTTGCTAAGAGGTATCGTTTAAGCGTGCCGGAACTTAAGCGAGTCAACCGCCTGACCGGCAGCAGGATTGTTCAAGGACAGCGCCTCCAGGTGAAGGTGCGAAATATTCAGTGAAGATACTTAGGCGGACTTGTGTTCGCGACGCTCATGCTTTTTCGACGATATGACACCGACTTCCGTTGAATGAATGCGACGGTTCATCTGATCCACGTAAGTCATGAGAAAAATACTGCGACCCACAGCAAGAAGTGGCGGCGCTGTAAACACACCTGGGATTCCAAATAGACTCCCCATGATCAGCATGAGAAAGATGAGGTGTACCTCAGGAAGTTGGACCCCGCCCCTCATTACGAGCGGCATGGTCACATTTCCTTCGAGTTGTTGAACAGCGAAATAGATGCCAAGCACCCACCAGATTTTGTTGGGTTCCGAGCCTAAAGTAACTAATGCTGCCGCAATCACGGTGAGAAATGCGCCAATGTAAGGAATAAAGCCTAGTATCGCGGTCGCTAACCCGAGTAAAAGCCAATAATCGATTCCCAAGATCCAGAGGCCTAACGTGGTGCCCCCGCCACTGATTGCCATGACCGTCAGTTGGCTCTTAAACCATTGACGAAGCACGGTGGCAGAATGATGAAGCACCACGCCTGCCTTAGGCCTTAGGTAAGCAGGGAAAAGCGCTAACACCCCGTGAAAGTAGGATCTCGAGTTGATGGCTGTATAAACTGAGATGGTCAGAATGAGCACGAAACCCGCTAGCACGGCTAGGCTTGTTTGGACCCCCTGAAATAGGGTGGCGAGTGTAGTTCGCATCGTTGCAGCGAGATTAAGGCGTCGGACCTGTTCTTCAATCCAGGGATAGCGATCCAGCCAGCGATCAACTTGGGACTGGATCGAAGAGATCAGATCCGGTGCTCTTGAGATAAAGAGCTGAGCCTGATCCGATACAAGTTCGACGAGACCGTAGATTAGCCCGGCAGTGCCACCCAGAATTAGAATCACCATGGTGAGAGCGCTCAACGCTCTTGGCACTCGAAAGTGCTCCTGCATCAGATTCATCACCGGCGCGAGAAGAACTCCAAATCCTATCCCAATGAGAGAAATCAAAATCAAATATCTTGTTAGGTAAAGAATGGCGAGCAGTGCCAAAGTTAATGTCGCAATGACAATGAGAGAGAGAATTTGACGCTTTGGTCGATACGCGGCATTCTGCATCATCGTCAGTACGGGCAAATTTCACACCAGTAACGCATGTGAAGGTCTGCATTTTTCAAGAGAAGCTTGAGGAAATTACCGTACTCATCAGAGAGACGTTGATAAAGTTCGGCCTCCTTGCAATATCCACTTCTGATGGGACAATGAAGGCGATCTTCCGTAAAAACCAAAGGACAAAGACGAGTACTGCAGCAAGTAATACGGCTCTATTAAGAGGGCGCTCTCTGGATTCCGGGGTCTTTGTCTGCACGGGTTTCTTGCCTCAGATTGCATCCGCGCATTAGACGCGGGGGTGCTCAGGAAAGTTTCCAAGAAGCGTGCCGGCATTTGACCAGATCACGGTGGCTCACGGGTGCCATTTGAGGAGGTGGGGTATTTGCGATTATTGGCATCCTAGGAGCAATGTGCAAAGGTCGCATTAAAGGACGAATTATGCTGAAAAGATGGATTCCAGTGATTACTCGCGACCGTAGTTGGGTAGTGCGCTATGGGTTTGCCTTGGTATTAAGCGCCAGTGCCTTGATGCTAAACGTCGCGCTTCGCTCCGCAGTCGAGCGGAATCTTTTTTTCATGACAATAGTTCCCGTTGTCGTCGTCTCTGTAGCCGTTGGATACGGTCCTGGCGTTCTGACAACGCTATGCACAGCATTCGGTATGAATTTTTTCTTTTTAGGTTCAGGCGGCTCCGCTCATTTTGAGTCCGTTGAGGACTTTATCCGAATTGCTCTCTTTACAATTGCGGGATTGCTACTGACAGGCCTAGGCGGTGCATTGCGTGAGGCACTGTTGGGCGCTTTAGAAGCTCGGAAAGTCGCGGAGGCAGCCTTGAGAGAACGTGATGAGTTCATTTCGATTGTTAGCCATGAATTAAAGACTCCTTTAACGGGCTTAAAGCTTCGTGCGGAGCTAGAAAAGCGGGCAATCAGTCAACGAGCGAAAGAGTCGATGGTCAGTCGAGATGAGCATGAAAACTTTGTGAACGCGGCTGATCAGACTGTGGAACGCCTCCGGCGACTTGTTGAGGATCTGTTGGATCTGTCTCGTCTGACTCACGGCAGGCTCAAAATTAATCTCGAATCGATCAACTTGAAGACGATCATCCAAACGGTTGTAGAGCGCTTCGGTTCTGAACTTGAGGAAAAGGGAATACAATTGCGTACGGTAATCACATCGGACGTAATAGGCAACTGGGACCCGTTACGTATCGATCAAGTCATTACAAATTTACTTTCAAATGCGATTAAGTACGGCGAGCGTCAGCCCATCGAGCTGGGTATAAAAAAGATGGACTCGAAGGTTGTAATTAGTGTTCGGGACAACGGACCTGGTATCTCGTCAGAGAATTTAACGAAGGTCTTTCAGAGGTTTGAGAGATTTGCCGGGGAAAAATCGATCAGCGGAATGGGGTTGGGTCTTTATATTACCCGTAATCTGGTGGAATTGCATAAGGGCAGGATTTGGGTTCAGAGCCAGTCTGGAAGAGGTACGACGTTTTTTGTTGAGCTTCCTACGGACTTGGGCGACATGGCTCCGGATCCACCAAGATGAAAAGCGTCCTTTTATTACATAAGTTTTGTTTAATGAATAAATAAAAAAACGCCGCGAAACCGAAAATGACGCGGGCATTCAATCTTGGGGTACTTGAATTCAAGTTGTAGACAGTCCTCCATTTGTTTCAAGTTCAATGTTCTCACTTATGCAACCTTAAGCTTCGTTTCCGGATAGATGATTTGGAGCATCGTCAGCAGCCGATCTGTCGAGAAGCTCTCGATCCTGTGGCGCAGGATCTTGCTGACCTTTGCCTTGTCAGTGCCCAGGATCTCGGCCATCTCTTCTACGTGAGGTCATGCTGTTGTTTGTAGGTCACGAACTTTTGGCAAATGTCCCAGCGAAACTTCTGCAGGGGAGTGGGATTGGGACTGAGTATGAGGGTGCCCTGAGCTTTTTTCAGCTTGTTCCGGACCTTCTTTAACTCAGATTTCGACGGAAAACCCATTTCTTCCTCCGAATGGTGGCGTATAAGCCTAGCCTTAGATTAGATATTACTGAATGTTGCCATAAATGGCAATATAGTTTCTATATGTTTGACGCCGAGTGGATGGAAGGGGCGGTTTGGCGATAGGACTCGCAAAACTGCTTCAAGTTGGCTCAGCCCTAATCGGTTATCAGCTTCGTGAAATACGCGCGTCTTTGTCCGCCGCCGGTATTCCAGCCCTTTTCTTCGCGTTCTGTAGCCGGGCAGTATCCCGACCTACAAAGAAGCTTGCTACGGCCGCGGTAATGTAGCCGAAGATCGCGAAAGCGTAGGTGGCAAGAAGGAGAGCAAGGAGTCGTCCTTCAGGGGTCTTCGGCCAATACTGTGACCCCATTGTGGTGAGCATCATCGCTGTCCACCACAGAGCGGTTCCAAAGTCATTCAGACCATTCGGATCGCCGAGGTCGTGCTCGAAAGCGTACATGCCGGCCGCACCGAGAATATTTACGAGGATGGTAAGGGCGAGTACGTATCCAAAACCTCGCGCTCGAAGACCTCGCCGAAGAGCGCTAATCGTTCGATTCGCAGTCGTAACGACTCTCATAAGATTAAGACCGCGCGCCATGCGGAGCAATCGTAGAGGTCGAAACGCTCGGAACATTCTGAGTATTCGCAACGCGGGAATAAAAAGGGAGATGAGAGTGATCCAGTTTTTGCGTAAATACCTGCCCTTACTCGGCGCAATGAATAGTTCTAAACAAAAATCGGCAATAAATAGCATCCAGATGGCAAACGAGACCTGACGAAATAGTGGGCTCAATCCCTGGATCAGATCCAAAACGAGAATTGCGAGCCAGATCAGAGCCAACACCACCATCGGACCGTCAAGTATTCGGTTTATTTGCAACAGAAGATGCCAGCGCTCCCGAGTTGAGTTGTGAGATTTAGGAGCTTGCATAGAAGCGACCGTCTCATCATCACTCTGCAAGCGTCAAACCGCACAAATCGTCGGCGGCTGGCATTCAGATCGCAGCATACGGAGCCATAACGCACTTTCTAAAGGAGATCTTATGCCCCATGTAGCGAGTCATAATGACGAAATGCAAAAATGTATCGACGAATGCCAAAGCTGCCAGTCGAGCTGTCTCGAAACGATTCAGTACTGTCTTGAAAAGGGCGGAAAACACGCGAAGTTTGAGCATTTTCAAAGCCTGATGGATTGTGCTGACGCGTGCGAAAACAGCGCGAAATTTATGCTCTCAGGATCCCCGCTGCATCCAATGACCTGTGGGGTTTGCGCTGAGGCGTGTCGCCGCTGCGAAGAGAGTTGTAAGACAATGGACGATGACGCGCAAATGAAAGCTTGTGCGGAGAGCTGTCGAAGCTGTGGGGAGTCCTGCCGCAACATGAGCGGTGGGGTCTCTGCCGCGGCGTAAGAGCAAGCTTTAGCGGTCTGCTGGTTGCAGGTCACCTTCCGGCCATAAAGGTTGGAGGGTGACTCTATGCATTTAGCGCTTAGACTTCTCACAATTTGTGTTTTTGCGATGGGCTGTAGCAGCGCGCCCAAAACCATTCAGGTCGCGAGGGAAACCTCCCCAGTTGAGTCACGGGACGAAGCGAGTTTCATGAGGGGCCCTCACGTGAACGCATTCTACGGACGTTACAGAATGCCGTGGAAACACCAATCGGCCATTCACGTCGCCCATGGAGCGGCACATGACGTCTTTGAGCTGGCACATCTTCAGGAACACGAGAAAACGGATGAACGCTTTAATGCAGAGATGTTGGAAGGAACGTTAAAGCATCCGCCGAAAACAGAAGCTGAAATGCAGACGTATGGCCCCTACATTGGGCAGTCGATCTGGCAACTCTATCGTGCAATTGATTGGACCCATATTCACCATGGGGCTACCTACGATGTCATGTCCTCGGATGAGATTGCCTGGGACCAGAAGAAAGAATGGACTGATAAAACGGTTCGCCATTACCTGGAGAAACTTGACGTAGCGAGAAGTCCGGCGCCGCTTGACGTAACGATGAGGCGCGCTGGAGTCATGATGAAGCCCTATTTCACGTATTTCAGGAATTACTATCCGAAATCGAACAATTATTTCTATGCCGCCCACTGGTGGCATCCCGTGATTTACGAAGCGATGATGTTAGGCGGAAATGGAAAGCTTCAGGACGAAATCGTGAGAGCGACGGATGAACTGACTCCGGCCGTGTTCAAAGATCCACCCCTCAGAATGCCGCTGAGTCGCGAGATCATGCCTCGGTATGCTCAAATGTCACCCGAGAGCGCGAATATCTTCGACAACCTGCATATGCTTCATGGCATTGCCTACGACATCATGGCGTATCCGAATTGGTCGCTCGATCAGAAGAAGGCGGAACTCAATCGCGTGGTCAGGGCTATGGCCTACCAGCCGGGTGATGAAAAGCTCGCCAGGAAGTTCTCCATACCTCATCCGGAGATGGATCCCAGGCGGTATGAGGCATGGATGAAGACGCCAGAGGGATCGATGACCGACATCATGGAAGAAATGATGCTTGAGATGATGCCGATGATGATGCCAAACATCACGGCATCCCAAAATTCGAGCGTCATGGCGCAACTAAAAATGAAGCTTACACCCGGAATGCAGGAGGGCGAAATTCAGGGCTCGCTTCATGATGCGCTCATGAAGATCATGCCCGAGATAAAAATGGCGAAGGGCGCAATGGAACCGGGTGAATCGTCTCCAGAAATGATGAACATGATGATGGCGGGCTGGACGAAAAAGCACGGAATGATTCCGGATGCACCCATGATCGCTATGGATAAGGAGCCCGGGGCCACGGTTCGATCGGTTGCGCTGACAGAGGGAGGCTCACAATGAAGTATCTCATTCTTTTCGCCTGTATTGCGGTGGCGGGAGCCTCAGACGTAAGCATAGCAGGGGACCACACCAATCTAGAGGAGGGCGTTCCCGTCCGGATTGAGGATGCCTATCCGATCGGGTACGAGGGGAGAGAGGTTCTCGTCTATTCGAGTTACGAAAGAACTGGTGATGGAGAGGACCGCTTTGAGCTCACGCCTCGGCTCGAGTACGGATTTGCGCATAATTGGCAGGCGGAATTCGAAGCGCCATTCATCTTCGGGGGAACCGATAAAACGACCTCCGGAAATGTCGATCTTTCGCTCATGTATAACTTCAACACGGAGTTACTTTGGGTTCCAGCTATCTCGCTCAAGGGAACTGCTGAGGTTCCCAGCGGAATTGATAGCGCCGGGGTGGATACTCGTGCCGCGCTCATTCTCACCAAAACTTTAAGCAGAAGCACCTTCTTTCATCGCCTTCACCTGAATCTGGAGTGGAGGCATAACAGTTCTCCGAGTAGTGAGGAGCGTGAGGACCGGTATGTCGCGGGACTCGGGTACCAGGTCAGGCTCGGTCCTAATAACCAGCTCCTCGCTGACGTTTTTCGCGAGCAGGACCTTAAGAAAAACAAGAACCACAACGTCGCGGAAATTGGGCTCCGACACCAATGGGATCCGTTGACCGTTCTGGCGTTGGGCGTAGGTGCCGGATTTGCGGACCAGTCTCCGGATTTTAGAATTACCCTTGGACTTCAGCGAGCCTTAAACTTCTAAACCGAATAGGAGAACTTATGAAACTGATTTGATCTGTGCTCTGGCAGCCATCGCGATGAGTAGCCCTGCGCTTGCGGAGAAAGCTTCTTCAAACATGGACGAGAAGAACACAAAGACAACACAGCCTCAACGCGCGAACATGGCAGCCATGCACGAGCAAATGGCGAAGTGTTTACGTTCGGATAAGCCCATGAGCGTGTGTCGCTCGCAAATGCGAGAAAACTGCAAAGCAATGATGGGCGAAAGTTCGTGTCCGATGATGGGAGGAATGGGGAACCAAAGTGCCGGACAAATGGGAGAAATGAAGGGGCATGATGATATGAGCGATTCCAAGGAGAAAGAATAACCCGCCTGCACTGAACGGCATGGCAGCGTTCGAAGCAACAGGCCCCGAGCGTCGAGGGCGCGTCGCTGTATTCGGGGCCGGAATTGCCGGCCTCACTGCCGCACATGAGCTGTCCTAGATGTTCTTTTATGGGGGCTAACCACTTCGATTACGATAGTGACTGTACGGGTTCTGTGGCTCGTGTGGAGCGATCCTTGATGCGGCATAGCAGCACTCTATTCCGCACCAGGACGCTAGGTCTGGAAATAGTTGCACATCAGCTGGAATCACGAGCGCATGATATCGGCGTCTGATCTGGTGGTTAGGTCGATCTTCGTGCGCGGCAATGAGGAAACGATCTTGCCGGAATGTTCGGGGAGCGCTAGTTCCTTTGAGAGTTCTACGATAAGGGCGCTCGACCAACGTCGCCGTTCACGTGCTGGAATCAGATAGCGAATTTTAAGATTGGTCCATGCATCGGCGACGGAGGCAAAGACCGTGGGTTCTGTTGCTATTTCGTACGGGAGGTTTCGGCGTGAGATCATTTCAAGGTATTTCACGGCAGGCTCGCGCATTACTTCTCCGAGAACACGATTGGAAACTTTCTGAAGCACCGATAGCGAGTAGGAGAGATCGGATTCATGGGCGACTCCCTGTGTGACTTCGTCCCAAACGTACGGGAAGTCGCGCGTGTAATTAATGACATTTGAGCGGAGGATCTCCGAGTTCGGAAAAGTGATCAGTGCTCCTGTAGGCTGAGCACCTCGCACGGGTTTGTTCTCGCCACCTGCCTCCCAAACCGTTGTTGTTAGAACCTCGATCTGGTAAACATCCCCGAAACTTCACCCACCTCAATTCGATCTCCGATTCGATAGTACGAACGAAATGAATTGAGTAGCCAACCCGTAAAGCTTTCAATTGGGGCTTGAAGCGCCCAAGACAGGGCTAGTCCCGCCAGTCCGACAGATCCAACGAGGGCCCGTGCGTCTCCTGCGATGACGCTTAATGAAGCACCTGCTGCTAAAAGGAAAATGAGAATTTGTCCAAGGGCGCCAATCGCCGCAGCTTTGCCCCATGTCCCAAGTGTTCGAGCGAGTATGAGTCTTAGTGCACGCGCCAGGATTACCGCCAAAAGCATGATCGCTATGGCAATGCCTATCTTTGGAAGCAGCGAATAGAATGATAGGAGCAGGTCGCGAAGTGTTCCTGTGGCTTCAGTTATCGCGAGTGAAGGGTCTGCTGCTTTTTCTGACGTGGTTTTTGCAGTAACTGCGTTCGATTCGTTGGGTAATCCCCAGATCAGCAGTAGAAGTGCTGTGAGACTTACCGCCAGTTGCGATCCCCTTCTGAACTTTCGCAGCCGGACCTTGGCTGATTCTTGATAGAGGCGGAGACCGCGACCGTTTTTTGAACTATTCGATCGCTTCTGCTGGCGACGATTAGGGCGCTCGTTCAAACCAACACGGTGTCGTTTGGTTATCCGTCGCGTCGCCTTTCTGAGCGGATGCACGGTACGCATTTGACCCCACAGGCAGCAAGCGTTGTGCCGCTTGCTGGTGGATTCTATGGCCTGGTGGCTGCCATCGCCTTAGCTCCGGAACACGGGAAGTCCCGCTGTCTTTTTGCTGCGGCAATGCTTTGTAGCAGAAATCGATGCCCCGGCGTGAACGCAGGGGAGTTCGAGGCACGAAACGCGCCGCAGGCGATCCGAAGAGGGCCGGTCATGGTGCCGGATCCCATTGGGTTGGGTGTTACGGTGAGAATCATTACTCCGGCAGGCAGCAGGGGCATGCCAAGGGGGAGCGCGCGGGGGGCGCCGCGTTTGGCACCTCGTTCGCAGAACTAAACAAAAAAGGGAGTTCGCAATGTTGAAGTCGCTGGAAAGTCTCACAAATATGGTCGTTCAGGCGACTGATGGAGAGATCGGGAGTGTCGAGGAATTTTACTTCGATGACGAGAAGTGGACGGTTCGCTATCTGGTTGTCCAGACTGGGGGATGGCTTACCGGAAAGAAAGTTCTGATTTCCCCTATTGCGGTTGAACAAATCAACGTACCGGCTAGAGCCATTCATGTGTCCTTGACTCGCAAACAGGTCGAAGATAGCCCAAGCATCGATACGGATAAGCCTGTGTCCCGGCAGTTGGAGGCGCGGTACTATGATTATTACCGGTGGCCATATTACTGGACAGGAGCGGGAGTATGGGGAATGGCTCCTTACCCCGCCGGCATGTTAGGCCGTCCCCCGACGTCGGCATCATATGCCAGTGAAACCGCTGGTACTGAAACCTCTGCAAATCAGGAAAGTAAAGGAGATCCGCATCTTCGTTCGAGTGACGTAGTCCGCGGTTACAGAATCGAGGCAACGGATGGACGTTTTGGACACGTTGACGATTTTATTATCGAGGATGATAGTTGGAGGATCCGGTATCTGGTAGCGGATACCGTGAACTTCTGGCCGAGCAAATCCGTGCTGATTTCGCCCGAATGGGTTGACTCTATCAGCTGGAAAGACAGAAAGTGCCGGGTGAACCTGGCTGAAAATGTAATTAAAGGTAGTCCTGAGTACCTTCCCGGTGAGACAATCACGCGGGATTACGAAGAGAGGCTCTACTCGCATTACGGTCGGCCGAAATATTGGTCTTCCGAACGTAGTGACGCCTCTGGGAAGGAAACCGCGGCCTGAGTCATGGCGTAGTCGCTGCATCCTCTGGCCGTATGCCCGAAAAACAACAACCCAAAAAACCGCCCAGGCCTGAAAAGGAAACCGGGATCGTCAGAAGGCCGACGCTTCCAGAAACGGTAGGAGGCAAAGGTTCAATCGGAGCTCCAATGCCGCCGAGGTCGCACCGTGGGAAAAAGACGAAGGTACAGCCGCCTGGAAAACCTTTGAAGACAAAGGCGCCCGAAAAAGGAGCTGCCTAAGTGCGGGGTGCAAGAATAGGAGAATAAAACCGTGCCGCAGGAGATCCGAGGAGGGCCGGTCATGGTGCCACGCCGAAAGGTGCGCGGCGCTCTCGCGCTTTAGGCTGAGACGATCGAGCGCGATAGGCGAGGGAATATGGAAGAGTTTGGAATCGCCCTGACCGCGATTGGTGCCCTAGTGCTGGTACTAGGCCTTCTTTCAATTCCGATTGAGCGGTTTCCTCTTCTTTCGCGCCCGATCATCGCGCTAGGACTTGGCATCTTGATAGGCCCTGATGGGCTCGGTTGGGTTAATCCACTTTTGTGGGGATCGGAGCCGAAATACCCAAACAAGGTGATCGAAGAGCTTTCGAGGCTTACGATTGGAATCGCGCTGATGGGTGTCGCGCTGCGAATTCCGCCGGGATACTTCAAAAAAAACATCAAAACGATGTTCGGGCTTCTGGGACTTGGAATGGCCTGGATGTGGCTTTCGGCAAGTGTCCTCATGCACTGGGTCAGCGGACTTCCCTTAACGCTCTCGTTTCTCATCGGAACGGTGGTCACGCCGACCGATCCGATTCTTTCGAGCACCGCTGTGACAGGTAAAGTGGCGGAAGAAAACCTCCCTGAAAGGGTTCGCTATGCGATTTCGGCGGAAGCGGGTGCAAACGACGGATTGGCTTCCGTCTTCCTCTTTCTTCCTCTGCTGCTTTTGACGCGAGCGACCTCCTCGGATTCACTTCGGGAATGGTTCCTCAAGAGCCTCGTTTGGGAGAATCTGGGTGGAGCCCTTTTCGGGCTCGCGCTCGGAGTGCTCATCGGGCGGGCTCTGGTCTTCGCCGAAAAACGGCAGTACCTGGAAAAGTCATCACTTCTTGCTTATACCCTTGCGCTTACCTTTCTCACGCTTGGCTTTGTGCAACTCATCGGAATGAACAGTATCCTAGCCGTCTTCCTTGCCGGAATTGGATTTGATCATGCCGTGGGCGAACGGAACCGCGAGGAAGAGGAGGGTGTTCAGGAGGCCGTCAATCAGTTCTTCACTGTCCCCATTTTCGCGGTCTTTGGATTGAGTCTCCCCTGGAGAGAATGGTTCGAAATGGGATGGGAGGCATTGCTCCTGGTTACGCTCATTCTCTTTTTCCGAAGGCTCCCTGGTATTCTGATCTTCGGACGCTTTATCCCCGCGCTTCGCTCGCTCAAAGATAGGGCATTCGCCGGGTGGTTCGGCCCGATCGGGGTGGCCGCTCTTTATTATGCGAGCCTAGCCTACGGTCAGACCGAAAATAGGGAGATCTGGGTGATCTCCAGCCTTGTGATCTTTTCCTCAGTCCTTGTGCACGGAGTCTCGGGAACCCCGCTTACGAGGCTCTACGGCAAGCAAGATCAACTAGTGCCCCTCGGAAGTCGCTAGACGCGTTCCGGATGCAGCGCCTTATCGCTAAACGCGAGGATCGCGAAGTGCCGAAGCGAGAAAATGGCATGATTCGGGCGGCCTCGGAGCCTTTCTATGATCCGCCGCGCTGTTCATTCATTCTTGCAAGCAGCAAATATATGCGTTCGAAAGTTCTCGCCGTATGGGATCAGATCCGAAGCAGCTTTTGGTTCGTGCCACTTTTTTTGACAATAGGAGTCGTGATTGTTGGAATGATTCTGCTGCGCTTCGATAGGAGCGTGTGGGAGTTTCCTGCGGAGACCCGATGGGTATTTGGCGGATCGCCAGAGGCCGCACGTGCTCTCTTATCGGTAATCGCCGGGTCGCTCATCACTGTCGTTTCAGTTTCGTTTTCTATTACGATTGTCGCGATACAGCAGGCTGCCACTCAATACAGCCCGCGGGTTCTACGGAGATTTCTCCAGGATCGGACGAATCAGTGGGTGCTTGGAATCTATGTCGCTACTTTCATTTACTCGCTCCTCGTCCTACGGGAAATCCGTGATCAGACCTCCAGCACGGATGGATTCGTCCCGGCTCTCTCCGTGACGCTCGTTCTGTTTTTGGCGATCATCAGCATCGGAATGATCGTCTTTTTCATTAACCACATTGTTCAGTCCATTCAGGTTTCAACGATGCTTACCGGGATTCGGCGGGAATTCAAACATGAGCTCGACCGCACCTTCGCGAAGGAGGTGGACTGTACTGGCGATGGACCCAGCCCGGCTCTTTTGCCGTCTGGCCCGGAGATCAGTATTGAAGCTCAACGTGAGGGTTACGTACGCAGCATAGATGTGGAGAGACTTGCCAGGATTACCCGGGCAGCCTGGATATCCGCGGTAGTCGCGACCCGTTCCGTGGGCGACTATGTTTTTCCAGGAATGGTCCTATTTCGAATCTATGGCGACGGCGACTTGACTGATGATGAATTGGAATTGATCCGCGATACCTTCGTGGTCAACAGTTCAAGGTCGGTACGTCAGGACCTGCTATTCGCTATTCGCCAGATCGCGGATGTGGCGATCAAGGCCCTTTCTCCCGGGATCAATGATCCGACAACTGCGGAAGAATGCATAACTCACCTCGGGGGAATGGTGGCGGATCTTATTTCTCGAAGACTACCGCCTGGGCGGGAGACGATTGCTTCCAAGACGTATGTTTTTCAAAGGCCCGACTTCAACGATTACGTCCGTTCCAGTTTTTCACAAATTCGACAAGCTGCGCGCGGGAAGCCACATGTTCTGAAGACCCTCGTGGGAACACTTGCGGAAGTTGCGCTTATCGCCAAAGACCCTGCCAGGCTGACCCCGCTGCGCCAGGAAATCGAATATGTCATGGCAGATCTGAAGAGCGGCGGAATGATGGACTTAGACAGGGCCGAGCTTCAACGTCTTTGCCAATCGAAAATCGCAGAAATGGGCGCACATGACGAGTCTCTTCGGAAATCCGCGTGATCAGATTCCCGACGGCAGATGAGTTGTTCGAGTTTTGCTTGCGCAAGGCGCCGCAACCTAATCAGGCCGCCTTCTTATTGCCGCGCTTCGAGCTGCGGAGAACCATTGGTCACGCTTCTTTTCAGGTTCCCTAACGGGACCCTTACGTTTTGTAGGGTTCTGATCAGGATTTGGCACCGTTGCTGGGTTAAACGGGCCAGTACGGACTGCATTTACGAGCTCTAGCTTGCAGCCGCACTATTTCACGATCCAGCTTGGTCGGGGATATACCCAAAGTTCCGGAAAAATTGTATGAAGTTCTGGGTCCATTCGCTGTCGGTTTAGTTGCTGACTTATTCGGCAATGGACAGGTTTGTGTACGAGTGGATGTCCTTAAAACATGAGAGTGGGAGAGGCGGTCTTGATTGAGCGGTCGCCCAGCCCAGCCGCGTGCAGCCAGTGCGGATCTTTAGAACCGGTGAATTGATTTCCTAAGTCGCGCAGTTGGAGTGGTCCCACGTCATAAGGGACCATTCCAATTCGAACGTAGTTTGATCCGTTCCGCCGGACACCAATTCAGCGCCGGGCGCTCAGGTGGAACGTCAGTTCCGGGGCCAGGCCTATGGCCTTGTCGGCGGGATCTTCCGATACATTCCAGGTTTGACCGAAGGTCA